>Ga0206678_10000695_pt1 | contig 21450 bp, 16 predicted proteins | sample M180m12015metaG_FD_155453 | JGI IMG/M metagenome (GOLD analysis project Ga0206678, IMG submission 155453) | Ammonia-oxidizing marine archaeal communities from Monterey Bay, California, United States - M1 80m 12015 | ecosystem: Environmental > Aquatic > Marine > Intertidal zone | place: USA... | reverse complement strand
CCAGTGAACTGCAGCAATTAAACCAGAGCCAGCCATAGACCAAAACCGGTAACTTAAGCATGCCAAAAACTCGATACCTAACCAACAATACCCGTAACAGCGTCAACCCGTTGAGCCGCAACAAGGTAATTTGATGCTCATCTTCAGACAATTGTTCGACCCGCAATCCTCGACCTATACTTATCTGCTAGGCGATTCAGTCTCTGCCAAGGCTATCCTGATTGACTGTGTTTTCGAACAAAGCAAACGAGATATAGCGCTACTCAAGGAGCTTGAACTCACCCTCATCGCAACGCTGGAAACCCATATCCACGCCGACCATATAACCGGCGCCTGGCTGATGCGTGAAGCATGGTCCAGCGACATAGCGTTAGCAAAAAACAGCCTCGCCATCAATGCGGATCGTTACCTGGTGGAAGGCGATCGGATCGAATTCGGCCCCTATTACCTAGAGGTCCTAGCAACACCCGGGCACACCAATGGTTGTCTTACTTTCGTTCTGAATGACCAGAGCATGGCCTTCACCGGTGACGCTATACTGATTCGCGGCTGTGGACGTACCGATTTCCAGCAAGGCAGTTCGAAGAACCTGTTTAATTCAATAAGAAACAAGATATTCAACCTGCCGGAGCAGTGTCTGCTTTATCCAGGCCACGATTATCGAGGTTTAACCGTTACCAGCGTCAGAGAAGAAAAACTGTTCAATCCCCGTCTGGGAGGGAATATCAGTGAAAATGATTATGCTGTCTATATGCAGAACCTGGATCTCCCCCACCCGAAGAAAATTAATCAGGCTGTGCCTGCCAACCTGATGTGTGGCAAACCTGATGCCTCGCAAGTCGAAACGGATGATCCACTCTGGGCGACCCTAAGGTTCTCTTTCGCGGGCATCTGGGAAATTGAACCGCAGGTGCTGGAGGAATTGACTTGCGCTTATCAGTTAGTGGATGTTCGTAATCAAAATGAATTCAATGGCCCGCTGGGAAGAATCAGCAATGCCCGGTTAATTCCTCTGGATCAGCTACCCGCACGCGGTAAAGATCTCGACCCTGGGGTGCCAGTCATCCTGGTATGCCGTTCCGGAGCGCGTTCCGCCCAGGCGCTGCTTCTGCTACAAAGGCAGGGCTTCAAGAAAATCGCTAATCTTGCCGGGGGAATGCTGCGCTGGCGGGCAGAAGGTTTTCAAACCGAAAACAGCGAGAACTAATTAATCCACTATGATCAGGGAAACGAAGCTGCGAGCTCTATTTTATGGGGATAAACAGCCCATGATAAACTGTATTCACAGATTGAAGTCACTGCCAGCGATAGGATTAACAATGTTGGCAGACAAGAGTACCGCCCATGATGGCCTTTCTCCACTGGGGTGGACAGTGCAACCAACAAAAACAGACCTTCGGTATTTAAGTCACTGAATGTTTAGGAGAAATAGCATGTTGGATACCACTCGATTAGGTCATCGCAACGATGCTTTGTCCTGGGTCCTCGTGATCTTGCTGTTAACCAGCTGCAATGAACCCAAATCATCCTCACCTGGGCTATCAACGCCATCAGGAGACTATCCCATTGCAGCAGGGCCTGTCGACGCTCATGTTGCGCTTGTTAGCTCCCCCGGCTCTTCTCGTAACGCCTATTTTGGGGATCTTCACATCCACACCATGTACTCCTTTGATGCCTTCATGGGCAGCGTCCGGACTACGCCGGATGATGCCTACCGCTATGCAAAAGGCCAGCCTGTGTCGCATCCTGCCGGGATGCAGCTGCGCCTTTCAGGACCTCCCCTTGATTTTCTTATGGTCAGCGACCACGCCAAGTATCTGGGTATTTATGCCGCTCAACTTGACCCGGCAAGCCCAACTTATAAGCATCCTGATGCCCACCTGCTCAAGCCCCCTATGCAAGGTGGGCTCGATGGCCTTGTTCGTCAGTTACGGCACCTGTCTAACGAAAATCACGATTTTATGAAGCCAGCGGTAACGCTCTATGCATGGCAGAAAATAATCCTGGCTGCACAGCAACATAATAGCCCAGGTAAATTTACTACTTTTATAGGCTACGAATATACGCCAACACCGGACGGCAGGCACCTGCACCGCAATGTCATTTTCAGAGGTGCCAAGGTTCCCCTGCTACCCTTCAGCTCCGCCGATTCGGGTAATCCAGAGGATCTCTGGACCTGGCTTGACCAATTGCGGGCAGACGGTATCGAGGCATTGGCCATACCCCACAATATGAACCAAAGTGATGGTCTGGCTTTTCAATCCACCACCTGGACAGGCAACGAAATCGATTTATCTTACGCAGAGCAACGTATGCGCAATGAACCTATCGCCGAAATAAGCCAACAGAAGGGAACTTCTGAAACCCACCCGCTACTTTCGCCCAATGATGAATGGGCAGATTTTCAAATCGTTCAGTACTATCTGAATCGAGCAGAAAACACGAATCCAATATCAGTATTCAAAGGTGGTTACTACCGGGATGCGCTACAGACGGGCCTTGAAATGCAGTCGCGACTCGGATTTAACCCCTATCAATTAGGTGCCATTGGCTCTAGTGATTCCCACGTTTCAGCGGGTCCCTACCAGGAAGAAAATTATTTCACAGGCCGAGCCAATACAGCACAGTCAAGAGGTTCTGCCTATCCAAAGACGAAGGATTCCTGGGAAGACTTCTGGACCCCGCGTTGGGCGACTCACGGCACAGGCGGACTTGCTGGTGTATGGGCAGAAGAAAACACCCGCTCAGCTCTTTTTGATGCAATGCGTCGCAAGGAAACATTTGCGACCTCAGGTCCACGTATTCGGCTGCGCTTATTTGCCGGTTATGACCTACCAGAGGAAATCCTCGCTGCAGCCAATATAATAGAACTTGCCTATACCAATGGTGTGCCCATGGGTAGTGTCCTCAAGCAGTCAGCCACTCTCGCTCCGGGGTTGCTCGTATTAGCTGGCAGGGACCCCCATTCAAGCTGGTTGCAGCGATTGCAGATCGTAAAAGGCTGGATCGAAAACGGCAGTCCTAAGGAAGCTGTCTTTGATGTTGCCTGTTCAGACGGTTATAAACCTGATCCCCAGACTGCCCGCTGTCCTGATAATGGTGCCAGAGTCAATCTTAAGGATTGCAGTATCAGCAGAGACAAAGGCGCCATCGAGCTTGCCGCAATCTGGCATGATCCGGGCTTTGATCCGAATCAGGAAGCTTTTTACTATGCCAGAGCTTTAGAAAATCCTACCTGCCGTTGGTCAACCTGGGACGCTATCCGGCTCGGAATTAAACCCAACCCGGACCTTGCTGCCATTCATCAGGAACGCGCATGGAGTTCACCGATATGGTACCAGCCCAGCAAGTTGAATCCTGAGTAGATACTCATGAAAGTGACAATTCACTTCCCCGCCTTCACTGAACAACCAGAGAAACAAGCCAACAGCAAACAACCAATGTTACAATCCCGGCCACCACCATCAGCTGATTACGACGTTCTCATGGTCCTGATATGACGCAAATAATAAAAGAACCTATTGTCTGGTTTGTGCTGGTTGCCCTGGTCCTATTCATGGCCGAGGGCGCTATCACCCCGGACCAGGATCCAATTATCCTCAACGACAAGGTCACCACCAGGATCAGCGCATTGTGGGCCGCGCAAATGCGGCGACCGCCTTCTCAGGAAGAACTGAATGCACTTGTGGATGACTGGGTTAACGAAGAAATGTTTTATCGAGAGGCTCTTAGGTTAAGTCTGGATCGTAACGATACTATTGTAAGAAGGCGATTAGTTCAGAAGTACAATTTTCTCATGGAAGAACTAGATGAGCAGGGCATCACTGAAAAGGAGATGCTCGATTTCTATCAGAGCAACCTCAAGCAATACCAACTGGAACAGAGAATCACCTTTTCAAACATCCTTTTCAGAACCGGTGAAGATGCCGTTGCTTCGCTTGACGCGATCGCAAAGGGAGGCGATTGGCGTGCTCTTGGCATCGCTACCTTATTGCCGGGTCGTTATGTGAAAAAAACGATCCAGGAAATTGGCTATGCGCTGGGCCCAGAGTTTGCCTCCGGCATTGCTGACATCACCGAAAATACCTGGTCGGGCCCGGTTATCAGCAGTTATGGTTATCATCTCATCAAAATTGAAAATCGCCTGCCCGCGGAGACAATACCCTTTGAATCTATAACAGACAAAATCCACTATGACCTGATTAAAAAGAAAGCTGAAATTAATCTCCAGCTTTCCGCTGAGGCACTTCGTAGCCGATATCCGTTGATTTATGAGTAAGCCTTACCTCTACTGGTTGCTGTTGATTTTCTTTCTAACACCTTCTGCCAGCAGCCATGAAGTAAAACCGGCATTACTGACCTTAGCTAAACAAGACGATCAGCACTGGACTGCCGTGTTCAAGCAGCCATTAATCAATGGGCGGTTTCTAAACCTTCAACTAGATACTAACTGCCAGCTTGAACTACTCGACACCATCGTCGCAGAAACCGCTATGCAGGAATCCTTCACTCTGCTGTGCGAACCATCACCATTGGAATCTATTGCTGTGGAAGGCCTCAACGCAACGCTCATCGATGTCATGGTAAAAGTCGACAAACCTGGGCAAAAAACAGCGAACCACCTCCTATCCGCGTCTAATCCCCGGCTTGACCTATCCGCCGGAGCTATAGCAGTGCCGGTTTATTTTCGACTCGGCATAGCGCATCTCCTGTTTGGTTTCGATCATGTCCTGTTCGTGTTATTGCTCCTGTTCCTGATTCATGGCTGGAAAGCGCTGCTCGGCGTCATCACCAGTTTCACCTTCGCCCACTCCATCACTCTTGGCCTGTCCTCGCTTAACTACTTTTCACTATCGCAGGGACCCATAGAGGCCCTGATCGCCCTGAGTATTGTGCTGTTGGCACGAGAGATTCTTTTTCCTTCACAATCTATCCTGCAAGCACATCCCTGGCTGGTCTCTTTCCTTTTTGGCCTGCTTCACGGCTTTGGATTCGCCGGTGCGCTGACCGAAATAGGCCTACCCGCTGAGGCCATGGTAATAACGTTACTCCTGTTCAACCTAGGTATTGAAGTCGGCCAGATAATAATCGTAGCCATGGCTCTAAGCGTTATCCTGATTTTCAACCGAACAGGATTAACAATGCACCGGTATGCCCTCAACCTACCCGTATATGCTGCAGGTGGTATTGCCATCTATTGGTTTAGCGAAAGATCGCTATCAATTCTCCTGGGCTAGCGATCAGTTAGGGTGCTAAAGGAATTTTGAATAACCCAGAATTAGACAGATTATCACTACGCCTAGTGCACAACCGTTGAATAGCCGATTGTTAACCGAGGCAGCCAACAAATTCCTTTGATTTGCCAGCCAGATGAGTAACACAGCAAGTAACGGCAGAAGCAAACCATTGGCATACTGGGCAAAGACGATAACGGCCAGCGGTTTCACCCCACTGAGGGCCACCATAGTGCCAGCAATTAGCACCAGCCCCCAGGTCAGTCTAAATCGCGGCCCCTTCAGACCCTCGTTCCACCCAAACGCGCCATTGGCAGCATAGGCTGCGGCCAGCGGCGCGGTTATCGCGCTGGTCAGACCAGCAGCAAAAAGGCCCAGTGCAAAAAACAGTTGCGCCCATTGGCCCAGTAAGGGTTCAAGCTGTTCAGCCAGACGGGCAAGATTGAGCGCCTCATCACTACCATAAAAAGCAATAAACGACGTCAGCATGATGCTCAGCGTCACTAACCCGCCAAGACAGACCGAGAGCCACAAATCAATCCTTGCTTGCCGAATGGCTACTTGCACGGGTATTTTTGATGACCACTTTTCCTGAACCGTGCTGGCGTGAAGAAAAAGATTATAAGGCACTACTGTTGTGCCAATCAGGGCCACCAGTAACCACTGACTACCTGCTGGCAGGGCAAATTCAAGCAACTGACTGTGCAGCAATGCCGTCGGCCAGGGAATAGCCAAAGCGGTCACCATGAATACCAGCGCCATTACAGCAACCAGTAAGATAAGAGCCCTTTCAATGAGCTTATAGCCACCATTTGCCAACAACACGCCCGCAACCAGGCACATAACAAGAACCGCCAGCCCCTGTTCAGCACCGAAAAGCAGCTTTAACCCTGTGGCGGCACCCAGTAAATTACCGGACTGGTAAGCAGCATTGCCTACCACAACGGCGCTGACCGCTAGCAGAAGAACCGGCCATTTCAACCAGAACTGCCGGATTGACAGGCTTAACACTTCACCCAGGCTTAACCGGCTGGCAAGGCCTACCCTTAACGCCATATCCTGCAGAATAACGGTGGCCAGCAGCGAAAATAACAGACCCCACCATAAAACCAATCCGAATTCAGCACCGACCCGGCTCGCCGTAGAAACCGTACCAGGACCGATAAATGCTGCAGCAACCAGAATACCTGGACCAAACCTAAAAGACTTCATAAGCAATGTTTCATTTAACCCTGTGGTGAGCGCCATACAAGCTGGATTTAACTGGACAGTTCAAAGGGCAGCTGAAATAAGCCGAAACAACAACCATATCAGGCCAGCCACACTAGAATATCGAGGGGTTTCATTTGTACTGCAGACCTGCTTGCCGTCACGACTCCGCTAATATCATATTCAAATGATGAAATCCCCTTAGCAGATGTGACGGCACCCGCTCGTTTTCAGTATGGCCCCTCTGAAGGCCTCTAAATCGAGCCAACAGTGCCTTGAGAGCAATCTTAGCCTCTAACCTTGCCAACGGTGCGCCTATGCAGAAATGAATTCCAAAGCCAAAGGTATGATGATGATTCCTGGCTCTATCCATAACAAATTGGTCAGCATCTGCATAGCTTCTCTCATCACGGTTGGCCGACCCCATGACAACATGTACAACCTCACCCACCTTAATCTTTTGACCGTAAAACGTAGCTGGCCTGAGTAATCTTCGCCTCAGGAACTGTACCGGTCCATCGAATCGAAGGGTCTCTTCTATGGCACCTTCAATCAAACCTGGGTCCTCCAGCAGACGCTGGAACTGGTCTGGGCGATCGACAATAATATTCAGAAAATTACCCAGCAGATTGGTGGTTGTTTCGTTACCGGCAATCAGAAGTAACATGCAGAAACCAACAATTTCACTATCCGCCAATGTCTCGCCTGAAAATTCTGCATTGACGATGGAACTGATCAGATCAGCCCCGGGTTGAGCACGTCTGACAGGGATTAAACTATTAAAATAAGCTGCCATCTCTGCCACTTCCAACTGACGGTCTGCCAACGACACACCGGCTAACGTACCCGTTAAGGCATCAGACCACCGCTTAAAATCCATTGCTCGCTCACCTGGAATTCCCATCATCTGGGAGATGACGGCGACTGGCAGGGGTGTGGTCAATCCCTCTACCATATCGACTTGTGTACCAACAGCTAGATCAGCAACAAGGGACTCAGCGATCTGCACGACGTCCGCTTCGATAGTTCGCAACATCCTGACCGTAAAGGCTTTATTGACTAGGCCACGCAGTTGGGTATGTCGGGGAGGATCATCTGCCAGTAACGGTAAAGGCCCGCTTTCACCACCCATGGCATTGGACGAGTAGTGCGCCGAGTCCTTAAGAATACTGCGTACATCATCATGGCGGGTAATAACCCAGTCACCCGTATCTTCATCCCGCCACACTGGCTGATCTGCACGCCAATCCGAGTAAAAAGGATAGGGATTCTCTAACACTTCAGGGGTAAAAAATCTCATGACATCAATCACCTTAGCGTTGCAAAGTAGCAATTATTATGCGCTTCACGGGCTTAGTTGCAAACCTGCCTCGAACCACCACATCCACATCAGATAAAACGTCAACAGAACCATACCGCGCCTGCCGGCAAGGCATAGTGGCCAAGCACAACTGTGGTTAGTTTAGCTAGACTGCTTTAGACTAATATCGAACTAGATCCAAACCAGCCAATGGGATAACAAGGGCTGTAAAAGAGCAACTATAAACTGGAAAACCTATGAATACTGAAGAGATAGGCATATTGCGAGGACTCATGGAATATGAAGCAGCGCGCAAATCTCCACCACCCGATTTCCCATCGCTGCCCGACCTACCTGGGGGTCGCTACACTGATCCTCGCTACTTTGAACTGGAGAAGCAGCATATCTGGCGAAAAAGCTGGTTGTTGGCCGCCCATATCGATGAGCTACCAGAGCCTGGTTGCTTTATTCTCTGGGAAAGAGCCGGCCAACCGGTTGTCATAGTCCATAGCGAAAGTGGCAAAATTAACGCTTTTTACAATACCTGTAGCCACCGCGGCGCACCGATCGTAACCGAACCCAACGGCAAAAAAATTCGCCTTACCTGCCGCTATCATGGCTGGACCTATAACCATGAAGGTAATCTTCTGTCCGTACGCAATCCTGAGGACTTCAAGGATCTTGATTTTTCCTGCCGGTCACTTCAATCAGTGCGATGCGAAAGTTTCGGCAACCTTATCTTCGTCAACTTTGATCCGGCATCACCCAGCCTGATGGACTGGCTCGGACCCATAGCCCAGGAATGGCAGGAGTTTCGATTTGACCAGTGTCGTCTGGCTGCTCGCCATGCCTTCGAGCTTGACTGCAACTGGAAAATAGCCATGGAAGCCAACACCGAGGTATACCATGTTAAGAGCATTCACCCGACGACGGTTGCACCCATACTTGATGATCGCCGAAACGTAAACTCACTCTATCCAAACGGCCACCACCGCATGGTCGCCCCCAGGCCACCTGGAACTACCAGCACCCTGCAACAGCAACGATCCAACTTACCGGAAATTGATTCCGTCGGTGAGATTGCCAGAACCTGCACCCAGTCCTACGGTATCTTTCCTAACTGGGTTTCTCCCCTGAGCGCCGTCGCATTACCACCCCTATTATTCTGGCCCAGCGGCATTAACCGATGCATCCTGGAAACCTGGACGCTTGCGCCGGCCTGGGGTGATTTAGATAAGCCCGATCTATGGACCGAAAATGATGGTGAACAGCTCGTTCAGGTACTGCGAGAAGATACAGAATTCGGGGCCTGGATTCAAAAATCGGTTGAATCCTATGGTTTCAAAGGTGTGCCCCTGAGTTATCAGGAAGCAAGAATATTTTACTGGCATCAAAGTGCCGACGACTTAATTGGACGAGACAATATCCCTGAGGAATTACAGGTGCCAGCCGTTATCTCGACCGATTGGGTCTACCCCAACGATCCCAGAAAAGCTTACCTGTAACGGCGTCTTAATTATTCAGTCTGGTCCGACCGGCCCACTATCAATGTACCTCGACCGAATCTCGAACCTGACGGCGTTAATGGACTGGCCAGCGCTGACCAGCGCCGAAAATCAGCAAGGCTATCGCGATACCAGGGACAATCCTGGAAGGGCCATTAACCCGAGCCGACCAATGCCCAGCGAAAAGAATTTACCACCATCGGTGAGCGCAGGCTGATCGAATCTTACTGCGTTAGAATCGTTTTTCCCCGCCCGAAGGAGGCAATGCCAAGGCTTAAGCACTGGTTAATCAGGTCCAATTAAGGCCTGGCATCCAAATTTACCGGGGAAAACAATAATTTATTGCTAATAAATAGATAATATTAGGGATTATATTAATATTATAGCTATAAATATTATAAAATATGGGCTTAATATATAATTATAGAAATTTATCGGAAAATACATGGAGATAAATCATAAAATTAACTTATAACTCAATATATTAATATATATCCCTATTTATAATTATTAATTGAATAATAAGTCCATAATATCCCATTATTAATACTTAATTATGGCTTAAATAATAATAAATTCCCATTATTAAACATTTTAACTGGCGTCTTCTGTTTCAGGGCCTGCATGGATTGGGTCAACCCAATACTGCCCTTTCGGGTCTTCACTAACCGGTATATCCAGATTAACCACTACCGGTTCCTGATCACTGCGTACAAGCACACAGAGCAGCGGTTCATCGCAGTTGGCATTTATCTCCTGATGAGGCACGAACGGCGGGACATAGATAAAATCACCGGGGCCCGCTTCTGATACGAACTGTAGTTGCGCGCCCCAGCGCATTCGCGCCCGACCGCTGATAATATAAATAATACTCTCAAGTTCGCCATGATGATGCACGCCGGTTTTCGCATCCGCGTTAATTGCCACCGTGCCTGCCCACAACTTCTGGGCACCCGCTGTAGCATGGTTTATCGCTGCCGCCCTATGCATACCGGGCGTCTGCGGCGTATTAATATCCAGGTGGTCGCCGCTTACGACTTTAATACCATGTTCGCGCCAATGATCTTCCTCAGTCATTAATTTCTTCTCCTTTACGCTTTACCAACGGTGTATCGCAACTTTGATACAGATCGTCGTATTCCAGTACAATTAACTGTGACTTACATGATATTCTCAGTTTATCGTTGCAGGCATAAAAATTCTTCGACGGCTCATTTAAAAACTAATTCTTGTTGAGAGTAAGACTATTATGTCCCATATAAAACGGTTTTTTAAGTTCCTCTGGCAAGCCCTGCAGGCAGCCCAGACGGTTCTGTTCGGTGGTCTGGCACTGGGCCTGACCATAGCACTCATTATCGGCTTATTGACCTCTGACAAACCCAACATCCCTGATGGCGGTGCGTTGGTGATGAACCCATCTGGATTTCTGGTAGAACAGAAATCTTCCATTGACCCACAACAATTCTTACAAAGCGGCGAAGGACCCGATGAAACTCTGGTCCAGGACCTGGTCGATGCACTCAGTATTGCCAAAACCGACCAACGCATCAAACTCGTTATCCTTAATCTTGAAGATTTTAGCGGCGGATTAATGCCCCACCTGGAACTGGTAGCCGATGCCATTAGCGATTTCAGAGAGAGCGGTAAGAAGGTTATTGCAGCAAGTTTCGGTTATCAACAAAGCGATCTGTTCCTGGCAGCACACGCCGATGAGATTCTCATGAATCCCGAATTTGAGGCTCTGCCGGAAGGTTTCGGAACCTATCGAACCTATTACAAAACCCTGCTGGATAACTTCGATGTAACCGTGAACCTGTTCAAAGTAGGCAAATACAAATCCGCCGCAGAACCGTACTTCCGAGATAGCATGTCAGCCGAAGATAAGGAAGCCAGACTCGAATATCTCAACAGCTGGTGGACAAGTTACACTAACGCTATCGAGCAAGCTCGAGACTTGGAGGCCGGCGCAATTAATCAGGTTATTGATAATCTGCCCGCACAACTGGCCTCAACACAGGGTAATCTGGCCCAGTGGGCGCTGGACAGGGGATTAGTAGATAAACTCCTCAGTGCCAGGCAAACCCGAGAATACCTGGTCTCTCTGACCGGGGAAGATGAAGAGGCACCTGGAGATTATCGAGGCATAGAATTCAGCCAGTACCTGCAATCTGAAAGGACACCCAAACCGCAGAAAGAAAACAAAATAGCGATCATTACTGTAGCGGGCTCCATTATAGATGGCTTCGCTGATGCGGGGACCATCGGTAGTCGCTCAGTTTCGGCACTCATCGACAAAGCGCGCCAGGATGACGGAGTGAAGGCCATCGTTCTAAGGGTGGATTCTGGTGGTGGCAGCAAAAGCGCGTCTGAGGTCATTCGCAGGGAACTTCAACATGCTCAGGAAGCGGGGATTCCGGTGGTCGCCAGCATGGGTTCAGTGGCTGCCTCAGGCGGTTACTGGATATCTGCCACAGCCGATCGAATTTTTGCCCACCCAAATACCATCACTGGCTCTATCGGTATATTTGGTCTCATCCCTACTTTCGAGAAGACCTTAAACCGTTATGGTATTTTCGGTGATGGCGTGGGCACCACCCATATCGCAGGCGCTATCAGTCTCGATAGAGGAATTGATCCGGTCTATGCCGAACTCATCCAGATCAATATAGAAGGCGGTTACCAGCAATTCATTGAAACGGTGGCAAGTGGTCGCGACCTGTCAGTTGAACAGGTAGATGCAATAGCTCAGGGTCGTGTCTGGACGGGCAGCAAGGCACTTGAAATCGGTCTGATAGATGAGATCGGCGGACTCCAGGATGCCGTTTCCAGCGCAGCCGAATTAGCAGAACTAGAAACCTACTCGGTCTGGCATATTCAGCCAGACGTTTCAAACAGAGAGAAGATTTTACGAGAGCTGACATCAGAAATAGCCGCAACCCTGCCAGCCAGAGAAGTCGATCTTGTTGATCAATTGCTCATCAGCATTCGGAAAGACTTAGACTTTTATGGGGCTTTAAACGACCCCATGCATAGTTACGTCATCTGCGAGAGCTGCCCTAACCCAGCACTGCAATAACCCAGAACGCTAACGAACCCGGGTCAGGGCGGGCGATGCGTTAGGACAGGCATGGTTGCTCCTATGGACCTACAGGAAGGGAGACCTCTTGCGTACCCGGTTAGGAGCCCCTGCTCAGGGGCAGACGATGCCTGGCGCACAGACGTTTCTAAAACCAGCAAGATTTCAGGTTTGGAGTAAATTCAGCTGTATATAACTGTCACCGGTTGCCCGCAGCGTATCCTCAATGGCGTAGCCGTCTAAACCGAGTTCCTGTTTGGCGAGTAACGCATAAGCTCTCGGTCCGTCATGAGTGAGCTGAACAGGCTGGCCTCCTGACATCGCTTCGCCGCCGACGGTTGCTATACCGGGAAACAATTCCGTTAAAACCGCTTGAAGCTGGTGAGTGAACATTTCACCGGAACGATCCATAGCCGAGAGGATGTAGCGAGAGCCATTGCCTGCCAGGGTACTTTCTGCACACAGCCGATGAGCTCTAGCCGTATCTCGCACATCAACCATATTCCAGAGCATACGCCCGCCTTTGGATTTAACGTAAGACTTTCCGCGTAACATGAACTTGATACAGTTCTGCCAACTCCAGCTCTGATCATGATTCGCACACATAAGCGGTCCTACCACGTGCAGCGGCAGAATGGCCATAGCCTCAAATGTACCTGCTTTCGCAGCAGCATAGATCATTTTTTCTGTCCGCGCCTTGGCCTTGGCATAGGCAATATCCCGGTTCACGGCAATGTTATCCTCCGACCAGGCACCCCGGTAGGCTTCTTCGTTATCGCCGCACCAGTCTTTTTCGGTGAATACATAACCCTTTGGACGCGGATGCCCTACCGCTGCAAAAGAGCTCGTAAATATAAATCGTTTTAACGCTCCCGATTTCACCGCCGAATCCAGCACATGGCCTACTTCGGTGAAACAGCCATCATAGACTTCCTGGGGTGATTCTTTGTTATAGCCGACCGCCGCACCGGTATGAATAACGGCACTACAATCTTTGAAAGCATTATCATAGCTGCCCACGACCTGCAGGTCTGCTTCATGTAACTCCAGTACGCCTCGATAACCAGCCTCCTTCATGGCTAACAAGTGGTCAACCTTTTCCGGTTTAACCGCATTGCGCACACAGGCTCTGACCTGATAGCCCTGTTCAAGCATGTCCTGCACGATCCAGGAACCGATGTAACCGCTGGCTCCGGTTACAGCAACCGGGCCATCGGCAGGAGAAATTGCCTTGGTTGTTTTATCACTGCTACTGCTCATAAAGATCTCCCTATATTGTTAACTTGTCGTAACACAACCAGCTTGTGGTTATATCGCTTGCATCGCTCAAAACTCACTGAGGCGGGCCATTGCGCTTTCATGCTCCTTCAATCGTCTGCCTGGATAACATCTGCTGCTGGCAATGCAAATCCATCCAGCAGGCTGGTATTAAGTTGCATAAGCAGCCCCACCATCGCAGGCTATCACCTCGCCAACGGTGTATGCCCCTGCCCTGGAGCAAAGAAATATGGCCAAGCCAGCAATATCCTCGGCGGTGCCCACCCGACCTCTTGGATTATTCTTGCCCACTAAACTCCAGTCTATATCCGTATCACCGCCACCGCCCACCCCTGTGCTCAACATCCAGGTTGGGAAAGGCCCAGGTGCTATGGCATTAACAATGATCTGTTGACCTGTCAGGTGAAGCGCCAGACCCCGGGTAAGATGGTGTAAAGCCGCCTTGGAGGGCCCGTAGGAAAAAGTTTCGAACACAGGGTTTTTTATGCCATCGATGGAACCCACATTAACGACCCGTGCCGGGTCCTCAGCGGTGCCTGACTGTCGCAGCAAAGGCAGTAATTTCTGGGTCAGGAAAAACACGCCCTTGACATTAGTATCCATTACCTTGTCCCAGCCAGACTCAGGAAATTCGTCAATCGGCGCACCCCAGGACACCCCTGCATTGTTAATCAATATATCCAGCTGCGGCTCTCTTGCAGCAATCTCATCAGCCAGCTTCTGACAGCCCGCCACGTCTGCCAGATTAGCCGGCAGGGAAACACACTCTCCACCAAAATCTTCTGACAATCGTGCCGCTGTTGCATCGCAGACCTCAGCTTTTCTCGAGCTGATGTAGACTTTTACACCATTGGCCAGAAATCCAGCTGCAATCATCTCGCCAATGCCTCTGGAACCACCGGTAACCAGTGCAACTTTACCGCTTATATCAAATAAATTATTCATCCTCTTGCTCACCTTGTATTAACCCTATTGGTTTAACAGAGCCAGAGGCCGGTTGTCCAGATGCATCGATATTTTCAGCAGATAAACCAGACCTGTCCTGCTTTTACGAGGTTATATTCACTATTATGACCGGATCACTTGCCAGGCCAGCAATTTTCGTGTTTTGATCGCGCTATAGTTAAAGGAGCTACCGATGCCAGACTTAAACAACGATCTTTTCACCCTTGCCATGTCAGAAAAGGCTCAGCCGCTGATGGATGCAGTAACCCTGCACATCAGGGACAACGTCGTGCCCATTATCGACGAGTTTCAATCCCTGGAAAAAGACAAAGCAGATCGCTGGTCATGGCATCCCCGCCAGCTCGAACTGCTCGATGGTGCTAAACAAAAGGCGAAGGAATCCGGGTTATGGAACTTTTTCCTACCCGACTCTGAAATGGGCGAAGGGTTAACCAATCTGGATTATGCCTATATCGCTGCTGAACTGGGGAAATATGCCCTGGCATCAGAAACCCTTAATTGCAGCGCACCCGATACAGGCAATATGGAAGTACTCGAAAGGGTCGGCACAGAGGCACAGAAAGAGCAATGGCTGAAACCGCTGCTCAATGGAGAAATACGTTCGGCCTATGCCATGACAGAACCTGCGCTACCCTCTTCTGATGCCAAGAACATCAGTACCAGCGCCGTTCTCGACGGAGATGAGTGGCTCATTAATGGTGAAAAATTTTACATCTCCGGTGCGGGTGATCCTCGCTGCAAGATAATGATTGTCATGGTCAAGACAGACCCAGATGCTGCCCCCAGCCGGCAGCAATCTCAAATTCTAGTCCCTAAAGATACGCCCGGCGTTGAAATCCTCGAAGGTATGCACGTTTTTGGCGCGGATCATGCCCCACGTGGACATATGCACATTCGTTTCAATAATGTGCGGGTCCCGAAAGATAACGTCTTACTGGGTGTCGGACGGGGCTTTGAAATCTCCCAGGTGCGCCTAGGTCCGGGCCGAATTCATCACTGCATGCGATCCATCGGTAAAGCAGAGAAAGCCCTTGAACTCATGGTGAAACGCTCAGCAACTCGAGTCGCATTTGGCAAACCCATCGCCAAACTCGGTAAAAATCTAGAAGTCATCTCTAGGGCTCGAATTGAAATCGATGGCATGAAGCTGATGGTTCTGCAGGCAGCCAAAGCCATGGATGTTCTGGGTAACAAAGAAGCTCGTGTCTATGTCAGCGCGGTTAAAGCGATAGTGCCGGAAAAAGTCTGCCTGATCATAGACCAGGCCATCCAGATGCATGGCGCAACCGGTATATCCCAATGGTCGCCGCTGGCAGGCATGTATACTGACATGCGGCATCTGCGCTTTGCCGATGGCCCTGATGAGGTTCACCACATGGTGGTTGGCCGCGCCGAACTGCAGAAATACGACCTCTGGTAAGAGTGCTCCTATTTCCGGCTGGGAAACTGCATTGTCAATGGCAGGTGTTTACTAACCAATGGAGCTGCGCAAGTACTATAGATGCTAGCGCGGCCCAGCTTGCGGCCGCTCAAATTCGCCCTCGCCTTTAAGCAGTACGGGACGAACTGCATCACGCCATAACTGATAGCCAAGATGATTCATGTGGAGCCCATCTGGACTATAAATCTCAGCCAGAGGCTTGCCGTTGGTTGCCAGCATCGGCGACGCCACATCAATATAAACTAACCGCTTATCTGTATCGCACAACGCCTGCAGTTCTACATTTAACGCTCGCATGGCCGGCCAGTGAGACCACCGGCTGATACTCGGTTTTACCGACAATATATAGAAGCGTACACGCGGGTCCTGATCATGAACTCTTTGAATTACCCGGACCATTGATTTCAAAACGGCTGCCGCGGCAATACCAAAAGCAATATCATTATCACCTTCATAAATCATCACCGCCCTGGGCCGATACTTTATGACCAGGCTATCCAGATAGAAATCCAGGTCGTTTAGAACACTGCCGCCAAATCCGCGATTAATCAGAGTCAACGGGGCCAGGTGACCTTCCATCAACTGATTGACACTCCACAAACGCATACTGGAGCTCCCTGTAGCCAAGATCGCGCCCTCTGGCCAATGATTCTGCGCATCACCCTGGGCAAATTTCTCGATTTCAGTCGTTAATCGCTCTGGTTCGGGCATTGCAGCAAACAATGTTATGCTAATGCTGAGAAGCACAGCGGCTGACTGCAATGTAACCCAGTTGCCCATAAACCGTTTCTCCATATTCATCTCACCACTACCAATGCGGACGCGATCTACCCAATTGAGGAAATAATCCAGCGCGATATTGCACCAAACCGACTATAAAGTAGGACCAATACTGGTGGAAGCCTTCGCTTTTTCGAATTTTCCAAGGTCGAATTGGTCGTTTTATTAAGCTGAGCAAGAACCACCACGACAACGCGACGATTCATTGCTCGACCTTCGACTGTATCATTATCACCAATGGGGTGATTCTCCTAACCAACTCCGCCGCAGGTATGCTCGAAATGGAGGTAACCCTTTATAATCTAACAACTACTGACGATAGAAGGATCGTCCCAACAAAGCAGCTAATATACGAAGGTCAATTCCGTATCTATGCAGGTTAATCTATCACAGACTGATTAAGCAGGAATTAGACCTCCTCTAACTCAATGTTATCGCCTCTCTTAATCTAGGAGAGCGGCATGAGCAGCAATAATCCAGATCAGTTCAAACTCGCCTTTGAAAACATTTTTCGAAGTAAAATTGAACATCTGGAAGAGCTGCTGACGACCATCATAACCGAGCGAACCGCTCTGAGTAGCACCCTTATCGATGAAGTACAAAAAACCGAAGAGCGCAAGCAGGCCTTGATGAACGCGGTTGAGCAGACCGTCCGCCAAAGCAAGACATTACTGGAACATCTAGAGCAAACCATGCCGGGACACGATGCAAGAAGTCTGGGAAAAGCCTGAGACTAACGGTTATTGTTTGGCTCTGCTGAAGGTATAGGTTAACCCAGAGGTATATCTGAAATTCTCCGAATTTACCCCAAAGGTGGGTTTATTGTCATGGTCATAAGCCACACTAAGTTCCAATGACAGTTTATCCGTCAACTTTGTGGCAACCTTAGTAACCGCGATACTGCGCATTCCGCCTCCGGATAACCCCGGCTGGGCATACGCCGACAAGCTCCACCGCGTTTTCCCAGCAAGACCTAAGGGCAGAGACAGCGTTAGATAAAGGTTAGCACGAACCTGCTCTGCCCTGTCCGTCGACTCTACAAACCGTTCCTGTTCCTGCATCAATCCAATACCAACAAGTGCATCTAAATCACGTTGTTCGCTGTGCCAGTCGACTCGATAACCCAGGCCAAACAGTCGCCTTGAATCCAACTTCTGGAAACGATCCCGCTGGCCCTGGGCATAAAATTCAAGACCGCCAGAGGCTAGCTTACGAACGTACCTGACATGAACAAACGCATTATCTGCGGTATCGCGCCCTTCTGACTCGGCCGCCTGATAACTTCCGATCAGCAACCAGGTAGAACGATCCCCACGCCAGATGGAATGACTATCGATACTGACCTGGCTGCGCTGGTCATTGCCACTGGCTCCACTGAAATCCAGTGAAATCGAGGAAAACAGGGCGGCATCGGGTTCTGCGAAATACTGACCATTTACATCCACAATCGCAACGGCGGAGCTCGATAGCAGCGAGCCTAAAAGCAAAATAAGCCCAGATCCGAAGACACCCCCATCCGATCTTAAATAATCCAGCAGTCTTTTACCTAACATATATTTCTGGCATCTGAAAATGCTAATGATGAAGAAGCTGGCAGGGATTAGCAAACCATTCATAGGAACCGCACGGTCTTTTTCTCGCTGGCAATTTTCAATTCTACTTTATTAGCACGACCCGGAACTAGTACTGCGATAACCGTTAACAATGCATCGCCTGGCTTACCCCCGACCAGCGCACAGTGTCTTGCAGACAAGGGCATCAATCAAAAACCAATTAAAGCTGGCTCTCAGGGTAACGCGGATTTCTCCAACCCATTATCGCGCCAGCAGATTTAAACCCTGCCACCCATAAACAACTTTTAATCGAAGGTTCACTTCAGGATAATGTAGATTCACAGGAGCCCTGCTTATGATCAGTTGGTTCACAACGAAGTAGCATCGCTGCAACTGAGATCACGGTTTCAATAATGCCAGCATTACTCGTTCACACGTAAGGGATTATCATTGAACCAGGATTATTCAAAACGATTCCTATTTCAGGAAGCAGACATCAGAGGCTGTATTGTCAGACTCAGCAATAGCTTCACTGACTGCTATAGCCATCAGGAATACCCTGAACCTATACTACATCTGCTGGGAGAATTCCTGGCTGCTGCTGCGCTGCTCGGCAACAGCCTAAAATTCACGGGTCGTCTGGTACTTCAGGCTAAAGCAGCTGAACCAGTTTCTTTAGTTATGAGCGAATTTGCCAGCGACAGCAAAATTCGCGGCATTGTACGCGGGTCATACCCAGAACTGGACAGCCTGGATATGAGCAGCTTATTCAAAGACGGTACACTGGCAATTACCATCGAACCAAACCAGGGTGAACGATACCAGAGCCTGGTGCCTTTATCAGCTTCCACCCTATCCGAATGCCTGTCCTACTACTTCCAGCAATCAGAACAACTGGCAACGCAGATCATCCTACATTGCGATGGCAGGACGGCAACTGGGTTTATGCTTCAGCAATTGCCCACACAGCAGCTTCATAGCGAGGAAAGCCGCGATCAGCAATGGCAACATTGTTGTTTAATGGCATCAACTATCGGTTCGCGAGAGCTCCTTGATTTACCAGACGAATTGCTGATCAGCAAGCTTTACGGCGACTGGGACGTTAGCCTCTACAAGCCAGTGCCGATCAACTTTCATTGCGACTGCAGCCAGCAGAGAATGGCCAATGCGTTACTAGCCCTTGGCGAGCAGGAACTCAAAGACTTACTCGAGCAACAGCAGACCTTATCAATTCAATGCGAATTCTGTGGTGAGTCCTACCAGATGGGCAGCGATACCATCATTCGCGCTGCACAGGGCAGAAACAAACCTCACTAAGATCTGCTAACACGCCCATCCGGACCCATACAATCGTGACTGAACCCGCTATTACATTACATGACCAGTTTAAGAGCACCCGCCTCCCCTGTATAGGTCGTTGCCATGGATTCATCCCGGCATAGGACGCTTAACACAATGGCGGCACTCAGGGCTTTCAATTTCAGCGCTAGTAGCCACGTTAGGGTAAACCTTATCGGACCTCCCTGTCGTTATAGGCAGCACACCTATTACAAAAAATAGCGGTGTCATCAATTTAACTCTACTCTTGAGCAAACCCTGTCGTCGCGGCTAATGGCCAACCTCGGCAGGCGAGCTGCTATAGTATTTTTTTGCGGTTGAGCAACAGATCTATTCCGAATCCCCGTACAAACATTAATCTTTACTCTATCCTCTGCACAGGTAAGATCAAACGTGGGGAATCAGCAACCAACCTTTAAAACAACGGCGCTAGCTGCTCTCAATTCGATTAAGTCACTGTTAATACGGGAGAGGGAGGGGGGAAATTGCATTTTAGTCGAACGACGATAGTAACCATCAGCCTGCTACTGCTCAGCAGTTGCGGTGGCGGCGGCGGTTCCTCTGGATCAACCACCCCGGCACCGTCAGGGGAGACGCCAACAGCGCCTGTTATCTCCATTGCCGAAGCGCACCGGTTCTTAAGGCAGGCCAGCTTTGGTCCTACTCCTGCTGAAGTTGACAACGTTAGAAACATCGGCTTTGAGGCCTGGATTGATCAACAGCTGCTGGAAACCCCATCCCTGCAGCTTCCCTATATGGATGACCTGGAAGAACCAGAAAATAACCGTGAGGGTCAAACGAACCGCCTTGATGCCTGGTTCAGAAACGTCTTGAATGGTGAAGATCAACTTCGGCAGCGAGTCGCCTTTGCCCTGTCCGAGATTATGGTTGTCTCCGACCAGGGTAATCTATTCAACTTCCCGAACGGTCTGGCCAACTACTATGATGAACTGACATTGCACGCTTTCGGAAACTACCAGGAACTGCTTAAGGCTGTCACCCTGACGCCTGCCATGGGTCTTTATCTTTCCATGCTGGGTAATCAAAAACCCGACAAAGCAATGAATATCAGGCCCGATGAGAACTATGCCAGAGAAGTGATGCAATTGTTCAGCATTGGCCTGGTCATGCTCAATGAAAATGGATCAACCATCCTAGATCAGAACAACCAGCCCATACCCACCTACGATCAAAGCATTATTGAAGGGTTTGCCCACGTTTTCACGGGCTGGACCTTTTATGGCTCAGAAAGTTTCAACCAACCTTCCTACATCTTCAGGTTGCCCATGGCGGCATTCCAGGATTTTCATGATGAAGGCGAAAAACGCTTGTTAAACGAGGTCGTTTTACCGGCAGGACAAACAGCGGAGGATGACCTGGATGCAGCACTTGAAAACATCGCCAGCCATGCCAACGTCCCGGCATTTATCGGCAGACAACTCATTCAGCGCCTGGTTTCCGCCAATCCTTCAGCAGCTTATATCGGGCGAGTTGCTGCGGTTTTCATCGATGACGGCTATGGCACCAGAGGCAACCTGAGTGCGGTAGTAAAAGCCATCTTGCTGGATCCTGAAGCTCGGGCTGAACCCGCGGATGCCAACAGCGGTAAGTTGACCGAACCGCTGCTCCGGCTAACCGCAGTCTGGCGAGCCTTCGACGCGTCTGCCGCGAATAATCGGTATCTTTTTGCCTACCCCGAATTTTCTTTTTCCCAGGCACCGCTCCGCGCTGACTCGGTTTTCAATTTCTTTCGGCCGGACTTCGCCCCGC
>Ga0206678_10000685_pt1 | contig 21597 bp, 15 predicted proteins | sample M180m12015metaG_FD_155453 | JGI IMG/M metagenome (GOLD analysis project Ga0206678, IMG submission 155453) | Ammonia-oxidizing marine archaeal communities from Monterey Bay, California, United States - M1 80m 12015 | ecosystem: Environmental > Aquatic > Marine > Intertidal zone | place: USA... | reverse complement strand
CACTGCGGATTTCTACCCTCAAGGTGCTATCTAAATTTGAAAACGGTTCATCAAGTAGTAAAACAGAAGGTTCTGGTGCTAATGCTCTTGCTAGAGCGACGCGTTGTTTTTGACCGCCGGAAAGAGTATGGGGACGACGGTTTTCAAAGCCAGAAAGTCCAACAAATTCTAGTAACTCCGCAACTTTTTTTTCTTTCGAAATCTTTTTTCGAATTCCATATCCAACATTTTCGCTGATGCTCATATGGGGGAAGAGGGCAGCGTCTTGGAAGACCATACCAATTTTCCGCTTTTCCGGAGGAACAGAAATTGTTTCACTAAAAACCACCCTTCCACTGACTGAAATTTGGCCTTTTTCGGGTTGTTCTAATCCGGCGATTGTGCGTAAAAGAGTTGTTTTTCCACATCCGCTTGGTCCCAATAGCGAAAGAGTTTCGGTTCTTTTTACTTTTAAATCAATTTCTTCAAGAACGGTTACTTGATCGAAAGATTTTGAAAGCCCCTCAATTACAACCTCACCTGGTTTATTATGTTCATCCATTATGGATAAGACTAGTATTGAATTCTTTTTTTTGTTAGGTATACCTACCAAGCTAAAAAATTTTCTGTGGAAACCTAAAACTATAGTTACCGTCTAGGCATGCAGGAAGTAACTGTCGAGTGGTGGGGTCTGGTTGCCTCTTTGACGATGGTGGTCATTACTGTTGGAATATCACTTTTTCTTAGACTGAGACTTGAACGTGATCTAATGATTGCAACTGGAAGATCTATCGGACAGTTAGTGATAGCGGGTTGGGCTTTAACTCTTATCTTGAAGGATGAAACACCAATAATTTGGGCATGGTTATGGGTTGTGGCAATGATTCCATTCGCCGCGACTTCTGCCTCGAAACGCGAACAGCGCCTCCAAGGTCTCGCATGGATGACAGGTGCAGGTTATTTACTTGGACTGGGCATCAGCCTTTCAGTTCTTTTTGCCTTACAAATCCTCCCGCTTGAGTCTCGTGTATTGGTTCCAATTGCAGGAATGATAGTTGGTAATTCACTGAGAGTTGTTGTGGTCGCAGCTACAAGACTAGTTGACGCTATACGTGATTCGAGACTTGAGATCGAAGCTATGCTTTCGCTTGGATTTACACGTCACAAAGCTGTTCAGAGGATTGTTTCAGAAACACTCAAATTGTCACTAATTCCTCAGATTGAGACAACAAGAACTGTGGGGATAATTTTCCTTCCAGGGGTATTTACAGGACTGATACTTGCAGGAGTAGACCCTCTGAAAGCAGCATTGATGCAAGCAGTGATACTTTTCCTCATACTCGGGTCAGCGGCGATAACAGGTCTAATCGTCGTTCTATTCGGAGTTCAAAAGTTTCTGACTACCGATCATCGTCTCGAACCACCGATACGTTAAAAACTACTAGAGCAATCACAACCTAATTCACTCAAACAGGAAACAACTTCATCGACTGGAAGTCCAACGATGTTGTCGAAACTTCCTTCAAAGGAAACCACAAAATCCTTACCTCCACCTTGGATTCCGTAACCACCAGCTTTATCTAGTGGTTCACCAGTCTGTATATAAGTAACGAGTTCTTCTTTTGAAAGTTCTCTCCATTTGACTCGGGTAGTAACTGTCAAAGAACGACGGCCTTTAGGTCCACTAACGGCAACACCAGTTACCACATCATGGGTTTTAGCAGAAAGGGTTTGCAGCATTTCCAAAGCTATCTCTGGTGATCCGGGCTTACCCAGAATTTTTTCATTGATTGAAACCACTGTGTCAGCAGCGACACCACATTCACCATCATTTATTACAGCATTAAGTTTTTCAACTGCTAAACGTTCAACCAGAGATTTAGCTGACTCGCCTGTAAGCATTGATTCATCTATTTCGGGTACACGAACTTCAGGTTTGAATCCAGCTTCAAGAAGAAGAGAAAGTCGTTGGGGAGAACCTGAAGCTAGTATCAATGGACCTTTTACCTCACTCAACTTTCAACCCCCTGAGACAAGAGCCTCAGCTTCAATATGAAGCGGAGTTAAATCAGTAGGATCATCCAGCCAACCAGCAGGCAAAACTACAGGCTTAGGACCACCTCGATGACTCCTAGGAAGTCTTAATGCGGAAGGGTCAAATTCTCTGTCAGCTCCGATAGTCAGTAGTAGATCGTTTAACAGCTCTTTTAAATTGTCCATATCTTCAACCATCTGAAGGGAACGACGTGCGTTAGGTCCAGTCTGGTATCCCTTCAGATACCAAGAAGTATGTTTACGGAAATCTCGAATTCCGTGAGGTCCCGTCCAATCAACCAACATCTGCGCATGCTCAATCATTGCGTCAGCAACCCCACCTAACAGTGGGGGATTGTCAGGCTCCGAACCCCCTGAAGAGGGGAGTGAACCAAAAACTGAAGCTAACTGTCCAAACAGCCACGGTCTGCCTAAACAACCACGCCCGACTACGACCCCATCACATCCAGTTGCACGCATCATACGCAAGGCGTCCCACGGCTCCCAAATATCACCATTACCAAATACGGGGATAGATGAAACAGTTTCTTTCAAATGAGCAATAGCATCCCAGTCGGCTTGACCTGAATACAACTGTTCAGCTGTTCTAGCATGCAAAGCTACAGCTGAAGCCCCTGCAGATTCTGCGATAAGACCAGCTTCAAAGTAGGTTAGATGATCTTCATCTGTACCCTTACGGAACTTCACAGTTACAGGAATTGACCCTGCAGCTTCAACTACAGAAGAAACAATCAACTCAAAAAGTTTTGGTTTCAGCGGAAGAGCGGCTCCACCTCCACGCCGAGTTACTTTAGGCATAGGACAGCCAAAATTCATATCAATATGATCTACTCGACCTTCACCAACCAACATGGTAGTTGCGGCTGCAATACTCTCTGGCTCGGTCCCATATAATTGGATGCTTCTGGGCGTCTCACCCTCAGCGAAACCGCTTAACCTTTCAGTTTTAGAATGACCCTCTAACAACCCTCGGGCAGTGATCATCTCACTCACATATAAACCTGCACCAAATTTCCTGCACAACGTGCGAAACGGAGCATTAGTAACTCCTGCCATTGGAGCTAAAACAACTGGAGGCCAAATCTCGATCGGTCCAATACTGGGTTTCTTGAATTCACCAGGAATCGCAGTAGTTACATCATGATTAATTTCACTTCTTAAACCCATACATAAAGCGTAGAGCCCAAGTATTTATCTAACGCGCTATTCGAAATCCTTGATGACCTAAAGAACTATCCGGCAACAAACCCATCCTTGCTCCTACCCGATATCTGTTGCAATAACTGTCATGGCACAGATACGAACCACCTTTTACGATTCTATCTAAGCCCATAGAAGGACCCTTTGGGTCCCTAATTGGTGAATCTGATTCATGACGTGCAGAAAACCAGTCGTTGCACCATTCCCAAACGTTTCCAGAACAGTTATAAAGTCCAAAATTATTTGCATAAAAAGCATCAACAGGACAAGTTCCTATCCAACCGTCCTCAGCATTGTTATTATCAGGAAAAGAACCAGTAAAGATATTGCACATAAAATCCCCATCTGGTCTGCTTTCATTACCCCAAGGAAAACGTTTCTGGTTGAGATCACCGCGAGCGGCGAATTCCCACTCAGCTTCGGTTGGTAGACGACAACCAGTCCAGTCGGCAAAGGCTTTTGCATCAAACCATGAGATATGAACAACAGGATGATTCCATCTAGAACATCCGGGTTTCAACTCAGACCCAGGACCCTCAGGATGCAACCAGTCGGCACCTTCGACTTGCCTCCACCATTCGGCACCCAAAACACCCCTAGTTGAGGGGAAATCATCTGGCAGTAAACCCGCAAAAACAAACGACCAAGGAGGCTCACTGTCCTCGCTTTGCTCGGCAGTAGTCACATAATTCGTAGCAGTAACAAAAGCTTCAAATTCTGCGTTAGTCACAGCAGTAGATGAAATCGAAAAAGGTGATAGAACGATTTCTCTTACAGGTCCCTCACCATCTGCAGGATATGCATCTAGTTCATTACCCATCAAGAACGAACCGCCTGACAATTTAATTAGATTCGTTATGGGAGTAGATTCAGTCATTACCTTCCAAATCGAGACTTGAAACGAAATCTCTAATAGTTTCAGCTACTTCATCACACGCTTTTATGTGCACCATGTGACCAGTATTTGGAACAACCAAAGTTCCCTTAACGTCGAGATAACGTTCAAAAACTGCTGCAGATGCAGCAAAACGTTTATCTCGCTCGCCTAGAACTAGAAAGGTTGGAGCTTTTATTTCATCCAAGTGGTCAATCACATACGAATCAACATGCATAGACAGTTCTTCTGCACCTTCAGCAAGGTCGAGCTTCATAGCGGCCTGTCTAACAGATTCATTCCACTCTTGACGTGCCTCAACTTTTCTGAAACCCGGACCGGCAGCCACAAGAACCAGAGCAGAAACCTCATCAGGCTTTTCCAACGCATATGCAAGTGAAAGGTAACCACCCAAACTATGTCCAACCAGAACGCACGGTCTTCCAACCTCATCAAGTACCGCAGAAATATCTTTTAATGCCTCGTCTCGCGCATAGTTACCCGGTGGGGGAGCTCCACTTTCACCATGACCGCGTAAATCCCAAGTAGTAACTTGATGGTCATTACAAAGATTTTCACTTAAACCGGACCAAACATCTCTACTGTTAGCCCAACCAGTAATACAAACAATCTGAGGTCCTGTACCGGTGGTCTCGCCTACAATATTTACTTCACCATTTTGGACTTCAAAAGAGGTCATATTTAACGCAATCTTCTGAAACATTCACGCACGTCTTCCACGAAAACGTCGGGAGTTTCCAAGGAAGCGAAATGTCCACCCTTTTCATGTTCAGCCCATAGAACTAAATTCATTGAATCTTCAACCCAACGTCGGCGTGGCATCATTAGTTCATATGGAAAAACTGACACCCCGACAGGTGTGTCACCAGTTGAACCGAAACCAGGCTCAAGTGTTTTGAACATTTCATAATAAATTCGAGTCGAGGAATTTATGGTTCCAGTGAACCAATAAAGGGAAACGTTTGCCAGGAGTTTGTCTCTGTCAACAGTATTGAGAAGATCCCCGCCATTGTCTGTCCATCCATAGAACTTTTCAGTAATCCAAGCTAAAAGTCCAGCAGGACTGTCATTTAAGCCTGTGCCAAGAGTCTGAGGTCTTGTTTGTTGAATGCGGAAATAGCCATCATCTTCTGCTTGGTACCAAGCAGCCCGATCAAGCAATTGCTGTTCAAAATCGGTTATATCTTCCATATCATCAGACTTTCCCGGAGGGCCCCCAGTCAGCATAGTTATGTGACATCCAGCTACATTTTCTGGGGCTACGCGGCTTATCTCACGGGAAATAATTGAACCCCAATCACCTCCTTGTACGCCATAGCGGTCGTAACCCAACTTATTTGCCAGCTCGGCAAATGCTTTTGCTATTCGTGTAGGTCCCCAGCCACGCTCAGAAGTAGGCCCAGACAGTCCGTAGCCCGGCAGAGATGGAATGATTACATGAAAAGCATCGGATTCATCACCACCGTAATCTTGCGGATTTGTCAAAGGGTCTATCACATCTAGAAATTCGACTATTGAACCTGGCCAACCATGACTCATCAACAGCGGAAGAGCATCAGGGTTTTTGGAACGTCCATGGATGGTGTGGATACGTTGACCGTCGATATCGGTAATCAAATTTTCAAAAGAATTTAAGTAGGTTTCGAAAGAACGCCAGTCAAATTCATCTCTCCAATATTCTGCGAGGTCTTTAACCAAATTCGCATCGATGCCATAGTCCCATCCCACATCGGGTAAATGGTCAGGCCATCTAGTTTTATCCAAACGATTTCTGAGATCTGCTATTTCTTCGTCACTAATCGAGACGACAAAAGGCTTGAAGGTATCAGACATTGTTGGACCTATTAGATGTGTTCAGCTAATTCACGTAAGCGACCCAATATGGTAGCCGGATCACCACCTATAGGTGTCACATTAAGGCTCGTAACCCCTGCTTCCTTATAGGCAGCCAAGCGATCTTTAACGTACGCTTCGTCACCGCACATATTCGACTTTTCAATCAATTCATCAGGAAGGGCGGCCATAGCTTCGTCTCTTCGTCCGTCCAAATAAGCTTCTTGAACTGCTGAAGCTTCATCAGGAAAGCCGTATTGACAGCAAAGGTCGTTATAAAAATTCTTTCCTTTAGCGCCCATTCCGCCTATGTAAAGTGCAGCCATCGGGCGGGCCATATCTCTGTATTGTTCGGCATCATCGCCTATGGCAACTAAACCTCCTGCAACAACATCAAAATCGCCAAGCGAAGGATCTCTTCTTTCCATACCGGCTTTGATGGAATCGCCCCAAACTGTCCCCATTCGTTCGGGAAAAACCATAAAGGGAAGCCACCCATTGGCTGACGCAGCAGTCTCTTCTACGCTTTTAGCTCCCAGAGAAGCCACATAGATAGGTATGTCGTCTCTAAGCATGCGATTAATAATCTTTAATGGTTTTCCCAGTCCAGTTCCTTGCTCAGCAGGTAGAGGCAGATCGAAAACTTTACCGTTGTAAGTAAGGGGTTCACGTTTCCAGGCCATACGACAAATTTCCATAACTTCCTTGAGGCGTGTTAAGGGCATTGAATAGGGAATTCCGTGAAAGCCTTCAATTACTTGAGGTCCAGATGCGCCTAAGCCAAGTGTGAAGCGTCCACCAGAGAGAGAGTCAAGACTTGCAGCGGTTTGAGCTAAAGCTGCTGGAGTTCTGCTATATGTATTTAATATGCCACTACCGAGACCGACTGTTTCGGTTTCAGCAGCTAAATAACCCAAGAGACTTACAGCATCAAAACCATAAGCCTCCGGAACCCAGATCATGTCCACACCCGCTGACTCCAAAGCTTTAGCTTGCTTAGCTGACTCCTTTGGATCGTTGGCGTAATTTAAAAGAGTAGATATTCGCATAGATGAATCATTTCAGAAGTAAATGAAGATCGCTTAGTCGGCAGTTTTATTCTTTTCAGTATTCGGGAACCGAAGGAAAACAATTATAGAGGCAAGTAAAAGCATTCCGGATCCAACGCTCATGGATAGCGAAAATCCATTTGTAAAGGCAACTTTGGCTTCTTGAAGCTAACACTTCACCAGATTCCCCGACAATCTTTCAGCCACTTGTAGAGCGGCTCCCACTGAGTTTCTGGCTACTTCATTTATTTCATCTGGCACAGAAGCAAAAGAATCTCCAAGACTATTTCTGTACCCCGCAGATAAAAGACTACCTAGAAATGCTATACCTACTGCAGCTCCTACTTCTCGAGTCGTATCATTGACCGCTGATGCCACGCCCGCTTTGTCTGAGGGTAAGCAATTGATTATTGCAGCAGTTGCAGTTGGGAATGTTATAGCCATTCCAACGGCAGTTAGGACAAGAGACAAGGCAATCTGAAGATAAGAAGAAGTAGTTTCTAGAAAAGCTAGAACAAGACAGCCTGAAGACGAAAATAGCAGTCCCAGTGATAGGCATCTTTTCTCACCGATTATACGAGAAATAACTGGACCCCTAGGTGCAGCAATCAACATAGTTAATGCAAAAGGAAGACATCTTACGGCAGCTCCCAATGGTGAATGCATCTGTACATATTGGAGGTATTGAGCCAGACCAAAGAAAAATCCGAACATCACAGCAAAAGGGATAAGGATAGAGAAACTACCTATCCCAAAACGTTGTATTTTAAAAAGCCTGGGATCCAGCATTGGGTATTTGCGATTGAGTTCAACAAAAACCCAACCAACTAGTACAACAACAGAAACAATTAAAGCACATATGACAACAGGGTCAGTCCAGCCAAATTCAGGACCCTGGATCAACCCATAAACCAAAGAAGTCAAACCTAAAGCAGAAAGAAAACTACCCGGTAAGTCCAGAGGGTTGATATGACTGTCGCGTGAGGTGGGAACAAAAAAGGTAACTAAGAGTAGTGCTATTCCAGCAGTAGGAACATTAATAAAAAAAATAGATCCCCACCAAAATTTTTCAAGCAATAATCCTGCCGAAATAATTCCAATCGCTGCACCTGCTCCTGCAAAACCAGACCAGATTGCTATAGCTTTTCCTTTTTCTTCAGGCGGGAAAATTATACTAATGATTGACAAAGTTGCAGGCATCACGAGAGCAGCACCTATTCCCATTGATGCTCGGAAGAAAATTAACTGGGACGGATCCGAACTTGTGGTTCCAAGCAATGCTCCAATTATAAAAATAAATAGACCAACTTGTAGCGTTCCGCGACGTCCAAACCGGTCACCTATAGCTCCACCAGGGAGCAAAAGAGCAGCAAACACCAAAGCATATGCAGCATTTATCCAAACCAATTCAGAAGCTGAAGCATCTAAGGCTTTTTGGATTGAAGGGATTGCTAGGTTCAGAGAACTTACGCTGGCCACGATCATCACAAGGGAAAGAGTCAAAATTGCCAAAATAAACCATCTTTTAGGGTGACCTTGAATGGTGTAATTTAATTCAGTTGTAAGAGCCATATTCTGATAATAATCGTTATTATCCGAATGTCAACTATGGTACTTTTCATTTTTTTGAAGGGAGCTTGAGTAGAGAGTTAGCTTACAATACAGCATTTTTTTAAGTAAGTAGCCACAAAATGGGGTAATTAGTCACAAGTGGTGATCTTGATGACATTTTCTCAAATACCATCAAAGGATGGCGAATAAATCACAATCTGAAAAAGAAGCCATAAACATGTCAGAAGTCTTACATTCATACTCTCGTCAAGACTGGGAAGAGTTAGCTTTAGAGACACTGTCAGGTGAGTCAGTTGACTCTCTAAACGAAGTCACCAATGACGAAATTGGTATAAAAGCAATTTACAGTTCCGAAGATCAACATTTGATAAACCCTGCTGGCATTCCTGGCAGAGCTCCATTTACACGAGGAGTTAAAAGAATTGGACATAAAAATGGAATTTGGGATGTTCGAGCTTTAATCGATGATTCAAACCCTGAACTAGCTAATACATCTGCATTAAATGAACTTTTAAATGGCTCTATTTCATTATTTATTGATTCTGAAAAAATTGGAATCCAATCGTTTACTGATCTAGATAAAACTCTCGAAGACATTTTTTTGAATATGACCAGTATTTATTTCAAGCCCAGTTTGAAGGGATCAGAGGTTGCAAAATGGATGATCGAATTATGGGATAAGCGCGAGATAGAAAATTCTGACCGACATGGTGGATTAGGAGTAGATCCAATAGGAGTAGCTGTACAAAAAGGAATCCAAAATAATTATGTCAAGGAGTTATCAGAGGTACCCGACTTCATAGATAGAAATGGTTCTTCAAGAGCCATAGCTATAGATAGTAGTTTTTATCCAGAACTTGGTGGATCGACTTCTGCAGAACTTGCGTATTCGTTATCAGTAGCGGTTTCTTATTTGAGAGAACTTGAAGAAAAAAAATTAGAAATTGAGACAATCATAAAAAATATGTATTTCACCTATTCTTCCAGTTGCGATCAGTTCATGACCATTGCAAAATTTCGAGCAGCTAGACGCTTGTGGTCACATATAACAAAAGAATGTGGAGTCTCATCAGAAAGTCAAACACAAAGTCAACACGCCATTACTTCTAATAAGACAATGAGCAAAAAAGATCCTTGGTTTAATTCATTTCAAGCGACAGTCGCTGCTTTCGCTGCTGGAATAGGTGGTGCGCAGGCAATTACTGTTGTTCCATTTCCTCTTTCAGATGAAATCTCAGGCGAAGAATTGAAAAGACGCATGGCGCGAAATACGCAACTTTTACTTGCAGAAGAAAGTCATATAGGACGCGTTATTGACCCCGCTGGCGGATCTTGGTTCGTCGAGGAACTTACAGAACATTTGGCCCAGAAATCTTGGGATATTTTTCAACAGATTGAATCTTCAGGAGGCATCACAGAGGTTCTAAAAAATGAACAAAAAATTAAGGAAGTGTTAAGAATCCGAGGCTCAAATCATGAGTAAAATTCCGGATTTTTCCAAAGTCGAGTTCGAACAGGCCACTGGAACGAATGAAAAAGAAGTAGAGCAACTTATTTCTACAAATCCAGAGCACCACAATGGCCAACTGTGGGACACAGCTGAGAAAATATCAATCCAAGATTTTTACACCCACGAAGATATAGAAAGTTTGGATTTCTTGAATGGATGGCCAGGTTTAGCCCCTTTCTTGAGGGGTCCTCACGCGACAATGTATAAAACTAGACCATGGACAATCAGACAGTATGGCGGTTTCTCAACAGCAGAAGAATCAAATGCCTTTTACCGAAGAAATCTTGAAGATGGTCAAAGAGGAATTTCAGTTGCATTTGATCTAGCCACTCATCGTGGATATGACAGTGACCATCCTCGAGTGGCAGGTGATGTTGGGATGGCTGGAGTTGCAATAGATTCTATTTTGGACATGCAAAAACTATTTGATGGCATACCACTTGACAAGATGAGTGTTTCAATGACGATGAACGGCGCTGTTTTACCAATCATGGCTTTATACATCGTTGCAGCCGAAGAGCAGGGAGTGTCAGCAAAGGCATTAACAGGCACAATCCAAAATGACATTCTCAAAGAATTTATGGTTCGAAATACATATATATATCCTCCAGAACCATCGATGAGAATAATTTCTGACATCTTTTCTTACACAAGTTCAGAAATGCCTCGTTTCAATAGTATTTCCGTTTCTGGCTATCACATGCAAGAAGCTGGAGCGACAGCCGATTTGGAACTGGCTTATACATTGGCTGATGGAATCGAATATGTAAGAGCAGGTTTAAAAGCAGGTTTAGATATAGATTCTTTTTCTCCAAGAATAAGTTTCTTCTGGGGAATCGGAATGAATTTTTTCATGGAAGTCGCCAAAATGAGAGCGGCCCGCCTTATTTGGGCGAGGCTGATGTCACAGTTTGAACCAAAAGATGACCGTTCTTTATCATTGAGAACGCATTGTCAAACATCTGGTTGGAGCCTTACGGCTCAAGACCCATATAACAATGTAATTAGGACTTGCGTAGAGGCCATGGCAGCGACTCAAGGCCATACTCAGTCACTTCATACAAATTCGTTTGATGAAGCTTTGGCTTTACCAACAGATTTTTCAGCAAAAATTGCACGTGATACTCAAGTATTTCTTCAAGAAGAAACCGATACATGCAGAGTTATCGACCCTTGGGGTGGAAGTTATTACTTGGAACGACTCACGAGTGATCTTGCAAGTAAAGCAATGGAACATATCAAAGAGATCGAAAATTCAGGTGGTATGGCAAAAGCTATCGAAGCAGGAATTCCAAAATTGCGCATAGAGGAGGCAGCAGCAAGAACTCAAGCTCGTATCGATTCTGGACAGCAGGCAGTTATAGGAGTCAATAGGTACCGTCCTGAAACGGAATCTGTAGTAAATGTTTTAAGGGTTGATAATGCTGAAGTTAGATCATCGCAAATCGCTCAGCTAGAAGAATTAAAAGCCACGAGGGATCAAAATCAGTGCCAGATCGCTCTTGAAGAATTGACGAATGCTGCGGAAAAAAATGAAAACTTATTAGCTGCATCTATAAAAGCTGCACGAGCGCGAGCTACGGTCGGAGAAATAAGCGATGCGCTTGAAAAAATTTTCGGACGCCATAGAGCGGAGGTGAGAACAATTTCAGGAGTATTTAGTAGTGAAGTGGGTGATAATGAAACAGTTCGAATTGTCAGAGATCGCGCCAATGAGTTTGAAACTGATTTCGGAAGACGCCCTAGGATTCTTGTTGCGAAGATTGGACAGGATGGTCATGACCGGGGTCAAAAAGTTATAGCCACTGCTTTTGCAGATTTAGGTTTTGATGTCGATATAGGACCTTTGTTTGCAACACCTTCAGAGACTGCAATGCAAGCAGTTGAAAATGATGTACATGTTGTTGGTGTCAGTTCTTTAGCAGCGGGTCACTTAACTCTCATCCCTCAGTTGAAAGAAGAATTAGATTCCTTGGGACGTAGTGATATCGCTATCGTGGTAGGCGGAGTTATTCCTCCTGATGATTTTGATGCACTTAAAAACGTTGGAGTTGCAGCTGTGTTCCCTTCTGGGACGGTAATTGCTGAAGCCGCTGTTGAACTTTTAGAGAAATTGTCGTGAAGCTTGATTTAGACCAACTGGTTCAAGGAGTTTTACTAGGGGATCGAACTTCTCTTGGAAAGGCTCTTACTCTTGTTGAGTCGAATAGGCAAGAAGACCGAGAAGTAGTTGAAGATCTTTTAGCCCAGATTTCTTCAAAAACCGGTGGAGCTCACAGAATAGGAATTACTGGTGTTCCGGGTGTTGGTAAAAGCACATTTATTGAAGCGATGGGAACCAAACTTATTGAACTTGGCCATAAAGTCGCAGTTCTGGCTGTCGATCCGACTAGTTCAGTTAGTGGCGGGAGCATATTAGGCGATAAAACGAGAATGACTTATTTGGCAAACGACCTCAATGCCTTTGTGAGACCTTCACCTAGTTCGGGAACTTTAGGTGGAGTAACTCGAACAACAAGGGAATCTATAGCTTTACTCGAATCGGCAGGTTATGACATAGTCATGGTGGAAACAGTAGGTATAGGTCAATCCGAAACTGTTGTAGCTGAAATGGTAGATATCTTTCTGATTTTGATGCTCCCCGGAGCAGGAGATGAACTGCAAGGAATTAAAAAAGGAGTATTGGAATTAGCGGACATGATTGCTGTTAACAAAACTGACGGTGAGAATGAAGCAAAAGCCTTCGAGGCAGCTAAGGACTATATTTCTGCACTCAGACTGACACAACCAGTGACTTCGAATTGGATGCCTCCAGTAGTTAATTGCAGCTCATTAACGGGAAAGGGTCTTGATGAAGTGTGGGAAAAAATTCAAGATCATAAAAAGATCCTTGAAACTAGTGGTGAATGGGAAAGTCGTAGAAGAGTTCAAAAATTAAAGTGGATGTGGTCAATAGTAGAAGAGCGTTTATCTTCGGATCTACGCGCTAACTCTTCGATAATGGAGCAAGTTCCTGAATTAGAAAAGACGGTTCTAGAAGGGGAAATTAGCGCTACAGTTGCGGCTGAAAGGTTGCTTGAGATCTTTCGAAAAAGCTAATAACCCAAAATAGAAACAACTCCGATTTTTTCTTAAGAAAGCAGAGTAATAGTGTGACTATTATGGATCGGCGACAGTTCTTAAGAAATGGACTTATAGGCGCAGCAGGAGTTGGAATGCTGTCGACTTTAGACATGGCTGCCGTGTCTGCTGCCGAGCCGGGAGTTGGACCGTACGGCTCGCTAGAAGGAATCCAACCAGATGCCAATGGGATAATTCTCCCAGAAGGTTTTACTTCCCGAATTATTGCCACCTCTGGGGATTTGGTTCCCAATACATCTCATCAATGGCATATCTTTCCTGATGGTGCGTCAACTTTCTCCGACGGGGATGGTGGATGGTATTACGTCTGCAACAGTGAAGTTTTTAATTTTATGACAGATTTTGAAGGACATGGAGGAGTTTCCTCCATACATTTCAATAGTGATGCAGAAGTAATTGATGCTTTCCAAATTTTGGAAGGCAGTCACTCCAATTGTGCAGGAGGTGCAACCCCATGGGGTACATGGCTTTCATGTGAAGAGGGTTTCTTCCCTCCGTTATGGGGCAAAGTCTGGGAGTGTGATCCGACAGGACAAAATGCTGCAATTGCAAGGGATTCGATGGGGTACTTTGCGCATGAAGCTGTTGCGGTGGATTCAGTAGATGAAAAGTTGTACCTGACTCAAGACAAAAGTAATGGTTTGCTTTATAGATTTACGCCGGATTCGTATCCTGATCTTTCGAGTGGAATTCTCGAAGCTATGTATGTCTCAGATGAGGGAGATGTGACATGGGGAATAATCGATGATCCTGCTGGTACTTCTATACCTACAGAGGAACAACTTCCTGGAGCTTTTGTTACAGCAGGAGGCGAAGGCATCTGGTATCACAACGGATGGATATGGTTTGCGACAAAAGGCGACAACCGAATTCATAGTATTGACCTTAGGAATCAGCGATATGAATTGATTTGGGATGGTATTGATGACCGGCAACCGTTAACTGGAGTTGACAATGTCACTGTAGAAGAGGGCTCAGGTGACCTATTCATAGCTGAAGACGGTGGGAATATGGAACTTGTAGTTATAAGTCCGGAAGGAGAAGTCGCACCATTTTGTCGTCTTGCTGATCCTTCACACGATGGGTCTGAAATGACAGGACCGTGTTTCAACCCAAACAGAGATCGCCTTTATTTCAGTTCACAAAGAGGTCCTTCAAATAAAAGAGCAAACGAAGTGATTACGGCATATACCGACGGTGATGCATACAACGCTGGTGTAACATACGAAATTTCAGGACCTTTCAGGGGAAGATTCATCCCTCCACCACCTACGACGACTGCGGCTCCTACGACGACTGCGGCTCCTACGACGACTGCGGCTCCTACGACGACCACCACTCCACCACCTACGACGACTGCGGCTCCTACGACGACTGCGGCCCCTACGACGACCACCACTCCACCACCTACGACTACTGCGGCTCCTACGACGACTACTCCACCACCTACGACTACCTTGATAAAAGCCATCGAAAACCCTGCTTCCACGACAAGCAAAGATAGTAGTAACAGCGGACTTGTAGTTGGGTTATCAGCAGCAGTTGCTGCTCTGCTAGCAGGGGCTATAACTGTACGAAGAAGAGGAACAAAGGAAGAAAACTCCACTGAATAACCCTTTAGTTAAGTAAGGTCGGTTTAGCTTTGTTCAGGAGATTAGATGGACCGACGCTTATTTTTAAAAAATAGTATTGCTGGGTTAGTTGGTGTCGGCTTGCTTCTAGAGGGCGAATTGTTAGAGGCAGCCCCTGAAGTTGGACCATACGGGTCAATCAAAGGTAGAGAACCTGACGAAAATGGCTTTGTTCTTCCTGAGGGGTTCAAATCAAAAATTATAGCCGTTGGTGGTGATCAAGTAGAAGGAAGCGATTACCAATGGCACTTGTTTCCTTCGGGGGCAGGCAGTATTCCGGACGGGAGTGGTGGCTGGTTCTTTGTTTCCAATAGTGAAGTAAATAATTTTCTTACACCTAATGAAACATGGGGTGGTGCTTCCTCGATCCATTTTGATAGCTCTGGTTCAGTCATTGATGCTCATCCAATCTTGGCGTGGAGTCATTCAAATGCAGGAGGTTGTGCAACTCCTTGGGGAACATGGTTGTCATGCGAATCTGACCTATTTAATAAAGGAAAGGTATGGGAGTGTGACCCAAATGGTCTCGAACTCCCTATAGAACTTAAAGGAGTCGGACACAGAAATCATGGCGGCATAGCTATCGACAACGAGCGAAAGTGCCTTTATATGACTGAAAACCATAGAAAAGGACTTTTTTATAGGTACGTCCCTCATAAATGGCCTGATTTGACCGATGGTTTATTAGAAGCCTTGAAAGTAGAAAGTGATGGATCAGTTGATTGGATTGAGGTCCTGAACCATTTGGAAGGGTCTATTCCGAGTAGAGAAAAAATTAACGAAGGCAAGTTAATGGCTGGGGGTATGGGATGCTGGTACGAAAAAGATTCTGTTTATTTTTCAACCAGATTAGATAATCGAGTTCATGTTATAAACCTCGCGTCTAATCAGTATGAGATCATTTGGGATGGAGAAAATGGAAGGCAACCCCTTACTGGTATAGATGATTTAACAGTTGATCCATTAACAGGTGATGTTTTCGTTGCTGAGGCTAATGGGAATATGGAGCTAGTCGTTATTAGCCCTGAAGGTTCAGTTGAGCCTTTTTGCAGAGTTGGCGGCTCTAGGCACGATTTTTCTTCATTAACAGGTCCTTGTTTTGATCCGTCTAGAAAACGTCTTTATATAAGCTCTCAAAGAGCCGAAGGCAATCGCCTGGTTCGTGATGTCATTCCAGCTATTAATTGGGGTGTTGGTTCTTACGGTAGTCGCACGGGTGCAACTTATGAGATTTCTGGCCCTTTTCGTACTATGGAGATTCCCGACACTTCGAGCAGAATTCCTGTGGATGTTTCTACTTCAGCTTTACCGCAAGAAGTATCAGTAAGTATGTCTAGTGACACTCTTCCACAAATAGCGCCAGATAAAATCGCTGCCACTACAAGCACACTAAAGCTTTCTGCTGTCAGGGCTAAGGAAGAAAACCGTAAGGATAATCCAGACATAGAAGATTCGAATTCTGGGATACTAATAAGTTCATTTCTTGGACTTGCTCTTTTCTTAGGAGCCGGAGTAGCAGTAATTAGATACCGTTCTTCAAATTCTCTTACAAAATCAGATAAGGCCCCCTAACGGGGACCTTATCTACGTCCGATTGGGGAATCGGAGGGGGAGGGATGCTATTAAAACTGTTCGTCCATGGAGAACTCACCTTCAACACCGGTTTGATAAGCGGTTACTGTTTTTTCGAAAAAATTCGTTAATTCAGCGACATCTTGAAGTTCCACAAATCCAAAAGGGTTTTTTGAACCATAGATTGGTTCTATTCCGAGTCTTGCCAAACGTTGGTCTGCTACATATCTCAGATATTCAAGAGTGTCGGCAGGTGACATTCCGTTAACGCCTCGGCCCCCTAAGAGGTCTTCTGCGAATTGATATTCACAGTCCACAGCTTCTTCTATCATTGTAGTTATCTGACTTTTAAAGCTTTCATCAAAGAGCTCTGGTTCTTCTTCTCTAACTGTGTCTACAACTGCAAGAGCAAAGTTCATATGACAGCTTTCATCCCTGAAAACCCAATTTGTACCGGCAGCTAAACCATCAAGAAGTCCTTGATCACGTAAAAAGTAAACGTAAGCAAAAGCTCCAAAGAAGAATAATCCTTCTATACAAGAAGCGAAACATATTAGGTTCATCAGAAAGGCTTTACGCTTTTCCTTTGTGTCAAGTTCATCTAGATCATCGACTGATCCCATCCATTTGAAACAGAAATCAGCTTTTTTACGGATCGAAGGAATGTTATGGATTGCTGCAAAAGCTTCTTCTCTCTCGTCTTGATCTGGTATGTAGTTATCTAGAAGTGTTAGATAGAACTGAACGTGTAGTGCCTCTTCATAAAGTTGGCGTGATAGGTACATTCGTGCTTCGGGTGCATTTATGTGTTTATAAAGGTTCAGCACCAAATTGTTTGCGACTATCGAATCACCAGTAGCGAAAAATGCTACGAGCCTTTTGACGAGGTGTATATGAGCGGAATCCATTTTTCCGCTACGCAGATCAGTAAGGTCAGTAGTGAAATCAATCTCGTCCACTGTCCAAGTATTTTTGATGGCATCTTGGTACATCTCATAGAAATATGGGTAACGCATAGGTCTAAGTGTCAGGTCAAAGCCTGGGTCTAAAATATTGCTAGGTCGTGTTTTTGAGGCGATATTTGGTTGGTCTGCTAGATCACTAGAGGGTTCAGGAAAAACTTCAGAAAGTGCCATTAGTCGCATGCCTCACAAGTTTCTGGATTTTCTAAGGAACAAGCGATTGCTTCAGCATCAGTAAAATTTGTTGCTGATGATTCTGTAGTGTCATCGTTGTTTACAGTCGTTTTATTAATTTTGGTAGCTGGTCTGGATCTCAAGTAATAGGTCGTTTTTAAACCAGATTTCCAAGCGTGCATGTACATGGAACTAAGTTTTCCTATAGTTGGGGATTCCATAAATAGATTGAGGGATTGGCTTTGGTCAATGAAAGCACCTCGTTCTGCCCCCATGTCAATTAAGGATCTCATCGGTATCTCCCATGCAGTTCTATAAACTTTCTTCAGGTCATCTGGTATTTCTTCAATTTCCTGAATGGAACCTTCTGATTGTTTTAAGGCGTTACCCATGCTCTCCGTCCAAAGGGATCTTTTTTGGAGTTCGGAAACTAGGTATCGATTAATTTGAAGAAATTCACCAGACAATGTCTCTCTCTTAAACAGGTTCGATACTTGCGGTTCTATACATTCGTAGCATCCTGCTATTGAGGCAATTGTTGCAGTTGGAGCAATTGCGATCATTAAAGAGTTGCGAAGTCCGTGTTTAGAGATTCTTTTTTTGAGGTTCTCCCAACGCTCAGGGTTACTTGGCTCTACACCCCATAGGTCAAACTGAAGATCACCTGCGGCTGCCCGTGTTTTGTCAAAATTGGGATGAGGTCCTGATGCTTCTGCCAGTTCGGTTGATGCCCAAAGGGCATTGAAATAGATCTCTTCTGAAATCTTCTTTGACATTTCACGCGCTTTAGGATCGTCGAAAGGTAAGCCCATTTTGAAGAAAACATCCTGAAGTCCCATTAACCCAAGACCAACTGGTCTCCAAGCGTTGTTTGAGTTACCCGCTTCTTGTGTTGGGTAGAAGTTTATGTCGATTACACGATCCAAGAAGGGGACTGCTATTCGGATTACTTCTCCTAGACGGTCAAAGTCGAAAGAATTATTTTTTACTAAAGCACCGAGATTGACTGAACCTAAGTTGCATACAGCGGTTTCATCTTGATTCGTTACTTCTAAAATTTCTGTGCAAAGATTTGACAGGTGCACAACTCGGTCTTCTTTGCCGGTCTGGTTGCATTTAGTGTTAGAAGCATCTTTAAATGTCATCCAACCATTTCCGGTTTGTGCAAGAGTGCGCATCATTTTGCTATAGAGCTCTCTGGCAGGTATTTGTCTAACATAGAGACCTTCTTCTTCAGCTTTGGTATAAGCGGTAGCAAAGTCTGATCCGTATAGGTCTGTTAGGTGAGGTACTTCTTTAGGGTCGAAAAGAGACCACTTCCAGTCCTTTTCAACTCTTTCCATGAAGAGATCAGGTACCCAATTGGCTAAATTTAAATGGTGGGTTCGTCTTAGATGGTCTCCTGTATTGTCGCGAAGTTCAAGGAATTCCTCTATGTCTGCGTGCCAAGTTTCTAGATAAACGCATGCAGCTCCTTTTCTCCTGCCACCTTGGTTAACAGCCGAAACAGAGCTGTCTAGAGTTTTAAGCCAGGGGATTATTCCGTTTGAAAGACCGTTAGTGCCTTTTATTAAGGATCCTTGTGACCTGACTCTGTGCCAAGCTACTCCTATCCCGCCAGCGAACTTCGAAAGCTGAGCTATATCTGTGTATCTCTTATAAATACCTTCGAGACTGTCTTCTGGTGAGTCTAGAAGATAGCAACTCGACATTTGAGGGTGTGTTGTACCAGAGTTGAAAAGGGTTGGGCTAGATGGAAGGTATTCCAAGGAGGAAATTAATTTATAGAAACGGATTGCTTCTTCTGAATTATCTGACAACCCACAAGCAACACGTAGAAAGAAATATTGCGGTGTTTCTATTACGAATCGGTTTTCTGGGTGTCTTAGAAGGTAACGATCGTAGACAGTTCTCAATCCAAAGAACTCAAATAGATGATCACGGTCGTGTTCAATCGTGTCGTCAAATTTGCGGGCATTTGCAGAAACAAATTCAGCTACTGATTCGTGTATTAGATCCAATTCGAAACCAATACTTATTGATTGGGAAAAAGAATGAATCGATTGGTTTCTTACTTCTTTATCAATAACAGTTGAAAGGAGTCTGCCAGCTAATCGTGAGTAATTAGGTTCTTCAACGATAAAACCTGCAGCAGTTCGAATTGATAGTTCATCTAGTTCTTCTGTAGTAGCTCCGTCTCTTAAACCAGAGATGGTTCGCGTTGCCACTCTCATGGGATCAACCCCGTTTAGGCCAGCACTGCAACGCTCTACGGCGCGAACAATCTTGTTTACGTCGACTGGTTCAAAGTCGCCGTTTCTCTTTTTGACTTTCATAGCTGAACCGAATTCCGGTTCTTTTATTTGTTCTGTTTCCTCTAGATCTAGGCGGTCCTCTGCGAGCGCCATATTTATAATTCCCTTCCGTTTCCCCTTCTTAGAGATTTCGTTCGTCTAACCGTGGCTCATTACGAGTGTTGGATTCCGCGATTTCGCTAAGGGTTATATTTCACACATGTAATTACACGTTTGTCAAGAGATTATAAATATTTTTTTAAGAAGGAAAGCGTTTCTAGTAACGCTTATTGAGATACGACTATTGAAAAAGTTAGATCGTTGTTCTCAATTTCAACTTGAGTGGTTGAGGCTTCGGGATTTTCGGTCCCCCCATATGAGATTTCCGTTGCCAAGATTTGGCTAGCGACATATTTCTCGAAAGCTTTAACACCTTCAATGACCGTTTCTCCACCATCAAGCCAAATTTGAATACGGTCAGTAACCACTAGCTCTGCATCTCGTCGTGCTTGTTGAACTTGCCTGATTACATCTCGAGCAATTCCTTCTTTAGCAAGGTCTTCAGTTATTTCGGTGTCTAAAACTATTATCGCATCTCCAGAATTTAGAGTCGCTGCGGTAATTCCTTCATGCGGTTGAAGCCCTAGATCGAACTCTTCTTTGCTTAATAAAATATTTGCAACTTTAGCGGTCCCATCTTTGTTTAGTTCCCAGTCACCATTCTTAGCGGCTGTGAAAACCGATTGAACCTCCTTGCCTAATCTAGGTCCTAGTAAAGAACCATTGGGTTGCAAACTATATGTCGCGTACTTATCTAAATCTTCGGTCAGTTCTATCTTTTTTACATTCACCTCATCTGTTAGTAGCTCAAGGAAATTACTTAATGAGCTACTTCCAGGTCCTGCTATGACCATTGATGACAAAGGCAACCGCACGCGAATACCTTCGTCTTCTCTAAGCCTCAGAGCTGTTGACGCTGCGTCACGTATACGATCCATATTTGCTACCAAAGTTTTATCTTCAGGAAGCATTTCGGCGTCAGGCCAATCGGTTAAATGAACACTCGGTTCTCCAGTTAATCCAGTGTGAACTTCTTCCATAACCATTGGTAAGAATGGCGCCGATACTTGAGAAAAAATTTTAAGAACCGTGTAAAGAGTGTCGTAGGCATCCTTCTTTTGATTTTCGTTTTCTTTTGTGCTTTTTTCCCAAAATCTGTCTCGGCTACGTCGTATATACCAATTATTTAGTGCGTCTATGAATCCTTGAATTGATTCGGTTGCTCCTGGCAGGTCATACGATTCCATTTTGCTGTCGACAGATTCAACTAGTTGTCGAGTTTTAGCTAGAAGGTAGCGATCTAATAAGTGCTCAGACTCTGTTCTAAATTCCGCTTTGTATCCATCAACATTCGCGTAGAGGGTAAAAAAACTGTAGGCATTCCAGATAGGCAATAGGACATGGCGCACTACATCATCTATTCCAATATCGCTTATACGTGAGTCCCCGCCTCTTACAATATTTGCTGACATTAAGTACCAACGAAGAGCATCTGATCCTTGTTTGACAAAAATTTCATTGGGCTCTGTGTAATTTCTTAGTTTTTTTGAGAGTTTTGCTCCGTCCTCTGCCAAAAGAATTCCATGGCAGATTACATTCTGGAAAGCAGGTCTATCAAACAAAGCTGTTGCTAGAACATGGAGAGTGTAGAACCATCCTCTTGTTTGATT
>Ga0206678_10000680_pt1 | contig 21737 bp, 18 predicted proteins | sample M180m12015metaG_FD_155453 | JGI IMG/M metagenome (GOLD analysis project Ga0206678, IMG submission 155453) | Ammonia-oxidizing marine archaeal communities from Monterey Bay, California, United States - M1 80m 12015 | ecosystem: Environmental > Aquatic > Marine > Intertidal zone | place: USA... | reverse complement strand
AACATTTAATTTTAAATCACAATGTACAGCTAATGCTCTCGTTAAGTTGGAGTGACAACAGTAATGATAGTGCCCACCTCCCGAGATCAAATTATTGGTGTAGGGATCACATCGGGTCCCAATAATATCATGAACTGAACCACCAAATGAATCAAAACCGTACCAATCTAATGTATCATTTGTTATCGTTGCCATGGGACGCATTGTTGGCAAGCTTGACCACAAGCGATCTCCTGTTGAGAGGTGAGTCCCATGCAAGGCCCTCGTTTTTCCAGAATAAAAGCACTCAGTTAAGTCTCCTTGGGTCCACAAATTTAAATCACCAACTTGTGGTCCTCTGACAGATTTAATTCGGAAAAATTGACCAGCAGTCACGTTAATACAAACCGCTGACCGCGGGGGCACAACCTCACTTTGTATCTTTTTCATTGTTTTCCGAGCGACTTCATAAATCGCAAAATCAAAATCTTCCAATCTAGACGGGTTATAGCAAATCACCGGTTCCACTGATTGCAATCGGTCTGCATCTGGAGGTCTTACTCTATTTGAATTAATTTTTTTCATTTTCTCCTCCTACGCAAACTTACCAGCAATTAATCCCGAAAACATACAACCACCAAGAAAAGTACCTTCTAACGCATTATAACCGTGATACCCACCACCACCAAAGCCGGCCACTTCACCAGCTGCGAACAATCCATTAATCAAATTTCCCTCATTATTTAAAGCCTGACCCGTTAAATCAGTTTGAATTCCACCTAAGGATTTTCTCGTTAAAATATTCAATCTAATAGCAATTAACGGTCCATTTCTTGAATCAAGCAGTTTATGCGGGGTAGCGGTTCTTAAAATCTTATCCCCAAGGTACTTTCGAGCACCATGTAATGCAATAATTTGAGCATCTTTAGAAAACTTATTATTAACCTGCATATCTCTATCTGTTATTTGTTGTTTCAAATTTTCATATGAAATCTTAACTTTATTTTCTTTTTCATTCATACCGTTAACTAGATCCCTTAAGTTGTTAGAAATTACAAAGTCGTCACCAAATTTTTTAAAACTTTCAATTGCTTCAGGAGCTCCCTTTCCCAATCTGGCACTAAGAACTTTTAACCAACTTTTAGAGGTAAAATCAGGATTTTGTTCAGAACCCGATAAGACGAATTCTTTTTCAATAATTTTTTGAGTTAAGATCATCCAACTATAATCATAACCTGTTTTTAATATATTTTTCAAAGTTTCAAGTGTATCAAATCCTGGCATACAAGGTGCCGGAAGCCTATCACCAAGTGCATCAAACCACATTGGGCTTGGTCCAGATAGAATACGAATTCCATGATTAGGCCAAATTGAATTCCAGTTTCGAATTCCCTCTGTATAGTGCCACATTCGATCAATATTTATTAAAGAAACCCCCAACTCCGATGCTCTTTGCTGTATTTTTCCATCCACATAATCAGGCACTCCAGAAATTAAAAATTTTGGTATGTTACCTAACCTCTCAGATGGCCAAAACTTTTTAACAAGTTCCAAATTACCACCTATTCCACCTGATGATAGAATAGAATTTTCAGCCAAAATTTCAAATTCAGTTTTTACTACTCTATTAGTAGATTGCCCTCTAAGAGACACATCTTCAGCTAGAATCTCGCCTGTAATTCCAGCAACATTACCGCCAATCATTACTAGGTCTGTAGCGCGATACCTGAAGATTACTTTAATTTTTCTATTTGCAATCAACTGATTGACCTCAGCTACAAATGGCTCAACCACCCCTACTCCCGTTCCCCAAGTTAAGTGAAAACGTGGTACTGAATTTCCATGACCTCCAGCTTGACCGCCTCCTCGTTCAGCCCAACCAATACTAGGAAACCATTTTAAACCTTTTTTTCGTAACCACTCGCGCATTGAGCCAGATGAAAACTCGATATATTTTTCTGCCCATAATCTTGGATACTTATCTTCAGGTCTATCAAATTGTGCAGATCCAATCCAATCAGAATATGCTAATTCTTGACTATCCTTTATGCCAATTCGCCTTTGTTCAGGCGTATCCACCATGAATAAACCACCTAAGGACCAGTAAGCTTGACCACCAATAGACTGCGGTCCCTCTTGATCAATTAGGATCACGTCACGACCGCGTCTTGCAGCTTCAATTGCTGCAACTAATCCAGCTAATCCTGCGCCAATTACAAGTACATCAGTTTGAATTTTCATTTTATAAAAATCCTAAATAGTATTGAACTTATAATGTCTTTTTCTTAATCCGAACACCAGAACGACGTTTCTTTTTCTTATACTTTTGTTGAGTTCCATGGTCCCTAGTGAACTGCACACCATCTTTATCATTTAAATTATTAGATCTATTAAAGCTCTTTTTATTACCTTTACTAGGTTTTTTACTATTCTGTTTACCACGGTGGGTTCTTTTCGCCAGTTCTTCTGGAACCTTTTCCCAACGCACTCCACCAGCTACGTCTATGTTCAATCTTAATTTTCTCTCAATCGCCAGAAAATCTTTCATTTCAGTCATTGCGCAAAATGCTATAGCAATACCAGATGCTCCTGCCCTAGCTGTTCGCCCTATGCGATGCACATAATTTTCAGGCACATTTGGCAAATCAAAGTTATAAATAAATTCAACTTCAGGAATATCAATTCCTCTCGCAGCAACATCAGTTGCAACTAAAACTTTAATGCTGCCATCTTTGAACGCTTGCAAAGCACGATCACGTTGGCCCTGCGACTTATTACCATGGATTGAATTAGCTTTAAAACCTTGATTAACCAAACTTTTCATAAGTTTCTCTGCGCTATGCTTAGTTCTTAAAAAGACTAGTGCGCGCTTTGCTTCATGCTTAGATAAAAGGCTTTTGAGAAGATCTGGCTTATCACCTTGGGTTACAAAATATACCGATTGAGTAATTTTATCTGCTACTTTTCCGGGAGGATTAACCTCAATTCGGATTGGACGGTTCAAATACGTATCAGCAATTTCGGACATTAACTTTGGCATAGTGGCCGAAAATAGCATTGTCTGTTTTTGTTCTGGTAATAATTTAGAAATTTTTCTCAAAGCATGAATAAATCCTAAATCAAGCATTTGATCAGCTTCATCCAAAACCAAATAATTAGTAAATTCTAAAGTTATAGCTTTTCTTTCAAGTAGATCAATCAAACGCCCTGGGGTTGCTACTAAAATATCCATCCCTTTTTGCATTTTGTAAATTTGTGGGTTAATTGATAACCCACCAACAACCATTCCCACTTTCATGGGGCTACCTTTAACAAAAATCTTTATCGCTTCTTGGATCTGTTTCGCAAGCTCTCTCGTAGGTGCAAGTATTAATGCGCGGACAGATTTTGGACGTGGTTTTTGACGATTCTCCATCAAACGATGTGCGATGGGCAAACCAAAAGCAGCAGTTTTTCCTGTTCCAGTCTGAGCTAAACCCATAACGTCTCTACCATTAAGTACGTGTGGAATTGCTTGATACTGAATTGGAGTTGGTTCAGTCAAACCCAAGGCTTTAATTTTTTCCATTAAAATCGGATTCAAACCCAAGACATCAAAACTTTTCATTACGTTCTTTCTTAAAGATCTCATATTGTCTATGATTTAATCCTAAGAACTTAAATATTAATTCTTTTTAATTAAGCTCGTAATTAGAGATACAAATGAGTTTTTCATATTTGTTATATTGAGACGCAACTGCGCTCTTACAAACTCAATGTCAAGTATAGGAGTTATTTAAAATAAACTCATTGCTGATAAATTATTGGAAACCAATCTTCACGTAAACGATCTCCAGATTTCATATTGTGACCAGGAAAAGGTGGAGACGTTGGTCCTGGTCTCTCAATATACCTAGCATCATCGCCAACTAACCTTAATGAAAAAGCCCTTCTACGTTGGTTTGTTTCATTCCCACGTGCTCCGTGCAAAATCCCAAAATTAAAAGCTACTGCATCACCAGGCTCCATATCCCATTCCAGTATTTTCATACCCTCAGCATCTGGATCTGGAACGGGCATGTATTTGTCTACGCTTGAATAAAAATTATCTTCGTTTAACCAACGTGTTGGTAGAACTGGTTTTTGCCATTTGTGAGATCCTGCTACGCATCTTAATGAAGCACTAGTAACTCGATCTACTGGGGACCAAAAACTTACTGTTTGGCTGCCTTCTACAAAATAATATGGACTATCTTGGTGCCACGGAGTAGGCTTTGACGTTCCAGGTTCCTTAACTAAAACATGGTCATGAAAAACCTGCACAGTTTTTGATCCCATCAACTTAGCAGCCACCTCAGCTACTTTAGAATTTTGAATTACTTCCTTAAATTGGGTTATCCTATCCCAGTTACAATAATCATCAAAAAACCTTCCACCTTCACCTGATTTCAGATTTTCTGCAGCATATCGGCCAGGTTTCTGCATATTATGTTCAATACCATCACGAAGTAGCTCTATATAATTTTCAAATAATCCCTTAATTAAAACCACCCCATCATTTCGAAAAGTGGCAATTTGCTCATTGTTAACGAGTTTATCCATCAAAAATATCCTCAGAATTAATAGATTTTCAGTAGGTTGCTTTTCTATTTAACAGTTAGGCGGCACGTTCAACCATCATTTTCTTTATTTCTGCAATTGATTTTGCAGGATTAAGCCCTTTAGGGCAAGTTTTAGTACAGTTCATAATGGTGTGACATCTGTATAATTTAAATGGATCTTGCAAGTCATCTAATCGCTCAGAAGTTGCTTCATCTCTAGAATCAATTATCCACCTGTAGGCATGTAACAATGCCGCAGGTCCTAAATACTTATCACCATTCCACCAATAACTAGGGCAAGATGTAGAGCAGGCCGCACACATTACACATTCATAAAGACCGTCTAATTTTTTTCGGTCTTCAATCGATTGACGCCATTCTTCTTTTGGTCTTTCAGTCGTGGTTTCCAACCAAGGCATAATACTAGCATGTTGAGCATAAAAATTTGTTAAGTCAGGTATTAAATCTTTGACCACTGGCATGTGTGGAAGTGGGTATATACTTACGTCCCCTTTTATCTCATCTAGACCAAATATACAGGCTAATGTATTTGCACCTCCAATATTCATGGCGCATGATCCGCATATCCCTTCTCTACATGACCTACGAAAACTTAAAGTTGGATCTATTTCATTTTTAATCTTAATTAAGGCATCCAGAAACATAGGGCCGCAAGCATCCATGTCTACAAAATAGACATCCAGCCTTGGATTTTCTCCCGTATCAGGGTTCCATCTATAAATCTTGAACTTCCGTATATTTCTCGTACTTTTTGGCCTAGGCCAAGTTTTACCGACGGTTATTCTACTATTCTTGGGTAACCTAAATTCAACCATTTCAATACACTTTCAGCTGCAACTTAAAATGTTCGCTCTTTGGGCGCAATACGCTTAAGCGATATTCCACCTTCTTCTTCAGTAGTAAGGGGATCTATTCCCACATCTCTATAAGACAGTTTAACATTTGAACCATTAATTTTCGCTAACGAATGTTTACGCCAATTCTCATCATCTCGAGTCGGGTAATCTTCATGTGCATGTGCTCCCCGGCTTTCTTTTCTTGCTTCTGCACCTGCAATTGTTGCTAAAGAATTAGGCATCAAATTATCTAACTCTAATGTTTCCATCAAATCTGTATTCCAGATGAGAGATCTATCAGTTACTTTCAAATCATTCATTTTTTCTGCAATCTGGGCCATCTTTTTAACACCATTAGCCAAAGTTTCATTAGCTCGAAAAACTGCAGCATCTGATTGCATAGTTTTCTGCATTTCCAATCGCAATTCAGCAGTTCCAATTTTACCATCAGAATTTCTGATGCGATCAAACCTGTCCATAGCTTTTTCAACTGAATTCATATTTAAAGGTTTATTCGGAGTCGATGGATCGACGACTTTACCTGCCCTTATCGCGGCTGCTCTACCAAATACAACTAAATCAATCAAACTATTCGAACCTAATCTATTTGCTCCATGAACGGAAGCACATCCTGCCTCTCCCACTGCCATTAAACCTGGTTGGATTTCATTCTGATTATCATTGTTCGGATTCAATACTTCACCCCAGTAATTTGTTGGAATCCCACCCATATTATAGTGCACCGTCGGTAGTACCGGTATCGCATCTTTTGTTAAATCCACCCCTGCAAAGATTCGAGCACTTTCCGATATTCCTGGCAATCTTTCAGCTAAAGCTTCGGGTGGTAAATGGTTCAAGTTTAAATTTATATGATCTCCATCTTTTCCGACGCCACGCCCCTCACGAATTTCCATTGTCATGCAACGGCTAACATAATCTCTAGGTGCCAAATCTTTATATGTGGGAGCATATCTTTCCATAAATCGCTCACCTTCTGAATTTGTAAGATAGCCACCTTCTCCTCGGGCACCCTCTGTAATCAAGCAACCGGATCCATAAATTCCAGTTGGATGAAATTGAACGAATTCCATATCTTGTAGTGCGAGACCTTGTCTAGCAACCATACCTCCACCATCTCCTGTGCAGGTATGAGCAGAGGTGGCACTGAAATAACTCCGACCATAGCCTCCAGTAGCTAAAACAACCATTTTTGCATTGAAACGGTGGATCGTTCCATCATCTAGTTTCCAAGCAATCAAGCCCTGGCACGACCCATTTTTGTCCATTATTAGATCTGTAGCAAAATATTCAATAAAAAATTCAGCATTATTCTTTAGAGATTGCCCATAAAGCGTATGTAAAATAGCATGCCCGGTTCGATCAGCAGCGGCACAAGTTCGCTGAACCGGTGGTCCCTCACCAAATTCCGTAGTGTGACCACCAAAAGGCCGTTGATAAATTTTTCCCTCTTCTGTTCGAGAAAATGGAACACCATAATGTTCTAATTCATAAACAGCCTCGGGAGCTTCTCTCGCTAAGTATTCCATCGCGTCAGTATCACCCAGCCAATCAGATCCTTTCACTGTATCATACATATGCCATTGCCAATTATCAGGACCCATATTGGAAAGAGAAGCTGCGATACCTCCCTGTGCTGCAACAGTATGGGATCGAGTTGGAAATACCTTCGTTATACAGGCAGTTTTCAATCCTTGTTCCGCCATCCCTAGCGTTGCTCTCAGCCCTGCACCACCAGCTCCGACGACAACCACATCATATTCATGGTCAACGTAATTATATGAAGACATTATCTATTCCCATCCAGTTAACCACTTAGGGCAATCTTTCCCAAAGCAATAATACTAACCATTAACAAAATCCAAGTTGACCAAGTGATAATCCTTAGGAGCCAGACGTTTAACAATACACCGTGTACGTAGTCCTCGATCACTACTTGTAAGCCCTGTTTAAGATGTAAAAACGAAATAATGAGGAAAAATGCCGTTAAAAAAGCAATAATATCATTCTGGAAATAAAGTATCACAGCTTCATGTCCTGCACCAAAAACAGAAGAAAAGAAGTAAACAAATAAAAGACTTAATGGTATTAATAAAACAGCAGTAACTTTTTGTAAAAGCCAGTGCTGAAGCCCATGCTCAGAAGAGCTTAAACTGTAAAAAATATTTCGTAACGATTTTAAACTCATAATTATCCTTTACAGAACTAAAAATGATGAAATTGTAAGAACAATAGATCCAACAACGACCGTCCAACCAGATCTTGCTACCGTTTCTAAATCAAATCCGTAGCCAGCATCCCAAAAAAGGTGACGAACACCATTAAGGAAATGAAACCAAAATGCCCAAAGCGATCCAGAAATTACAATGATCCCCACCCAAGATTGCAAAAAGGTGTCAATTATTAAAAACAAATCTTTACTGAACGCAGCAGACAAAAACCATGCAGTAAGTAATAATAATCCCACCATCATGGCTACACCTGTTGCACGATGCATGATTGAAACTGTCCAAGTTATTTGAAATTGATAAATATCTAAATGCGGAGACAAAGGACGACTTTTGTTATTTAAATCTCCCATATCTTTTTTCCTCATTAAATTTGTATCCTATTTAAAGGAAATGGAGCAAAATACCATAGGGTCAATAGTATAAAAGCGTCATACTTGCGAATTAAATGCATTTATTCGAATACGAAGCTATTTTAAAAAACTACGTCGGTATAAAAGCCCAATAATCTAAATCTAATAAAACATTCGACTTATATAATCCGTTCAAATCATACAAATCAAATTCATTGGAGCTGTCTTTTAAAGCGACTAGTTTTAATCTAATGGCTCCAATACTAGGCGAAGCTGTTTGAGAAATATCCAGTATTTCTGACCAGGCTGTCACTGTATCACCCGCCTTACATGGATTTACATGAGAACCGGAGTTAATAGCAGCAATTAACTGTGCATTTGCTAACCCATTAAAACTAAGAGATCTGGCTAGTGATATAATATGACCTCCATATACAAGTCTAGTTTGATCACTTCTTTGAGTAATATCAAAGTGAACTTTTGCCGTATTCTGCCAAATCCGTGTTGCCATCATGTGCTCGGCATCTTCAATTGTAACTCCATCAACATGATTGATTTTTTCCCCAACCGAATAATCACCTAAACAATAATGGTCGCCAGAAAGTTCGAAATTATAATTTTTAAAATTTAAACCTTTTGGAATCAATAAGTCCTCCACGTCCAAATGTGATTTTAATGTTGGCACGATAGTTTCAGGAATTATTGAGTCATAATTTCTTTTTCGTACCATCACCCATCGAACATATTGTATTACTTTTTCATCCTGCTGATTAAACCCAGATGTACGAACCCAAACCACTCCAGTTTTTTTATTTGAGTTCTGTTTCAAACCAATAATTTCACTTACAGATCTTAAAGTATCTCCTACAAATACAGGTTTTAAAAACAAACCTTCCGCATAACCAAGATTAGCCACTGCATTTAAGGAAATATCAGGAACAGTTTTACCAAAAACAATGTGAAAAGCGGCTAATTCTGTTAGTGGGGATTCTGGAAGCCCGCAATCCTCAGCAAACAGGTTAGACGAATATAACGCATGTCTCGCAGGGTATGCAGCCTGATATATTGCGCGCTCTCCAGCGGTAATGGTACGCGGCACAGAATGGTTGAAAACTTGCCCAACCGAATAATCCTCAAAAAACCAACCCGTATTTGTTTTATTTGCCATTTGTATTTATTCCAATTCCTCAATTGCAGTCATTAAACCCAAATTTCTTTTTGCAATTTCAACATGCAAATTTTCGACAATCTTTCCATCCAAGACGGCCACACCCTTTCCCTCGTTAATGGCCTCATCAAATGCATCAATCTGTCGAATATAAAGTTCTTTTTCATCAACTGAAGGCGCAAAGATTTTGTTTACTATATCAAGTTGAAGAGGATGGATAACAGTTTTCCCATCAAACCCCAGATCTCTTCCTTGTTCAGTCTCACTAAGCAAGCCAACGTCATCTTTAAAAGCGTTATAAACGCCATCAATACACATAATGCCAGCACTTTTTGCTGCTAAAATACATAAAGATAAGCTGGTTATTAAAGGTAATCTACTTGAGGTAAATCGAGTATTAAGTTCCTTCTGTAAGTCATTTGTACCCATTACAAGCCCCCCCATTCTTTTAGACGCTTGACTGATTTCGGATGCATTTATAATGCCATCTGGTGTTTCAATCATTGCCCAGATTTTTACGTTCTTTGCCAATGGGATTGAGTCTAAAAACTTTTCTACCAAAAAGATGTCTTTTTTTGAATCCACTTTAGGTATTAAAACTGCATCACAATCAGAATTAGCAACCATTTTTAAATCACTCAATCCCCAATCTGTATCAAGGCCATTTATTCTAATAATTAATGACTTCTTAGCATAGCCACCCACTCTTAAGGATTGGGCTACATTTTCCCTAGCAATATCTTTTTCACTTACAGCAACGGCATCTTCCAAATCAAAAATAATTGCATCAGCCCTCAGATTTCGAGCTTTGTCTAATGCCCTAGTATTAGCCCCAGGCATATACAATACAGACCGATAAAGTTTTATAATTTTATCCATTTTGCCTCTTAATTGTCAGTTTACTGTACGGTATTTTATTAAATGACCTTATTTAGATTCAAATACCATATGCAGAATAGCATCTTATAAAAATATTTAGCAATCAAAGCCTATTGGCCAGAAATTCTTTTGTTAATGCATCAGCATCATAAAAGTTTAATATCCATTCCCTCAGTTTTATGCCTTTAGCCTCACCATCTCGTTCATAAGTGTCCATCAAAAAATCTAGAACTCCAGTTCTTGAGAATTTTAAATGCAAATACTTCAAACTAAATTGGTCTCTAGTCTCCTTAACGCTAAAACCATGAACGTAAATTAAATAAAAAGCTGCAGCCAATGACGCACGATCAGCTCCAGACTTGCAATGCACCACAAACGGTCTCTCGATTCGATCAAAGACATCAAGTAACTCAATAATAAAATGACTTGGTGTCAGTGACCGAGCCCACATACTACAATTTATCAGATTTATTCCAAGATTCTCGCAAGCCTCATTTTCCAAAAGATAATGCGATTGAATAGGTGTACCCCGCAGATTTATTACTGTCCGAATACCTCTTTTTTTATATTTCTTAATGCGATTGGGAGATGGTTGATTAGATCTGTAAGCATCAGGTGCAAATTTATAAAAATTAGTCCATAAAATTCTTAAAAATCCATGATCCATCAACTGAAAATGCACATGTGATAATAATCTCTGCCATGGCGTTTCAATAGAATTACCAAATCTATTACGAAGTTTACTCTCCGCTCTTTCAATACGACCCCAAATACGGTCTAGCATATGTATTTTCCCTTTAAGCTTTTACCTCTGTATAGACCATCATAATTTATTTTCAAACTAATAGGTCAACAGTATTGCTTGAAGCTCCCAAATAGAATGATAAACTACGATGAAAACTTTAAAAGGTTATAATGTCTCAAAAAGGTCGTTCATATCTTGCAATACCTGGACCGTCAGTAATTCCTGAACGCGTTCTAAATGCTATGCATCGTCCTTCTCCAGACATTTATAAAGGCGAGCTACATGAGCTAACAGCATCACTTATTCCCGATCTTCAAACTGTTGCGCAAACAGAATCAAAAGTCGCTATATACATTTCTAATGGCCATGGTGCATGGGAAGCAGCAATCACCAATACGTTGAATCCTGGAGATGAAGTATTAACATTAGCAACTGGTTTATTTGCATTTGGTTGGGCGGAAATGGCAAAAAAATCAGGTGTTAAAACTACTATTTTAGATTTTGGAAAATCTTCAGGGGTTAATTTTGAAAAAGTGGAGGAAACATTAACAAAGGATATTTCCAATAAATATAAAGCTATTTTGATTGCTCATACAGACACCTCTACCTCAATAAGAACTAACCTAAAAGAACTACGTATGTGTATCGATAAGGTTGGGCATAAAGCGATGGTATTTGCAGATTGTATTGCAAGTCTAGGTACAGATTGCTTCAGAATGGATGACTGGGGCGTCGATTTAATGATTTCTGCTTGCCAAAAGGGTTTGATGACTCCACCGGGATTAAGTTTCGTATGGTTTAATGCAAAAGCTGAATTTGCTCGGTCACAAAAACCTACAGTAAGTTCTTACTGGGATTGGCTTCCACGTACTGATGTAAAGAGTTATCATCAATACTTCTGTGGCACAGCCCCAACACACCATCTATACGGATTAAGAACCGCATTAGATATGTTAGTTAAAGAACAAGGTATTGCTGAAGTTTGGAAAAGGCATAGAAATTTGTCCAAAGCGATTTGGGCGGCATTTGATTGCTGGTCAGAGCAAGGAAATATAAAAATGAATGTGCGAGATATAAATTTAAGATCTCATGCAGTTACTGCGGCAAGCATATCAAACGGTGGAGCGAAAAAGCTCCAAGATTGGTGTGAAAAAAATGCTGATCTCACCTTAGGAATAGGTTTGGGAATGGCTGATCAAGAAGATTCTACAATTCATAATTTTTTTCGAATTGGTCATATGGGGCATATTAATGCAACTATGATACTTGGAGTAATATCAACTATCGATGTTGCTTTTAAGGCTTTAAAAATACCACATGGTCAGTTCGCACTTGAAGCAGCTACTAATACATTGGCCAAAACTTATAAATAATAATTTTTGTAACTTTTTAGCTTTAGCTAATTTTTTCTAATACTTTTGGCAGAGCCTGCTCAAACAAATCAAGATCTTTGGGTCTTCCAGCAGAAATTCTAATACACCTATTTTGGGGGCTAACAAAAGGCATCCGCACAAATATACCCTCTAAAATAAGACCATTCATTATTTTATTAGCTTTATCTTGCCCTTCACCACAATCGATTGCTACAAAATTTGTCGCCGAAGGAATAGCAGTTAATTTATTTTTTAACGCAATCTCATAAATTCTATTTTTTGCGTCATTTACATTTTTAATCGTGTCCTTAAGATGTGATAAATCACTTAACGCCGCAAGCGCTCCAGCCTGACTTATTCTACTCATGCCAAAGTGATTTCGTATTTTATTGAAAGCTAAAGCCAATTCAATATTGCAAATTGCATATCCGACTCTAGCCCCAGCCATCCCATACGCTTTTGAAAAAGTACGAAAACGTATTACTCTCTCATCGTCTGCATTAATTTCTGGCGCGATTCCTTTCGGAGCAAACTCTACGTAAGCTTCATCCAATATAAACAGACACCCGTTTGGGATCTGATGAATTGCTGACTCTAAAGCTTTAGCGTCAACACATGTTCCCATTGGATTATCAGGATTTGAAAAATAACATAATTTAGCGTTAGTTTCCTTTGCACGTGTTAATAATGAGATTGGATCTTCACAGTCATTAATGTATGGAACTGTCTCAAGAACACCACCATATCCGGCAACATGAAAATTAAAAGTGGGATATGCTCCTAAAGAAGAAACTACCGTATCTCCTGGCTCAATGAACAATCGACATAAATACCCAAGTAATCCATCTATGCCCTCTCCAACAACAATATTCTGTGAATTTACATTATGTAACTTCGCTAATTCTTTTTTTAACTCAAAATTCTCTGGATCACCGTACATCCACGAATCTTTAGCTGCATTTTTCATTGCCATAACGCATATTGGAGATGGTCCAAAAACATTTTCGTTAGCGCCCAGGCGTGATTTAAATATCTTCCTATTTTTTCGCTCTTGTGTTTCAGGCCCTACAAATGGAACTGTTGACGGAAGGCTATTCGCTAAAGACGTGAAACGAAATTTTTTCATTTTTCCACTCGCTCTGAATTAAAATGCTTTAAGTTAGTTAATTTTAGCTCATCTTATTTAGTCTATGTATCGCTTTTATTAATTTTTCTGATTCAGAATTCCACTGTACTAAACGTTGCTTATTTTCTGCAAGAACGTTTGCTGGGGCATTTTCAGCAAATTTGACATTATCAACTCTTTTTTTAGTAATGCCAATATCAGTTGTTAATTTATCTAGAAGTTTTTGAAGACGGTTTTTTTCAGCAGACAGATCTATAACCTCAGATAAAGGCAAGCAAACAGTTCCACCTTCAACAGTCAAAGTGACCGAACCTTTTGGCGCTTCTAAAGCATGTGAAATATCTTTTAATCTCGCTAATCTTTTGATCATAACTAAATTTTCATTAAAAGTTACTTTTTTACTAACATCAAATTCAAGAATTATTAAATCTATTTTTGCGCCAGCATTAACATTCATTTCTGATCTAACTGAGCGAATATTTTCTATAATAGAAATAACCCAGTTCATTTCACTATCTGCAACAATATCAACCAAATCAACAGATTGGTATTCAGGCCAATCCTCATGGATTAACATATTAGATCTGTCAGCGATATCACTCCATAACTGCTCTGTAATGAATGGCATAATCGGATGTAACATTATTAGGCATTGGTCAATCACCCAAGCTAGCGTATTTTGTGTTTCCTGTTTTATACCTAAATCATCGCCCTGGAATAATGGTTTGGAAAGTTCTACATACCAGTCGCAAACCTTACCCCAAACAAAAGTATAAAGCACATTTGCAGTATCATTAAATCTATATTGATTTAACGCGTCATCCATGGCCTCCTTAGACTTTGCAACCTCACCTATTATCCATTTATTTAGAATTTGACTAACTGCACTGGGATCAAAATCTTCAATTGGCTTACACTCATTAAATTCAGCAAACCGAGCCGCATTCCACAATTTTGTTCCGAAGTTTCTATAACCGATCACCCTTTGTGTAGACAGTTTTAAATCGCGTCCCATTGCAGCCATAGCGGTTAAAGTAAACCTAACAGCATCAGCTCCATATTCATCTATTTGCTCTAAAGGATCCAAAACATTCCCCAAGGATTTAGACATTTTTTTGCCATTTTCATCTCTTACTAATGCGTGAACATAAACAGTGTGGAACGGCTCTTTTTCAACAACTGCCAATTGCATCATCATCATACGTGCCACCCAGAAAAAAATGATATCAAAACCTGTAACTAATACATCAGTGGGAAAGTACTTATCGAATTCCTCAGTTTTTTCTGGCCAACCCAATGTCCCAATAGGCCAAAGACCTGAGGAAAACCAAGTATCTAAAACATCAGGATCACGGATTAATTTCTTGCCACCAGACATCAAGACTGCTTCTTCTTCTGATACAGCGCAAAATTGATTACCCTCCTCATCATACCATACGGGTATTTGATGACCCCACCAAAGTTGCCGGGATATACACCAAGGTTCAATATTTTTTAGCCAGTGAAAATAAACTTTTTTATCACGTTCTGGCAATATTTTTGTACGCCCTTGCTCAACAGCAGAAATAGCAGGTTGTACAATCTTTTGTGCATCAACAAACCACTGATCAGTCAACATAGGCTCTATTACTACTTTTGACCTATCTCCATAAGGTTGCATGACTTTTTTGTCTTCAATCATTATTAACAAATCAATCGCATCTATGTCTTTTACAACTAATTTTCGTGCATCAAAGCGAGAAAGGCCTCTATATTTTTTTGGAACCAAATTATCAGAGCTATCGTCAAGTCTCATGTTTCCTTTAGAATCCATAAGTGCATAAAGGGGAATATTGTTGCGTAGAGCTACCTCATAATCGTTAAAGTCATGGGCGCCTGTAATCTTGACCGCTCCTGAACCAAATTTTGGGTCGGGATATTCATCAGTGATTATCGGAATAGATCTATTACAAAGCGGTAAATGAACCTGCTTGCCGATTATGGCAGCATAGCGTTCATCATCGGGATGAACAGCGACTGCTCCATCTCCCAACATTGTTTCAGGGCGCGTTGTTGCTATGGAAATAAAATTTCTTTGTTCTTCAAGTATTATTTCACCGTCTTCATCTTTTTCAATATAATTGTAAGATTCTCCATTTGCTAATGGGTATTTGAAGTGCCAGAATTTCCCATCTGTTTCCACATTTTCAACTTCAAGATCTGAAATAGCAGTTTCAAAATGAGGATCCCAATTAACTAATCTTTTTCCCTTGTAAATAAATTCCTTATTATACATTTCTACAAAAACTTTTAGTACTGCATCGTGAAAGCCTTTATCCATCGTAAATCTATTACGATCCCAATCACATGATGCGCCAAGCCTTTTCAATTGATTTACAATTGTATCTCCACTTTCCTCTTTCCATTCCCAAACTTTTTCTAAGAACTTTTCTCGTCCAAGATCTTCTCTACTTGGTAATTTCTCTTGAGCTAGCTTTCGTTCCACCACCATCTGAGTAGCAATTCCAGCGTGATCTTGGCCCGGTTGCCATAGGGTATCAAACCCCCGCATCCTATGCCATCTAATCAAGATATCCTGTAATGTAGTATTGAAAGCATGCCCCATATGGAGCGATCCTGTCACATTTGGAGGTGGTATCATTATTGAAAAACTCGCAGCGCCTTTTTTTGCATTGGCACCAGCGGCAAAACATCTGTTAGTTTCCCAAGCTGACAAAATTGCAGCTTCAGATGTTTGCGAATTAAAGTTTTTTTTCATGCTCATTCAAACCACCATAACATATTCAAGCACTACTTACAGATGGATTGGCTTAAACAAAAGCCTCATGAGTATCAAATCACTCATAATATATAATAAATCACAACATTTCTTAACTATTTTAAAAATTTTATAGTTATTTTAAAACTAAGCAGCCAAAATCTTGAGATTTACGCTCTAGATGCAGCGACTTCAGCATCAAATAAAGGCATTGGATTTGCTTCCATTACAGCGCTACTATAAGGGTCACGTGAAAATACTTCCTCAACCATCGGTCGAAAGAATTCTAGCGGTAAGTCAGAATAAGAAGGATCAAAACTAGTTTGATCCCATCGTTCGCAAAACTCTGCACAATCTTTAAAAAATACATGCTCCTTGAATTTATCTCTCTTATTTTGATTTCCCCCTACCAAATGTCCATAGTAAACCATTTGAAAATCACCATGTTTTTCAACAACCCAACGGCATTGTTCACGAACAAATGGCTTCAAAATGGTTGCTGCATATTCATCATGATTATACGGGGCAAATATGTCACCAATATCATGTAAAAGTGCCGAGACAACCCAATCTATATCTGCCCCATCTCGCCAAGCTCTTGTTGCAGATTGAACAGAATGACCTAACCTAGTTATTTGATAACCAGATAAGCTTTCGTCTAAATTAACTAAGGCTTTGAGTAAACGATCTGCAGTGCCTTTTGTATACTCTACTTCATGATGATTGAGAAAAGCATAATCCTCTTCATCCCCATCTTCCATCTTCGTAAATTTAACTTGATCCATATTTATACCTCGCCATACAAATTTACTTCAGAGGTGGCGCCTGCAGTAAGCGCTTCAGCCTGAGCAATTCTTACTTCATCATAAACAGCCAAGCTATCAGCTGTAAAGTCCCTAGTAGGTGGTGAAACATTGATAAAGTTCCCCACCCGATCTGCACCTTTGACCACCATAGCATAATCTCTTTTTGCCACTAACTGCTTAGCCTTTGGATTTAAATATCTGATTGCTACACCAATTCGTCTATCACTTGAAGAATTTGGTCCCGAACCGTGTACCATCAAGCCATGATGAAGACTCATTTGACCAGTTTCCAATACAATAGATGTCTTGTCTATATCCTTTACCTGGACATCAACCTCTTGAGATCTACTCAAAACATTATATTTATTTTGCGTATCTGTATGCGGTAATATTGGATTTTTGTGACTGCCGTTTACGAAACTCATACAACCTGAGTTTTTTGTAGCTGGTGATAACGCAACCCAAGCCGTTACTAGATTATCAATTTCTCCCATTCCCCAATAAGTTAAATCTTGGTGCATACCAACGATTTGCTTCGTCATAGGTTCTTTTATAAAAAATTCAACCGACCATAATAAGATGTCAGGACCCAGTATTCCCTCAACCTTATTGAGAATTTTGTGATTTGAAGCAATTTCATAAGCTAAACGGCAAACTAAGTGAGAATTAACACGTTTATAGGTATTTAAAGGTAGCGGTAACCCATTATTTATCCATTTTTTTTCTAAATTTTCCAACCTACTCCTCATTCGAGCGGTTTCTGATTTGGGAAAAATATTAAGTGGAAAGAGAAACCCAGTATTCCAATAAGTTGACTTGTCATTTTCAGATAAGAAATTAGATTTTCTTGTTTCCATGATTTATATCCATATTTTCATTAAATTTAAGTTATACATTCTTCCGATTCGCTTATTCGCTCACCCTCAAAACCGACAAAAATAATGTCGGTTTGAAAATATATTCTCGATTTACTTATACTGGGCTGCACTTTATTTGTAATTTAAACTTGCTATGGCAAACATATAAAAAGGGAAGTAATGGCCAAATCAATTATGATACAAGGTACCGGCTCAAACGTTGGAAAATCCCTATTGGTAGCAGGAATTTGTCGAGCGTTAAGCAACCGAGGTTTTAAAGTGAGCCCATTTAAACCACAAAATATGTCCAACAATGCTGCCGTTACTAAAGACAATGGGGAAATAGGGCGGGCACAAGCATTACAAGCGATAGCATCAAGAATAAAACCTCATAGCGATTTAAACCCAGTACTTTTAAAACCTGAATCTGAAATCGGTAGTCAGGTCATCGTAAATGGTAAAAGAATAGCTACGGTAAAAGCACGTGGATATGCAAAATTAAAGCCTAAGCTATTAAATGCAGTAATGAAAAGCTTTGGTCGTTTAAAGGAAGATAATGATTTTGTAATTATAGAAGGCGCCGGTAGTCCTGCGGAAATAAACCTTCGTAAAGGTGATATAGCAAACATGGGTTTTGCTGAAGTTGCTAACGTTCCAGTTGTACTCGTGGGTGATATTGATCGTGGTGGAGTAATTGCACAGTTGGTCGGTACAAAAACGATATTGGATCCAGCAGATTCTGAACGAATAAAGGGTTTTATTATAAATAAATTCAGAGGTGATATTAGCTTATTTGATGATGGATTGGTGATTACTAAAGAAAAAACAAATTGGTCTTCCCTAGGGGTGGTTCCATGGTTTGACAAAGCAAATATATTACCTGCTGAAGATATTTTGGACATTTCTTCTTCAGAAGGAGGACCTATAAATATAGTCGTGCCTAAACTGCGTAGGATTGCAAACTTTGATGATTTAGATCCATTAAAAATTGAACCATCAATTTCTTTGAAGATCATTGAACGAGGCAACCCACTCCCACAAGATTCACAGCTGATTTTAATCCCAGGATCAAAATCCACAATAAGTGATTTAGAAGACTTTTATTCACAAGGATGGGACATAGATTTGAAAGCTCACGTTAGACGGGGGGGAAAGGTTCTAGGTATATGTGGTGGATATCAAATGTTAGGTAAAATGATACACGACCCAAAAGGAATTGAAGGGCCACCACAAAGTATAAAAGGGTTAGGATTACTAAATATCGAAACCACTATGTCTGAACAAAAAATTTTAAAAGAAGTAACGGCAACAACAACTGATGGTAAGTTAAAAGTTAATGGGTATGAAATTCATATTGGACAATCAATTGGTGCCGATTTAGAAAATAGTTGGTTGAAAGTTAATAACAAAAGCGTGTCAGCATCATCAAAAGACGGCAAGGTACAAGGTTGCTATATTCATGGTCTATTTTCAAATGATGCTTTTCGATCTGACTATATTAAAAGCTTGGGCGCATTAGCGTCAGATATAAACTTTAACGGCACGATAGATCATACCTTAAATTTATTATCGAGCCACATAGAGAACTTTATTGATTTTGACAGATTAATTAGCTTGGCAGAATAATAATTATTTAAGCTATTGGCCCCAACGTTTCAATAAATTATCCAATTTAAAGAACTGATTTTTTCTTGGCGCATTCCGAACAGCTTTATAATTCTTTGTGACATCATACTGCTCAACATTTAGGTTCAAATTTTTTGTAGTTAATAAACCCATAGCTTTTAGCAATTCATAAGCTGCAACATATTCATCACGTTTTGTTGATGCCAATTGGACTTTTGCTGCCATTAAACTTTGCTCTGCATCAAGAATATCCAGAGTTGTTCTTAGACCAAACTCTGCCTCATCTTTAACGCCCCTATAAGCCGTTTCTGCCGCTTTAATTTGTTTTCTGTTAGCAACAATTAGAGCTCTTGCAATATTTAGCTGCGCCCATCTATTTGCAACAGTTTGTTGTATCTTTTTTGTATTATATAAAAGTTGGGAGCGTGCTTTTTGTACCGCTGTTAAAGCACTACGCTCGGAAGAAGATCTCGAACCACCAGTGTACAAAACAGCTGTTGCCTGCACAGAAACATTTGTAGATAATTTACTGGTTTGGGAAGAATCACTTATTCCACCTGAAACATCAAGAGTTGGTCTATAGCTGGCTTTGGACAGATCTAAAGCCAAATCTGCAATTATAACTTTTTGCTTAAGAATAAAAATTTGCGAATGGTTTTGGGCTGCAAGAGATTTTGCTTCCTTAAGCATCGACGGCATCTTTGGTAGAGGGGGTGGATTGTCTAACTCTCCAGGAACACTCCCTATTACCATTTCATATTGCTCTTTTGCGATTTCTAATAAGCCCGTTTGGTTAGCCAACTTTCCTTTTGCAGCCTCTAAACGAGACTCCGCAAAGCTAATGTCTGTTTTTGTTATCTCACCCACAGCAAACCTATCTTGCGCCGCCTGAACTTCTTTTTGCAATAGCTTTACACTGTTCTTTTCTAGCGCGACAAACTCCATATTACGGCGCAAATCCATAAATGCCTTAACAGCTGTTAACAATACAGACTGCTCTGCTGCTTTTAAAGAACTTCTTTCAATTTTCACCTCAGCCTCAGCGATTGACATCTTAATATCTGCTCGCCCACCGTCCAAAATTGAAGTCGAAGCCTCAAGGCTTGCACCAGCGGTTGTTGATGTGCAAAATCCTCCACAACTTGTAGAAAAAGAATATCCCGTACTCAAAATTTGTTTTGCCTGGATTTTTATTCGCTTGCCCGCAACTTCGATCGCAACTTTCTCATCAGTCTCACGAATTGAAGCTCTCTGAATCTTAAGCTCATCACTATTGTTAAAAGCATTTATCATTGCTTGATTTAAAGTATCAGCATTAACGTTCGACGAAAAAAATATCCAAAGAATAACCAAGATTGGGCATCTTATGAAATTATCTATTAACTTGTGCACTTTTACTTTCCCCCAAAAGCATCTTTATTTTTTGTACTACTCAAATAAAGAATCTATCTCCACAACTATAGATAGTTTTTTCTCGAATGAAATCTAGAAATTAAATTCTTTTTCTTTTTCAAAACCTGTTAAAACTGGAGCCATAGCATTAAACTCAAACCTCCAATTGACATTTTTACCATTTTTCACTCCCAGCATAACCTTACCCACAATTCCATCTATAAATAAGGCAACAATACGCCCACCATCTTTTAGTTGTTCAATAATTGTCATTGGAATTTCCTCTACACCACCTTCGATAAATATTGAATCATACGGGCCATGCTTTTCATTCCCTTGAGACAACGCGCCCTCTACAATGTAGGCATTATCGATTTCCTGAGATGCTAAGCACTCCTCTGCGTCCAAGCACATATCTGGCTCTTCAATACCAACAACCGCCTCAGCAATTTGAGAAATTACGGCTACTCCGTAACCATTCCCACATCCAATAACTAACACGAGTTCACCAGCCTTTAACTCCAAAGCATCTAACATTTTAGCAAAGATCCTTGGATCTAACAAAACTCTATTCTTTTTTAAAAAAATATGATCACCAATATATGCAATAGATCTCATATTATTAGGAAGAAACTGTTCGCGAGATATTTTTAACATTGCATCAATTATCGGAAATTTAGTCACATCTGACGGTCGAACTTGTGTGTCAACCATGGCTATTCTTCTTTCAGTGAAATCTGTCATTATAGTATCCGCTACTCATATGAATTTGCCTGTCAGTAATAGACATTAAACATACTGAAGGGCAAGGTCTCACGAGTAGTTAATGCCCCTTGCACGCAAACAAACCAATTGTTAAGACCAACAAACGACTGTCAGGCGAGTTGGCGGAGTGGTTACGCAGCGGTTTGCAAAACCGCGTACACCGGTTCAATTCCGGTACTCGCCTCCAAAAATCTATCAATAAAATCAATTATTTAGTGTTGTTTTGT
>Ga0206678_10000678_pt1 | contig 21747 bp, 13 predicted proteins | sample M180m12015metaG_FD_155453 | JGI IMG/M metagenome (GOLD analysis project Ga0206678, IMG submission 155453) | Ammonia-oxidizing marine archaeal communities from Monterey Bay, California, United States - M1 80m 12015 | ecosystem: Environmental > Aquatic > Marine > Intertidal zone | place: USA... | reverse complement strand
CATCCTCATCTCTTTCCAATAATCCAAACAGTTTGGGTGAGCTAAAAAAATGGGGCAAAGGGATTGTCGCTATTCAAATGACTGAAACAGAAAATGCAGAATTCAGAGTTGTAATCGCTGAAAGCAATAAAGAAAGAAGGCAAGGGCTCATGCACATAGAGTTCATGGAAGAAAATGAGGGAATGTTATTTATTTTCGACCCTCCTAGAAAAGTCTCGATGTGGATGAGAAACACTACAATGGCATTGGATATGATATTCATCAACAAAGATGGAAAAATCATCACCATTGAAAACAGCGCTACGCCATATTCAACGAAGGGGATCCCATCAAATGGTTCGATTAAATGGGTTTTGGAGATCAATGGCGGTTTATCAGAACGTTTGAATATTAAAACTGGTGATACCGTAAAGTTAAGCGCTATAGAGGCCCTCGACGAAAAATAGTCCACCACCTAGCTATATTAAGCAAGCTCATTAAAGATCCTGCCAAGTATGTAAAAGCAGCTGCTCTAAGTATTTCTCTGGCTCTATCAGAATCGCCTTCCTTGAGAAAATTACTTCTTTCCAGCATTGGCATGGCTCTTGAGAAACTCGCATCCCATTCTGTAGGAAGTGTCACTAAATGAATTATGGAACTCATACCAAGCGTGAGAAACCCACCCAAGAACATAATTAGACCCGATTGAGGGATACGTGTTATGAGTGTGACAAATGGAGCAGCCATAAGAATAAAAGCGCCAACCCTTTGTGCAGGTGCCATGATTTTCACCAGTTTTGTTCTTAGGGAAAGCGGGAAATATTTTGTCGCGTCCTGGTGTGCGTGCCCCACTTCATGTGCCGCTACAACTATAGATGTTAAAGAGCCTGAATTCATCTTTTCTTCAGTCAATCTAACGGTCTTTGAAATTGGATCATAATGATCACCAGTTTCCGTTGATTCAACGCTGATATCCTTTAAATCAAGTGCATCCAAGAGCTTTCTTGCAAAATCTGAGCCTGTAATTACATATCTATCCTCTGGATCATTATACTTTTTCATGGTCCTTTGAACCCAAATAGAAGGAAAAAATAAAATTAGAAAAATGATCAGAAAAGTGACCAGATAACCCATGAGATTTACTTAATTCTTTTCACTCGAATAGAAGAATTTAGGCCTTCTATTTTCAGTGTATAAGTATCGCTTAGAATGCTTCTTTTAATAATGATGTTTGGGTTATTCATCTTAACCCTGAGAACTCCGAAACTGGCTTGCTGCCATACTTGACCATTCTCAAGTGTAAATTTTGTGGTTCCGGTCCAGCCCTCAAAGAGACCAAGAATTTTTGAGCTAATTTCGTCTCTCTCATCCCTTATTACCAAACCAAAATTATCATCCGAATCATTTTTATTAATCTTGTTTTCAGATGATTCAGTCTCGGCAGTATTTTCATCTGATTCAGTTACTTCGGCTTGATCGTCATTTGAGGTCATTCTAGAGAAGATGCCTCGTCTTTCATTAGATGATTTTGAATTCTCTACTTGAGGTGTATTCGCTATCCGATCAAAGCATTGGAGCCTGATCAATGAAACCTCAATCTCAGCACACTCTTTAAGTTTCTGCTCAATTGATTGTGCTTGCAGTGAATCAAAAGAGCCAAAAAAAATTGTCAGAGAAATCAGAAATATTTTTAATCTGGGTGACATCAAAACTCCAAGTTAAGTAACTCAACAATCATACATCCACAATGTGGACTAGGAAAGGAAAATTATAGTTAGGGGTGTTATGTCATGAATAAGCATTGTTTATTTGTTGTTATATTACGACATAATGAATATTTGTTCATATATATCAATAAGATATAGCTATATTATATTACAAGTAAAATCATTTTTAGCTTGCTTAACTCGGTTGAATATCTGAGAATATATGCAATATATGTTTAAGAGGCGGCTGACTAGATAGACTTCTGGTCGCAATTCTTAAATATTTTTATTTAATTAACTCAAATAAGAGGGGAAATATAAATGAATACTTCTTTATTCGACAGAGTAAGGCATCTCTTCATTGTTTTGGGTACCGTTGCGGTGGTTTTTGCACTTCCAACATGGGCTCAAGATGAAGACGAAGACGCTGCTGAACTCGGTAAAATCGAAGTAACTGGTTCTCGATTAAATCAAACGGATGTTGAAACTGCTCAGCCAGTTACAGTCATCACGAGAGAAGACATCGAGTTAACAGGCTTCGCTACTGTCGCAGAGGTTCTTCAAAGTACGCCTTATAACTCATTTGGATCATTCAGAGAAACATCTGGATATGCAAATGGTCAGGCTTCTGTGAACGAAATCTCGCTCAGAGGATTAGGCGCATCAAGAACGCTTCTTCTTCTAGATGGCAGACGAGTCTCATCTACTGGTGGATCCGGTGGTGCAGCTCAAAACTTAAACCAAATCCCAACAGCTATCATTGAAAGAATTGAGATTCTTCGTGATGGTGCATCAGCTGTTTATGGCTCAGATGCAATTGCTGGGGTAATTAACATCATTACCAAAAAAGATTTCGATGGTGTTGATGTCTCTATAACTAGTGGCTCTACTAGTATTGGTGGTGGTGATTACACTCGTGCCAATATGACTGCTGGTGTTTCAAATGCAAAAGGTAACATGTTCTTTACTTTTCAGCATTATGACAGAAGACCTCAGTACTATAATGAAACCGATTATGGTTTTGCGAACGACTATGACTACTGGAGTTCATTTTCATTTCCATCTACCACTTATATTAGTGGTCACGATGCAAAATTTGTGAACTCTCAAGGCCATAGTTATGGTACAGCTGGATACTACGTTGATCCAAGATGTCCAGACACCAATGTAGGCTCTCAGTATGACCGTGACGGATCAAGAACAACTGATTCTGATTTCCCAAATGCTTACAACTGGGGTAAATACTATTATGGATTTACTGGATGGTGTGGATACGATTTTGCACAAGACATTATGTCTATCCCAAGAGCAAAGCGTAATGCATTCATGATGAAATCTTCATACGATCTGTCGCCAGACGTCACTATGAATACAGTTATGATGTTCTCACAATTAGACGGCGATACAAGATTTGCAGGAACGCCTATTACAGGTCCTTATCCTACACTTCCAGCTAACAGCCCTAACCACCCTCTTTATGCTCTTTATGGAGCAGGTGGAACATTAGTACCATCAGGCGCATATGATCCAAGCAGCAAGTATCTTGCAGACGGTGTAACAGCTAACCCTGATTACTTCAACTGTACTGATCCTGACGCACCCGCATGTGGTAAATCAACGCTATACATGAGAAGTGTTGCAAACGGCACAAGAGATAACAAAGTGATGGAAAACATCATGGATATTAGAATCGGTCTTGAAGGCGTTGCAGATGTCATGGGCGGACTCGAGTGGGAAGCGAATGTTCAAGTCATCAATAATGATATTGATAACCAAACAATCAACCTCGTCAACAAAACACTGCTTCAAGCAGGCTTAAATGCTGGCACAGTTGACCCATGGGGAATCAATAGCACACTTGATGAGACTTATGCTCAATTCAGACAATTCAACCATACTGGTTTATATGAAGCCGATCTGAAAACAATATCAGGTGATTTCATCGCTAAATTTGATATTGGTGAAATGGCTGGTGGAACCATTGGAATGGTTGTCGGTGCGGAGTACTCTCATACCTCTTTTGATCAATTGAATGATCCTGAATCAAATGCGCTTCAAATCGCGGGTTCAGCGGGTGGAGATAACATCAACGCCGAAAGAGCTAGAAAGTCAGCATTCTTTGAAATGGGACTTCCTTTCACTGAGAAACTTACAACCAGCATAGCTGGACGATACGATGAATATAGTTCTTCTGGTATTGGCAGTAACTTCTCGCCATCAATTAATATGGCATATAGACCTACTAGCTGGGTTCTTCTAAGAGGAACTTACGGTGAAGGCTTTAGAGTTGGTGCTTTTTCTCAATTGTACGGTAACCGTTCTGAGTCATTCCCTAGTGGTGTTGACGTGGTGGGTTGTGCAGCAGGTGTTGCAGTATGTACGCCTACTCAGTACAGAACACTAGCAGGTGGTAACCCTGAATTGGGACCTGAGGAATCTGAGCATTTCACGTTTGGTGCTGTATTATCACCACTTCCAGAATTAACCATTCAAATTGGAATGTGGCATACAGAATACACTGGATACATCACAACAAACTCACTGCAAAGAGAGTTTAACGCTGAATCCAGAGGTGAAACAAACTATGTATTTAGAGATGCAGAAGGTAAAGTTGACTACGTCTCACTTCAACAAAACAACTTTAATGGTGTTGAAGCTGAAGGTATTGACTTTGATGTCAATTACGTACTAGATACTGATAACGCTGGTCGATTTGAATTCGGTGTAAATGGTGCGAAATATACTAAGTATATCGTTACACCATACGAAGACAGTGCAGTTATTGATACTGCGGGACAAGTCGGTCTTCCAGATCTTCGCTACAATCCTTTCCTAAGATGGGGTAAAGGAGACTGGGGTGTTGCTCTGACTGGATTCCACATGTCAGGTCAAAGAAGTACGGTTGATGAAACTGATACTATCGGTGATCACTTCGAAATGAACCTATCAGTAACTTATCAGTTACCTTGGGATGCTTCAGTTGCACTTGGTGCAATTAACTTAACTGATGAAGCACCAGAGGTGAATGGTGACATTTACGGATGGGAACCATTCGACTTTACTTTGTATGATACAAGAGGCAGAACTGTCTACCTTTCATATCAACAAAGTCTCTAACATTTAGTTAGTTAAACAAATTAGAGCGGGCTTCGGCCCGCTCTTTTTTTTTACTCTTGAATCGTTGATATCAACTCTTCAGCCAAGTCTTCGCCCTTTCGAATTTGTTTTATGCTCAATCTTTTTTTCAAATCTTTAAGCATTTGCTTTGCATACCCCACTGCAAATATGTGTCCAAAAGTTTTTCCTTCTAGAACATATTCACACTGAGAGTTTTCACGATTAAGGTTTTCCTGCTTGTCCTCATAATCCTTTCTATATTTCTTATACTCTCCATCATCAATCTTTGATGCGGCAATTAAGAACCAGGCGTAGGCATAAATTAAATTCTTTTTTACGCCCCTTGCGTCTCGATAAGCCATCCCTAGTCCTGCTTGTGAACGGGTATGCCCTTGCAATGACGCGTTTTGATAATATTCAAATGCTTTTTCCTGATCTTTTCTCACACCTGTACCGTAGCGATAGAGCCTTGCTAGACCATTAATGGCATCAAGATCCCCTTTTGCAGCTGCCTTTTCATACCAGGGTTTTGCTTTTTTGGCATTTAAAGGAACGACTTCACCCCTAATATAAATCTCAGCCATAGCAACCTCTGCCTCTATATATCCTTGACTAGCCGCAGATTCCATCCATTGAAATGCTTTCTTATAGTTGCGCCTGAAATCTCCATAGAGTGTTCCGGAATAGAGACGGCTGAGTGCAACTTGAGCGCTTGGCTCATTTGTCTCAGCTAAGATTGTACAGGCAGCTATAGCATCCGTACACTGATTCTCCTTGATCAATTTCTCACAAATAGACTCCGAGAAGGTCTGGGTAGAAAACAAAAAAATTGCTAAAAATAAGAAGCATCGTGTGCTCTTAAGTAATTGTCCATTCATAGAGGCCTCTAAGTTTAAAAATCTTGATGTCAAGTCTACTTGACAATAAAAAAAGGTGTATAATATAGTTCGTTGAAACACACACCAAAGATCAAATTAAATTATTTTTTTAAGGAATTTACAAATGAAAAAGATTTTTCCCTTCTTAGCTATTCTTTTCTCAATCAACACCATGGCGGTTGAAGAATTTCCAGTTGAGCATTTTTTTAAAGAGCCCCTGATGATGGCACCTACGCTATCACCGGATGGTGAGTACTTGGCTGCGCTGACTCCTTACAATATAAATCGTGAGTCAATGAGTCGTTGCAAGGACAGGCCTTTTGGACAAAAAAATAACAAAGGCGAAGTTCATTTCTGCGATGTTGCGAGAAGAAATATTACAGTTATACACATCGGGGATAAAAACAAAGATTGCCAGCGTGGAAATTATGCCGCGTGCCCCAGTGTCCGGGTTACACAACTTAGGAGCCAGAACGTAAATGGTTTTTACTGGGTAAATAACGATCGTATTATCTTCACCACTGGCGGTGATCAACTCAATGGAATCACTGGTTATGCAGATACTCTCGGTATTTATGCGGTGAATAAAGACGGCAGTAAGAGCAAGCAGCTTGTTAGGCCAGAGGATGCCGATGGGCAAGTGGTTCCTTTGAATCTACTTAGAGACGATCCTGATAATATCCTTGTAATGAGAAATGACCGAAAGAGATACCTCTTTGATGTTTACAAGATGAACGTAAATACAGGTAAATTTTTTAGACAAATTAAATCCCCGGGTCCAGTCGTTAGTTGGGCAACTGATCGTGATGGAGTCTTAAGACTTGCAGCTTTGCAAGATGAAGAATCATTGTCTTATGAGACCAAAATCATATACAGGGACAATGAAAATGAAGAATTCAGAGAAATTGATCGCTTTGAGGGAATCCAAAATGGCTGGGGAGCCATTGGATGGGATGAGAATAATGAAAAAATATATGTCACATCCAATTTAGGTAGAGATACATATGCAATCGGTCTTCTGGATCCGAATACCGGGGACATTGAAGATGTTTTTGAGGCCGAAGGCGCAAATGTCACAAACATGGGATTCACTGAAAACGGTGAGCCAATCACTGTTGTCTATAGAGACATTAATACAAAGCCTCAGAGGCATTATGTCAATGATAAGTGGAAAAGCATTATTGAAATGCTCAAAGGAGCACTTCAAAGCGACTACGTCGGTATCGCATCCATGTCTGATGATGAAATGAAGATGGTTCTCTCTGTAGGAAGCGATACAAACCCTGGAGACTATTACATGTATGATCGAGCAAAGAATAATCTTGCTTATTTGGGATCCGTAAGGCCATGGATAGACCCAAAGACAATGGCTCCAATGAAACCATTCTCATTTGAAGCCAGAGACGGAGAAACCATATATGGATTTTTAACAGTTCCTGTTGATGGCGATGGCAAGAATCTACCAATGATATTGAATCCTCATGGTGGTCCATTTGGAGTACAAGATGTATGGCGTTTCAATCCAGAGACTCAGTTTTTTGCAAACCAAGGCTATGCGGTGATGCAAGTAAACTATAGAGGATCGGGCGGATATGGAAAACGCTACGAACGCATTGGTTATAAACGTTGGGGTCTTGAAATGCAGGATGATCTCAGTGATGCAGTACAATGGGCTGTCACAGAAGGTATTGCAGATCCTGATCATGTTTGTATTTATGGTGCTAGTTATGGTGGTTATGCAACGATGGCAGGAATTACATTAACGCCAGAATTATATAGTTGTGCAGTGAATTATGTTGGAGTATGGGATCTCGCCATGCTCTATAGGCAAGATGGAAGATGGGATAACCGGATGGGTCGCTGGTTTAAAAATCATGTGATTGATGTTGAGAAAGACGAATCACAACTCAAAAAAACATCGCCCAGATATCATATCGATAATATTCAAGCACCTCTTTTCATCGTGCATGGAAGAAGGGATTACAATGTTCGTGTTGAGCAAGCAGAAACCTTAATGGATGCACTGGATGAAAAAGGCATTCCTTATGAAGAAATGATCAAACGAGAAGAAGGACATGGATTTTCTTTGTATGAAAATCAGGTGGAACTTTACACAAAGATGCAGGCTTTCTTCAAAGAGCATTTAGCGAAGAATTAAATCTCAGATTAACTCATTGACGGCTCTGTCTGCCTGTACGATGGCAGCATCGACATAAGCAGAGCCGCCTGAGTCAGAATTGGCAATTGAGATATTTCCAATTGGCTTTCTTCCAATGACGTGTGGATATCGCTCATTATTCAAACTATCTGGCATACTGCCATTAAAGAAATCGCTATCAAATAAGCTATTGTATTCATACGAGTAGCCATGAGCCCATCGGTTAACAGTAATTCCTGCCAAATCTTCCTCTTTAAAGTCTGAGCCAAACATTGCGGTTAGTTGAGCAATAATCTTATCCTCATAATCTTGAAAACTGAGTTTCAAAATATCATAGCGCCCTTTTTTGTGTTGCTCTCGATTTGTCAGCCCTTCGTAGGGTCGAGTTGGGACATGATTCATCAAAAAGACTACGGGGTCATCAAAAGATTGTGGATACTCATAGTCCCCAATGCTCACAGGAAAATCAATATACATATTATTAAAAAATGAGTTCGGACATATTGCTCTCGCAATGCCTTTCTTTGCGAACATGTGCCAGTTTTTCATTGCCACCTGAACCCATACAAGTGGAACTTTTACATTGTATTTTAATGCTTCTTTTTGCTTCTTGGGTAGTTCAGGACAAAGGTCTGGGATGATTCCGTTGTAACAGGCTAAGATGCATTTCTTCCCTGAAACTTTATACAGTTTACCCTGATTTATATATATCACCTCAACCCCGCCGGATACATTCTTTGCTGAGATAACCGTGCTATCTAAGCGAATATTTGTCTTCTGTTCTGGTAAATCTAACTGAGAGTAATCTGCCTTCGCTGTAACAATATCCTCCATTGTGTTGCCCGATATGGCATTTGGAATAAGTTTCCTTACCAGCAATCTTGCAATCGTTGCATTGCCATCAGGAAAGTGAAAGATATAGGGCTCATGAGAAATCTCATTCTTGCCCATATACTCTTCAATGGTCTCGTCGAAATCAGGAAGGTCATACATTTTGTTCTCGGGTTCTGACGAATCCTCCTCATCAGTAAAACCAAGACCGGAAAATCCAGGGAGTCCATCGGAAAATGCTCCAAAAGCAGGGATGGATTCAGTGCCAACTCCCCAAAGAGCCCATAGCATTGTGTGAAAAAGTCCAATGACCTCTTCGTCGACTTTGTGATGCTTTTTCAAATACTCTTCATAGCTGATGTTTTCCAAATAATAAAATTTTTCCTCTAAGGTCATATCTGGAAAAAAATCTGTCCTGTCTAAGAACAGCTTTGTAAATTCTTTCTTAGCCTGATCTGAAATCGGCATTTGTTTAACCACTTTCTTGATGTTCTCTGGCTTTATATTTTCCTTATGGTTTATGTCATATCTATAGTTGGGAACATTGTGGACAATTTTATTCTGGCCATATGTTTTCTCATTGAAATAGAACGATGAACTGAGTCCTCGGCTTTTAAAGTAGTCAAAGTCATAAGCGGTGTAGAATTTTTGAACATCAATACCAAGATCAACCATTAACTTCTTAGACACATCCTCATAATAACTTGGGGACTCTATGGATTGACTCCCGCCATAAGTCAACATTTCCCTACCATTCACTTGAAACTCATTGCGTTTTGCATGGCCACCAAAATCGTCATGATTATCCAATATCAGTATTTTTTGTTTTGAATTGGTTCGTTCTTGGTAAAAATACGATGCTGACAAACCAGAAATGCCTGCTCCCACAACGATTAAATCATTGCTCTCACCAAGATCTATGACCTCATCAAAAAAATTCCCTCCAGCCAATGCAAGCCTATGTGCATGATCAAATGAACCAGGATGATTGCCTCTTATACCAGTCAAAGCTGGTGGATATCTATAAGGATTAATGTTTTTGGCTTCGAGAAGATCAATGGGTGCAACAGAAGCCGCTAAACCATAACTGACACCATTGATGAAATCTCTTCTTGTGATTGAAATCTTTTTCTTCATTGCTCTAGTTTATTCTGAAAACGGTAGTGCCCTCAAGCACTGTCTCAATAACTCTAACTTCGCCAATTTCTTCGAGAGGAATCTCAAATAAGTTTTTTTCTAGGACAATAAAGTCTGCATACTTTCCAGCCTCTAAGCTACCAGTAAGATGATCTTGATGCATTACATGAGCAGCATTAATCGTATAGGCCTTTAACATCTCAGTTAGTTCCATTCTTTCGTCTTCATTTAATGTGCCTTGAACACGATCACTTGGATCTTTTCTAGTCACAGCAGTTTCAATAGCAATCAGAGGATTCATTGTTGTCACAGCCCAATCACTGCCGCCAACAATTGTTCCGCCTGAATCATGGATACTTCTTATGGGATACATTCGGTTCACTCTTTCAATTCCAAGTTCTGGAATGTTTATTTCTGTAATCCACTCATCTGGTAAAGCCCATGTTGCCTGAAAGTTAGCTGAGATCTTTAGCTCAGAAAACCTTGATATGTCATCTTCATGAATCAACTGAAGGTGGGAAATATGATGTTTATTGTTCCTGATTCCATTGGTATCGATTGCATGCTGATATGCATCAAGAACTGATCTGACTGCCCTATCACCGATTGCATGAGTCATGACTTGTGTGTTATCTGCATCAAATCTTGCAATCGTATTATCCAATTCATCTTGGCTAAAATATAACTGCCCGTAAGATCCAGAATCAAGATAAGGTTCAAGAATTGCACCGGTCTGGCCTTCCAGCACACCATCGATAAATATCTTTACGCAGTTGGCATTAATTCTAGGATGATCATACTCTGACCTCCTTTGATATAAGTCCTCGAAGCCAGAGAATTCTTGAACATAATGCTGTCTCCCGTATTCAATACAAGCAGTTACTCTTAGGTTTAGCTCACCTCTGTCTGCAAGGCTCTTGAAGCTTATTAAATAATCTTCGTTTACAGCTGCATCAATCATGGATGTGATCCCAAGGCTGCTTGCAAGATTCTGCGCATACAATAGGCCATTCAAGCGAAGCTCTGAAGTCTCGCTTGGTAAAATGCCGGCAATGAGATTCATCGCTGATGGCTCTCTTAGAGTCCCGCTTGGTTCTCCAGTAACGGGGTCTCTCTCTATAATCCCCTTGAGAGGATCTTGTGTTTCTTTGGTAATGCCTGCCAACTCAAGCGCTTTAGAGTTTACCAATGCATTATGGCCATCGGACATCTCAATATATATCGGTATGTCTTTACTGACTTCATCAAATAATGCTTTATTTGGATTTGCAGAGGGGAACAATCCTGCATTTAGGCCTGCACCTAGAACCCATCCGGAGGATTTGGCATGATCTTCGTCTAAGCAGGCATGAATCCTTTGTTGTATTTCATTAGTAGTGAGCAAATCAAAAACAGAACACTGTAAAAAATCCATACCATTCCAAATTGGGTGCGCGTGAGCATCATGAAAAGAAGGCATCATCATCCTGCCTTTTAAATCAATGATTTCAGTAGACTCTTCGATACTTTTTATCACCTCAGCCTGAGTCCCTGTCAGTTGAATAATTCCGTCTCTAACTAGGAGCGAATCTACGACGGTTAAATTTCTGTCAAATGTGTGAATGCTACCATTGATATAGGCCTTGCTGTTGCCTGCAATGAGATCATTAATAGCGAAAAATGCTAAAAAAAATAGCAGATGTTGTGTAAGTCTACCTATCTTGAGCATTGATTTATTGACCTGTTTTAATATTAATCCATTGTCTAGTCATCACACGATCTACTCGTGGGTTTGCTATTTCTGCTATGAAGAGTTTGTTTAATACATCTCGATCAGGATAGATTGCTCTATTGTCCAGGATATTTTGTGAAATGAATTTTTTAGACTTTGGAATTGCATTTGGAAATTTAACCTTATTTGAGATCATTGCCATAACTTCTGGCTTGAGTATGAAGTTGAGAAACAAATGTGCATTTTCAGAGTTAGGCGCGTCATTCGGGATGGACATCATATCCACCCACATTTGGGCGCCTTCTTTTGGTATTTGATATTGGATGTTTATGCCATTCTCTACCTCTCTTGCACGATCACCGGCTTGCAAAATATCTCCGCTCCAACCAAAAACGAGACAAATATCCCCGTTAGCCAAATCATTGATGTACTTCGAAGAATGAAAATACTTAATCATCGGCCTGATGTTTTTGAGAAGTGTGTATGCTTCACCCTTATAGTCCTGAGGGTTTTGAGTGTTTGGATCTTTACCGAGATAGAAAAGCGCTGCTTTAAACACCTCGCTTGGCGCATCTAAAAATGCAATGCCGCACTGCTCAAAGTTTTTTAAGATTTCAGGCTTAAAGATGACATCAAATGTATTCATTTCAAAATCTATGCCCATGATTTCATTGACCTTTTCCCGATTAAACCCAATGCCTGTCGTTCCCCATAGGTAGGGAATGGCATATTTGTTTTGCGGGTCCATCGTGCCAAGCATCTTCATCATTTCAGGGTCCAGATTGCTTAAATTAGGCATCAGATTTTTATTCAGTTCTATATGGATTCCTGCTCTGATTTGTCTGCCCAAGTACTCAATGCTTGGCGAAACAATGTCATAGCCAGAAGAGCCGGCAAGTAGCTTGCCTTCCAAAACCTCATTGCTGTCAAAAACATCGTAAATCACATCGATTCCTGTTTCGTCTTCAAACAGATCGATGACGGATTGATCAATGTAGTCGGACCAGTTGTAGACTCTTACCTCTTTAGCATGGAGTGAAAATGATAGAAAAAAGTATGTCGCGATGATTGTCCAACTTTTCTTCACAACCGATCTCGAAGAGCGTAATAAAGCATGCCAAGATAAAATCCAGGCCATCGCAATAGTGTTCCTCCTGGAAATGTCGGGATTTTAATCTTAGAAAAAATATCAAGGTTAGACACTGTGCCATCGATTGCTTCTGCAAGTACAGTACCCGCAAGGCTTGCCATTGCTACCCCGTGGCCTGAATATCCATGAGCAAAATATACATTGGTGTGCAATCTGCCAACATGTGGCATTCGATTCACCGTCACTCCAATTCGTCCGCCCCAAGCATAGTCAATGGTTTTATCATGCAGATTAGGGTAAACCTCAAGCATTGTTTTTCTCACATATGATTTTAAATCCTTTGGAAAGTTTCTTGCATAACTCTCTCCTCCGCCAAACAAGAGTCTATTGTCTTGAGACATACGAAAATAGTGCACGTGAAACTTATTGTCGTGTACACAAACATCATCCCTGTTTATATACCGGACTTCCTCTTCGCTCAATGGCTCAGTGGCAAGGATAAAATTATTTATTGGCATTATCTTAACGGCCAACTTGTTCTCTAGGTTATCCAGGTATCCATTACAAGCAAGAACAACATGTTGGGCTTTGACCTCACCCTGATTGGTCTTAACAATGCAAGGGGAGCCATTTGAATACGATGTTACTCTAGAATTTTCATAAATTTTGACGCCAGAATCCTCTGCTGCCTTTGCAAGCCCAAGTGCATAATTAAGCGGATGAAGATGCGCTCCACCCATGTCCAGAGACCCGCCCCCATCAAAGTATGGGCTGTGAAACATTTCTCTCACCTCTTCGGGGTTCATGTAACGAACCAAATCATAACCATAATCTGAGTTTAGTTTTTCTACATATTCTTTATGATGATGATCATCAACCCTGTCATTGGAAACGCTTGCATTGCCTGCCTTCAAGTCGCAGTCAATTTCATGTTTTTCAATTCTGGTCTTTACGATGCTTTTTCCATATTCTGAGAGCTGCCAAAGCTCATTGGCCAGTTGCTTGCCGTAATCTTTTTCCAATTCATGAATCTTTTTGTTATGGCCACTTCCAACCTGCCCTCCGTTTCGCCCTGAGGCCCCCCATGCCAATTTATTTGCTTCAAGAATTGTAACGTTATAGCCTCTTTCAGAAAGATTGAGTGCGGCTAAAAGACCGGTGTAGCCTGCGCCTATGACACATATATCTGTGTCATGCGAACCATTTAATGAGGGTCTTTCTTTGAGATTGTTTGCAGTGTGATAGTAATAAGACTCGGGATAATCTATGGATTCTTTCATGTAAGTCGACTATAGCTTTTGGACAGCTTCCTGCGTCTCATCCAAGCTAGTTCTTGCCTTATCTACAAGCTCATCAATTTGCTCATGATTGATTACCAAAGGTGGTGCAATGATCATGCTGTCGCCAACAGCCCTCATGACCAAACCATTTTTTATAGAGATATCTCTGCACAAAGCCCCCGTATTGAAATCACTGGGGAATCTGGATCGCTTTGCCTTATCGTTAGTAAGCTCTATTGCCCCCATTAATCCTTCTATCCTAGCCTCTCCAACTATCGGATGGTCTCCTAACGATAACCATTTGTCCCTTAAATAGGGTGCAATTGAGTGCTTTACACTGTCCAAGATATTTTCTTTCTTGATGAGCTCAATATTCTTAAGAGCCACGGCACAGGCTGCTGGATGACCTGAATAGGTAAAGCCATGAGCAAACTCGCCCCCTTCTTCAATTATGGTGCCTGCTACCCGATCGCTCACCAAAACTCCTCCAAGTGGCAAATATCCTGATGTAACTCCTTTGGCAAATGGAATCATGTCTGGTTTTATTTCATAGAAGGTTGATCCAAACCACTCTCCGAGCCTGCCGAATCCAGTGATCACTTCATCAGCAATTAAAAGAATTTTATAATGATCACATATTTTCTGAATCTCTGGCCAGTAGCTATCTGGCGGAATAATCACGCCACCAGCACCTTGAATGGGCTCTGCAATAAATGCAGCTACATTCTCAACTCCGTGTTCCTCGATTGCTCTTTCAAGATCTCTGGCAACATTTATACCAAATTCATCAGGATCAAGATCTCCTCCCTCTCCATACCAATAAGGTTGTTTGATATGGTCGATTCCCGGAATAGGCAAGCCTCCTTGTTCATGCATGCCAATCATTCCTCCAAGACTTGCGCCCGCTACAGTACTGCCATGATATGCATTATTTCTTCCTAGGATAATTTGTTTATTTGGATGGCCCAGTAGGCTCCAGTAATATCTAACCATCCTTAAGACGGTATCATTCGATTCTGAGCCAGAGCCAGTAAAGAAAACATGATTTAAATGGTCTGGTGCAACTTCTCCAATGACTCTGCTCAATTCAATTGCAGGCGGATGCGTGCATTGAAAGAAATTATTGTAGTATGGCAACTCTTTCATTTGTTCATAAGCAGCCAAAGATAGTTCGTCTCTGCCATAACCCAGATTCACATTCCATAGGCCTGACATGCCATCTAGGATTTGGTTTCCTTCTGCATCCCAGATATAAACTCCGTCGCCTTTTGTGATCACTCTGGTGCCCTTCTCTGCCAGTTCACCATGATCTGTGAACGGATGAAGATGATGCTCGCTATCAAGCTTTTGCCAGTTTTTTAATTCTTTATGCATATTTAAACACTCAGGAGTAGGTTCTCTCTTTCCCAGGGGCTGATTACCTGAAAATATTCATTATACTCATCCTCTTTCATTGCGACATATATTTGCAAGAATCTATTTCCCATCAAAGCAGGCATCGATTCGCTTTCTCTTAACACATCGATGGCGGTCGAAAGATTTTTTGGCAAATTAAATTGCATATTAGAAGCATTTGAATCTTCGGGTGCAGTTGGTTGCAGTGATTTCTGTATGCCCAAGTAGCCACAAGCAAGAGAAGAGGCAATCGATAAATATGGATTCACATCGGCTCCACCAATCCTAAACTCAACCCTCTTATTCTCGGGTGACGAGGTCGGAATCCTAAGTCCAGTTGTCCTATTATCATAGCCCCAACAGAGATTTATCGGTGCATTTTGGAACCGTTGAAATCTTCGGTATGAATTCACATATGGCGCATTGAATAAGATTGATTCAGAGGTGAACTGCTGTAATCCAGCTATAAAACCTGTAAATGTTTCCGTCTCTTCTTTTGACTTTGAAAAAACATTCTCTCCAGACTCATCATCAACCAGAGAAATATGCCAATGCATTGCACTTCCTGGTTGATCCTCTAGAGGCTTTGCTAAAAAAGTTGCATATATTCCATGCTGCATTGCAGCTTCTCTGATGAGTCTCTTGAAGATCATCACCTGATCGCAAATCTTCAGTGGATCATCGTGCTCAAAATTGATCTCCAGTTGGGCCGTTCCCATTTCATGCTCTAAAGTATCAATCTTAATATTCATGGCATCTGAATATGAATGAATCTGATCGATGATTGGCTCAAATTCGTCTAATGCATCCAAGCTGAATGGTCTTCTGACAGTTTCTTGCCGTCCAGAACGGCCGATTGGAGTTTCGAGTGCTTGATTGGGGTCTGTATTTCTCTGTACAAGATAAAACTCTAACTCTGGTGCAACAATGGGCTTCATGCCCAGTTCTGCATACAGCTGAAGTATGTTTTTTAAGACCTGTCTAGGAGAAATATCTACATTGGATCCGTCTTCATAGTAACAATCATTTATAACCGTTGCTGTGGGATCTTTCATCCAAGGCAGTATTTTTAAAGTGTCTAGATCAGGCCTGATTAATATGTCTCTATCGGCAGGATTGATATAACCATCGGGAAGAAATTTTCCGGTCACGGATTGGGTAAATACGGATTCTGGAAGCCTGATCACTGAACCTGAAGTAAATTTATGAATTGGTATGAGTTTCCCTCTCGCGGTTCCTGCCATATCAGGAACAATGGTTTCTATCTCCTGAATATTATTTTCAATCAGCCATTCATTTATTGCTTTATCGTCCATTTTTTTCTGCATACTCCCTGCAAGCTGATCCGAATGCTTCAAATATCTTCATTGATATAAGGCTACTCTCTGGTTTCCATTCGGGATGCCACTGAACAGATAAGTTAAAACCAGCTGCATCTTTTACCGTGAATGCTTCAATCAAACCTTCATGTGAAGTGGCTTCAATATTTAAACCTTGACCAAGTTCCTTGACGCCTTGTGTATGAAGCGAATTGACTTCGGCTTCACTTAGTTCGGTTAAACGGCTCAAGTATCCGCCGCTCTCAAACGATACAGTGTGGCTAATGTCATACTGATCCTCAACAGATGCATCTCTGTCAAAATCATGGCCTTGATGATCTGACTCTGCTTCAAGGTTCTGAAATAATGTGCCGCCGAAAATGACATTCATCTCTTGGAATCCCCTACAAATTGCCAATATGGGCATTTGCATATCAATAATCTTTTTTACTGCATTGAAAACGTATTCATCTCGGTCTGTGTCTATCAGCATCTTTGAATCTTTCATCGAATCTTTATAACGATCAGGATGGACATTCGATAAGCTGCCAGTGAGTAAAAATCCATCCAGACGATTTAAAATTGGCATCATGGATGTCAAATCATCGCTGGGAATGAGAACAGATGTGACATTTGAGAATTCATGCATGGCCTTTATGTATTTTTCACCCACAACATGAAAAGGATGTCGTTCAATTTCCTTGCGACAACAAACAATACCTATAAGTGGTTTATTCATATCAGACGTATAGTTTTTAAGAAGTATTTAGTACTGATTGTACTAATTATGAGGTCTTTTGAGTAAGTCTTAATTTTAGCTTAAGATTATATTTCCCCTCTCGAATATCATTCACAAAGCAGATGAGTGCTGGAACAAAGACCAATACAAGATATGGAACAAAGACCATGCCAAATATAAATGTGATCGCGAGTGGCTGAATTAGCCTGGCTTGAAGGCTTCCCTCAAAAAGCACGGGGGTTAAACCAACAATGGTTGTGATTGTGGTCAATAAAACAGGTCGAAATCTTTCCCTTATGCCTTCGTTAATTGCGCGGACCAGAATATAACCATCGCTTTGAAACTCTTTAATAGCCCTGACCAAGATTATTGAATCATTGACCAATACTCCAGTGAGCCCAAAAAATGCCAACAGGCTGAACATGCTCAGATTGAAACCAAGCACCAGATGACCCAGAATTGCACCGATTAATCCAAAAGGTACAACTGCTAAAATTAGGAACGGCGTTGTGTAGCTAGAAAACACCCATGCAAGGATAATAAAAATCGAGGCAAATGTGATGATCAGCGCCAGTCTTAATCCAGAGAATGCTTCTCTTTGTTCCAGTGCCTTGCCGTCATACATGAGTTTAACGCCATATTTCTTCTCAATCTTGGGTTGAATATCTTTTCGTACAGATTGAAGCACGATATTTGTAGTTGTGGCTGTTGGATCCACATCGCCGGTAACAGCAACTTGTCTGACGCCATCTTTCTTTCTGATTTTTGTAAAGCCCAATCTTTTCTTTAAATTAACAACTTCAGACAGCACTATATTTCCTCCGTCTGGAGTTGAGAGATAAATGTCTCTTATGGTCTGATTTTCGGTTTCATCTTTAGGTAGCTTTACCCTGACAATGATTTCTTCTGCATCCTGAGAAAATCTCTTTGCAACTGAACCAGAGAATGAATTCCTAACCTGTCTTGCAACCTCTTCAGCTGTGAAACCAATGGCTTCTCCTTCTGGCTTTACCTCCAGAAGTATTTCTTCTTTTCCATACGGTAAGTCATCGTCTACTGCCAATAAGCCAGGAAGAACTCTTACCTCATTTCGAAGTGCTAAAGCAGCTTGTTTCATGTTAGAGAGGTCATCACCTACGATGCGAATATCAATATCTCTTCCAGGTGGTCCACCTACAGCGCTTTCAAATATTACAAATTTTTCAATGCCTGGCATCAACTTCGTTTCTGCCTGCCAAGCACTTATTAGTTCTTTATTTCTTATTAATCTTTGATCTCCAGATAAGAGTTCAACGGTCAGAGAGCCAATATGGCCTCCACTGATATTATTTGATATCGATCCCCTGCCTGTATCGCTGACACCAATATTCCCAACCGCATACTTAATTAAGCTGCCTCTTTGACCCGTCATTTGATCCTCTAAAGAGTAGAGTGACCTTGAAAGCTCCTTAACCATTCTTTCTGTTTTTTGTTCGGACGTGCCGGGAGAGAATGAAAAATTAGCATGGATGATATCGCTCTCTGGCGTATCAAAGAATTCGAATTTAACTCTCCCCGTAGATAGAAGTGTGAATGAAACTAAAAGCATGCAAATCGTTGCTGTGATCGTAAAACCCTTCTTTGTGTATGTTTTTTCTATAATCGGTAAAACTTTCTCGTCTCTGAATCGATTAAACATTACATCGAACTTTCTTGGTTTAGGATTTTCTTCCTCTGAAACTTTTTTGAGTGAAGATCTTAGATGATGAGGAAGAATTAAGAAGCATTCAATTAAGCTGGCGATAATGACTAGTGAAAGCGTAATGGGAACGGCTGATATAATGTTACCTACGTCATTTTGAATCAGCAAAACAGGAAGAAATGCTGCTACGGTTGTGAGCATTGCTGCAAGAACCGGTGGGAACATTCTTTGTGCACCGAGTCTGGCAGCTTCTTTGTAGTTCATGCCTCTTCGATGGAGTGTTGTCGTATGCTCTGAGACAACAATGGCATCATCAACCACAATTCCAATTCCCATAATCAGTGCGAACATGCTGATCATATCTAGGGAAAGACCCATTTGACTCATTGCTCCAAGCGCGGCCAAGAAAGCAACGGGTATTCCAGCTGCAACCCATAATGCGACTCTGCCATTAAGAAAAACAAACAAAACTATCAGCACTAAGATCAGGCCTGTTCCCCCATTTTCAAGCAGCATATTAATCCTTTGTCGAACTGCATCTGCAAAAACATCATAAACAACCACTTCTAGCGAAGCAGGGTATCGCTCAGATACTTTTGTCATGTATTTTTCAACTGCTTGTTGAGAAATTAAAGAATCTGCACCTCTAGTTCTGTATACAACAAGTCCAATCGATGGTCCTTTTGCATTGACTCTGTAACTGGAATTATCTTTGAAGGTTTCATAAACATCGGCGATGTCACTGAGATAGACCTTCTCACCTGAAGTTTTGGATACCACTTCAATTTCTCTTAATTCATTTGGATTTCTCGCGAGACGATCGCTTCTAATTTGCCTTGATATTCCACCGCTATTGATGCTCCCCGATGGGATATCAATACTGGAAGAAGATAATTTTGAAGAAACTTGCCCCAGAGTAAGATCCAATTCTTTGAGATTATCAGATGGGATCTCAACCCAAATCTCGGTGTCTCTGGCGCCTTCAAATTCGACATTCGCTAGACCAAGTCCAATTAAATCATCTCTTATTTGACGGGCAAAAAACTTTAGGGTCTTTTCTGAAAATGGTCCTGAAATATCGATACGACATACTTCATCTCTCTGTAAGATCTGAGTTATGACAGGTTTTTCTATGTCTTGTGGAAAAGTTGTGATTCTCGAGACCGATGATTGAACATCCGTCAATGCCTTGGTCATGCTTATCCCTTCCTTGAAAGAAATATTGACCGAAGCTCTGCCCTCCATGGCAGACGAATTAACTGCCTTGACCCCATTGATGAATCTGACTTCTGGCTCAATGGCATTGATTACATTGCTCTCGACATCTTCAGCACTGGCTCCTTGCCATTCGACATCGACACTGATCAGCTCAAGACCAAAATCTGGCATGAGTTGTCTCTTAAGCTGCGTGATTCCAAATAACCCATAAAGGATGAGGACAGCCATCAAAAGATTTGCTGCTACCTTATGCCGAGCAAAGAATGAGATCATGCCTCGGTCTGGAACCATTGTATCTCTTGGATTAATTGGCTTGTTTTTTTGACTGTAATTCTTAAAAACCATCAGATAATATCCACTTTAACGTTTTCCCCAGCTTCTCTGAGCTGATTGACAACAACATAATCTCCGTTTTTAATTTTTGAATCATCCAGAGGTTTAATAAGAACCTTTGATTGATCGTATCCAATTATTTCTATCATGATCTTTTTCAGTCTCTGATCATTCACAATAAATATATATTGATCTTCATACACTGCTGTCTCAGGAATGCTAACTACTGACTCATATGTCTTGTCTGGCATTTTGAGACGAACAAATGCTCCTGGTCTAAGGGGTGATTCTTTTCCGCTATCAATAAGTATGTTTGCAAAAATATTTACTCCGCCAGTATTTGATTTTATTTCAGCGCCGACTCTTGAGACAGAGGCATTAAAAATAAGATCTCTTTTACCTACTGTCCAACTCATTTCAATCTCTCTTCCTAGAATCTTATCGGTATCCTCTAGTAATCTTCCATACTGAGCTTTAGATAATGAAAATCGAACCTCCATATTTTTAATGTCGATGATTTCACCAATCTTGTCATTAAATGTACTAACCTGTTTACCAAGTGTTGCTTGCACATCATTGATCACCCCATCAAAAGGCGCGAAAAGCTCTGTGTCTCTTAGATCCTTCTCTACCTCGGAAAAAACCAATTCTTGTTTTGTTTTTTCAAGTAAAGCATTGTCTCTAAATTGTTCAGATATATTGCCTTGTTTAAAAAGTTCATCAGCACGATCAAAATCCCTATTCATCACTTCTAACTTCGCTGATTCTTCTATAACTGCATTCCTGTATTCAAAATCATCAATTCTTAGCAGTAACTCTCCTTTTTCGACTACTGCACCTTCTTTGAAATTCTTGCCAACTTGAACAACTTGGCCGCCAACAAGTGATCTGAGTTCGCTTCTTCTTGATGTAATGACTTCACCAAATAATGATAGGGTGGGTTGGACATCCTTATATTGAGCCTCTATAACGGAAACGGGCCATGATTTTTCTTGAACCACGAGCACCTCTGGTTCATCTTTAGTAGCCCTTAACAACGAGATGACAAAAAACGTCCCCACCAGCAGCAGCACTATGGGATTAATCCTCTTTATTTTACTTATGTATTCTTTCATGAGTCGACCTTGATGGATTTCGTTGACACAAAACCATTGGATTCTTTTAAGAATTGTTCT
>Ga0206678_10000676_pt1 | contig 21791 bp, 21 predicted proteins | sample M180m12015metaG_FD_155453 | JGI IMG/M metagenome (GOLD analysis project Ga0206678, IMG submission 155453) | Ammonia-oxidizing marine archaeal communities from Monterey Bay, California, United States - M1 80m 12015 | ecosystem: Environmental > Aquatic > Marine > Intertidal zone | place: USA... | reverse complement strand
TATTTTCAATAGCTTCTAGCCATTCTTGCTCATCCTCTTTGATACTCGAGGGGTCGTGTAGTTTATTCATCAAAATCGAAGGTGTCAGGACGCTGGGTATTTCCGCTTTCAATTAAAGCTTGCTGCACGAGAAATTCCTCGATCAATTCTGCATCTCTTTCTACGCAGGAGTCGCTGTGCTCAAAAATATATTCAAGGCTTATTCGCTCGATTTTATTTGCTTTTGAGACTGTATTTTTAAACGTATTAATTTCCATAGGGGGTAGGCCGCGATTGCTATAAAAATCGATTAGAAGGCGAAGTTCTTTTTGTGATAAGTTTTCAGCTAATATTTGCACGATTCCTGGTTCGAATTGATCCCAGGCATAGACTTCTTCGTAGCAGGCAGCAATTAAGGTTTTAATTGTTTGGGGCAAATCGAGAGCGACGGACATATTCACGATACTTGAATAGGTCCTGATAATTTTGCGAGTCTGATCTAACGCCATCGAATCGAATCGATTACCGAGGTTGGTCACTCGTAGTAGACGGTTCGCATCTCGAACTGCATCAGCGTGAGTAATCGTAGAAACGAAACACAGACAGACAAAGAAAAAGCTTACTTTTATCTTCACTATTTATTTCGAACGCTACAGTAACTGATACCTTTTATTCTACTGTAACAATACCCGGAGCAACAGCGCTGGCAGGGGGATGGTTAACAAAGTTTGACATGAAACCCTTCAGAACCTTCGACATGAAGGCTATTACTTATCAATAAGTTGGTTTTTCAGTTCTTATTAAAATTATCCTCACCTGGAGTTTGTCGCCATTAGTGTTTTTCGTACTGTCTTTTCAACTAAGACTATCCAGCCTTTCTGCTCGATGAATTGTTAGTTTCCAAATAGTAATTATTGGTTCTTTTGAAGATTTTCTGCACCGGATCAATTGACTGCCTTAAATTACAGTGACAACATACTGACATAAACCAGTAGTTCAGGATTTACCCGAGTGCATCCTTCTAAAAGAGTTCTTTTTCTCGACTTGGTGTTGTCAATTTTTCGTCTCAATGGCCTGCTCGTTGCCCAAGGAGATGACATGACGGAAGGTCTGGGTTTAACCCATGCGCGCTGGAAAGTAATAGGCGCCATCGCTTTATCAAATAATGGATTGACGGTGCCGGGAATCGCCCGAGTATTAGGACAATCGCGACAAGCTGTTCAACGAATTACTGATGTCATGGTTGAAGATGGCTTGCTGGAGTACCACGAGAACCCAAAACATAAGCGTTCGGTTCTCGTTTTGTTGAGTGATCAGGGCAAGGAAATATACAACACTTTACGAGAAGTCCAGGATCCTTGGGCGATTGATGCCGCTCAAGACATCCCTGTAGAAGAACTAGAAACAGCTCTCAGATTAATCCGCCGCCTAATTAAAAAATTCAACTAAGGTTAAGGTCGCTCCTATGAGTAACTTTACTATTAAGTTGCCGAAAAATTTATATCGAGCAGCCCAAGTTCGGGAGCTTGAGCGAATCGCCATTGAAGACAATGGAATATCAGGATTTAAACTTATGCAAACTGCGGCGGCGGTTGTTTTTAGTACAATTCGGGACAAATGGCCACAGACCCGCCATCTTATTGTATTCGTCGGTGCCGGCAATAATGGTGGCGATGGCTACGCGCTTGCTGCGCTCGCAAAAGGGGCTGGTATCGGTGTAGAGGTCATTCAACTTAAGGACAGCGATCAACTTAAAGGTGATGCCAGACTTGCTTTTGAATTAGCATCCAATAAACAAACATCTTTCCACAGCTTTTCTGAAAGTAGCGAGATAGATGAGACGGGTCATGCTCACACCATTGTTGTTGACGCGTTATTAGGTACAGGAATCGACCGTGATGTAACGGGCGATTACCAGTTAGCGATAGAACGTATTAATGCTATGCGCTGCCCTGTGGTTGCCGTCGATATTCCTTCCGGCTTAAGTGCCGACACTGGCAAATGTTTTGGAAAAGCTGTGGAGGCAGACTTAACAGTGACTTTCGTCGGCATGAAACAGGGATTGTTGACTGGAGAAGGACGGGATTTCGCTGGAGAAATAACCTTTGCTAACTTAGAGGTCTCTGAGGAAATTTATACAAGTGATTCAGCTCCAATACCTTTTACTCATAGAATTGATATAAATGATGTCAGCCGGAACATTTTCCCGAGACGTTTATCTTCTCATAAAGGCAATCACGGGCACGTTGTAATAATTGGAGGAGACGTTGGACTAGGAGGTGCAGCTCTATTGGCTGCAGAAGCTGCGCAACGTGCCGGCGCAGGATTAGTCAGTGTAATTACTCGTTCGAGTCACAGGCCGGCCTTTTTAGTGCGACAGCCGGAACTAATGGTTTGGGGTACTGAGGATGAAAACAGCAATCCAGCAGTGCTTCTTGAGAAAGCCACTACCATAGCAATAGGACCAGGGCTGGGCACAAATAAATGGTCTCGGCATTTATTCCAACATGCTTTGAGTGTGCAACAAGCGCGTGGTACGCCACTAATTGTAGATGCTGATGGCTTAAATTTATTAGCAGAACGAATAGCGACTGGAGCATCGCTAAAGAGGTCCAATTGGATATTAACCCCTCACCCTGGTGAGGCAGCAACTCTGCTTAATTGTTCTACAGAAGAAATACAAAGTGATCGCTTTTCTGCGGTGAGCAGATTGGCGAACTTATTGGGTGGTGTTTGTCTGTTAAAGGGAAGTGGAAGCCTTATATGCGATAGTGAGGATTCAAGCAGGAAATTTCTGAGCACAGAAGGTAATGCAGGAATGGCAACCGCTGGTATGGGCGATGTATTAACGGGAATTGTTGCAAGCCTAGTCGGACAGGGCTTGGATCTTTCTGCCGCACTTAGCTGCGGAGTTTCTATTCATGGTGAAGCAGCAGATTTGGCGATGGAATTCGGTGGAGAAAAAGGTATGACAGCAAGCGATCTATTCCCTTTCATTCGACAACTAGTCAACCCGCCACTTTCCTAACTGTGATGTCAGACTATCAACAATTTCTCGAAGATGAAGCAGCGACAATTACTTTTGGACAGGAATTGGCTCGAGCGACCTTTGTTGATGCTTCTCTGCAGAGTAAGTGTATTGACAAGGTAATCGGTACTGAAACACTCGGCGGGGTTTTGTATTTGAATGGAGATCTCGGTGCAGGTAAGACAACATTGACCCGTGGAATTATGCGGGGATATGGCTATGAGGGGGCGGTAAAAAGTCCGACATATACCATTATAGAGCCTTACGAGTTCGCTAAGTGCCATATCTACCATTTTGATCTCTACAGATTAGCTGACCCTGACGAAATAGAATATCTAGGTGCTGAAGAATACTTTTCCCCTTCAAATCTGTGCATTATCGAATGGGCCAATCGGGGAGTAAGGGTAATTCCAGCGGCTGACTTAACAATTGATCTTGAAACTCAAGGAACGGGACGCCAGTTAAATTGTCAAATTCATTCAGAAAAAGGACTTAAGATCGCCAAAAGATTGTGGAAATAAGGCCGAAACCTATAGACATGTTGGAGTTCGTCAGTAGTGAATGAATGATTTTTCGTTGTAATTCCAGTTACTTAAAGATAGTCACCTCGGTTGTGAGTATTTCGCTCGCGCCAATTTTAAGCTTTGCAGCCAGTATTGATGAAGTTCGCATGTGGCGTGCCCCGGATCATACACGCCTAGTTTTCGACTTAAGCGAAGAGGTTTCCTATAACTTATTCACCTTAGACAATCCCCATCGCGTTGTGGTCGATATTCAAAACTCAATACTACTTGGTGACCTTTCGGAATTAGAATTTGTCTCCAGTCCAATCGAAAATATGCGGAGTGGCTCTCGAAATGATAATGACTTAAGAATCGTACTGGATTTGAATAAACAAATAGAGGTATCCAGCTTTACCTTGCAACCAAACAGTGAGCTGGGAAATCGATTGGTTGTTGATCTTTACGATAGCGCGACGAGCTATGTCCCTTCGAATCCAGTCGTAAATCCAATCAGTCCCATTTCCACCGATGCCAAGCGAGAAATCGTTGTTGCCATATCAGCAGGTCATGGCGGAGAGGATCCTGGTAGTATAGGTTATGACGGGCGTATAAAAGAGAAGAACGTGACCCTGGCAATATCTCGCTATCTGCGAGATTACTTTGACTCTATTCCTGGCTATACACCGGTGATGATCAGAGAAGGTGATTATTACGTTGAATTACAACGCCGTCCGCAAATTGCAAGAGAAGGTCGAGCAGATTTATTTGTCGCAATTCATGCAGACTGGTTTCGCAGTAGTCGTGCGAATGGCGTAACTATTTATGCTCTTTCTGGGGATCGGGCCGACAGAGAAAATGCACGGCGCGTTACTGAGAAAGAAAATAGCTCTGATTTGCTGGGTGGAGTAGGCGGTGATTTGGCTATCGGCAGCTTAGATGATGACGTAGCTTTAACCCTGGTTTCTTTGCAGATGGCTTGGAGTATGGAGCAAAGCCTAATCGCAGGCACCAGTGTTTTGGCATCACTCGATGGGGTTTCGCGACTGCGTCGTGATAAGGTTCAGCAAGCGTCATTGCAAGTACTTAATTCACCAGACATTCCTTCTATGCTGATAGAGACGGGATATCTCACTAACCCAGAAGAGGCCAAACGTCTTAATTCTTCGAGTTATCAACGTAATATGGCTCAAGCTATCGCTCAAGGGATCATGAACTATTTTTACGATGCACCACCGGAAGATACTTTAGTAGCATGGCAAAAAGAAAATGGCATTACGCCAGGAACATATACCGTTAAGTCTGGAGACAGTTTATCGGTTATTGCCCAACGCTTTGATTTAACAACTATCGCACTTAAATCATTGAATAACCTTTCTTCGAACACGATCCAGATTGGTCAGGTTCTTAACCTTCCTGGTGCTAGTCCAATTAGAATTTCAGAACACACAATCCGTGGTGGCGAAACACTCTCTGGAATTGCAGATCGTTATTCAATTAGCCTTGCGAGATTGCGCGCTGCAAATAACTTGTCCAACGACAGGATACTCGTTGGACAAGTACTAAAAATTCCGACTATTTAAATTTGAAATTAGGATTTTCTGGCAATCTACCCTTTCTAATATCTGTTCATCGTAGAATGGGAGAATGTTAGTGCTACAATACTGAGAATTTGATACGTCGCACCCACATTAGTACATGAATCGAATCAATTTACTTAGTCAGAGACTGGCAAATCAGATTGCTGCTGGAGAAGTTGTCGAACGACCAGCTTCTGTAGCGAAAGAGCTGCTAGAAAATAGTCTTGACGCCGGTGCAGACAAGGTCGATATCGACCTTGAGCAAGGCGGCGTGAAATTACTTAGAGTAAAAGACAATGGCAGCGGCATTCTCAAAGACGATTTGGTACTAGCCCTTAGTCGCCATGCTACGAGTAAGATCTCAAATCTTGAAGATCTAGAAACTATAGTCAGCATGGGCTTTCGCGGGGAAGCATTAGCTAGCATTAGTTCGGTTGCCCGTTTAAAGATGATGTCCAAAGCTACTGGTGACAAGGATGATAACGGTTGGAAAGTCGAAACCGCAGGCCAGGATATGGACGCGCGGCTTGAGCCAGTTGCTCATACCCGCGGAACTACCGTAGAAGTGCGAGATTTATTTTTTAATATTCCAGCACGGAAAAAGTTTTTAAAAACTGAAAAGACTGAATTTGCTCGAATCGACGAAATAGTTAAACGGATTGCCCTTAGTCGCTTCGATGTGCAATTTTCTTTGCGACATAATCAGCGCAGTATTCACAAATTACTGCCAGCGAAATCTGAACAAGAACAACAGCGCCGAGTAGGTTTGGTTTGTGGTCCAGCCTTTCTAGAAAATTCTGTTTATATTAATCTAGAACGAGCGGGTCTGAGACTTTGGGGGTGGGTAAGCTTGCCAACGTTTTCCCGCAGCCAGGCCGATCTGCAGTACTTTTATGTTAATGGACGCATCATTCGCGATAAATTGGTTACTCATGCAGTCAAGCAAGCTTATCGGGATGTTTTGTTTCACGGTCGTCACCCCGCATACGTGCTTTATCTCGAATTGGATCCAGCCCTAGTTGACGTAAATGTACACCCTACAAAGCATGAAGTTCGTTTTAGAGACAGCAGGCTGGTTCACGACTTTCTTTTTAGTTCTTTGCACAAGGCACTGGCGAAAGTAACACCATCTGACCAAATGACAGGTAATAGTTCAACGCCATCACTTGGCTTACAAAATTTTCCAATTAGTCCGCAGGGAGGCGTTAAGGCATTTGCTTACCAGAGTCCACTGGCACTTAAAGAATCGAATGAATTAAGTTATCAGACAAACAGCTACAACTCGTCCACATGGCAAACTGATGTAAAAGACCATCTTGCAGTTATGGAAAAATTAGGGGCAGACGATGCAGAAATACCTCCGCTTGGTTATGCCATAGCACAATTGCATGGCGTGTATATTCTAGCTCAGAATAAGGAAGGCATAATCCTTGTCGATATGCATGCAGCCCATGAGAGAATTACTTATGAGCGAATGAAGCTTGCCTGCCAAAATGAAGAACTAAAGATGCAACCATTGTTGGTTCCCCTGTCTATCGCTGTGAGTCAAGCTGAAGCGAACTGTGCTGAAGCTCAACAACTAGTTCTTTTGAATCTTGGTATTGAGATTGAGCGAGTCTCTGATGAGGCAATCGTCATTCGTCAAATTCCGTCGATTTTAAAAGACTCTAATGTTGAGCAGATGGTACGGGATGTTTTATCGGACGTTTTGGAATTCGGTAGTAGTGATCGAATTCAATCCCATCAAGATGACCTTCTTTCGACTATGGCATGTCACGGTTCAGTTCGCGCAAATCGCCATCTAACCATTCCTGAAATGAATGCGTTACTGAGAGACATGGAAGTCACAGAGCGCAGCGGTCAATGTAATCATGGTCGCCCGACGTGGATTTATCAGAGTCTGGATGAACTAGATAAACTTTTCTTACGTGGCCAGTAAGAAATCGTGTGATTATTTTCTAACCACTTTGCAACTATCGTGAATCGTTCCAATTCAAAACCTAATGTTTTATGTCTAATGGGGCCGACTGCTTCTGGCAAAACTGGAATGGCAGTGGAGCTAGTGCAGCGGTTTGCTTTTGACATAATTAATGTTGACTCAGCGCAAGTATATCGGGGTATGGATATCGGTACAGGGAAACCTGACACGGCCACTTTAAGTGAAGCGCCTCATAGATTATTGGACATTAAAGATCCAAGTGAGCCCTATTCGGCTTCAGATTTTCGGGTAGACGCACTTCATGAAATTGCCCATATCCTTAGCGCGGGAAAAACTCCACTACTCGTTGGCGGGACTATGTTGTATTTCAAAGTGCTTCGAGATGGTTTGGCTGCAATGCCTCAAGCTGATGCTGGGGTTAGAGTAGAGATCGAGTCTGTGGCAAAAGAGAAAGGCTGGGAAGAAGTTCATCAATGGCTAGAACGTGTGGATCCAAAATCCGCAGCTCGCATTCACCCAAATGACCCGCAAAGACTGCAGAGAGCATTAGAAATTTACCTGATTTCTGGCAAACCAATGAGCCAATTTTATATGGAAGATCAAGCTCGAAGGGCTCAAGAGAATGAATCATTACCATTTAATTTGCATTTCTTCGCCATTCAGCCCGCAGACCGAGAACTATTGCACCAACAAATAGAAATACGATTTCGACAAATGTTAGCTGAAGGACTATTAGAAGAGGTTTCCGAGTTGTTTCAGCGTAACGATCTCAATGAGACGCTTCCTTCAATAAAATCAGTAGGATACAGGCAGGTTTGGCAGCATTTGGCTGGAGATTTAAGCTATGATGCCATGGTAGAAAGGAGTATTATTGCCACCAGGCAGTTAGCAAAGCGTCAACTAACCTGGCTTCGTAGTTGGGAAAATCTGCGAAGTTTGGACGACCCATCAGATAAATCCATCGATAGCATCTTGAAATATGTGGAATCTATCTCAATATAGGCCCTTGTAGCTGGTTTACTTTACTAGTCACAATTGGGTCCAGAAACATATTAGCTATTTCAGCACTGGGCTCTTGGCACAATAGATAGCATTGGAGATTGCGAGGAGAAAATCAATGTCCAAAGGGCATACACTGCAGGACCCCTTTTTAAATGTGCTTCGCAAAGAGCGCATTCCGGTTTCCATCTATTTGGTTAGTGGCATAAAGCTACAAGGCCAGATTGAATCATTTGATCAATTTGTGATTCTGTTAAAAAATGCGGTAAGCCAGATGGTTTACAAGCATGCTATTTCCACAGTTGTGCCTGCTCGAATGGTTAAAATTCCTATGGCGGGAAGCGAAGTACAGGATGACGAAGGTGGCGAGCTTGGAAATGCTTAATTCTAGATATGACAGTATAATTTGAGGTAAATGTTTGTTTTTTGAAAGGCCAAAAACTGGCGAGGTCACAATTCTAGTTCAACTCTCGATCGAATCTGACAAGGAACGGGAGGATCCCATCGAATTTGAAGAACTTGCCTTGTCGGCAGGTTCTCTGCCAGTAGAATTCATCTCTGGCGCTCGCAAACAGCCCTCACCAAATTATTTTGTAGGCAGCGGTAAACTTGAAGAGATTGCTTCTGCTGTTCGCGCACATAAAGCACAAGTAGTTTTATTTAATCATGCTTTATCGCCAAGTCAGGAACGCAACTTGGAAAAAGAATTACAGTGTCGTGTGCTAGACCGGACTGGATTAATCCTTGATATTTTTGCTCAACGAGCAAGAAGTCATGAAGGTAAATTGCAAGTGGAGTTGGCTCAGCTTCAACATCTCAGTACAAGACTGAAGAGGGGTTGGACTCACCTCGACAGACAGAAAGGAGGTATTGGTTTGCGGGGTGCAGGGGAAACTCAACTTGAGCTAGACCAACGAATGATAGGCCAGCGCATTAAGTCTATTAGAAAAAGCTTAGCGAAAGTTCGCAGTCAGCGGGAACAGGGTAGACGGTCACGCAGCCGGGCAGAAATTCCTACAGTGTCTTTGGTGGGTTACACCAATGCTGGTAAATCTACCCTATTTAATGCCTTAACGAATGCGGAAGCTTATGCTGCGGACCAATTGTTTGCCACATTAGATTCAACTTTACGACGGGTAGAGCTACCAAACTTTGGTGGCGCTATAGTAGCTGATACAGTTGGGTTTATCAGTCATCTTCCACATCAATTGGTTGAGGCTTTTAGAGCAACCCTAGAAGAAACTGCTTCGGCGGATTTATTGTTACATATCATCGACTGTGCGCATGAATCCCACATAGACTACATCGATGAAGTAAATAATGTACTTAAGGAAATTGGTGCTGAGTCAGTGCCGCAGTTACAGATACTCAACAAAATTGACTTGTTAGAGAAAGCCAAGCCTGAGATCGAATATGACGAGAATCAAATTCCCAAGCGAGTTTGGATTTCAGCGCAGAAAGGAATCGGTATTGATCTGCTGCTGCAAGCTGTGAGTGAAATTCTGGCAGAATCTTTAGTGTCGGAAACAATACGTATTGCGCCAGAGCAAACCCGTCTGAGAAGTAAGTTATACGAAAAAGGGTTCATCGAAGACGAACGTATCGATGAAAGTGGTTTTTATCATCTCGAAATCCGCTTACCTAAACAGGAGTTGGAACGCTTGATGCAACAAGGTGCAGTACTTGAACAAACCCCGGAATTAATAGAGTCTTCAGACCCAGTTTGGGGTGTGAAAGAACAGGCGCGGACCGTTTAATCTGCTGAATCCAGGGCTTTTTAACTTTGTAAAATGCTGTGTTAATTCATTATTATTAGCTAATATCGACTTTTTATGTCCTTGAAAGCTATGGAGATACCAATGGCTTGGAATGAACCTGGAAATAATGGTAACGACAACGATCCATGGGGCGGTGGTCGTCGTGGTGGTGACCAGGGGCCACCTAACATTGACGAAGTAATTAAGAGCCTCACGAAGAAATTTAACAATCTCTTTGGAGGGTCTGGCAATAGTGGCTCCGGCAATAATGGCGGATCTACTTCAGCACCGAGAGGTGTTTCTGGAGGATTGGTTGCTGGCTTAGTTGTTGTCGTCCTCGTGGTATGGGGCTTCATGGGATTTTATATTGTCGACGAAGCGGAACGCGGTGTTGTGCTGCGATTTGGTGAAGTACTCGATGCGACTCCAGAACCTGGACTGCATTGGAATCCACCCCTCATTGACGAAGTGAGTCTGGTCAACGTTTCAGAATTGAATGACAAAACCTACGAAAATAGGGCTATGTTGACCACTGACGAAAACATTATCGACATTGAAGTGACTGTTCAATACTTAATTCAAGATCCGGTTAAATATGTAATCGCGGTTCAAAATCCTGAGCTTAGCTTAGATAATGCAGCCGAATCTGCAATTCGCCACGTAGTGGGCGGTAATACTATGGAACAAATTCTTACCACTGGCCGAGACCGAGTGGCGGCAGATGTTTCAGAGCGATTGCAAGACTACATGGATGTTTACAACACTGGTATTTTTGTAAGTCGAATAAATGTGGTCGATGCTCAGCCACCAGACGCAGTGCGTGCTGCTTTCGATGACGTTATTCGTGCTCGAGAGGATGAGCAGCGAGTGCAGAATCAGGCGCAACAATATGCCAATCGCGTGATCCCGGAAGCTAGAGGTCAAGCTCAGCGCCAAATGGAGGAGGCAAACGCCTATCGAGAAGAAGTTATCGCGGTTGCTGAGGGTGATGCCTCGCGTTTCAATCAGCTATTAACTGAATACACTAAAGCGCCAGCAGTAACTCGACAGCGCTTGTATATCGATTCTCTTCAAGACGTAATGACCGCCAGTAGCAAAATTATGATCGATGTTGAAGGTGGTAATAATATGCTTTATGTACCTCTCGATAAGATTCTTGAGCAGAGCGGTTCCTCTACTGCAAGGCCACGTACTTCTCAAGAATGGCAAGATCTTGCTAATGATCTTGCACCCTATTTGCAAGGGCCTTCAAATACCGCAGTTGATAGATCACGTTTAACGAATAGTGGCAGAGGGGGTAGACCATGAAGAATTTACTCACAGTAGGTTTTCTATTTATTTCCGTATTTTTACTAAGCAATACCCTTTTCGTTGTTAAAGAAACTGAAAGAGCAGTAATGCTTCAGTTTGGTGAGTTAGTGAACGCTGACATCCAGCCAGGTCTGCATGCAAAGATTCCTTGGGTGAACAATGTACGTAAATTTGATGCACGAATTCAGACTGAAGATGCTACCCCTCAAAGGTTTCTAACCCTCGAGCAAAAAGCATTGGACGTTGATTCCTATGCTAAATGGCGGGTCATTGATGTAGGGCAATTCTATATATCGACACGAGGAAATGTCACAGCCGCGGGCAGCTTATTAGCTCAGCGAATCAATGATGGCCTGCGTGATCAGATCGGCACACGCACACTTATCGAAGTAGTCGCAGGTGAACGTGACCAGCTAATGCTGGATTTAACTTCTGAACTTAATGAATCAACTGCTGCTGATATCGGCATAGAAGTTATCGATGTGCGTGTGAAGCGAATTGATTTGCCCGATGATGTCCGCTCGTCAGTTTATGACCGTATGATTACAGAGAGAAATCGAGAAGCACAGGAAATACGATCACGAGGTGATGAGCTTGCCATTGGCATCCGTGCAGATGCAGATCGCCAAGTTGTTATCTATGAAGCAGAAGCTTATCGCGATGCAGAACAGATTCGCGGTCAAGGAGATGCAGACGCGACTTCAATCTACGCTGGAGCCTATTCCAAGGACGAAGAATTTTTTGCTTTTACGCGAAGTCTGAATTCTTATCGTGAAACCTTTAGTTCCAAGAACGACGTGCTTTTGCTTGATCCTGACAGTGACTATTTCAAATATTTGAAAGGTGGGCTCACGCTCCAGTAAAAATCTAAAGTAAGTAGCTCCGTGAGAAAAGTTAGCGGCTAGAGCTAGGAAATATTCCCGAACAGGAAAATGAACCTGAGTTGCAAAATTGTGGCTCAGGTTCTTTCGGGCTGCGTTCTTGGAAAATGCTCTTTGGGCCAGGCTGGTTTAAGGTGTGTGAAATATGTTACATGAACTTGCGGTAGCATTTTGTTTAATTTTGGTGATAGAGGGGGTACTGCCTTTTATTGCACCTAACCGCTATCGAAACCTAATAAAATATTTGTATGAAGTTGATGATAGGACTATTCGATTCTTTGGCTTGGCCATCATGTTAATCGGAACTATGCTTCTTCTAATCATTAATTAACAAACAATCGTTCGATTAACGGACACATTATGACTGACGCAAAAAGGTGGTTACTTCCAGATGGGGTTGAAGAAATTCTACCCGCTGAAGCCTATAAGCTCGAATCGCTGCGCCGACAACTTTTGGATTTGTATGAGTCATGGGGCTATCAATTAGTTATTACACCACTTATAGAATTTTTAAATTCTTTATTGGTTGGATCCTCTCACGATTTGGATTTACACACCTTCAAAATTACCGATCAGCTGAGTGGTCAGATGATGGGTATTCGCGCGGATATTACCCCTCAAGTAGCGCGTATTGATGCACATCGCTTAAATCGTGAAAGCCCAGTCAGGCTTTGTTATGCGGATAATGTTCTGCATACAAAACCGAGAGGCATTATGACTTCTAGAGTACCTATCCGCATTGGTGCGGAACTCTTCGGTCATTCAGGCGTAGCCTGTGACATCGAATTAATCTGTCTAATGCATGAGACACTTAGCGCGCTTGAAATTCTTGATATTCATGTCGTACTAGGTCATGTAGGCATTTTTAGATCTCTCGTACTTGAAGCAAATATGGACACAGATACTGAAAAGTCTTTGTTCGAGGCTATGCAGCGTAAAGCATACGATGAAATCGATGAAGTTCTAGGAGCTTCACTCGACGATTCAAATTTGCGTGATATGTTGAAAGGCCTTTCTAAGCTGTCCGGTGATGAAAAAACTTTAGAAGACGCTATTACCGTATTTTCTGATGCTCCAGATAGCGTTAAGATCGAACTACAAGAGTTGGTAGCAATCGTTGAGGGGGTTAAGCAACGTATTCCCGACATTGTATTGTGTTTCGACCTTTGTGAGCTTCGGGGTTACGAGTATCACACGGGCATTGTCTTCGCAGCCTATACGCCGAGTTATGGGAGGGCGGTGTCTAAAGGTGGCCGCTATGACCATATCGGCGAAGTATTTGGCCGTGCGCGTCCAGCATCTGGGTTTGATAGCGATCTAAAAGTGTTGGCAAAACTCTCAGCGAAAACATGCCAGCAAAGAGCCGGCATTCTTGCACCGGATCTCAATGATGTAGGATTGCAAGATTCAATTAACAAGTTACGACGAGATGGTGAGATTGTGATTGTAAATCTCACTGGAACACCATTGGACAAGAAATCTCAATCAGAAATGAATTGTGATCGTCAACTAGTACTGAAAGAAGGTGTTTGGGAAGTTGATTCACTGTAATTAATTTTCTCTATCAATAAAGCTCACTGAGTAGCGAGAGATGGCAAAATCTGTAGTAGTGCTTGGAACCCAATGGGGTGACGAGGGGAAAGGAAAGATTGTTGATCTACTAACAGATCAAGTAGCAGTAGTTGCTCGGTTTCAAGGAGGCCATAATGCGGGTCATACTCTTGTTATAGGCGGCGAGAAAACAGTTCTCCATTTATTGCCGTCCGGAATACTCCGAGAAGAAGTTAACTGTGTCATTGGCAATGGCGTTGTCCTGAGTCTGGAAGCGCTAATGAAAGAGATTACTGAACTGGAAGAGCGCAGTATTCCAGTTCGCGAACGGCTTAGCATCAGTGGTGCCTGTCCATTGATACTTCCAAGTCACATAGCGTTGGATCAAGCAAGAGAAGTAAAAAAGGGCAGAAATAAAATTGGTACAACCGGCAGAGGTATTGGTCCGGCCTATGAAGACAAAGTTGCTCGTCGAGGAATACGTTTAGCGGAAACTCTAAATGAAAAACAGTTCGCTGCGAAACTTAGAGAGCTACTTAGTTTCCATAATTTCCTGTTGCAACAGTATTTTCAATCTGATCCTGTTGAATTTCAGCGAGCCCATGACGACTGTCTAAGTTTCGCCGAGCAAGTTCGCCCAATGATTGCTGACACAATCGATATTTTGCATGGTCATCGCAAAGCCGGCAACAATATACTTTTTGAAGGTGCACAGGGTTCATTGCTCGATATTGATCACGGAACCTATCCGTTTGTAACCTCTTCGAATACCACTGCAGGTGGCACTGCTACAGGCAGTGGTTATGGCCCACTCTATTTAGATTATGTGCTCGGAATTACCAAAGCCTACACCACTCGCGTGGGATCTGGCCCATTCCCCACTGAGCTATTCGACGACGTGGGCCAGCATCTTGCAACAGTAGGAGCAGAAAAAGGTGCGACCACAGGGCGGGACAGGCGCTGTGGCTGGTTTGACGCCGCCTCTGTGGCATTTGCTATGCGGATCAACAGTGTTTCTGGTATCTGCCTCACTAAACTCGATGTTTTAGATGGGCTGGAGGGCGTGAAAATTTGCACTGGCTATAAGGGAGTAGGGGAGAATACCTCTAGCTCCTTGATGGATGTTGATCTGTTCAAAAATTTGGAACCAATCTATGAAGAACTGCCAGGCTGGAGCGAGTCTACGTCTGGTGCGAAATCGCTCGATGATTTACCACCTAACGCTAGAAACTATATAAAGTACATTGAGGATATTGTGGGAGTGCCGGTAGACATAGTCTCAACTGGTCCTGACCGCGAAGATACTATCATCCTGCATCACCCTTTTAGCCCATAAAACTTATAGCAGACTCTAGTCATTTACGTCCCAAAGGCAGGCCGCTCCCAATGCTCCGCTAGCATCTCCAAATCTAGGCCTTGCAAGTAGCGTCTTAGCATCATCAGTAAAAACATGCCCGGCCAGTTCTTTTGGCACCAGATCGTATAATACAGAGATATTGGAAAGTCCACCGCCGAGTACAATCATGTGTGGATCTAAGATATTAATAATAGTAGATAGACAACGGGCTAATTGCATGGAATAACGATTAAGACATTCTATTGCTCCATCATCATTTGTTTGAGCTTGTTGGCAAATACCTTTGGGACTCGCTTGTTTACCAGTTTGCTCGAAATAAGATTGTTGTAAACCACGCCCTGAAAGCACTGTTTCAATGCAATTAACTCGACCGCAATGACAAATTCGATCGCCGTCAATTAGCTCATGAACCGACATAGGAATAGAGTTATGTCCCCACTCGCCGGCTATGCTGTTTGGTCCTGTCAGCAATCTCTTATCAATAACGATACCTCCACCACATCCAGTTCCTAGAATTACACCAAATACGTTTTTCACTTCTTTCGCTGCCCCATAATGAGCTTCTGAGAGCACAAAACAATTCGCATCATTTTCGATGCGGACGCGATATCCAAGAATAGCTTCAATGTCTTTTTTCAGTGAACGACCGTTTAAACATACTGAATTGGAATTCTTCATGACCTCCTCAGGAAATGTTAATGTGCCGGGGGTTCCTATACCAACTGTTAGTCTGTCTATTACTTGTAGCTGTTTAATTAATTCACAAACGGAACGAATCGTACTCGTATAATTCTCCGCCGGAGTGTCAATACGAATTTTATCTTTGACTGAGCCATCGTCCGCTAACACAATGCCTTCGATCTTTGTGCCACCAAGATCAACTCCAATTCTCATGCAAAAACTCCTCTCAAATAATCTGCATTATATGTGTCAGTGTCACAAAAACGTTAAATAACAATGCCTTGCATAGTACTACAAACTCTCTACAATCATCGGTCCTCGCCAAACATTGGAAGTTAATATTTTACTTGGATAATTTGTGACACGAGCGCGTAACCAACAAATATCACTCGATGATACGCCCTATTATCACTGCATTTCTCGTTGTGTTCGTCGTGCGCATCTCTGTGGTGACGATCCAATCACTGGTCAAAATTTTGATCATCGTAAACAGTGGTTAGTTTCGTGTATAAAACAATTATCGGCGAGCTTCGCGATTGATGTTTGTGCCTATGCAGTTATGAGCAATCACTATCATTTAGTGTTGTTCGTAGACCAGGAAAAAGCGAGTACTTTGAGTGATAAAGAAGTCATTCGGCGTTGGACTAAAATTTTTCCTCGCAATGTGGCTATCCTAGAAACATTGCGTCAAAATTCCAAGAGTCGTGCTGCTCAGAGGCAGATGAAACAGCAAGTGACACTGTGGCGAGAACGATTATCAGACATCAGTTGGTTCATGCGCTGCCTGAACGAACAAGTCGCCCGTAGAGCAAACAAAGAAGATAACTGTAGGGGAAGATTTTGGGAAGGTCGATTTAAGAGCCAAGCGCTTCTAGATGAGAAAGCATTGGTAACTTGCATGGCCTATGTAGACCTCAACCCAATTCGTGCTGGAGTCAGTGACTCTCTCGACGCGAGTGATTTTACTTCTATCCAGGAACGATTGATAAATCATGCAAAGAAAGTAAAAAACCGAAGTTATCGCCAGAATCGATTATTAACACGCCGTTCTACAAAGCATTTAATCAGCCGCCAATCGACTAGAAAGAAATCTGTTCTTAAGCAATTTACAGATATGCCGGGCTTGAGTGATGAGCCAATATCATTATCTCAACAAAATTATTTCGCACTGTTGGAATCAACAAGTAAAGCTTTGAAGTTACTGGATTCTAGTTCTGGCAAAGCTATAAATGTCCTTGAGGATAGACGACTTGTCTTGCAACGAATAGGTATCTCACCTGACTCCTGGCTAAAAAGTATGAAATATTTCCATCGACATTACGCTATAGCAGTGGGAACTGAAACTTCTCTGATTGAATTCCATAAAAATCGAATTAAAGCGGGTGTAGAATTTAAATATCTAAATAAATGGATTAGAGGTTTACATTCAGCTCGATTGTTATATGGCACGTGAAAATCATTCATAGATAACTTCTTAAAAAATTTATAAGCCCGCAGTTCTAGTTACCCCAGCAACATTTTCACATACTGACTTAATTAGCAGCGATATTTCCAAGTTAGCAAAGAAAATCTGTTTAAAAAAAGTATTTCTTAAATATTTTTTAAACTTATGCTGATTAATTTATAAACAAAATTTAATGGATGTCCTTTAATATATAATTGGATGTCCTTTATATTAAAAAGCTTAATATCAAGTAAACTCTCTAAGTATCAGATATACAAACGTTTATTGTTTTTCTGGTGTTAAGCTGTAATTGGAGGGGGCTGGTACACCACTTAATTCGTCTATTTTGAAGACTGCCGAAAACTAGTATAAATCACTAGATATTGTTTGACTTTGGTCGACCAACACTATATGTTGCGCTCCTAAGTGTCCGCTAACATGTTGAATTTACAGGGCAAGGTTCAGAGATAGTTTCGATAAGCGATCTATAAAAGCGCAAGAAAATAGCGGGTTTTAAAAAAAATGATAAATTTGTACTTTGCTTGAAATTTAGAAAATAACACAGAGGCATCTAATAAAATCACATTTTAAACATCGGTAATTCACTTAGTATAGCTGGAGCCAAATCGAATGAGTAAACTCGCTCGTGTAGTGGTCGAAGGGACTGAAAGCGAAAGGCTGCAAGAGGCAGAATTTGATAGCGATAGTCTTTATCTGAAAAAGCAGAAGGAAGACGAGATCCGAATGAAGCTTGATCAGTTTGCAAAAGAACTTTCTCAAGTTAAAAAACAGCGAAACAAATACTAAAAAAGTTGTTTCCCAAATCACAAGGTGAATAGATTCTCTACTCACTTATCTCCGCCCCTCTTTGTTAAAAAGTAGAATTTTTTTCAAAAGCCCGACATCTGAGCTATTTATTTCAAAGAATAGTCTGCTCCTTTTCAGTTTATTTTCCCCGCGGAGGGAGTACACTTGCTCACTAGGCTCGAAGAGAAATCAATGCGAAAATTATTTGATATCATAACTGTTTTACTTTTAAGTTCGATTCTGTCTGCTTGCGTAAGTGAAAGAGATTATTCGCCGTTGTTGAGAGCAGAGCCAGAAAGAAATAGTGAGTTGACTCGTGCACCTAGAACCCTTCGACTTTTCTATGACGCATTGCCAGATGTTTCTCAAAGCAGTTTGAAGCTAGTTGGACCAGGCGGCGAGCACCAGCTTCGTGGACTTCACACTATGGCTGCGGATGATCTTATGATTGAAATCATGGATCCGGTGACTACCGGCGATTACAGCGTGGAATGGAGAACCGCAGTGGGTGATGACCCGACTGTATATTCGGGGCATTTTAATTTTTCTGTGCGTGGAAACTAGACTTACTCTAACCCCTTCCTTTTTAGTAAGGTAGGTCAATTATTTGAAATGGCTAGTTTTGTATAATTATTTCTTCGCGTGAATAGAAGGATTTATCTGAAAGGTTAACCTCGCCGTATGGTTAGACCGCCATCGACAGGAATGGCTGCTCCAGTAATATAAGAAGCTGCAGGCATTGCCAGGCTTAAAGTTACATGGGCGACCTCTTCGGGGTCACCATAACGTCTTAACGCTATACGACGACGCGAATAGATTTCTCGGTCTTCTTCAGGAATCCAATTAGTCATCCCGGTTAGTATAGGCCCTGGGCAAATAGCATTTACTGTAATGCCTTCTTTGCCTAATTCCGCAGCAAGTGAACGAGTCAATCCAATGACGCCGTGTTTTGAGGAAGTGTATGGGCTATTGCCAGGGCTGGCACCCAATCCTTCGGTCGAAGCGATATTGATAATTCGGGGCGATTTCGATTTTCGCAGATAGGGCAGGGCAGCTCTAATTGTGCGAGTGTGTGAGGTTAGTAAGACACTGACACTTTTCGCGAATCTTTCCTCATAATCCTCGTCATCGATAGGAGTTCTTAATGACACTCCCGCATTATTAATTAACACATCTATCCCACCGTAGCTTAAGACTGCCTCTGTTATGCAACTTTCGATTGCTTGCGCATCTGTGACATCCAGTTGCCAGGCTTTTGCTTCACATTCGGCTTGTAATATTTGCTCTACTGTTTCTGAAACGGCGGATTCATTCAAATCACTAGCCGCAATCTTGGCACCATATTCCGCAAACAATTTTGCAGTTGCACGTCCCATGCCGTTGCCGGCACCTGTTATAAATACTACTTTCCCTTCGATAGACCGGCTTAAATTGGATAATTTCTTCATGGCACTACTTAAGCTCCAGCATACCAATGAAAACCAAAGTCTGAATTTAATCCGCCAGTGCCTCTGCCAAAATCTTCAACCGACGAAACCACATGAATTGATTTAATAAATTTTAGTTGTTTGTAGCCGCAGTGGCGCTCGACGCGCAAGCGCACGGGAGCACCATTGCCCAAAGGAATATCTTTTCCATTCATTCCATAGGCGAGAATAGTTTGTGGATGCACAGCATCAAACATGTCATAACCTTCGTACCAACCACCGTAGGCATCAATCATAATGTATTTCGCTTCTGTTGTGACTCCACCCGCAGTTTCAAGAACCGACATTAATGGTGCTCCAGTCCATTGGGCGATTGCCGACCAGCCTTGTTCACAAATGTGCATAGTAGTTTGCGTGCGCCGCGGCATGCGCTTTAGATCTTCGAGGGAAAGCGATATAGGATTATTGACTAACCCAGAAATAGGTAAGCGCCAATCTGCGTAGTTTCCTGCACGCAATCGTTGGTATTCCTCATCATCGGGGTTGCTCTGATTCCATACGGGGAAATTCTTTGTAATTTCGCTAGCGTCGTGTTCTTGCACTAACTGCTGATTCGATAACAGCATTCTTTGACTCGCCATCGTCATCACATCAGCAACACCCATAAAGCCTTCTCTTATAACCGGTGGTTTATAAAACTGGGTGTCACAGCCAGTAAGTAGAAGGCCGCCAAGTGCTCCAGATCCAGACATTAGTTGCCTTCTGGTTAACTTGATTTTATTGATGTTTCGAAGAGTTTTTTTCGTACTCATAATGATTCCTCAGCATTTTCTGAATGGATTTCATACTTGCCGATGAACATCGACCGTAGTTGATTTACTGCCCCTGCAATTATCATTTCAACAAGATGCACAAATACAAAAACTACTAAGAGGAGTGAGCAAATTACATGTAATGTTCGAGCGGTTTGCCTACCTCCAAAGAAATCAATTAACTCAGGAGAAATTGCAGTGAATGCTGGCATTTGAGCAAATCCGCTAATAATCATAAACGGAAACAGAGCAAACAAAACAAACAAATAGGAAACTTTCTGTAAAATATTATAGCTAGCAGCCGACTCTCCTTTTGCTGCTTTTAATTTTATATGTCGTGCAAATTCTGACTTTAGATTTCTAATTGAAAGTTGTTCTCTTGTTGGCAGCATCTTTTGGTAGAACTTTTTTTGCCAGCCATTCCAAATCAAGTAAATCATGCCGTTAATTACGAAAACCCAAGCGAATAGGTAATGGTAATTGCGACCCCAGCGACGATCACCTAGTTCTTCAGCCCGCTCCCAAGAAATACCCCAATCTTCCAGCCTGAAAATAGCTGGATAGCCTTGAAATCCAACCTTTCCCCAATACAACTCAGGGAAATGCAAAAATATCATGATTCCGCTGTAGAGCAGATAAAAAAAAGAAACCACCATAATCCAATGGCAGATACGGGCATTGATTGTGTGGCGAAAGATCCAGTTTCTAGTAGTTGAAGGCATGAACAGGCGCTTCTTATTTTATAGTTCCTATACAGTTAATAGTTTTACAGTAAAAACTTAAACAAGCAAAGACTATGCATTTTTAACCCCTGAAAATGGCACTAATTAGCCAAGAGGTTGACTAAGTATGGGTTGGGAGCTCTGACAACTTTATTTAATTGTCACAGACAATATTTAGTTCCATGTGTATACTTGCTCCTGAATGTTCATTCCTTTTCCCGTTAATGCCTAAATCCCCTAAGTCTTCTGATCCGTTCGCATCTCGCGAGTCGGAGAAGTACGCGAACCCCATACCTAGTCGAGAATTTATTCTTGAACATCTGGAAGACTTGGGTGCGCCCGCATCTTTTTCTAAGCTCTGCAAACAGCTCGGGCTGAATGGAGAAGAAAGAATAGAAGGGCTGCGACGGCGACTTATCGCGATGAGTCGGGATGGACAAATTATAAGTAATCGAAAAGGAGCCTATGGACTAGCTACACACATGGATTTAATAAAAGGAGTTGTGCAAGGCACAAAGGATGGAGTGGGTTATTTAATACCCGAAGACGGATCAGGAGATTTGTTTCTGAGTCTTCGTGAGATGGAAAAACTATTTGATGGTGATCGGGTACTGGCGCGACTGAATGGCTTCGATAATCGTGGGAGAAAAGAAGGGACCGTCGTTGAAATACTTAAAAGGCGTCATGATCAAATTGTGGGTAGATTTTTTGTGGAGTCAGGTTTTGGTGTAGTAGTGGCTGACAATAAACGTATCGGTCACGAAATTCTTATACCAGAGAAACAGATGGGCGAAGCCAAAAGTGGTGAGTTTGTCGTTGCTCAAATCTCAGAATATCCAAGTCGTCGACGCAAAGCGATCGGCATTGTTACCGAGGTCTTGGGCGATCGTAGCACGCCTGGGCTAGAAATTGAAGTTGCCATACGTAGTCATGGTTTGTCGCATACATGGTCAGCAGAGGTCAAAGAAGAAACAGCAAAACTGCCAAATTCAGTAGACCATAAAGACACTATTAAC
>Ga0206678_10000653_pt1 | contig 22207 bp, 18 predicted proteins | sample M180m12015metaG_FD_155453 | JGI IMG/M metagenome (GOLD analysis project Ga0206678, IMG submission 155453) | Ammonia-oxidizing marine archaeal communities from Monterey Bay, California, United States - M1 80m 12015 | ecosystem: Environmental > Aquatic > Marine > Intertidal zone | place: USA... | reverse complement strand
ACCAAAAACCCCCACTGGTGTCAAGGATGATTTTTTAAATGCTCTTTCTAAATTTAAGAAATTGTTTGCTTCTCTATTTGGAAGATATACATTTACGTGGTCAAAAACTGTGCCAATGTTCATCGACAAATAATATACGATGCCTCGGCCAATAACACCTACATTATCATCATCATAGTTACTTATGTTTTCTCCATTAACAATTACAGAATCAAAATTTGTTAACCTATTGTAATTATGATCAACTCCCTTCACTGTAGCAATATATTGTTTAGAATTATATTCTACCAATATTTTCTCTTCAAGCACACAAGAAATAATATCAATACCATCTTGGTTAGCTAGAATTTCTAAACACTCTTTCTGATTAAAGTTTTTTCCTTCTGTAGCAGTAATCTTTAAGTGAGGGTCAAAAACATTATACATCCCAATTACCAGATTCTCAAAGCCATTAAATACTGACAGCACTATAACTAATGACGCTGTGCCAATAGCAATTCCAAACTGAGAAATTAATGATAATAGATGAATATAATTTAATCTCTTTCTACTTAAAAAATAACGCTTAGCAATAAAAAAAGATAAATTCATACGGCTTTACTTTTTTAACAAGAGATCTATCTCTTCCGCATAATCTGCAGAATCATCAATAAAGAAATTTAACTCAGGAACTATCCTTAATTGGTTCCTTACGATAATTCCTAATTTCTTTCTTAGTAGTGAGTTTTTACTCTTAATTTTATTTAATGCATCAAAAGGGTCTGTTACTGGAAAAATACTTAAAAACACATTAGCATAAGCTAAATCTGGAGAAATTCTAACTGCAGTTACACTAACCATAATAGGACCTAAGATATTGCCTGATTCCTTATTAATAATTTGAGATAGTTCCTTTAAAATTAAACGTGCAACTTTTTTTTGTCTTGTTGATTCCATTTGTTAGCAAAAATAAGCAATCCTTTCATATCTTTGTATTATGCATTTCTTTATAAAGATCCTAAAATACATAAAACCCTACTCATCTTATGCAGTCTTAAATGTAGGGTCAAATATTATTAGTGTTATTTTTTCATTATTCTCTTTAACAATGGTTATTCCTTTTCTTGGAATTTTATTTGGAACACAAGAAAAAGTTTATCAAGCTGCTCCTTTATCATTTAATGCACAGGCTATCAAAGAAAATTTCTATTTATTTATTAGCGCAATAATAGATAATAATGGAAAAGTTGAAGCGCTCATGCTTATCTGTATACTGGTATTTATAATGTTTCTTCTAAAAAACTTCTTCAGATATCTTGCGTTATTTTTTCTAACCCCTATTAGAAATGGGATCATTCATGATATAAGGATGGAGCTTCAGAAAAAAATACTCTCTTTAGATATAACTTTTATTGGAACAAAAAGAAAAGGAGACCTGACATCTAGGATGACAGCAGATTTAGTTGAAATAGAGTGGTCAATTATGGGTGCTCTAGAAATGGTTTTTAAGGACCCTATAACAATAATTATTTTTCTTTCCACACTAATTTTTATTAGCCCTCCTCTTACAATTTTTGTTATTGTCCTTTTTCCAATAGCTGGTATCTTAATTGGCTATATTGGAAAAAGTCTTAAGGGTTCATCAAAAAAAGGACAAGATAAATTGGCCTATATAATGTCTATTATAGATGAGAATATTTTTGGCTTACGAATAATAAAAGCTTTTAATGCAGAGGATTTTATTAATTCAAAATTTGAGGTTACTAGCAAAGAATATAAAAAAATTATGACAAGTATTCTTAGAAAAAAAGATTTGTCATCGCCTATGAGTGAGTTCCTTAGTACCATTGTAATGGTAATTATTATGTGGTTTGGGGGTCAGCTTGTTCTTTCTGACAACTCAATTTTATCACCCCAGGAATTTATCGGTTATATTTTAATTTTTTCTCAAATAATTCCTCCAGTAAAATCTCTTACAACTTCTTATTACTATATACAAAAAGGAAGTGCAGCAGCAGAAAGAGTTTATGAAATACTCAATACTGAAAACCAAATCAAAAACATAAAAAACCCAAAACAGGTGACTAAAATTAAAGAGTCTATCTCATTCAATATTAAGTCCTTTAAATATGAAAATATAAAGGTTCTAAAAGATGTCAATTTTGAAATTAGAAAAGGAGAAAAAACTGCCCTTGTTGGGCAATCTGGAGGAGGAAAATCTACCATCGCTGATTTACTTCCAAGATTCTATGATCTAATAGATGGTAGTATTAAAATAGATGGTATTAATATAAAAGAAATAGATATCAAACAGCTTCGAAAGCTAATAGGTATTGTAAGTCAAGAATCAATATTATTTAATGATACTATTTATAACAATATTAAAATTGGAAACCTAGATGCTAATAAAGAGGATATCATTAATGCAGCAAAAGCGGCTAATGCGCATGATTTTATATTAAAAGCCGAACAAGGGTATGACACTAATATTGGTAATTCGGGAGATAAATTATCTGGTGGACAAAAACAACGAATAAGTATCGCAAGAGCAATTTTAAAAGATCCTAAAATTTTAATCCTAGATGAGGCAACCTCATCATTAGATTCTGAATCAGAACGACTTATCCAAGATGCTTTATCAAACTTGATGAAATCAAGAACATCCTTAGTTATTGCCCATAGATTATCAACAATAGAAAATGCAGATAATATAATAGTATTAAATGATGGGGAAATAATTGAACAAGGAAACCATGCTGATTTAATTACTAAAGATGGTCAGTACAAAAAACTATATGATCTGCAATATAAAAAGGGCTAATAAAGAAAATTATTATACGGATATCTCTTAACATGTAATTCCTTTATCCTATCATAAAGTAACGTCTTTAAGTCTTCAAAATTTATTTTATCCAACGCTGAAATAAAAATACTATCAACATCTAATCTACTCATCCAAGTTTCTTTCAAGTCTTCAAGTGATTTGTTTTCTTTTGTAGGTTCAGTAAGATCATCTGCTTCTTTCTGAATAAAAGTATAAGCATCTATCTTATTAAAGACTAATATCTGAGGCATTTTCTCTACTCCAATTTCTGCTATTGTTTTATTGACTATTTCAATTTGATCCTCAAAATTTGGATTAGATATATCAACTAAATGAATTAATATATCAGACTCTCTCACCTCATCTAATGTTGACTTAAATGATTCAATAAGTTGATGAGGTAACTTCCTGATAAAACCCACTGTATCAGAGAGTAAGAATGGTAGATTCTTAATAACCACCTTTCTTACTGTAGTATCAAGTGTGGCGAATAACTTGTTTTCAGCAAAAACATCAGATTTAGATAATCTATTCATCAATGTAGATTTACCAGCATTTGTGTATCCTACAAGAGCAACTCTTATCATATTTGCCCTTCCTTTTCTTCTAACTAGACTTTGTTTTTCAATCTTATCTAATCTTTTTCGCAATAAAGATATTTTATCTTTAATGATTCTTCTATCTGTTTCTATTTGAGTCTCTCCAGGACCTCTCATTCCTATACCTCCTTTCTGTCTTTCTAAATGCGTCCACATTCTAGTTAACCTTGGAAGTAGATATTCATATTGAGCAAGCTCAACCTGTGTTCGGGCTTGCGCAGTCTTTGCCCGAGATGCGAAAATATCAAGTATCAGATTACTTCTATCTAATATCTTACATTCTGGAAATATCTTTTGAATATTTCTTAACTGGGATGGGGAAAGATCATCATCAAAAACTATGATATCTATAGATTCATTTTCAGCATAGTCTTTAACTTCATTAATTTTCCCTTTACCTAAAAAAGTCGTGTTATCAGGATGTTTTAATTTCTGAGTAAAATTCCTGACAGGTAGTGCGCCAGCGGTCGTAACAAGAAAAGCTAACTCATCAAGATATTCGTAAACTTTTTCAGTTTTAAGATTAGGAGTTATTAGACCAATTAGAATTGCCCTCTCCTTCATATAAAAACACTAAATTTTATATTAAGATTTCTTTCGCGCATTAATAAAGCTCCTAATAAATGTAATCATTGCCAGTGTTGAAGTTAAAATCATAGCAAGAACACGGTACAATCCAATCCCCCCACTGTCTATTGATTTAGGAAGCCTCATACCCACTAAAGCAATTAACAATAATAGGGTTAATAAAACAGCAATATGAGCAATAACTTTATTTTCATTTTTCACTCCATTATTACATAAAAATAAAATCACCCCAAAAAAAACAGGAATTAAAGCAGTTGGTGAACCTACATCAAAATAACCCCATAAACCTATTACAATTAATGTTATACTATTTAATAAATTAGCTTTTGTAGTTGTCATATATATGAATTTAATTAAAAAATTTCTTAGCACAAAGAAACAAATAAAACTAAAAAAATTTGGTATTTTCACGACTTTATATTGATAATGCAAAACCTCGCCAAACTATTATTTTTATTTTTAATAAGCTACTACAATAGTTATGGGCAAGAGACATTCCCTGTAAATGGTGTAGATGAGAACTATAAACCAACGTATGCATTTATAAATGCTCATATAGTAATCTCTGGTGAAAAAGAAATAAAAAATGGAACCTTAATTATTAAAGATAAAATAATTCTTGAAGTTGATAGCAATATTGATATTCCAGATGATGCAATAGTATATAATCTTGAAGGTGATTACATCTACCCTTCCTTTATAGACCTATATTCTGATTATGGATTGAATAAAAAAGAAAAAGAATCATCAAGTTACAGACCACAATATAAAAGTAAAAAACAAGGAGCTTATCATTGGAATCAAGCAGTCCACCCTGAAATACATGCCTCACACGAATTTAAACATAATAAAGAAAGATTAAAATATCTTGAAATGGGATTTGGATCTCTTTTAACTCACAAACAAGATGGTATCTTTAGGGGAACAGGATGTCTTACATTACTAGCAAATAATAAAGAAAATGAGGACATACTAATTGATGATGCTGCGACCTTCTACTCATTTAAGAAAGGGACTTCAAAGCAAAGATATCCAACATCGCTTATGGGTAGTATTGCGCTAATTAAACAAACATTACTTGATGCAGAATGGCATGAAAACACAAGTGATCACTCTAATATTTCTCTTTCTGAATATAATTCAAATAAATATCTTCCTAAAATATTTGAACTAAAGAGTCATCTGGATTACTCTAGATTATTTAAGATCTCCGATGAATTTGAAATTGACTATATAGTCAAGGGAACTGGTGATGAATTCCTAAGAATAGATGAAGTTAAAAACTCAGGATGTGCAATTATTGTTCCAGTAACTTTCCCAAAAGCATATGATGTTTCAAATCCGGAAGAAGCAATGGATATCAACCTAAGTAAACTGAAAAAATGGGAAACAGCTCCATTCAATTTAAGAATACTTCAAGAAAACAATTTAACATACACTATTACTTCATCAGGCATAAAAAAGAAATCTGATTTTATTAAAAACCTAAGAATAGCTGTGGAGAAAGGTTTATCGCAAAAAGATGCACTAAATGCACTTACAGTAACACCTGCCAAATTAATAAGGATGAGTGAAAAACTAGGAACCTTAGAAAAAAATAAGATAGCAAATTTTATCATCTGTTCATCTAATATTTTTAATGATGGTATTATCTATGAGAACTGGAATGGTGGAAAAAAAAATATAATTAATAAGAAAACCTTATATGATATTAGGGGATATTACACATTTAACTCGGATAACTTTAAAAATATACTAGTAGAGATTAAAGGAAGTAAAGATAAGCCTCAGACAAAAATAATAGAAATTGATTCATCGAGCCTAAAAACAACCCTAAATAAGAAACGAATTGTAATACATAATGATGCCGGAAATTTCAGGTGTTCAGGAATCTATGATGACAACACGATTAGAGGAAAATATCAAGACAGAACAGGAGTTTTGCATGAGTTTATAATGGTACGGGACTCTTCCTTAAGAAAAAAAGAGAGAAAAGAAAAGGTATTAAAAAAACATGCTATACCAGATATTTGGAAACCAAATAAATCTAATGGTCTAGCTCAAGATCTAGATAAAAAAACTATACTATTTAAAAATGCAACATTATGGACAAATGAGGATCTTGGAATAATTAATAATGGAGATATTGCTATAAGTAATGGAAAAATTATTGCTATTGGTGAAAATCTTGACACAAATCAAATCCCAAACTTTGAGAATTTAGATGTACAGGTATTAAATTTAAAAGGAAAGTATATAACGTCTGGAATAATTGATGAACACTCACATATAGCGATTAGTAAAGGAGTAAATGAGGGTAGTCAAGCAGTAACAGCAGAGGTTAGTATTGCTGATGTAATTAATCCCGATGATCATAATATCTATCGACAAATAGCAGGTGGTGTTACATGTTCACAGCTCTTACATGGATCCGCTAATCCAATTGGAGGGCAATCTGCACTTATTAAGCTTCGATGGGGAAAGTCTGCTGAAGAAATGAAAATTAAAGATGCTGATGGCTTTATTAAATTTGCGCTTGGGGAAAACGTAAAACAAAGTAATTGGGGAAGTTTTAATACAACGCGATTTCCTCAAACAAGAATGGGGATAGAACAAATATTCTATGATGCCTTCTATAGGGCAAAAAAATATAAAGAAGAATGGAAAGATTATAATAAACTAAGTTTAAGGAAAAAGAGAGAAACAAATCCACCAAGAGAAGATCTGGAACTTAACACCTTGGTTGAAATATTAAATGACAAGAGATATATTACGTGCCACTCCTACGTAGAATCAGAGATCAATATGCTAATGCATGTTGCTGATTCTATGGGTTTTAAAATTAACACATTTACGCATATATTGGAAGGATATAAGATTGCAAAAAAACTAAAAAAACATGGAGCAGGCGCATCTACATTCTCAGACTGGTGGGCTTATAAATTTGAAGTTAATGACGCAATTCCATATAATGCCGCACTTCTTAATGAAGCAGGTGTTGTAACGGCAATTAATTCTGACGATGCAGAGATGGGTAGAAGATTAAATCAAGAAGCGGCTAAGGCTGTTAAGTACGGAAAAACATCTGAGGAAGATGCTTGGAAGATGGTCACATTAAATCCCGCCAAACTACTCCATCTTGATAATAGAATGGGGTCCTTAAAAGTTGGTAAAGATGCCGACATAGTAGTATGGTCAGATAACCCTCTCTCTATTTATGCAAAAGTAGAACAAACATATATTGATGGTGAGTGTTATTATGATCAAAAAAACAATCTTGTAACTCAAGAAAGAGATAGAAATGAAAAGATAAGAATTATTAATAAACTTAGTAATATAAAAGAGAAAAATAAAATTAAAGATAGACCAAAAAAAGAAAAATTATATCATTGCGATACAATCGAACATGAATAAATACATCAAAAATATTATTATTATAACCCTAATGCTTGTAAGTGTTTTAGCTAATGGGCAAAAAACAATACTCTTGATGGGAGGTATAGCTCATCTTGGCAACGGAGATAAAATAGATAATTCAGTCATTAGCATAAAGGAAGGAAAAATAGATCTAGTAGCTGATCTATCTAAAATCAGAATTGACCCAGATGCATTTGATACAATATATAAGATATATGGGAAACACATATACCCAGGATTTATTTTAACCAACACAAAATTAGGTATAACAGAAATTGATCAAGTTAGAGCAACTCATGACTTTAGGGAAGTGGGGGATTTTAATCCTAATATTAGCTCGCAAATTGCATTTAATGTGCAGTCAAAAATAATTGAAACTGTAAGAACTAATGGAGTGTTAATCACACAAGCAACACCGCAAGGAGGTGTTATTTCAGGACAATCATCAGTTATGTATCTCAGTGGATGGAACTGGGAAGACGCAACGTGTAAAGCAAATGACGGGGTACATCTAAGATGGCCATCATCATATTATAATACAGGTTGGTGGGCAGAACAAGGGAAAATAGAAAGAAACAAGAACCACGAAAAAAAGGTTAATGAAATAATCGATTTTTTGGAGAAATCTTTTTCTTACTTTAAATCTAATAATCCTGTTGATCTTAAGATGGAAAGTATGAAGGGTATTTTTAATGGAACAAAAAATCTATATCTTCATGCAAATTATGCTAATGACATAATAGATGGAATAGATATATGTAAAAAATTTAATATAAAAAAGATTGTTCTAATAGGAGGGGAAGATGCTCATAAAGTAATCAATCATCTGAAAGAAAACAATATTGATGTAATCTTAAATAGAGTTCATCGATTACCAAAGAATGAAGACAGCCCTCTTGACCAACCATATACACAAGCATCAATACTAAATAACAACAATATCAAATTTGCATTTAGTTATGCAGGAGGAATGGAAGCAATGGGATCAAGAAATCTTCCCTTCACAGCAGGAACTGCTGTTGCATATGGATTAGATTATGAAAATACTATAAAATCACTCACCCTAAATCCGGCAGAAATTCTAGGTATAGACAAAACACTCGGCTCAATTGAACAAGGGAAAGAAGCAACATTTTTCATTTCAGAAGGAGATGCTCTCAATATTACGACAAATGATGTGCGGTATATTTTTATAAACGGAGAAGAAATTAATATCGAAAACCATCAAAGCAGACTATATGAAAAGTATAAGAATCGCTAATCTTTTTTCCAAATAATCTTTTTTCCAAATCCAAGATTATTATCTGTCATCTTAATAAAATTAATTTCCAAACACCACAAGTGTAATGGAAAATCTTGTGCATAAGGAAATCGAGCTAAATACATTTGAGTAGCCAGTTTTAAATTATCTAACTCAATTGGCTGAATCTTACCTAATAATTGAACTCCCTGTATTTGCATATAATCATTATTATCAATAGCGATTGTTGCAGAAACATTATTATTTTTAATAAATTGTTTAGCATGATTAGTATGAGAGTCTGAAGAAAAAATCAAACAGTTTCTGTCTTTATCATAAACATAATAGCAATTTGCAGAATACGGGAAATTATCTTCTGATGTAGCAAGAGATAAGAGATGATTATTTAAAATAAATGATGTTAGGCGTTTATCAATAACTAGCATTAATAACCAATATTTTCCCTAACTCGAGACAATACTTGCTCAGCAATAACTGATGCCTTTTTTGCTCCAAACACCAATTCTTTCTCAATAAGATCAGTATTATTCATAAGTGAGCTATACTTTTCTCTTTGGTTAGAGAATTTCTTACATATTAACTCAAACAATTCTTGTTTTGCATCTCCATATCCAAAATTACCTGCCCTATATTTTCTGGCTAAAGCATCGCTTTGCTCTTTAGAAGCTAGTAAATTATAGATCTTATATACATTACAATCATCAGGATTCTTTTTAACTTCAAGAGCTAAACTATCTGTCTTGATAGACATTATCTGTTTCCTTAATTCTTTTTCTGGAAGAAAGATATTAATGATATTATTATATGATTTGCTCATTTTCTGACCATCTGTTCCGGGAATTATCATCACCCTTTCATCTGTCTTAGAAGTTGGCAAAACAAAAGAATCTGGATATATATGATTAAATGCGCCTGCTATATCTCTTGTAATTTCTAGATGCTGGACTTGATCTTTACCTATAGGAACAATATCTGCATCGTATAATAAAATATCTGCCGCCATAAGTACTGGATAAGTAAAAAGTCCAGAATTAACACATGATAATCTATCGGATTTATCTTTAAAAGAATGAGCATTAGCCAACATTGGAAAAGGAGTAAAACAATTTAAATACCACGTAAGTTCACACACTTGGGTAACATCAGATTGTCTGTAAAATAAATTCTTTTTTGTGTCAAACCCAAAAGCTAGCCAAGCTGCTGCGGTTGAATATGTATTCTTTTTTAAGAGAGTGCAATCTCTAATAGTAGTAAATGAATGCAAATCTGCAATGAAAAATAAACTCTCATTCTTAGGGTCTTGTGACATCTTTATTGCGGGAATTATTGCTCCTAGCAGGTTGCCTAAATGAGGGTCTCCAGTACTTTGTATTCCTGTTAATATTCTAGCCATATAATATTTTAAACTTTGTAAAAATAGGATTTTTATCTTTGTAAAATGAAATGGACTAATTTTAATATCAAAAGTTTTGGTTCTTTATTAAGTGCATTATGGAGATTATGGTTTTTTTTGATCTTTCTAGTTATTTTTATCTTTTTTATTCCATCTCTTTTCTTTTTTACAAAAATATACAGAAATCAAAAGGTTGTTTGTTATATAACCCAAGTTTGGTCTAAAGTAACATTACTTTTTTCAGGCATTTTACTTAAAGTAGATTTAGAAGAAGAGCTAGAAAAAGACACAACATATATAATATGTCCTAATCATATCTCTTCAATTGATATTCCTGTAATACTTGCAGTGTTTCCAAGGCCTGTCTTGTTTATGGGGAAACAAGAATATTCAAAGATTCCAATCTTTGGCTGGTTCTACAAAAAAAATACCATTATCGTTAATCGAGAAAATAGAAAAGACGCTTACGGAGCATTCACATCTTCCAGTAATAAACTAAATAATGGTTTTAATGTTTGTATTTTTCCAGAGGGAGGAATCCCTCCAGCAGACACTATCCTGAGAAGATTTAAAAATGGACCATTTAAATTAGCAATTGAAAAGGAAATGAAAATTGTTCCGGTAACCATGCCAAATAATAAAAAATGTTTTCCATGGAATTATTTTCAGGGGAGACCCAGAACTCTTAATATTAAAGTTCATGCTCCAATAGATTGTGCTAAAAAAGAAAATAAGGATGTTAAAAATTTGAATAATACAGTATACAATATTATTTTTGATGAATTAAATAATTATGAAAGTTGATAGTAAATTAATCTCTGATCTTGCAAAACTTGCAAAGCTTCGCTTTGATGAAAAAAGCTCATTAAAGATGCAGGAAGATTTTAAAAAAATCCTAGTATTTGTAGATAAACTTTCTGAAATTAATACCGAAAATATTGAGCCACTAAAATATCTTAGTGAAGAAAAAGATGTCTTAAGAGACGATAAAAAAGTAGAAAATTTATCTCAAGAAGATGCTCTAAAGAACGCCCCAAAAAAAGATTCTGACTATATACTAGTTCCTAAAGTCATTAATAAATCGAAATAAATTCTTTTTCAGGCTAAGAATAGCCTTAAGAAAATTACTGCGCTAATGTTACATACTTATTAATATCTAAATCTGATTTTTTGCCAAAAATAATAGAGTGGTTATTCTTCAAATGACCTGCTGGAAAATCAAAACAAATTGGAAAATCATAATCTTTAATATGTTCATAAACTATCTCATTTGCTGATTTTCCAAAAGGATTTGAATTATCATGCATATCTTTCATCCCGCCAACAATTAAAGCTTTAATTTCTGAGAATTTATTATTTCTTTTTAAATTTAAAATCATTCTATCGATATGATATAGGTATTCATCCAGATCTTCAATAAAGAGAATCTTACCTCTAGTATCTAGATCAGATTCTGAACCTAAAAGACTATATATAACAGAGAGATTACCTCCCACCAACTCTCCTCTTACAATTCCTTTTCTATTTAACGAATTAGCTTGACATAAAATAGTATTTGATAAAGAGAAGAGGCAATTATGTAATGTGTCTAGGCATTCCTTTGTATTTTCTAAAAAGTTAATTGGCATAGTTGAATGTAAAGAGGCTAGACCTAGATTATTTATATGAGAATGAAGCACAGTAATATCACTATAACCAACAATCCATTTAGGATACTTAATTAGATTAGTAAAATCAATCAGATCAATAATACGAACTGTTCCATAACCACCTCTAGTACAAATAATAGCTTTTATACTCTCATCATCTATCAAAGATTGAAAATCAGCAGCTCTTTGTTGATCAGTTCCAGCAAATTGATTTTCTTTATTCAAAACATTATCCCCCATAACGATTGTAAGCCCCCATTCTTTTAAAATATTAATTGCTGGTTCTAATTCAATTAAGGATATATGACGAGCAGTTGAAACTAAAGCAACCTTGTCTCCTTTATTTAACTTATCTGGAATAATCATTTTTGACGCATTATAACTTATATTTGCTAAAATATATTTTTTAATAGATAAATGGATAAGAAACGCTTTACAATAACATCTGCATTATTATATGCAAATGGTCCAATTCATCTAGGGCATCTATCTGGAGCTTATCTTCCTGCTGACATCTTTGCTCGGTATCAAAAACTAAAAGGTCATGATGTTGCTTTTATTTGTGGATCTGACGAACATGGAGCTGCAATTACACTACAAGCCAAAAAAGACAATGTCAGTCCTAAAGAAATTGTAGACAAGTATCATGAATTAAATAAAAAATCATTTGAAGAATTTGGTATCAATTTTAGTTTCTATGACCGAACATCATCTGCTGAACATCATGAAAATGCTCAAGAAATATTTAAACTATTAGAAAAAAATAACAGCTTCACAAAAAAAACATCTCAACAATTCTATGATGAAACAAACAAACAATTTTTAGCAGACCGATATATTATAGGAACTTGCCCTAAGTGTTCGAATGAAGAAGCATATGGAGATCAATGTGAAAAATGTGGATCTGCATTAAGCCCTGAGGAATTAATAGATTCAAAATCTAGCTTAAGTGGAGAAGCTCCAATATTAAAAGAAACTACACACTGGTATCTACCTATGCAAAGACATGAAGAATGGTTAAAAGAATGGATAAATAACGGGGAGTTTAACCAGAAAAAAATTCATAATCCAAAATCATGGAGGAGTCAAGTAATTGGACAATGCAATTCATGGATTGAAAGCGGTCTAAAAGAGCGCTCTATGACAAGAGATCTAGATTGGGGGGTTAAAGTTCCAGTAGAAAATCACGAAGAGAAAGTTCTATATGTTTGGCTAGATGCACCCATCGGATATATTACTGCAACTAAAAAATTTGCTAAAAAGCAAGGGGTAGATTGGAAAAGATATTGGAAAAATAATGAAAGTGAAATAATCCACTTTATCGGTAAGGATAACATTGTTTTTCATTGTATTATTTTTCCAATAATTCTAAAAGAATTAGGTGGATATAATCTTCCTGCAAATGTACCTGCCAATGCTTTCTTAAACCTTGAGGGAAGGAAGCTTTCCACATCAAAAAATTGGGCTATATGGCTTCACGAATATTTAATTGATTTTAAAAACCAACAAGATACATTAAGATATGTATTATGCGCAACAGCTCCTGAAAGCAAAGACACTGACTTCACATGGAAAGATTTTCAAGCTAGAAATAATAACGAACTAGTTGCTGTTTTTGGTAATTTCATAAATAGAGTTGTGGTTCTAACGAATAAATATTGGGAAGGGGTAGTTCCTGAGAAAAATCAGCTAACCAAATATGACAACCAAATACTTGATTTAATAAAAGAATATCCAAAAAAAATTGGTAATAGTATCGAGAAATATAGATTCCGAGAAGCACTGAATGAATTAATGAATTTAGCAAGAACAGGAAATAAATATCTTGCTGAAACCGAGCCTTGGAAATGTAAAAAAACAGATGAAAAAAGAACAAAAACGATAATAAATATATCTCTACAAATATCGGCTACTCTAGCTATTCTTTGTGAGCCTTTCCTTCCTTATACTTCAGAAAAATTAAAAACCCTATTAAATATGAAGGAAATAATGTGGGATGACATTAATATTTCTATGATACCAGATTTACACAAAATAAAACAACATGAACATCTTTTTAATAAAATAGAAGATTATGAAATAGAAAGACAACTTGAAAAATTAAATAACTAATATGAAAAAAATTACACTAATATTCCTCTGCTATATTATACAGCTGCAAGCTTACTCTCAATGCAATAATAGATATCAAACAGAAATCTTTGGCTCTGTCAATATTACAACTGTTAATTATTCTGATGTTTTCAGTGATGACGCTCACAAAATGGATGTATATATGGGAGATGGAGATACCGCAACAAATAGACCGTTAATTATATTCCATCACGGAGGATCATATTATCAAGGAAGCAAAAGTAATCCAGGATGTGTAGATTTCTGTACTGCATTTGCTAAAAGGGGATATGTAGCTGTGTCAGCCAACTACAGATTAGTTTCATTATTAAATATTGTTAGTTTTTTATCAAACCACTCTGAACAATATGAGGAAGTCCTAAAAGCTACTTCAGACATGAAATCTGCCGTACGATTTTTCAAGAAAGATTTCTCAAATGGGAATACATATGGTATTGATACAAATGCAATCTTTGTAGGAGGAATATCTTCTGGTGGTGTAACCGCAATTCATACTGCATATATAGACGATATAACTGATCTACCTACAAACCCAATTAATGTTCAGGCTATTGCAAACTCCTTAGGAGGTCTAGATGGAGATGCTGGAAACAATGGGTTCTCATCTTCTATTAATGGCATCATTAATTTTGCAGGAGGGATCCAGCAATTAAGTTGGATTGATACTAATGACGAGCCTATTTTTAGTGCTCAAGGAGATAATGATGTGGTTGTAAACTATAATTGTGGTCCCGGACTAAACAATCCATCAGTATTAGATCTTTGTGGATTAGGAGAGATACATCCAATATGTGATAATCTAGGAGTGATAAATCAATCTCTCACATTTTATAACATAAATCATGGTTGGGTAATTGGGAATTCTCAATCTGAATTCGTACAAGCTATTGACTCTTCAAGTGATTTTCTATATCAGCTACTTCCTTGTAATCAAGCAATGAATGTTTCTGAAAATTTTGCAAATAAAAAGAAACTAGTAAAAATTACTAATCTTTTGGGTAAAGAAACACAGAGAAAATTTAACTCTCTCTTGTTCTATATATATAATGATGGGTCCATTGAAAAGAAATTTATTATAAAATAGGCTCTTATGAAAGAAGAGAAAAGTAGATATCATGTGGCTAAAAGGAAAAAATCATCTACCGATACATTTAGAAGAAGACAAAATAAGAAGAAAACTGCAGGTGATGGCTTAATAAGACTTAATAAGCACATTGCGCACTCTGGAATATGTTCTAGAAGAGACGCTGATAAATTTATCGAAGCTGGCGTTGTTAGTGTTAATGGAAGAGTTATCACTAAAATGGGGTATAAGGTTAAAGAAGGGGATATTGTGAAATTTAATAATTCAACTATAAAGAATCAAAAACCCAGATACCTTCTTCTGAATAAACCAAAGAACTATGTTTCTAGCTTTAAGGACCCATTTAAGAAGAACTCTATTATGAGGCTTATTGAGGGTAAATGTAAGGAAGCTGTATCTCCAATTGGGAAACTAGACAAAACAACTACTGGGTTAATTCTATTTACAAATGATAATGATCTAATAAAGAAACTTAGTAAAAAATCGCAACGAATTAAAAGTATATATCAAATAAATCTTGACAAAAACCTAAATAATAAAGATTTAAAAAAGATTAAAGAGCTGCCATTTCCAAATGAATTTAAACTAAGAATAAACGACATTTCTTATACAACTATTAAGGACAAGAGGGAGGTTGGTGTTGAAATACAAGCCCCAACCAATAATGCAATAAAAAATCTATTTGAAAAATTTGGGTATAAAGTAACTAAAGTTGATAGAGTATTTTATGGTGGTCTAACAAAAAAGAATCTAGGAAGAAAAGAAAGTCGTTTTTTAACAGAAGAAGAAATATCAATTTTAAAACGGCAATAGATTACAAGATTGAATAGCTTTTTTCGTTATCTAATTATAGCATGAAAAAAATAATTACTAGAATATCTCTTTTATTAACCTTAATCCTAATAACTTTCATAATTGCTAGCGTAGTAATAGGAACTCTTTTTAGTGAAAAGATAGAAGATGCAGTTGTTAATAATATTAAAGATCAGGTCACTAATAACATCAAAATAGGTGAAGTAGATTTTAAGATCTTTGAAAAATTTCCTTTTTCTACAGTTAAAATCAAAGAACTATATATTCAGGAGGATAGTTTATTTGGAGGGGATACATTGATATATACTACACGTGCTTATGTGGAATTCAATCCATTTAAAATTCTCACAAAGAAAATCACTATTAACAATATCACTATCTATGACGGTATAATATCTATAAAACATGACATAAACAACACTTCAAATTATAATAAATTTAACAAACAAGGTGATGGTGGAATAAAACTAGAAAAAGTTAAACTAATTAATAGTCATCTAGAATATAACTCCCTATATAACAGGTCTTCCATATCATTAGATTGTGAAGATTTAACATTTCACATAGATAAATCAGCTAATGATATGTCAATCACTGGAAAGGCTTTTAGTCGAGAAATCTCAATCTATGAAAAAAACTACATCAATAATAAGGCACTGAAACTCAACTTAGAGATTCAACATTCAACAAATAAAAAAATCTTAAAAAATTCTACCTTAAAAATTAATGATCTGGAATTTTCTTTATTTGGAAGTTTCGATAATAATAACTATATGGATCTGTCTTTTACTGGAGAAAATCATAACATTAACTCAATCATAAAAAATACACCTGATCATTTGAAGCATATTTACTCATCAATCTTAGCGGATGGAATAATTAAATATACTGGTGAAGTTAAAGGCTTTTTAACTAAAAAAATAAATCCTCACCTGGAAATAGAATACAATATAACTGACGGAATATTTGAAACAAAAAGATATCCATTCTATCTATCAGAGATATCATGTTCTGGGAACATTAACAATGGAAAGGATAATAATTTTGAAACAACAATTATATCTCTTAACAACTTCAATGGAAAAACTAGAAAAGGATCAATTGATGGGCAATTCACAATTCACAATCTAAATAATTATTTTTTAAACGCAGATTTCAATTCAACTTGGGGTATGCAAGAAGCAAATTATTATTTTATTGAGAGTCCATTCTTTGAATGTGGTGGTGTTATTAATGCTAAAACAAAGTATCTAGGTGAAATTTCATTTGATGAAAAATTTAATACACACTTTACAAATGCAGAGCACTTTTCAGAAATTAGATTATCTGACATTGAATTTCTCTATAGAGACTATCCTCTTAAGATCCATGTTAACACAGCGGAATTCGAAATTAAAAACAATACTATCCATGTTGCAAAAAGTAATGCCACAATTAAAGACAGTGATCTTGATTTCAAGGGAGAAATAAGCAACCTGTTTAAATATATTCTTCTAGAAAATAAAGATATTATTGAGATTACAGGAGATTTAATAGCTAAAACAATTAACTTAAAAAAGTTAACAGAGAAAAAACAAGGAGCAAGTGATAAACAAGAAGAATATCATCTTCCCGATTTTTTTACATTAAGATTAAATACAAAAATAGAAAGCCTTTCATATAATAACATATACCCTAATAATATTAATGGAATTTTAAATTACAAAAATCAAGCTCTAACTGTAGAAAAATTAAAATTAAATCTCTTTAATGGTAAGATGCTAATTGAGGGTAAATTCTACAAGAACAACATAAATAATTTCAAACTCACTAATAATATACAATTAGATAATATTGATATTAAGAAGGCATTTATTGCTTTTGATAACTTTGGACAAACCTTTATTATGGCCCCACATATCCAAGGAATCTGTTCTTCCAATATTATATGTAATGCATCTTGGGATAAATATCTAAATTTCAACCACGAAAATTTAGATATTAAATCTAAAGTCTCAATCAAAGATGGGGAGTTAATTAATTTCAAGCCATTAGAAAGCATATCTAATTTCGTGAAACTAAAAGATTTATCTCATGTGAAATTTTCAAAATTAGAAAATGAAATAAAAATAAAAGATAGGATGATTTCTGTTCCAAAAATGGAAATTAATTCTAGTGCTCTTAGCTTACTTATCTCTGGAAAACATTATTTCAATCAGGAGTACAACTATAAAATTAGCTTATTGCTTTCTGAACTTTTAGCAAAGAGATTTCGAAAAAAGAGTGATAATTTTAATCCATCTGATAGTATCAAACCAGTAAAGACTAATCTCGAGCTAAGAATGACTGGTAATAAAGATGATAGTGAAATATCATTTGAAAAACTAAAAATAAAAGAAAATATTAAAAATGAAATAAAGAAGGAGATTATAGATATTAATAAGATAATATCTGAAGAAATTAATAATAAAGAAGTAGTTAAGGAAAATGATGATATTGAGATTGAATGGGAAGATGATCTATAATTTATTTATTTTTACTCAATACTTATGAATATATATTCTAAAAAACAAAGATGGAAGTTAGCTCTTTCCCTATTAGCAATTTTAATTAGTGTAGCATCACTTTTTATTACTAATAGTTTAGTTACAGAGTTAAAACACGAGGAAAGAAAAAAAATAGAATTATGGGCCCAAGCAACTAAACAACTAGTGAGCTCATCAAATCAAGGAGATTTTTCTTTAGCAATTAAAGTAGTTTCTGAAAACACAAATATTCCTGTAATATTAATTGATGAATGTGATAGCATCCTAGAAACAAGAAATATTAAATTCTTCTCAAAGAGTGACAGCCTTATTTTATCAGAATATAATCACATCCGGTATGAACCTTATTCGCTTAAAGAAGATAGCCTAATAGTTAAACAGGGAAAGAAACTAATTTATAACTATAAAAAATTCTTAAGAAAAACACTTCTTGAAATCCGTAAGAGTGGTGATGAACCTATTGAGATTAATTTTATTGGTGACAAGCAGTGGATTTATTATGAAGATTCAGAACTATTAAATAATCTGCGTTATTACCCTATATATCAACTCCTTTTTATTACGGTATTTGTATTTATAGGATATATGGTTTTTAGCTCTGCGAGAAAATCTGAACAAAATCAAGTATGGGCTGGAATGGCAAAAGAAACTGCACACCAGATAGCTACACCATTATCATCACTTATGGCATGGGTAGAATTAATTAAACAAAAAGATAATCATGATATGGTATTTGAGATGCAGAAAGACCTTAATAGACTTGAAACAATAGCAGATCGTTTTTCTAAGATTGGATCTAAACCAAAACTAGAGCAACATGATATTGTTTTAATAGTTGAAAAATCTATTAAATACCTAAAATCTCGTCTTTCTCAAAATACAGAATTTATTCTTGAAAATAAAAATGAGGGATTATTTGCCAACGTAAATAAAACACTTCTAGAGTGGGTAATAGAAAACATCTGTAAAAATGCTGTTGATGCTATGCAGGGAAAAGGAAAAATAAAAATATCTGTTTCTGAAAATTTTTCTGAAATACAAATAATTATTAAAGACACTGGAAAAGGAATAAATAAAATCCTAATTAACGATATTTTTAAACCAGGAGTAACAAGCAAAACAAGAGGATGGGGTCTTGGACTATCATTATCAAAACGAATTATTGAAGACTATCATAAAGGGAAGATTTATATAAAAGAATCTAACCTACAAGATGGAACTAGTTTTGCAATATCATTACCAAAAACATCACAAGCTACAGGAGCCTAAATTATTCTTTTTTATATAATCTTGATGATACTCTTCGGCTCTATAAAATTCTTGAGAATTAAGAACTTGAGTTGTGATGGAATTAGAGAAAGATTCTTGATAGTCATCTAGTGAAGACAATGCAAGCTCTTTCTGTTCTGAAGAGTGATAAAAAATAACAGATCGATATTGAGTACCTTTATCATTTCCTTGTCTGTTTAATGTTGTCGGATCATGATTGTTCCAAAAAATTCCTAAAATTTTTTCATAATCTATCTCTCTCGAATCATATGTAAGCTGTACAACCTCTGCGTGTAAAGTACTTCCAGAACAAACTTGTTTATATGTCGGATTTTTCTGAGCCCCCCCCATATAACCAGCCTGGGTATCATACACACCATTTATCTTAGAAAAGATATTCTGGATTTTCCAAAAACACCCGGCTCCAAATGTTGCTTTAGACAGGTGGTTATGCGCAATAAATCGTATGCTTAATGAATTAACACAATGTCTCGTATCTTTTATTGTAGTTTTTTCACCATGAAAAACATGACCTAAATGCCCATCACATTTAGAACAACATATCTCTGTCCTTTTTCTAAGTAATGAATTATCTTTATATCTAACTATTGCACCGGGAATTTCATCATCAAATGAGGCCCAACCACAGCCAGAATCAAACTTTGTATTTGATTCATACAAAATATTCGAGCATGCACGGCACACGAAAATACCCTGTTCAAAATGATTATTATACTCTCCAATAAACGGTTCTTCTGTACCCTTATCTACTATAATATCTTTCTCTTCCTTACTTAAATGCTCAATGTACTTATCTTTCATTTTTAAAATCTAATTTAAACTCATGCGGATTATTAGCGCTATATATTATAAATATCACAACTCCTTTTTACAATTGATAAACCAATACCTAATACAAATCTAGTAAAAAGGTGACAAGTAATAGTGCAAATTTAAATGGTTTGGTAGATTTGCAAAACTTTATTTAGACCTAATAAAATAATTAGTAAAAGAAGTTATATGTGATCTTATTGAAATTCATCGATATAGTTGGTTTTGGAAAAAAACACCGTCTATTTCCAGACAAAAGAACTATTTCTAGATTTTTAAATTAAATAGTTTGTAACTTTACAGACAAACTATCTATTCAATATTTTGGCAGGCATATATCTACATATTCCTTATTGTAAACAAAAGTGCACCTACTGTAACTTTCATTTTTCCACAAACAAGAAAAACCACGCAGAAATGATTGAGTGTATGAAGGTTGAACTATCTGAAAGGTCAGATTATTTAAAAGAAAAAAAAGTAGAAACAATATATTTTGGTGGTGGAACCCCATCAATTATCGAAACAAGGTATATAGGAGAATTATTAGATAAAATAAAAGAGCAATTTCATGTCAGTAAAGATGTTGAAATAACCATGGAATTCAATCCTGATGATGTTTATGGGAAGAACATTCATGAGCTAAAAAAGATTGGGATAAATAGATTAAGTATTGGAATCCAATCATTTCATGATAAAGATTTAGTTTTTATGAATAGGAGTCACAATGCAAAACAAGCGGTATCAGCAGTAAATATTGCATCTAGAAATGGTATTACTAATATAACCATAGATTTAATTTATGGGCTCCCTGGACAAACAAATAAAATGTGGGAGGACAACATATCTAAATTATCTAATTTAAATATTAATCATTTTTCTGCTTATGCACTTACAGTAGAACCAAACACTCACTTAGAATATTTAATTAGAAAAAATAAAATTCCAATAATAGAAGACGGGCTAGCTGAAAAACATTTTAAAATACTACAAAAAAGATCAGAAGAGATGGGGTATGTACAATATGAAATTTCAAACTTCTGTAAAAATAACATGTTCGCAAAACACAATTCCTCATATTGGAAAAATAAATGGTATTTAGGAATAGGGCCCTCTGCACACTCTTTTAATGGATCTGAAAGGCAATGGAATATCGCTAGTAACTCAAAATATATAAGTAACCTTAAAAATAAAAAAAGTTTCTTCGAAACTGAACTCCTTAATCAAAAAGAAAAATACAATGAATATGTTCTCACATCATTAAGAACTATTTGGGGGACAGAAACAAGTTATCTTAATACTAATTTTGACAAAAAAATCAATCAACACTTTGAAAGAGCGTGTCAAAAATGGATCTCAAACAAAAAAATATTAAAAGAAAATGGTGTCTTTAAACTAACAAAAGAAGGAATGCTTTTTGCAGATGCTATCTCTTCAGATCTTTTTTTCCTCTAAGATCCGTAAAAAGTATTTTTCATATTTATCTACAATTAAATCCCACCTATACTTTGAATTTACAATATCTATATTCTCTTGAGAAATCATCTCTCTATTGCTTTGGATTTCTTTATTCTCTAACAAAGAGCTTAGTTGATCCTTGTCTTTAAAGGAATATGCTTTGGGGCTAATAACAGACTTGTTAAATGGATTATCATGTATAAGAACAAATGCTTTTGCCGCCATCGCTTCAATTAAAGCGGGATTTGTTCCTCCAACAGAATGCCCGTGAAGATAATACGATGCAAAAAATCTAAAAGTATCTAGCTCCTCCTTATTAAAAATTGCCCCCAAAAAGTAAATTCCTTTATCCTTATATTTTTCTCTCAAAAACTCCCCATACTTTGT
>Ga0206678_10000641_pt1 | contig 22410 bp, 17 predicted proteins | sample M180m12015metaG_FD_155453 | JGI IMG/M metagenome (GOLD analysis project Ga0206678, IMG submission 155453) | Ammonia-oxidizing marine archaeal communities from Monterey Bay, California, United States - M1 80m 12015 | ecosystem: Environmental > Aquatic > Marine > Intertidal zone | place: USA... | reverse complement strand
ATAATCGGGTTAATGTTAGTGCCATTTTGGAGCTAACGATGACGTTACATCTAGGATTGAAGCCTTATGATGCCTCAATGTGCTGGTGAACTAACCACCCTGTCGCCATGCGCCGAACCCATAAACAATCGATCACCGACTTTGAGCGCAACCGTTGCATACCCCATTGGTGCACCATCCTGGGAAAGAAACACTTCGGCCTGCATCGTCTCTGGATCAGCCTTGATGACCTCGTAAGGCAGCAGGCACGGTCCTTCCGTGACCAGTGCACAGGTCTGGGCAATCGGATCATTTTTATGGGATGCCACCCACAAATTTCCCTCATCATCGACCGTAATATTGTCGGGCTGTTGTACCGTAAACTCTCCTTCTCTCTTGCCGCTGCTACGGTCAATCTTGATGGTTTTATTGCCAATATAAATATTCACATAAATTTTGGTGTTATCACCACTCACCGCTATTCCATTAGGCATCAGGTCATCCGATCCAGGGACTTTGTTGAATCCCTGCTCGCGTCGCCATTCATAGACCCAACCAGTCGGTTCGGCCGACAGTAACTTGCGCGCAACCTCATCGAAAGCCGTTGCTTTGTCCCACATATGCGTCACAAGGAAGCCACCATCTTCAAGAGCCGCCACGTCATTGATAAACGGATCTCCCGGGGGAATTGCGCAACCCTGCCATGCCAGCTGCCAGTTCTCATCGGATTGGGTCACTTCAAAAAATTCAACCGATTCCCGCTTACCGTGGTTAACCACCAACAGTTGGAGAGTGCCATCAACCAGCCGAGTAAGGTCAATACCGTGTGGGCTAAACGCGGCGCTGTCGGGCGCCGGGCAAGTCGCATCACCACGTGGCGATGCCGGAGGTGACCACGCAACCGTCAGCGGCTCTCTTTCACCAGAATCCAGGTTAAGTAGCGACAGCGTGCCAGGGGCATCTGTTAAGAACTCAGCCATTTCACTTACGACAAGGTATTTGCCACCGGGTAAGGCAACCAGATCTTCTGGGTTCTTATATCCGCAGTGCACTGTCATGTCAGCGCTTGATTGGCAATCCAACAGTTCCCGGACCACCACGGGTTGAAACAACCCTGACTCTTCGGCTAAGACTCTTCTTTGCTCAGCCTCTGAAACGCGCTGGTTCGTTGTGCCTTCATTATTCGGCGCCCGTGAACAGGCCGCAAGCAAGACCAGCAATGACATTGCGATGGGGAAGTTCAAATATGACATTGGCACACCTATGGGTTGATTAACGGCCGGGCTTTTTGAGATTAGCGACCCTGATGATCACAGTAGCAGACCCACAACGAGTGAAATAGAGCAGTGCGACGAAATCGCAAACCGCATGTCACACTATTGTGCGGCAATTTGCCCCGGCCCAGATACAGATTGGTCCGAAATATACACCCATGACTGTCGCAAAGGTCATATAACGCCACCGGATGACCGGGTACTTCAACAGACAGTAAGATTTTGCTGGCTCATCAGTTATCTTGAACTGACGGCAACAGCATTAAAGGCTTAAAAACAGATTAGCGTGAATTAGCGTTGATCATGCCAATCGAACTATTGCTCACCCCGTGGCATTGATTTTCGCACCTCGTCCGAGAAACCCGAGGCAACCCACTCTCCCTGAGCGGTGTTCCAGTGGGAAAATAGAAGCCTGACTTTGGGGTCAGGGTGAAACACCAGTCGTTCCGGAAAAAGGTTCCAGTCAGTCAATGCTGGTGAGGGAGACCTGACATAGCGGCTGGTCGTTGGCAGGGAGCTTTTTAACCAGCCTCCACGCGCAAAATATTGGTGCCAGGAGCGCCTTTTTTGTCTTCCGTCACCATCGAACCTCGTATGAAAAGTAGCGGTATCGTATAGGATGCAGGTGCCGGCTTTACCGTAAATAGGGACTTCCTGATAGTCGTCGCCCTGGCTTTGCCGCGCTTCCTTAAGCGTTTCAAACCGATTGCTACCTGGCACGACGCAGAAAGCAGGTGTGCCAGGAACCGTGTCGGTCAGGTAGTGAATTCGACACAGCCAGTCAACCGGGTTGTAGGGGTCTCGTAGGAACCGGTCCTCAGATACGGCATCGTGATGAAAGTTCATGCTGCCAATGCCGGCATCTTCGGGCACCTCCCTGAGGTTAAGCTCCGAGAACCGAACCCTGTCTTCTCCGCCAAGCAGTCGGCAAACCAGGGGGTAAGATCTGGGGTGGCAAATGTAGTCATCAAGCTCAGGGTAATCCAGCAATGGCTGAGAAAAGATGAGCCCCTGATTGCGGTGATGTGGTTTGCGTTTACCGTGACCCCATTTTTCAGGAACTTCCTTTTGGGTCCGATCATAAAACTCATTCAAGTGGGTTAGCTCAGCGAGGTTAAGACAGTCTTCCAGGACAACAAAACCGTTGCTCTCGAAATACTCACTGGCGGCATCCAGATCAGCAACGGAATTGAATACAGGTAAAGGCTTACTCGATATGCGGCCAAAGCCCTGTGTTGCGATCTCTGGATCACCGCTTTGATTCTCTTGACGTTCAAGCTTTATATCTGTCATTTGGTCTCGCGAGGACTGAACCAGGCTTTAAGTGTATCAAAGGGATGAAAAAAACGGCAAGAAACAGAAGCCTGAGCATGACATTAAGTGTCGCAGTTCGCCGCTGGATCAAGCAACCCGTTATGGCGAACTTTTTCGAGTCATTCCAGGTGAAGCACAAGCGTGGGGAAAGCGATGGAACTCACAGTTGAGGGAAAAGAACGTTCCGTGGGGGCATCAAAGCCCTCATTGATACAGCGCATCGAGCAACGGACTTCGACAACATTTACGACTATCGCGGTGCTCTAAGCCAGCTCATGCACTACTGTAAATAGCCACTTGGCAAGGTGTCGATTTACCTCCATTGGTTTCTCCTGAGCCATCCAATGACCTGAATCTATGGTTGTTTCAGTTAGATTGGAACAAAGTGAGCGCATTGGTTCAGCCAATTGGGAATCAACCGTTTCGCAGGTATAGTCGTAGCGAGCGTGTATAAATAGCGCGGGTAAATCCATTCTTCCCGCATTTGGCAATGTGTCAAAAAAGACGGCGTTCACTTCATGATTCATATACCAGGAATTCGGGCCAAAAAAACCGTTGCGTTGCAGCGCTTCGGTATAGACGCCGAGATCTTCAGTTGTAATGACGTCTTCGTCCATCGGCACATCCGGTGCCGCCGGTAAACCACCGAACCAACCATTGTTTTTTCGCACCATGGCTGTACCGGAAGGCAAACCCCGCCCTTCGGCACTGCCTTTCCTAAATATCAGTTGAACCATATTCCTGGCGTTAGTTTCCATCTGTGCCGTCGCACGTTGAAAATTTTCCTCATAAAAACCCATATACTCCCATTGACCGAGCGGATAATCCTCCTCTGGATAGACACTGCGATCAATCAATGGCACCGTTACATCGTAACCTCGATCAATCGTAGCATAGGGCACACACAGCGAAGCAATCGCATGACACCGCGCCGGATGATGAACCGCCATGCCCCAGGCAACAGGACTTCCCCAATCATGGCCCACCCAAACTGCTTTACCACCACCGAGCGCATCATGCAGTTCCACCATATCCAAAACAGCGCATTCAACGCTGTAGTCTTTGTGTTCAGGATAAACTGACGACTGACCATAGCCGCGAATATCCGGTGCAATTGCTCTAAAGCCCATAGCGGCAAAAAAAGGAAGTTGATGACGCCAACTTCGAGAGAGTTCTGGCCATCCGTGGGTGAAAATAATTAATGGCCCATCCAATGGGCCCGCTGCGAGATAACCCGTGGTGTGGCGCGGTGTTGAATGGCTATGGGATGTGATGTCGGGGTAGCTCATTAAAAACCTTTGGAATGGACGGGGTTCAAAAGATGTAATTCTGCACTATCGACGGAGGATGGTATCTCTGCGTTTACTCAAAGTTTCTTTTTGGGATATTTCGTCGAGTCTGGAAGGTGACGCATGACTGTCGGGTTGCAATTCACGCTCTGGTCGGTCGCGCCATTCAGAGGGCTTAACCTGCCACAATAGAAACAACAACGCACCATAGACGGCAACGGTTTTTACCAGTAAAGCCACCAGTGTCCACTGAGGGAAGTGGACCTGCAAATACGCTGCCACATCCGTGTAAAGCCAGGCGGTTACCAGTGCAAAGGCAATCGCCGCCAACATGTAGAATATCTTCAGGCGGTACTTCCCTGCGAAAGCCAACAACGCGCTGGTGCGCGCAAAACGATACAGTGACATCAGACTATGCTCAGTCCAAGCATGGCCAACACGCCAATCAGTGAAGTCTGCTTAATGTCTGACCAGACGGACTCCTCAGCATCCGCCAACAGATACTCCAGATCCTCCTTAGAGATGTCTTCTTCAGATTTACTATTAAGGATCAGGTCCTTTCGAACTCTCTTCACCGCCACCTCGCGAACCTTCCGTTTGATGACGCGATGAGGGAAATATTCCTTTAGCGCTTCCGTTTCCATTGACCTAGATTAGACCATAAGGCGCCTTTTGTAATCTCGAGAAAATGCCTTTAATCAGTTGTTTGCTCCAAAACCTGGGCAATGAGTGGCTTCAACCAAACCCAGCCACTGTTGACGTTCATGGAACGGCACATACTATAGCGAATAGTACCCGGAAATTCGGCGGGGCTAAGCACTTACTCGGTTGCTGGAAGTACGCGGCCATGGCAGCATTCTGGTGACTTCTGTCACCTCTGCCATGCGCAGGAACAGATCGCAGCAATCTTACGCTGCGCCATGTTTGGGCTAAGGACGTCGTTGCGCTGCGAACACTAGTTAGTGCGCGTCCTCAGACCTAACGACATTAACCCACATCAGGGCCTCCTGATCCTCAGTTAACCTTATCCCCGTTGCCTTCTCGTAAACCAATCCGATCGCCAGAGCACTCAGAAATGTCGCCAGCCAGGCCGTCAGGATCACCAGATGGGTAGAAAAACTAACGTCGAAGATTTCACGGCTATAGCTCGTGCCAATCCCAACCGCTTCACCGATTAGGACCGCGGGAATGACCGAAGCAGGGGTGGCGCGTTTGACGAACATACCAAGCACGAACAAAGCCCCCAGTGGTCCGAGAAAACAATTGAAGCCTTTTTGGGCCAACGAAATAATGTCACTGCCTTTGGACATCTCGTACAAACCGATAGTGTAAAACACGATAAATACTCCCATCGCCGCCGTGAACTTCCTGGCTCGCCTTAGCTCCAGTTTTTCGTCTTCAGTGCCAGGCCGCCACCGGCGATAAAAGTCAACGGTCAAGATGGTCGAGGCAGAATTAGCACCTGAGTCAATCGTCGACATAGCTGCCGCAAAAAGCGCAGCGACCACCAGGCCTCTCAAACCACTTGGTAAATAATAGCTAATGAACTGAGGGAACACTGCATCCTGAGACACGTTTCGAACAGACGCTATCTCTGATGCAATACCCGCTTTGGCAGGTAGATCAAATTCCTGGATGAAGAACATCAAAGAAATTCCAACCCCCGCCAGGATCACACCAAGAACAGCGGCAGCAAGCGCGCTGACCACATAACTCCACCTCGCAGCTTTTACATCGCGAACGGTAAAGTACCTTTGCAACGCCATCTGATTCGCTCCATGGGTGCAAACCATCCACATAAACAGACTGCCACTGATAGCGAATACTGTTGTTCGATTGCGAACATCCCAATCAAACCATTGAACCTCTTCATGTTTATATCGTTCCGACGCGTCAATCCAATCACCTATATTTGACTGAGTCATCCACGCTACGACGGCCATCGTGAAAAGGGCTCCGATCAGCAACACCACAAATTGAATGACATCAGTCCATATAACTGCGCGAATACCACCCAGGGTCGTATAAAGAATTGAAAACAATCCAACAGACAAAATGACTGTGTAGACCGAACCATCAACCCCCTCTATAAAGGGTAAGGCAAGATCAATCCTTATGATTTCGACAAGCGCTATTGATGCAGTCAGTACCACCACAGAAATCCAGCCAAAGATAAGCAGCAGGCAAAAGATAGCTGCCATCATGCGTGTCATATAATTGAAGCGATACTCCAGGTATTCGTATGCACTGGTAAGCTTCAGACGCATGAAAAAGGGTATCCAGACAAAACAAACCACTATCAGCACCAGAGGAATTGGAGACTGTCTGGTAAGGAAACTGAGGCCCGTTCGAAACATTTCTCCCGGTTGTCCGAGATAGAGCAAGGTGGACATGACCGTTGCACATAAGCTGATACCGACAGCCCAGGATGGCATGCTTCTTCCACCAACGAAGAAGTCGTTAGTCGAACGCTGCTGACGGGCTATCGTGACACCCATCACTAACATTGCCGCGAGGTACAAACAGATCACACCGATGTCCAGGCTAGTCAACCCACCCAAAGGCATATTCATACCCCCTGCTGTGCTCTGATCATCTACCATTAGCATGCCCAATCATCGTAAAAGATCATTCGCAATAACACTCCTCATGGCTTCAGCAGAACCCTCATAGATTCGCATTGGTCGAACGTCCCGGTAACACCTTTCCAAGATAGTTTCATCGGATAGACCAGCGGCACCATGAATTTGCACAGCACGATCAACGACTCGTCCGACCATTTCTGTTGCAAAGGTTTTAGCCATCGCGGTCTGCTGAATAACATGCTCACCGTTTTGCGCTCGCGAGGCCGCATCGTAAACCATTAGTCGAGCAGCATGCAGATCAATGGAGGATTCCGCGATCATCCATTGGATCGCTTGTCGCGATGCCAGTGGTTTACCAAATGTTTGGCGCTGCTTTGCGTAATCAATAGCCAGTTCCAAACACCGATCGGCTATACCCAGGGCTCTGGCTGATATCTGAAGACGGCTAGAGTACAAAAAAGAAGTCCCAGCCCCCCAGCCTTTACCCGGTTCACCAAGTAACTGCTCATCCGGCACCTGGCAATCTTCAAGAAATAGCTCGAACGTCGAGTGCCCGTGTATCATTTTCTGTTCGCGGCCAAGCGAAAACCCGGGCGTTCCTGTTTCGACGATGACCCAGGACATCCCTTCGTGACGTGTTGTACCCTTTTGACGGGCCAGCACTAAGACATAATCTGCAATGTCAGCGTAAGAAATCCAACATTTGGAACCATTGAGCACCCATCCACCACTCTTCTTCTCCATTGTGGTCTGAATACCAGCCAAATCACCCGCCGCCTGCGGTTCACTAAAGGCACTGGCGCCTTGAAGCTCACCCCGGACTGTTGGGTAAAGATACTTTTCCTTCTGATCATCGGTGCCCAGATCGTAAAGCACGGGTGCGAATCGCATCGCAAAAACCCCACGTCCTGCTGTACACCGATGGATTTGCTCAATCACAATGCAACTGTCAAGAAGACCAAGCCCAGCACCACCGATTTCTACCGGAGCATCAAGTGCCGCAAGCCCCATAGACTCAATCATCGAGACCAAGCGTTTGTTGATGTCGTGCGGCAAATCTAAGGAGTTGGGTCGATCAGGCAGACTTTGCTCAAGAGGCATCAATTCGTCATCGACAAACCGACGAACAAGATCTTGTAGCATTCGTGTTTCTTCCGGAAGATCAAAGTCCATGTTTAAGAGCCATTCAGAGAGGGTCAAGGAGACATTAAAACGCAGTAAAGCGATAAGTGCTGCGTTTTTTACTTCATAAAAACTAAAAAGCTACCGAACAACCGGAGTCATTCAGTAGCTTTTTAGGGGAAACTTACATCAAAGCTTATTAATCTCCACCACCAAAGGTATAAGAAGCTCTCAATCCAAACAGTGCTTTATCTGCCAGCGCTATAGACAAGCCACGTCCGTTACCAATGCCATCAGGAACACTACCAAATGCACCACTGATACCTGAAAGGTCAAACAGGTACTGCAGACCTTTGGGTTGACGATCGTCTGTGCAATTCAGGCAATACAGCTCAGCCCTGAATTTACCTGTCGTCACACCCACTCGCAGATTCAGCTTTGTTCCAGACCCGGTATGCGTGATGTTCGCCTGTGAAGCATACATTTTGTCGGTATAAATCACGTCTGCTCGCGCGAACATCGTCCAGCCGGCTGTCAGGTTCATGTTGTAGTCAACAGAAATCGTGCCGCTGTTTTCTGGGTAACGTGAGAATGCATTACCTTGTACGAAGTTCGAATCACCCAGGACGTCAAAAGCATCTTGACTGAAGAACCCACGGCCAATCTCGCTCTTGTTGTAGGCATAAGTGAATTCTGCAGACCAGTTGTCGTTAAAGATGTACCCACCCTCAACTTCAATACCATTAAGCTCCGCACTAGAGCCCTGACCGACAATGGATCCGGAAATAACCTGTGCGTCCCCGTTATCATCCGTGTACGAAGCGGCAAATATGGGCGACTGGACATTTTCAACATCGGTTTTATATGCGGTTACGGTAATGAAGCCACGTCCATCTGAGAATGAGGTTTTGAGCCCAACCTCGATATTCTCTGAATCCTCTTCATCAACTTCTACACCTGACCCAGTCTGCTGTTCGATTTGAGCTAACTCAGTTGGCGACAAGCCAGAGAGGCTCGCATTGAACAAACCAGGACGGGTTCCTTCCGAGTAGCTGGCATAGATAGTAGTCTCATCGAAAGGCTTATAGTCGATAATGAATCTTGGCAGGGTGCTCTTGAAGTTATCAGAAAGCCCGTCATCTCTCGGTAACAGCGGTCGATGGAAAGCACCTTCAGCATCACCCGGTACAAAAACATACTTATACTGACCTTCAGTAACCTCATCATCCTGGCGTCGTACTTCAAGACTCAGTGTTAATTTGTCGGTGACATCAAACTCTACTGATCCAAATACCGCCGTGGTCTCCACATCGGCCCAAATCACCCCGTCTCCGGAGGTTGATCTGCCGTAACCAGCGTTAATATTAGTGGGCGCGCCGCTGAATATGGAGTATGGGTTGTAGTTCACAGGATACTCAACCATCGTGTTGTCAATACCGTCAGTTGGGAAGTACACGATCAACGAACCGGTAGTCTGGGTTGCAAACTCAAGCTCGGTGTCACTGTATCCGATCATCCAACGAAAGCGCTTATCCCTGGAGGAAGTCAGTCGAATTTCCCACGAGCTGTCCTCCAGCGCGTTCATTCTAAGATCCTGAGCGTCAGCCGGATGGTTTGCACCAAAGCCGCCAAACATATCACCACCTAATCCGAGGAGGTATAGCCCTTCAGTCTCGCGACGATCAAGGTCATTCATCGTGCTGTAAAAATCCTCATGTTCCGCCCAGATGAAATTGAGATTCATGCCATTATCGAAGTTATAATTCATAACGACGCTAAGCTCTTCTGCTTCTCTTTCAAGGCCAAAATGATCCGGTACAAGCGCATTGGGCATCAATCCCCAATCAGTCGCCGCATTAGATCGCAGTTGATTAGCTCGGACTGACCCTGTATCCATGCCAATGTGTTGTGAGCTAGGCTCAGGAACCTTGCCACAAATGAAGGTCGGTGTGACCGTAGGTGCTGCGCCAAAGCTGGAGAAGAAATTCAAGTCAGCTTCTGTACTATATTCTTTATAACGTTGGATCTGGCCACCACCAGAACAGTTGTGGAATTCTCCACCTGAACCGTCTCTGTGGTCATACAGCGTCGCCGCGTCAGGGCCATCGGAGTCTTCCCATTCGTGATACCGAACCTTCATATCGAATGAATCGGAAGGCTGGAAGAAAAGAGTCAAGGAATAGTCTTCTGTGGTCCGAGCGCCAAGGTCTTCACCGGCGACAGTCGAGTTGCTGTACATCCCGTCCATCTCATAGTCGCTGACTGTCGCTCGCGCACTCAGCCAGTCTGTCAAAGCACCTTCTACAGAAGCGCCAACACGTTGGTGACCATACTCACCAATATCCGCGGAAATTCTGGCGGTGAATTCATCTGCTGGGTCCTTGGTAACAATGTTAATGGCGCCAGCATAAGTTGAACGACCAAAGTGTGCCGCCTGCGGGCCCTTAAGGACTTCAATACGCTCAATGTTTTCAATTGCACCGAATTCCGCACCTAAGGACGAAGCACCGTCAATGAAAAGCGTTGCCGCTGCACGGTGCGGTAAGTCTGTTCTAGGGTTCATGCCTCTGAAGATCAGCCGGCGATGCTCCCTGCTGTTCTTACCCACTGAACTTTCTGCATAAAAGAACCCTGGTGAAAACGAAACCACATCAGTCAATTCGTTGATACCTTTTAGCAGAATGTCTTCAGCAGTCAGTGCAGTGATAGCAAAAGGCGTTTCTAGTAATGACTCCTCCGTTCTCCGGGCTGTCACTACAACTTCTTCAATTACGTTTGCGCTGCGTTCTTCAGCATACGAGATTGGCGCTGCGAATAATGCCGTCGCAGCAATCACCAATGCAAATAACTTCGCTGCGTTACCTTGATTGTTCATATGAATAGCTCCCTCATGTGGCCACCGATCAGAAATTCAAAAGCGGATTTCTGCCCGCGTCGAGGCCTAGATTTTTTTACTCAAAACCAGTTGGTTGTCCAACACGCGACGAAACCATCCCGCCGACTTTTCACAGCCTAAGGCTGTTGCTAGCTACTGTCAAATAATTCTTATATATAATTGTATATTTCATGTACATGAATTATAATAGACAGACTCAGGAGAATTTCTATGCCAAAAGACGTCATCAAATCCGCAGACAGAGTGTTTGGTGTTCTCGAGCTGTTTCGAGACCAACAAGCCCCGCTAACGGCGACAGAAATCTGCAAATACCTCCATTACCCTAAATCTAGCGCCGACGCGTTGCTCAAAAGCCTGGTTAGCCTCGGTTATCTAACGCTGGATTCAAATACTATGCGCTACTTCCCTTCCCTCAGGGTGACCCAGTTGGGCGAATGGCTGCCACGTCTGTTACTTGGCGAAGGAGACACGCTCAGCATGCTTGACGAGCTCCATAAACTCACTGGAGAGACCATCACACTTTGCATGCCGAACGGCCTAGCCATGCAGTTTATTACGGTAATTCCAGGTACTTTCCCGATCTCCCTAACCATTCGCGAAGGCCAGACTATTCCAATTTTCGCCACCGCCGTCGGTATCGCGCAGCTAGCGACTCGCAGTTCGGAGGACATTCAAAAACTGGCACAACGTGCCAATCGTCGCACCACACGAACCGATGAGCGAGTGGATATCGATGTATTAAAAGCAGAAGTGGAAGCCGCGCGATCAAACGGATACGTGGAAGCATACGACCGCGTGCTGACAGACACTGGCGCGATTGCTATGGCCCTGCCTATGAATCAGCTCGGAAGAACCCTTGTCATCGCAGTGGGTGGCTTGTCTGAACGAATCAAAACCAATCGAACTCAGATCATTCAAAAAATGCGTCAGGCTATATGGCAGCTTGGGCACAACGATGCACCATAACTCTAGTTATTTTTTATATTCTTATACATGAATTGTTTGTCCATGTTGAAGAATTTGTTGACAGCGTACTGCTACCCCTTTTAGAGTGCTGCATCAACCTTAGTGAACTCGAGCAACCGCAGCGCGTCAATCACGAATTGCGTTGAAAAACTGGCGCAGGAAAATCGGCTTACACCATGAGCAATTACATCGACATCGTCTGTAACCTCTATACGCCACAGGTCGTTGAGGAAGACAGGATGGGCATTGACGACGATTTCAAAGAACAAGTCAGAATGCCTGAGGACATGCGCGATGGCGTCAGCATTGAAGACTATTTGTTGAAGATGGATGACGCCGGGATTGAACGCTCACTCCTTATTGGTGTCCGAGGTGGCGACCTAAATATTAGAGGTTCATTTGAGGTCCCCTATGACTATGTTCAGGCAGTCTGCGAAGCACATCCAAATCGGTTCTCTGGCCTGGCGGGCGTAGACCCAACTCGGGGCATGCAGGGACTGAAGGAGCTTGAAGTAGCCGTCAAAGAACACGGGTTTGTCGGTGCTCACTGGTACCCTCACTGGTTTTCTATGCCGCCGGATGCTGCGCAAATTTACCCCTACTATGCAAAGTGCTGCGAACTTGATATTCCCATTATGATGCAAGTAGGACAGAACCTGGTCTACAACCGTGAACGCCGATTACCTTCCGTTGCACGGCCTATTTTACTAGATCAAGTGGCTATCGATTTCCCAGACCTCCGGATTATCGGCATACACATAGGCATTCCATGGACTGATGAAATGATCGCAATGTGTTGGAAGCACGAAAATGTTTTCACTGCCGGCGACGCTTACGCCCCTCGCTATTGGCCGGAACAGTACGTTCACTATGCCAATACAATAGGTCGACATAAGGTCATGTTTGGCACCGACTGGCCGGTGATATCTCCTGAACGTGCGGTTCAAGAAGTCAATAACCTGGGCCTAAAACCTGAGTCTCATGCTTTGTTGATGCGAGAGAATGCCCTTCGTGTGTTCAATCTTCCAGACTCTGAATCGTTCTGAAGGTTAAGATGACTGACGACTACCCATCCACTACCCCTTCCATGTCTCTGGTCAGTGGAATCAGAGCGTCGATGTTGGCCGACCCAGACAAGATCGCGATAACAGATTCTCAGGGCTCACGCAGTTATGCGGAACTTGTTTTTCGAATTGACAAGATCACGAGCGGTTTCATTGCTGATCTAAAACTGGCCGTTGGTTCTCACGCCGCCATCGTCGCCCACAATTCAATAGAGTATCTGGAAGTTGTCTGCGGCGCCTCACAGGCGGGGGTTGCACTGGCAACCATTAACCCCTCACTAAGTGCTGATGAAATCACGGCCATATGTGATGATGCAGATGCTCGGGTTTTATTTACAGATGACGACAACTTCGAGCGGTTGCAGAATCGATCCTTTCACAGTGTCGAAAAGATCATCAAGCTCAGTTCCGAACTCGAGCCCTGGGTGAGCAGCGCAGATTCAGTAACTGTTTTCCCTGAGGTGTCTGAAAGAGATGTATTCACTATCCCATACACCTCAGGTACCACCGGACGCCCGAAGGGGGTACTGGTTTCACATCGATCTAGAGTTTTAACGCTGCATGGGATGGCATTGGAATACGGATGTTATTCAAAAGAAGACCGATTTTTAGCCATTGCGCCATTATGTCATGGCGCAGGTATGGTCTTCGGTCTCGCTTCGTTGTATTTCGGTGGCTACGTGCGACTGATGAACCGGTTTGACCCTGAGAGCGTTCTATCGATTCTGCATCACGACAGCATGACTGGCGTCTTCATGGTACCTACACACTTCCATGGCATTTTTGCACTAAGCGCTGGTGTCCTCGATAAATATCGCGACACAAACCTTCGCTCAATTATTTCCAATGCTGCACCTTTGCCACAAGTCACCAAGGAACGGATCATTGACTATTTTGGCGACAATCTACTGCATGAAACCTATGGCTCTACCGAAGCAGGCATCGTCAGCAATCTTCCCCCCGCAGATCAACTAAACAAACGTAACTGTGTCGGACTCCCTTTCGACTCAACCCAGATAAGCCTGAGAAACGAATCCGGCGACGAGTGCGGACCCGAGGAGGCGGGCGAACTATTTTCGATCAGCCCCTATCTTTTTAATGGTTACTGGAAAAATCAAGCAGAAACCGACGCCGCCTTCATGGACGGATGGGTCAGTGTCGGTGATATCGCGCGAAGAGATGCCGACGGCTATCTGTATATCATTGATCGCAAAAAAGATATGGTCATCTCCGGCGGCACCAATATCTACCCGCGAGAAGTTGAAAACGTTCTAGAGCAGCACCCGACGGTCATCGAAGCCGGGGTTGTTGGAGTCCCTGATGAAAAATGGGGAGAACGCCTAAAAGCTTTTGTTGTCATTTCAGATGAGGGAAGTTTTGCCCCTGATCAGATCGTTTCTTTTGCGGAATCCCGTCTGGCAAAATACAAAGTGCCGAAAGATTTTGAGGTCATATCCCGACTGCCACGCAATGCCAATGGTAAAGTCCTAAAGGCGATCCTGCGTGCACGCACCCGGCCGTCGATAAAAGACGAAAAAGTCAGCTAGCCAGGCACCGAGCCGGCTTCGAACAATTTCGGCAATGGCCAGGGAACACTCCAGGGAGCCCTGACATACCCTTTACCTTCTATCCGATGAACCATATCATTTGCAACCACCTGAGGGTGCTCCATGAGAGCCCCAAGCTCGGCAAACTCAACACACCAGATATTGCTGTACTTTTCAAGAATCGCGACTAGTTCCTCAACCGTATACCGCGTTGTATATTTTTCCCAGAGCGGCTTGGCCTGGCCACCGAGATAACCCAACCCAAAGGTGAACCACCAGTTTTCAACAAGCTCAGCATCCTCACAAAACTCATCGCGCATACCGAGCTCATCTAACATGCTGAAAAAGTCATCCTCACTTAAGTGTGGTGCAGGCGTGATATAAACGGGTCTGTCTTTGGTCTGGTATCCGCGGTGAGGCCGGTCTGTCTCATTGGTACAGTAGGAATCACCGAGCCAATCATCAGGGTCTGTTAGTGCGGCCCACTGGTTCGTTCTGAGAAACATCATGGCGCCAAGCGCACTCGTCGCGACCCGCTGACCCTCACCGGTTTTTTCTCGATGGTAAAGCGCAGCCAGAACGCCAATCAATGCAACTGAACCGGTACATGTAGCCACGATGTCCGAGCCGACTCGCAGTGGAGGTTGGTCCAATGCGCCAAGCAAACGAAGATATCCGGTCATCGCCTGAATCACCAATTCACTACCGGGTCGGTCGCGCAAGGGCCCCTTTTCACCAAATGAAGAAAGCGCCTGGTAAACCAACCCAGGGTTGCCTGTCGCCAACGTGTCAAAACCCAGCCCCCTCTTCTCAGCCACACCAGGCCCCCAGTCTTCGATAAAAACGGCCGCATCACCGATCAGTGCTCGCAACTCGGCTTGTCCTTTTTGAGACTCGAGGTCCATCACACGATTCTTCTTGTTGCGGTTAAACGCTTCATACAATGCACTATTGCCGGATGGCGTTCGCGGCGCCAACTGCCTGGACCAATCACCTTGAGGCGGTTCTATTTTGATGACATCTGCACCAGCTTCAGCGAGCAGTAACCCAAGGTACGGACCAGAAAAACCCTCGGTCGCGTCAATAACCTTCAGGCCTTCCAGCGGTGCACGAGGCTCGGTGACGTTATCCGAATCACCTTGAAGTATCGAGACACCACCAAAACCGTTCTGAATCAAATCCTCGGTATCCTCTCCAGGCACAGCGACTTCAGACTTTATGCTGGCGTGGGTTTTGCTGAATTGCCAAGGTACAGCACCGACAATAATCTCACCCTGATGGGGCGGGTTGATCGTTGTCAACATCTCGTTTTCGACGATTTGCTGGTGATGTCGAATTTGTTCGAAATCCAGACTGAAACCGTGTGGCACGCCTTCTCTCTCAAACTGAACGACCCACCAGCGTTTCGGCTTGCTCTGGATGATAGCGCTGGCAATTTCCTCGAGTTCATCTCGATGCTCGACTCGATTAATGTTTGATTCAAACCTAGGGTCACTAGCCAGGTCATCTCTTTTTAGTGCACGACAAAATCCCAACCACTGTTCCTGTGTTTCACAGCCGACTGCTATGTATTCCTTATCCAACATTTTAAAGCATTGGTTCGGTGCGCTACTGGAAGATGCACTGCCCAACAATCCCAAAGGGGCGTCTGCAAGCAGTGATTCGGCGGCACGATTCATTTGCATAGCCACACCCATCGTGAAGTGACTGGTTTGCATGTGACCCGCTGTACCGAACCGTTCGCGCTGCAACAGCCCCAACAAAGAAAGGCCTGTCACTACGGCTGCACCAGCAGGATCCATATGAACAAACCTCAGCATTTCCGGAACGCCGCCGGGTGGCCCATTAAGACTGCCGAACCCACTGAATGCCTGGACGTGCGGGTCCAACGCAGCCCTATCGCGCATGGGGCCAGCATCACCCCAGCTACTACTCGAAACGTAAACCAGACCCGGATTCATTTCGCTCAGCGTCTCGTAACCTAACCCAATGCGATCCGTCACTCCTGGACGAAAGTTCTCGATCAAAACATCGGCTTCTGCACCAAGGCGTTTCACCGCATCAAGGTGGTCAGGCTGCTTTAGATCCAATTCTGAGGATCGCTGATGATTGTTGCTCGCTGTATAGCAGGTTGAGATACCCTTCTGCATCGGATGTAAAAGGCGAATATATTCGCCGTCGGGACGCTCCACCTTGACAGCATCCGCCCCCAGGTGGGCAAGTAACGAAGCAGCCCAGGGACCAACGATTGAGGTACCTATATTTAGCACTCGAACCCCGGTTAGTGGACCTGGTGCTGGATTCTTTCCCTTCTGCATACGACTAACTCCCATTTAGCGGAGTCAATTCAAACATTTTGTGCAAGCGTATGCAAACTAAACAAACATGTATATAATGATCAATATTAACTTTATGATTCAATATGTTAGATGAACTAATATTTTTGTAAATCAACTGTTACTATATTTATTTGGAATCGTATTCATAAATAAAACCTGGGACAGAGTAAGACAATGAGGCGAAAGCTCAGCAATACCCGGAGGTTAAGCAATGATCAACAGGAAACGCGCCAATTCACAGGATGTGGCTGCGCTAGCTGGCGTCTCGCAGGCGACTGTATCAAGGGCGTTTACACCCGGCGCCAGCATCTCTGCGAAAACAAGACAGAAAATTGAGGCAGCAGCGACGAAACTCGACTACCAACCTAACATCATTGCCCGCAGTCTCTCTAAGCGCCAATCTAAGCTGATTGGACTTCTCTTCACTAACTGGACCCATCCAAAGGCAGCAGACCTGCTGAAAAAAATCACGGAAGCGCTCACGGAATATGGCTACAAGATCATCGTTCAGTCTGCAGCTAGCAGTCATCAAACTGATGACGCTCTGCGCGATTTTCTGCAGTACCAGGTCGACGGAGTTATGGTCTTCTCTGCCAACCCTTCCTCTGAAGTCACCACAGAATACGCTCGAGCCCGAACACCCATCGTCCTGTTGAATCGCACCGGACTGGCTTTGAACACCTCCTCCGTCAGTATCGATGCAACAGCGATCGGACGACATATTGCTACTTCTCTCCTTGACCAAGCCCACAGGCGTTTTGCGCTCATCAGTGCAGACCCAGAGAGCCAGATCGTGATCAAAATGACAAAGGCTATTGCCAGCATCACTGCTGAACATCCCGATGCGGAAATCATCTCTCAACGTTCTGGTATAGAGGGCTATGAAGCCGGGTTTCGGGAAATCAGGAGTATCTGGAGCAATCCGGACGCCAGACCTGATGCGGTCATTTGCTCCGCTGACAACACCGCTCTCGGTATTCTGGCGGGTTGCAAGCAACACCTAAACATCAAGGTTCCTGAAGACCTGGCTGTCATCGGCCTGGGTGACATTCCTCCATCCGGTTGGAAAGACCACAACCTGACAACCGTAAAAATTCCGCACGACGAAATGGTCTCAAAAGCCGTTGAGACGCTGATCGCCGGGATTGAAGATCCGAGCCTCGAACCTCAAGCTTTTGAGTTTCAGGCACAACTTATTTTAAGGGGAACTACACGTCCGGTTCCCGTATCAACGGAGAGCCCTCTATGAGAATAGGATCTAACAATCTGACCTATCCATTCGACAACCGACCCAAACCAGCACGGCGCATTGAAGTCGCTCCGAAGGTATTCTGGCTGCGGATGCCGCTGCCCATCAGCCTGAACCACATTAATCTGTGGCTACTCGAAGACGATGACGGCTGGACAATTGTAGATACAGGTATGTCAAACCAAGAGACTAAATCCCTCTGGGAGTCCTTGCTTGAGCATGAGTTGGATTCGAAACCAGTGAAACGAGTAATCGGCACACATATGCATCTTGATCATATCGGCCTTGCGGGATGGTTATGCAGGAAATGTCAGGTTGATCTTTGGATGCCTCGAACAGAGTATCTATCCTGCCGCGTGTTTTCGTCGGAGATGAAAGAGCCACCATCCCCGGAAACTATCGAGTTCTATAAAGCTGCCGGATTCGGAGATGCAGAGCTAGCCGTATTCCATGAACGCTTCCAGGCCCGCAGTAACTTCATGACGCCAATGCCTACATCTTACCGTCAGATCAGCGACGGCGAGAACATTAGAATCGGTGACTTCGAATGGACCGTCATGGTAGGTAAAGGCCATTCGCCCGAGCACGCCTGTCTTTATTGCAAAGAACTTAATGTCTTCATTGCTGGCGACCAAAACCTTCCACGCATTACACCTAACGTCAGCGTCAGACCAGATCAACCTTCATCTAATCCCCTTGGTGAGTGGCTGACCACCTGCGAGTATTTTAAAAATCAAATAGACGAGCAGGTTTTAATACTACCTTCACACGGTGATCCATTCTATGGTGGACCACTGCGCCTCCAGGCTATTATTGACGATCACCTTTCTTCCCTCGAGAAACTGCATGATTACTGTGTCTCACCGAGGCGCGTCGTCGATGTCTTCCCCACCCTGTTCAAGGGCAAGATTGAAGATCACAATCTCGTTATCGCCACCTGTGAGGCATTAGCTCATCTAAACTATTTACTGGAAGCATCCCAACTAAGCATGGACATCGGTCCGGATGGTATTAAACGTTTTCAACGATCATAACCTTATAGTTTTATTTATCATCTGATAAACTAATTGATATTAGTAACTTTCTCGTTGCGCGCTATGGACCGGAATAAATGACCGTTAAGAAAACAGACATCAAAGTACCGAAAAAACGCTTGCGTCCAGAAAATCGAGAACAGCAGATTCTGGAAGAAGCCGTGAGCTTTTTTGCTGAAAAAGGGATTTCCGGGAAAACCCGAGAATTGGCTGCCCGTCTGGGTATTACCCAGCCCCTGCTTTATCGCTATTTTCCAACAAAAAGAGACTTGATAGAAGGTGTCTTCGAAAAAGTCTACCTGCACAATCTCAACCCTGAATGGCTGAAAACCATCACTGATCGCGACAGGACCCTGCAGGATCGCCTATGCGAGTTCTATCGCTCCTATTCAGCAGCGACTTATCGATACGACTGGATCCGCGTTTACATGTTTTCCGCGCTGATGGGTGAAGAAATGAACCGCCGATATACTAAACTTATCGAGAAGGAGATACTGACGCCGATCTGTGTCGAACTCCGCGAGCACTGCGGGATGCCCAGCAACAAGCGAGTCAGCCAGGCAGAGCTGGATCATATATGGGTATTGCACGGCGGCTTGTTTTATTTCGCAATTCGCAAGCACATCTACCACGGTCGCGTGAGCAAAAATTTCCCGGCGGTTGTAGAACGCGCTGTCAACGCCATGCTCGAAGGGACCAGATCGATCAGTGCCAATCTGTGATTCGTATGAGCGAGCTACAAAACCCAGTAAATAACTCAACACCCATCGGAATAATCGGCCTGGGTATCATGGGTTCGGCCATCGCAAACCAATTGACGACATTGGGGTGGCAGGTTGCTGGTTTCGATCCCGATCCGATTCAACAGAAGATAGCAGGAGGCATGGGTGTCAGCATAAAATCTCACCCCAAAGACGTGGTTTGCAATGCAGAGATCATTCTCTCAAGCCTGCCCAACCAACAGGCACTTAATGACTCTATTGATGCCATTATCGATACGAAGAACAATAACCTAAAAGTTCTCGCTGATCTCAGCACGCTAGAACTGGAATGTAAGTTGTCTAGCCGTGAACGGTTACTAGGCGCAGGGGTTTCCTTTCTAGACTGTCCGATTAGTGGTACCGGCGCACAGGCAAAGACCGGTGACCTTTCTGTCTATGCCAGTGGTTGCGAAGAAGCTTACGGGTATTGTCTTCCGCTATTTCGAGACTTCACCTCCAGAGTCCGCTACCTGGGTGAATGCGGTAATGGTACGAAAATGAAATTCGTCGCAAACCTCCTCGTCGCCATACACAACGTAGCCAGCGCAGAAGCCATGCTGCTCGGTGAACGTTGCGGCCTTGACCCCCAGGACGTTTGCGAGACCATCGCAATGGGCGCTGGTTCATCAAAGATTTTCGAACTACGAGCACCACTCATGGCAAGCCGGAAGTTTGAACCGCCGACGATGCGTCTTGATCTGTGGCAAAAAGACATGGCATTGATTTCGGAATTCGTGGCGAGATCTGGCGCAGTGGCGCCACTCTTTACAGCAACCTCGCCGCTTTATGATGCAGCCATCAAAAACCAATTGGGTGCACAGGATACCGCTGCCATCTACTCTGTTCTTGCCCAGTTAATAGAGCAAGGTTCAGATTAGTTTTTTGAACAACAACATCATATTAACAAAAAAAGAATAACCACGATGAATCAAAAAAATAAGAACAGCACTGCACCGGAAGCGATCTGGCCAGGACTTGAAGCCGGCGTTCCCAAACCCCTAATGCCTTACAGTCCTGCAATAAAAGCCGGTGGCTGGGTTTTTATCTCAGGACAACTAGCCAGTGACTTTAAAACAGGCCTCGACGCCTCAGTCGCCTCCGTGAACCCATTTCTTAACGAACAACTGGCAGGTGAGTCTGATTTCGTTTTGGGAAACCTGCGGGATACCATCGCGGCCACTGGGTGCGACATCAACAAGGATATGGTTCGAATCTGGCAGTGGTTTGTTTCCGATAGACCGACGCACCAGGAGTTCGAGCAGGGTAACAACTGGCCTGCGTTGTCCATCGCGCCGTATCTCGATGTCAGACAGAACTTCATAGGCTCTTGTCCACCTTCTTCGAGTCTCGGTGTTCGCGAACTGATGTGGCGTAACACTAACCTTGAAGTAGACATGATCTGCTTTGCTGACGACGATGAGTCGATCACCTTCGGCGAGCCTACCGCGCTTGGGCAACACCACCCGGCTTTGCGTCGTGGCGACTGGGTTTTTCTTGCCAGCGAAGGTCCTGTTGACTGGGTAAATGGACATTTAACCGGGTCTCAGGTCGATGGACCAACCGCCCTGGCAAAACACACATGGTCACACCCAGATCATTGGTATACCTCAACAGTCGAAGAACAAACCCGCTATACCCTGGAGAAACTTGCAAGACTTGCAGAAACGGCAGGTACCTCACTGGATCAAACCGTCAAGGCGGATGTCTATATCGGTCATCCTCGAGATTTCGCCGCGATGGATCGCGTTTGGCGACAAACATTTCCAGAGAACCCGCCTGCCAGGGTCGTCATTCCCTATATGGGTATGGGCACAAAAGGCGCTAGAGTTGAAATATCACTAACGCTGCTCGCCGGTGATGCCAGCATTTCTAAGAAAACAATTGAAACTTCCGACGCCCCGGAGCAACCAGGACATGAACCTCAAGCTGTAAAAGCCGGCAACTTTCTGTTTTTCAGCACCCAAATGGCATTTGATTCAACGGGAAATCTCGCTGAGGGGATGCGCCGACCTGAGAACGCTCCCTGGTATGGATCCCCCGGCCAGAATCAGATGCGTTATATGATGAAAAACGTCGACGCGATTTCGTCTGCCGCGGGTACTTCTGTCGAAAACATTGTTCGTCGAGCCTGCTTTCACAGCGATCTTCAATGGTTTGCAGACTCGATTCAAAGCTGGGCAAGCTACTTCCCAGGCGACAAACCAGCTTCAACAACGATTGGCCTGGACGGGCCCTTTGTTGTATCAGGCGCTAACACGCTTCTCGATCTGATCAGCTATGTTCCTGACTAATCGTTAACCAGGGAGCTCATCGTGGAATCAGTCGGCTTTCTTGGGTTAGGCAAAATGGGAACTGCCATGGCAACCAGGCTTCTGGGGGCTGGTTGTTCGCTCACCGTTTGGAACCGGTCTTCTGATAAAACTGAAATTCTCGTCCAAAATGGGGCCAATCTTGCTGCCTCACCCGCAGAACTGGCAAATTCAGTCGACATCGTTATTACCATGCTCAGCAACGATGCCGTTACCGAGACAATCTACAAGGGCAGCCATGGGCTTCTGAGTGGCGATATCAAAGACAAGCTCTTTATCGATATGAGCACCTTGCGCCCTTCTACTGTTTCATTGTTAGCCGATAACGCACAAAACAAAGGCGCTAGTTTTATTGACGCGCCAGTTTCCGGAACGGTAACACCAGCGGAGAAAGGCCAGTTACTGGTTTTATGTGGCGCCAAAGCAGGCGACCTAACCCGCGCCAGACCAGTTTTGGAGATTCTTAGTAGACGCATTATTCATGCTGGTCCCGTTGGCCAGGGTGCTTTACTCAAGCTGGTCGTGAACCTGCCTCTGGCTATCTATTGGGGGTCACTTGCCGAAGCGCTTAGCATGGGCGCCAAAGGTGGCCTTAATCTGGAGTTAATGCTCAATGCAATACAAGACTCTTCAGCAGCACTGGCAGTCTTACCACTGAAAACGCCACAAATACTGGGTCAGT
>Ga0206678_10000639_pt1 | contig 22456 bp, 21 predicted proteins | sample M180m12015metaG_FD_155453 | JGI IMG/M metagenome (GOLD analysis project Ga0206678, IMG submission 155453) | Ammonia-oxidizing marine archaeal communities from Monterey Bay, California, United States - M1 80m 12015 | ecosystem: Environmental > Aquatic > Marine > Intertidal zone | place: USA... | reverse complement strand
TCCACTTCCCAGAGTTGCCAAGGTGTTCTGTTCATTAATGCTTCTGCAAATAATGCACAAACTTCTAAATTAGCACTATGATTTTGGTACGTTTCTCGCATTTTATTAGCATACGCATCATTATAATTACTAAAGTCCTCCAACATTGGATCATCAGGATAACGCCAACCAAGAGATTTGATCAAGTCCCGTTCAACAGAAGTCAAATTGGGAATATTCTTCGCTATTGTTAAAGACTCTCTAGATCTATTAACGCAATTTAATTTATCTTCCCCAGAAAAATCTACCCATTTCTTATTATAATTTGGTCCTACCGCGTAAGAAATACCCCAATATGCCATTGCGCAATTTTCATCTTTTTCAATAGCCTTATCAAAACAGTAAATAGCTTCCTCGTGATTGTATCCATAAATCCACTTCAAACCCCGATCGAACCAAAGTTGTGCAACTTTAGAATTTGTTGTTACTGGAAAAGAATATTCTCCAAGATCAAAATAATCCATTTCTAAATCCTAATTTTCTAGTGTATTTGATATTTTTTTCGTTGCTCTACTTATAGCTTGTTCCAGATCAATTATTAAATCATCTACATCTTCGATACCAATTGATAGCCTCAAAAGACATGGATGTACTGGAAAATCATCTCCAGATACTGTTTTTCTATGTTCAATTAAACTTTCAACCCCACCCAAAGAGGTTGCCGCATAAAATACTTTACAAAACTTTGCAACATCAATGGCTGTTTGTTCTGTTCCTTTAACAATAAGTGACATCATGCCCCCAAATTGAGAATTAGTTTGTATTTTTGCAATTTCATGATCGGGATGAGACTCCAATCCTGGGTATAAAACTACCTCGATAGCATCATTTTTTTCAAAATGACTGGCTATCACCATTGCATTTGAGCTCGCTTTTTCAACTCTTAAGAATAAAGTTCTAAGCCCTCTTATTAATAACCAGGCATCAAAACTATTTAACACGGTTCCTTGTAATTTTCTTATATTAAAAATTTCTTCCCAATACTTCCCAGTTTGTCTGACAGACAATGCCCCAGCGCTAACATCAGAGTGCCCATTTAAGTATTTTGTAGCAGAATGAAATGAAATATCAGCTCCTAATTCAAGTGCCTGGGTCATACATGGTGGCGTTCCAGTGCAATCAGTTAATAATAATGCACCACTATTGTGAGCTATTTTTGATGCAGCCCTTATATCAGTAACTTTCCAATCAGGGTTGTTTGGGGTTTCAACCCACACCAAACAAGTTTTATTTATTTCGACGGCTTTAGCCATTCCTTTCAAATCACCAGCATTATAATAAGAAATTCTCAATCGCTGAAAAGCTTCATATCTTTGAAACTGCGCTAAAACGCCATGATACATTACTTTTGGCACGACCACATGTGCACCAGCAGGTAAATGGTCTATTACTGCTGTTGCTGCAGACATTCCTGACGAAAATAAGAATGTTTCTTCTGCTAGCTCTAGCTCTGAAATTAAAGCTTCAGCATGAGAAGTGGTTTGATTACCATCTCGCCGATACCAATAAGGCTTACGTACATTATAATTTTCGTCACGCGCATAAGTTGCAGTCGGTTGTATAGCAGGAACCACTGATCCTGTTTCAGCATCCAAAAATCTAAGTGCTTGCGCCAAACGCGTTTGCAAGGATAACTTGGAATTTGCTCTTTTATCCATTTTAAAACCCTTTGAATGTGTTTTTTGTTATCGATATGTTCCAATATCGATAATTTAATTTTCTACAAATAATTTCAAGCATGAAAACACTCAATATCAAAATAATCTTGCACTCACAAATATGCTTATGCTTTCGCTACTCTGAAACCTATATTTCCAGAGGTCATATCAGATTTTATAGATTGCCTTGATGACGTTCTGAATCGAACACAGTACGAATTGTGACACAAAAAAGAGCCACCTTTTGCTACAAATTCAACTCCATTTATTGGCCCAATTGGATTGCGAACTGGACGTGGTGAATGGAGCGTAGTGAATTTGTCTGCAACACGTTCCCAAACGTTTCCTGTCATATTGAATAATCCAAATAAATTTGGTTCAAATGAATCAACTGGCATTGTTCCATATGTTGATGAAAACTCTTGGTTCAAAGGAAATGTTTCTTCTGGCCATATATTGGCTTGCAACTTTCCATCCTTTTTCAAACTATTACCCCAAGGAAAATTATTCTGACTAAGTCCACCACGCGCAGCAAATTCCCATTCAGCTTCAGTCAACAATCTAACTTTTGCCCATTCACAGTAAGCTAATAAATCCATTTCGCCCAAGTGAACAACAGGGTGATTATAACGATTTACAACAGAGCTACCTTGCCCCTCAGGATTCTTCCAACAAGCCCCATCAACTAATTTCCACCATGGAGCATTTGCAAATGACTTATAATTATCAATTTGTTTTAAAGAATTAGAGAATACAAATGAATTACCAATGTTTTCAGCCAAGGTTTTGTAACCAGTACTATCAGTAAAACGCAAATAGTTGGCATTAGTTACAGTAGTAGACGATATAGAAAAAGAATTCACCCATACCTTACGCACTGGAGCTTCACCATCTTCTGGGTGTGGAGCATCAGCTGAGCCCATTAGAAACCAACCACCGTCAAGATCGACAAAATGTTCATTAGGTAAATTATTAATTCTCATCTCCATTGTGATTAACTACCGTCAAGTAATTACAATTTTCAATTATCCATCATTATTTTTTTGATAAGAGAAAACCACATCCCAATCAGGACCCCAAACGTCTTTCCATAGTTTTTTTCTTGTACTATTTTGTTTTGGACGGCCACCCAGCCACAAATCAGCTTCAGCCTTTGAGTAATTTGAGAAATAATCCTCTAACATAATATCTAATTTTTCTACAATTTCTGCATAATTTGAATCATTTATTAAATTACGAGTTTCTCTTGGATCATTTTCAACATCAAACAGCTCATCACTAAATAAAAATACTTCTGAATTTGAAAATCTTTTAAAGTAAGCCCATTTCTGAGTTCGCACGACTCTGGTCTCTTCTTGTTCAGAAAAAACCGCATCTTCGACCCAAGATATATTATTTTCATTGAGAAGCTCAACTAAGGAACGACTAGGAATAGTCTTTTCATGGTTGTTTTCAAGAAGCCCTGCTACATCAAGAATTGTTGCATAAATATCCATATTTGAAACCATATTTTTACTTCTTTTCCCAAACTGACTATCACAGCCATTGCGGATTATAAGAGGCACTGAATGTGCAGCATGATGAAGGTTTGACGGAAAAGTCGCTGCACCATGACCCCAAAATCCATGGTGTCCAATCGAAAGCCCATGATCAGAAGTAAATATTAATAATGTGTTATCAAAAATTCCCAATGATTTAATTTGTTCTACAATCCGCCCGACTCCATCATCAACCATCGAAATTTGAGAATAATAGTTTCTCATTGTTGCTAAATCATTTGGGGCGCTCAGAAGCATGGAGTAATCCATCCCCTCACCGGAGAATTCTTTTACCATCTCATAATTAGCTATCGCTCCTTTGCTCAAACCTTCTCGAGGTATTGAGTTCATAGGGCATTCTTCATATCTTTTGGTATGCCGGCACGTATCTGTTTCTTTGGTTGCTGGCCAATGTCCATACGGAGCAGGGTATGGTAGATAAAGAAAAAATGCCTGATCACTTTCAACTTGCTTCTCAATAAAACTAGTTGCTTTTTCAGTAAAAAAATCAACTGTATGTCCTTCATGAAGATAAATTGCCCCGTTTTCGGTAATTTTATTTCTATAAAAACTCCTTACATGCCCATCTTCCATAGTAATCCAGTGGTCAAAACCCGGCATAGGCGTTTCAGTCTCCCCTAAGTGGTATTTTCCAATCAATGCAGTTCTATAACCATTTTCTCTCAGAGAAATCGGCAAGGTGCGCAAACCATCCAAGGCATGCCAACCAATCGGCCAGTCTTCTTTTTTCCTATTATCTATCCAGCTATGAACACCGTGCTGGGATGGCAATAGGCCTGTCAATAACGATGCTCGACATGGAGAGCAAAATGCATTTGGGCAGTAAGCATTATCAAAGGTAACACTTTCAGCAGATAACTGATCCAGATTTGGCGTATGAATTTCTTTATTTCCATAGCAACCTAGAGTTGACGCCTGCTGATTGTCTGTAAATATTAAAATTATATTTTTTTTCATATCAACTCCAAAATTACTAGTAAGCAAATAAATAATTATGACAAACAAAATCATTTTGTATTAGATTTACTAGTATACTAAATCTCTAAAAGTCGTCCAAAGGCTCTTATATCCTCAATTAACGCCTGTGGCTCCTCCATCGCTACAAAATGCCCACCACGGAACATTTCGGTCCAACACTTTACATTATAAATTCTTTCTACGTAACTTTTTGGTGGCCAGGAAAGTATTTCAGCTGGAAAAACTGCACAGCCTGTTGGGACTTCTACTCTTTTCCCTTCTTTTGAAAAAATCCTCCCACCTTCCTCCACTCGCCCGTAGTAAATCCAAGAGGCGGTGTTAAAAGTATCCGTCACCAAATAAACCATTATATTTGTGAGCAATTCATCTTTAGCATGCACTTCTCCAAATTCCCTGTTTTGCAGATCTGACCACCCAAAAAATTTTTCAACTATCCATGCAGCAACACCTACGGGGCTATCCATCATAGCGTAACTAAGAGTTTGTGGTTTTGTTGCTTGCTGAGTTCGATATCCATTTTCTGAAATTTGATCTATATCAAATGCAGGTTGCCAATCTTTTTCTTCGGCACCAATGGGACCATCTAGATGCCTCATGGTCATTATATTCAAATGAATTGCAGCACAATATTTAGGATAATCAAATCCCAGCCAGGTACAAATTGCTCCTCCCCAATCTCCTCCTTGAGCAAAATACTTCGGATATTCCAAGTTTTGAGTCATTAATTTATTAAAAATCTCTGCCATTTTTCTGGGGCCGAATGGTCTTGGTGGTTTATCAGAGAAACCAAATCCTATTAATGATGGGACGATTACATCAAACGAATCCTCAATATTTCCTCCAAAACGTTCTGGATGCGCTAAAGGCTCAATTATATTTAAAAACTCACAGATAGAGCCAGGCCAGCCATGACTAATTAATAGTAGCTTGGAATTTCCACCACTTCCCTTCTCATAAATAAAGTGAACATTAAGACCATCAATATTAGTTTTAAAATGATTAAATTTATTGATACGTTTTTCTTGAAATTTCCAGTCAAATTCTTTAACCCAATAATCACAAATATCCTTCATATAATCTAGGTTAGTTCCAAACTCCCAACTACCTTCTAAAGGCATCTCATGCCATGGAAAAGTCGAAACACGTTGTAAAATAAAATCAATCTTTCCTTGAGAAATATTTAATTCAAATGGTTGAATAGACATTATTTTAATTCTCCTAAAAAACAAATGCGCAAACGTTTCTAAACATATAAGGTTATTTACCAGCTAAGGACAAACACCTCACCTTTTTAGAATTCATATAACGATAATTTATAGTTTACTAAGTGAAAACTTTAATAGCGTGGTAGTTTTATTTAAGCAACAATATCGATTAACATATGATTCGAACTAGCAAGATTACGAAAATTTTACAGAAAAGATGGAAAAATAATTTTATGAATATACCAACATCATTTGACTACATTATTGTAGGTGCGGGTGCCGCTGGCTGCGTAATAGCTTCGGAAATAGCGAAAAATGGCAAATACAGCGTTGCCCTCCTAGAAGAGGGGCGCAGTGACACTAATCGCTGGATACACATTCCAGCAACCTTTTTTATGGCGATACAATCTCAAGATACTACAAACGTTATATCGGAACCAGACCCAAGTTTAGATGATAGAAATTATATTGTCCCTCAGGGGCGCGTTTTAGGTGGAGGGTCTTCGGTAAATGGTATGATTTATATGCGTGGTCAGGCACAGGACTACGACGATTGGGAAAGAAACCATGGCTGCGCTGGGTGGAACTACAAGGCAGTTTTGCCGACATTTTGCAAACAAGAAAAAAATACTAGGCTTAATGAACCTTTTCATGGTCAAAATGGACCATTACTAGTTTCCGATCCAGAATATAAGCATCCAATTAACTCGGTTATAATTGAAGCAGCAATAAATGCTGGCTTGCCCTCAAACAATGATTTTAACGGTACTAATCAAGAGGGTGCTGGTTGGTATCAAGTAACCGCTTTTAAAGGGAAGCGTTACTCCGCTGCTACTAGTTTTTTAAAGCCATATTTAAATTCTGAGAATTTAACCCTTTTCACAGAATGCAAAGCTGAGCGCATCTTATTTACCAATCGCAAGGCCACAGCTGTAGCGATTATAGATGAACTTGGATCAAGAGAGATAATTGCAAAAAAAGAAATTATCTTAACAGCTGGAAGCTTCCAAAGTCCTAAATTGCTTATGTTATCGGGCATTGGCCCCGAAGAAAACTTAACAAGAGCTGGTATTAATGTTTTGCACAATTCTATCAACGTTGGCGCCAATCTTCAGGACCACGTTGGCACACCTGTAACAATGAGATTAAAAAAGAACATAGGCTTACACGGTGAAAACCAAGGATTAAAAGCAATCAAGAATGGATTAGAATATTATTTCTTCAACCGTGGCCTAATGACCTCAAACCTGATAGAAGCCGGGGCTTGCGCCGATACAAGTGGCCAGGGTCGCCCGGACGTGCAATTTAATTTCGCTCCCTTTGCGCCGGGCCCTCCTGGACAACCTCCTTTACCATTTCACGCAGTTCAAGTTCATCCAATGACTATGAGGCCGAAGTCTAGAAGTCGTCTACAATTAGATACCTCAAACCCTACATCTTCACTTAAATTTCTTTCCAATGTCCTTAATGATACCGCGGATCTCGATACATTGCGCCGAGGTGTTAGACTGGCAAGGAATATATTTCATCAAAATCCTTTGAAAGATTTAGTTACAGAAGAAATTTGGCCTGGAAATAATGTTTCTTCTAAGATCGGATCAAATACTCTCGATGACAGCATTAGAAAGCAAGCTAAAACGATTTATCACCCAACCGGCACATGCAAAATGGGTCCGCAAAAAGAAGCTGTAGTAGATTTAGATTTAAGAGTTAATGGCGTCGACGGACTGAGGGTGGCAGATTGCTCTGTTATGCCAGCATTAGTATCTGGTAACACTAATGCCCCTACTATGATGATAGCTGGCAGAGCAGCAGAAAAAATACTCAACAGCAGTTAATATTGGTTCGTATTCAAGTACAAAATAAGTATAAACTTGCTTGGCTGGGGTGGTAGGATTCGAACCTACGGTACACGCTACCAAAAAGCGTTGCCTTACCACTTGGCCACACCCCAGTAGCGAGAAACCGAATACGCAACAAATGCTAAATCTTCAAGACCAAAAACAAAATAAATGTCATTAAAGATTATTTAGAGTTAGGAAAAAAAAGATTCTGACCTCTAATTTTATAATTTTCTATTAACTTGCTAGTCTTTTGAGATACTAACCAATCTTCTACTAGGCGAGCGTTTTTATATGCTATATTTGGATACTTGGCCATGGATATTGGTAAATATGAATACTGGTTAAATAATTTTTCATCACCCTCAAATAAAATGTCTAAATCGCCCTTTCTACCAAAATTTAACCAGCTCGCTCTGTCACTAATTACATATGCGGAAAGTTCAGAAGCCATATTTAGGGCCGCACCCATTCCAGCTCCCACTTCCCAATACCAATTAACAGAGAAATCTTGAGGATTTTGATCTGCTTTCAACCATAAAGCTAGTTCCATTTTATGAGTTCCACTGTCGTCGCCTCGACTAATAAATTTTGATTTACTATTTTTAATTGCTTTTAAAATTAAAGTTAAATTTTTTAATTTTTTGATTCCAGCCGGATCGGATTTAGATCCAATAACTACGAAATCATTATACATAATTTCCCTGCGATATGGTGCAAATCCTTTCTCAACAAATATTTCTTCAGCTGATCTCGAATGAACTAAGATGGCATCAACGTCTCCCCTACTACCTAATTTTAAAGCCTGACCTGTACCCACAACTAATAGGTCTACTATTAATCCGGTATCCTTCTCTAAATCTGGAATTAATACATCTGCTAATCCAGAATTATGAAATGAAGTTGTAACAGCCAGTTTAAAATTTCGATCTGCAGCAAAACTACTAGAAAGGTGAAAAAACTGAGCCAAAATAATTAAAAATAAGAATAAATATTTTCTCATTGTAAAATCTCTCCACGCAAAAATGTTAATCCATCTTTTGTTTTAGGATTTTTAAAAAATGAGTCCACACTACTAACTTCCAGCACTTTTCCATGATGTAAAAACAATATATCATTTCCTAACCTTTTTGCCTGACCCAAATCATGCGTTGCCATAATAATTTTGGTGCCATTATTTATCACCTGCTTCAATAAATTTTCAATTTGTGATTTAGATTTTCCATCCAAATTAACAGTAGGTTCATCTAAAAAAATCAATTTTGGGTCACCTATTAGTGAGCGCGCTATAACCATCCTTTGCTTTTCGCCTCCTGAAAGTGAAATTGCCGGCTCATACGCTTTATAAGTTAAAGATATTTTCTCTAACCAATACTCCGCTTTAGTTATTGCTTCTTTTTTTGGAGTACCTTTCAGTAGCAAAGGATAATAAACATTTTCTATCACATTACGCTTAAGAATAACTGGAGATTGAAAGACGAAACTCTGCTCTTCAATTTTAGCTACAGGTTCCCAAGTGATTGAGCCAGTGGTAGGTTTATCCAAGCCATGCAAGAGGCGCAACAGAGATGTCTTACCAGCCCCATTTGGGCCCAAAATAATAGTACAGGCAGAACCTACTAGATTAAAAGAAACTGGCCCTAATAATTTGGAATTATTTTTTTCAATTGAGACATCAAGCCCTGTAATTTTACATTCGATCATCTATCTTCTCATATTTCGACTTTATAGTTAGATGTATTAGTAAATTTATCAAAATTGCTAAAAAAATCAACACAACACCCAATGCCATTGCAAGGGTAAAATTACCTCTACTTGTCTCTAGAGAAATTGCAGTAGTTAAAACACGTGTAGCGTGATCAATATTGCCACCAACGATCATAATAGCGCCAACCTCACCTATTCCTCGTCCAAAACCGGCCAATGATGCAGTTATCAAAGAACGTTTTGCGTCTTTTATAAGAGTGACAATAATTTGCCACCTACTTGCATTTAATGAAACAAAAAAATCCCGATATTCCATCCACAGCATTCTGATAGTCCGGTGCGATACAGAAGCAACAATAGGCAAGATTATTAATACTTGAGCAATTATCATGGCGGTTGGAGTGAATAAAAGGTTAAATACTCCGAATGGACCTGATTTAGAAAGTAAGACATAAACAATTAATCCTACTACGACAGGTGGTAAACCCATTAACGCATTAATAATTATAATAACTAAACTTCTATATCTAAACACAGAAATAGCTACCCAAGCACCAAATGGGATCCCAATTAAGGAGGCCACAATGGTTGCAGATAAAGTTACCTGCAATGATCGGATGGAAATTGAATAGAGATCGGGATCTAAATTGAAGATTAGCGTTAATGCTTGAATTAAACCCTGAAATAAATCAGACATCACCCACCATATTGTTGTTCCTTAATTATAATTCCTATTAGTTTAGGAATAACCTTTTAAGCTTGTGTAAAAGTGGTCTATATTATTAGTAATGAAATTAACAATAGTGAATAAAAAAGTGCAAATTAAAGATTATATTAGAACAATACCTAACTTTCCTAAAAAAGGCATAATGTTTCGAGATGTCACAACCTTATTTTTAGATGGGGACGGATTTAAATTAGCTATTAATAAAATGATTGAACCATATTTAGATCTGAAAATTAATAAGGTAGCAGGTTTGGAAGCTCGTGGTTTTATCCTTGGTGGGGCTATAGCAGAAAGATTGTCTGTAGGTTTTATACCAATAAGAAAAGCTGGAAAACTACCTGGAAGTGTAATTTCTCAAAGTTACGAATTAGAATATGGTAGTGCCACTCTAGAATTACATGATGATTGCATAGAAGCCGGTGATAGAATCTTATTGGTTGATGATCTTCTAGCAACTGGGGGAACCGCAGAAGCCGGCATTAAACTAATAGAAAAATTAGGTGGCGAGATTATTTCTTGCTCGTTTATTATAGATCTTCCAGGATTGGGTGGTCGAAAATATTTAGAAAATATGGGTTTTGAAGTGAACGCTTTATGTGATTTTGAAGGTGAATAATCTATGAATTAAAATTAAACATCGATTAATACTCCTGGGTTAAATATTCCATTTGGATCAATCGCGTTTTTAATTGCTATCATAGTTTCTATTTTTACCTTATCTGAAGATTTTAATAATTGAGTTTTTTTCAATCTACCAATTCCATGCTCGGCAGAAATTGAACCATTTCGCTTTACCACCCCATCGTATATTAGGTCAGTCAATTTTGGTGTAATGTTTTCATAACTCGATTTTGTCTGATCCCAATTTCTAAATAAATTAAAATGTAGATTTCCATCTCCAACATGGCCAAAACAGTTAATTTGGCAGTCTGATATAAGACTAATTTCATGACTAACAACATTAATAAACTCTGCCATTTCGCTAAGTGGCAAAGAAATATCAGCACTACTAATTGAACCAACAAGCCTGTTGGCTTCAGGAATGCTTTCTCTAAATGTCCAATATATTTTCCGTTGCGCTTCAGATTGTGCAATCACTCCATCCTGCACAAGTTTATTTTCAAATGCTAAATCTATAAATTGCTCAAATTTTGAATGAATATTTTGATCAGCACTTGAAGTTGATTCAATTAATACAAACCATTCTGAATCAGCATTCATTGGAACCTTGATTTCTGGCAAGCACTTTGTCACAAACTCAACTGCTTTATGACCCATTAATTCAAATGAGGAAATTCTATCATCCATTAATTCCTGAGCAAAGTTTAAAAGTTCCAATGCTTCTGCGGGTGACTTTACACTTAAAATCGCAGTGCATATTTGGTTAGGTCGTGGAAACAATCTAAAACTTGCTGCAGTAATTAAGCCCAACGTTCCTTCAGAACCAATAAGTAAATTTTTTAAATCATAACCCGTATTATCTTTACGTAACCGCTTTAAACCGTTGAAAATGTCACCATTTGGTAAAACAGCTTCAATGCCAAGACAAAAATCTCTAATGTTGCCATATTTCAGAACTTGAACACCACCCGCATTTGTAGCTAGATTACCACCAACTCGACATGATCCCTGGGAAGCTAAAGCGAGTGGGAAAAATAAATTATTCTTACTTACCTCTTCCTGTAAATGTTCTAAAATAACTCCAGCTTCCACAATAATAACTTTTTCATCCAAATAGAAATCTCTAATTTTTCTCAATCTTTCTGTGGACAGTATAACAGAAGTCTTTTGTCTAGGATCAACTTGTCCGCCCACTAAACCGGTTCCACCTGAATAAGGGATGATACCAAGATTTTCTTTTTGACAGGCTTTTACAATTATGGAGACCTCTTTGGTGGTTCTGGGCAAAGCTAATATAGAATTGCTATTTCCATTCAAGATGCCTCTTGGCTCTTCAAGATATTTTGGGGTAACCTCACGAAGAGTGTCTTCTGGCAACCAACCCTCAATAGAATTGAAAAATTTGGAGATCAATGAATTAAGCAATGAACAAAACCACCCTGATGTTTATATAATCCTACCATAAATATATTTTAACATAATTAAAATAAATCAATAATTATCCAACGTTAGATTTACCCCGTCTATCATTTCTGAGATTTGCATAAAGCACATGATTCCGCCACCGGCCTGAAATCTGTAAATAACTTTGAGCCACTCCTTCATACTTAAAACCAGATTTTTCCAATACTCTTCTAGATGCTATGTTTTTAGGTAGACAAGCCGCTTCTATGCGACTTAGATCCAGTTGTTCAAAAGCATAATATACGACAGCAGGTAAAGCATCTCCCATAATGCCTTGTTGTGTATACGGTTCACCAGTCCAATATCCAATTGTTGCGGTTTGCGCAGGACCTCGTCTGATATTATCAAGCGTTATGGCGCCAACCAGTAATTGATCTGACCGTCTGATAATAAACAAAGGAATTGCCGTATTATTGTGAAAAGATTTTCGAGCCCATTCTACTCGTTGAGAAAATGACTTCTTTGTCAAATGATCATCTCGCCAATTTGGCTCCCAAGGCATTAAAAAATCAGCGCTTTTTTTACGTAAGTCAATCCACCCATCTCGATCGATCATTTGAGGCAATCTCAACGTAAGATTTTCGGTTTCGATATTAATTTTTGGTATCTTACGAAACATTACGCTACCAGCATATCAGTCAATTCATTGAATGAAATAACATTAGAGACAGGGCCATAAGTCGACAAAGCAGGCTTTTTATCCTGAATTACATTTCGAGCGAAATCACGAACTTCTTCTAAATTAACAGAATCAATTTTCGCTACAACTTCATCTAAAGACGGAATTCGATTCCAAATTGTTAACATTCTCGCCAATCTCTCTGCTCTTGAAGAAGCACTTTCAAGACCCATCAGCATTCCTGCTTTCATTTGAACTCTTGAACGATCTAATTCAGCTTGCTCAAAATCAATCGCAGCACGCTTCATCTCAGATATTGTTATATCAGATAAATCCTTTAAATTTCCTGAACTAGTACCACTATATATCGTCAACAAGCCAGTATCAGAGTATGCCCCACCTTGAGCAAATATGGTATAGCACAATCCTCTTTTTTCTCTAATCTCTTGAAATAGCCTTGATGACATGCCACCACCTAAAGCAATAGAATAGATCTGCGCGGTATAGATTGATTCATCCAAATATCCTGGTGTTTCAAAGGCTAAAGCAAAATGTGCTTGCTCTAAATCTTTTTCCACCTGTATCTCACCTCCGCTATAAATACTTGGAGATGTATTTACCTTTAAAATTGGTATTTTTTTATCAAATAGTGTTTTGATCTGGGATACTATTTTTTCATGATCTACAGCGCCGGCGGCTGACAAAACCATTTGTTCCGGCCCATAATGTTCTGAAACAAACTCCAATAAATCATCTTGACTAAAGTTACTCACTCGCTCACTCGATCCCAAAATAGTGCGACCTAATGGTTGATTGGGATATGCTGCCTCTTGTAACCAATCAAAAATAATATCATCAGGAGTATCCATAGCTTGACCTATCTCTTGTAAAATAACACCTCTTTCAGTTTCCAATTCTTGCCTATCAAAAATTGGATTCAATAAAATATCACTAATTACATCTATCGCTAAGGGCACATCATTTTCTAATACTCTGGCATAGTAAGCAGTCATCTCTCTGCTTGTATAAGCATTAATATAGCCACCAACATTTTCAATGGCTTGAGCAATATCAAGAGCAGAACGTTTATGGGTTCCTTTAAATGCCATGTGTTCTAGGAAATGTGCTATACCATTTTGTTTTAATGTTTCATTTCGCCCTCCTGTATTGATCCAAATTCCGACTGAAGCTGATTTCAACCCAGGCATATTTTCAGTTACAATCCTAAAACCATTATCGAGTTTGGTTAGCGAAATACTCATATGTCTATACCTTTAATAATTATTTTTTTAATTTGATCTAAGTTATTTGGGACCTTTTTAAATCGCTCAACCCGTTCTAACAAATCACTCATCCTATTTGGTAGTTCGGGGGAAACACCACAAGCGTTCCTTACTGCATCAGGAAACTTAGCAGCAGCTGCGGTGGCCAATATGATCATAGGAATATCATGATCTTTACCCTTTTCAAGAGCCACTTTTACACCTATTGCCGAATGTGGACATAAGAGCATGCCTGTGTCCTGATAAACTGAAAGAATGGTAGCGCTAGTTTCGTCTTCAGACGATGTTCCGCTTTCAAACACATCTTGCAACAATTTCGTTTCAACTGCACTAAGTTCAAATTCTTTAGTTGATTTTAAACTATGCATTAATTTACAAACAAGTTTAGAATTTTGATCATATATATCAAATAAAGCTCTCTCAAAATTTGAACTCACTTGAATATCCATTGATGGGCTAATCGATGGTTTGACTTTTTCAATCTTATAAATTCCACTGGCTAAAGCACGGTGTAAAATATCATTCTGGTTCGTAGCTATAATTAATTTTTCGATTGATAAGCCCATCTTTTTTGCAACATAACCAGCAAAAATGTCTCCAAAATTGCCAGTAGGTACAGTAAAATTAACTTTATTCTCAGGTGCCCCAAGAGATATTGCTGATGTAAAATAATATACGATCTGAGCCATCACTCTAGCCCAATTTATTGAATTAACACTTGCTAAATTCACTTTGTCTCGAAAATCAAAATCGTTGAACATTTCTTTTAAGAGTGCCTGGCAATCATCAAAATTTCCATCAACCGCCAAGGCATTAACATTATTTTCTACGGGTGTAGTCATCTGTCGGCGCTGAACGTCTGAAACTGCTCCGTCTGGATACATTATAAAAACCTCTACAGAACTCAAACCTCGAAAAGCTTCTATTGCTGCCGAACCAGTGTCGCCAGAAGTCGCACCCACAATAACGATTTTCTGAGATCTGCGCTTTAATGATAATTCAAACATTTGACCAATTAGTTGCATAGCCACGTCTTTAAACGCCAAAGTAGGGCCATGATAAAGCTCTAAAAGGAAGTTCTTCCCATCTATATTTGTTAATGGGCAACGTTCTTCCTTACCAAAATTTCTGTACGCTTTCTTAATTATTTCTTTAAATTCTTCATCACTAAAGGTCGAACCAATAAATGGCTTCATGATTGCAAATGCTATTTCTTCATATGAGTAACTTGCCATCTCTGATATAGCTTTTTTATTAAAAAAAGGCCACTCTTTTGGAACATAAAGTCCTCCATCTCGAGCAAGCCCCGTTAGCATTACGTCTTCAAAGTTTAATTCGGGGGCAGAACCTCTTGTCGAAACGTATTTCATATCAATAAACCTTATTAAACTATAAATCTTTTCGACGTTTGATACGCGATATCCAGTACGCTGTCATCCCCAACCATATAATACTTAAAGAAAACCAAGTGATAGCATAGTGAAAATGATTATTTGGGATTCCAGCTGTGTCGATTGGCCAAGGTAAAACTTCATTTACATTAGGTTTAATTTCTCTTGCTACAAGCAGTATTGGCTCTGTATTCAGATACTTAGACATCCTTGGCAAATCTCTTGCAAACCACAAATTTTTCTTAAAATCAGGATCTGGTGTAAACAATTTATCAATTTCATTTGGCCAAAGTAAATTCCCTGTGACCTCAACAAGACCAGAAGCTCGATCCTTGTTCTTATCACGTTCACGAATAAACCCTCTATCAATAAGAATTGACCTACTATTCGTTTGAAATTTTGTAATGACGCGGTAACCCGGACCAATAGGAGGCCGGCTTGTTAAAACATGTACTTCATCTTTAAATAATTCACCCGTTAACTTTACTGAAAGATACTGATGAAATTCTGGAGTAACAGAATTAGGTAAATCAGCTGGCACCGCTGAAATCATCTTGGATATTTTAAGTAACCTAGCTTCCTTCCATTGCAAGCGCTGAGTTTGCCAAACCCCCAAATAAGCCAGAATTAAAGCTCCCAATAAACCAAATAATATAGGTACTAGGAATCTCTTCATCCCAGGAATCCATAAGAAAAAGGCGCGAGTAATTCGCCGCTCCAATGTAAACTAATTAGAAAAAGGTATTTACCAATATACAATATTACCTACTTCAACCACCCCAAATATAAATAGCAGCAAATAGAAATAGCCAAACAACATCAACAAAATGCCAATACCATGCCGCTGCTTCAAAGCCAATATGTTGTGTTGGACTGAAGTGACCTTTCATAGTTCGAAATAAGCAAACCAATAAAAAGATCGATCCAATTAAGACATGAAATCCATGAAAGCCTGTAGCCATAAAAAACGTGGCACCATAAATATTTCCTGCAAATCCAAAGGCTGCATGACCGTACTCATATGCCTGAAAAAAGGTAAATAAGGCCCCTAGCGCAACAGCAATTATTAATCCATTAACTAAGTCTTTACGATTATTTTCGTGAACCAATGCATGATGTGCCCAAGTCGCAGCACATCCAGAACACAAAAGTATTAAAGTATTAATTAACGGTAAGTGCCATGGATCAAAAGTTTCAATGCCCGCAGGTGGCCAAATACTGTCTATCTTCGGACTGTCTGGACCCATTGGATAAAGCGCGTGCTTAAAGAATGTCCAAAACCATGCTACAAAAAACATAACCTCAGAAATAATAAACATTATAAAACCGTATCTTAAACCTATGCTAACAACTGGCGTATGATCACCAATATGGCTCTCAACAATAACCTGTGACCACCAGGCCCACATGACATACAAGACCAAAACAAGCCCAATAAGGAAAACAAATATTGTTATACTTTGCATCCACAATACAGCACCAAAAAGCATTACAAATGCACCAACTGCCCCTAAAAAAGGCAATATACTTGGATCAAGAATATGATAATCATGATTTTTTTCGTGTGCCATGTTGACTTTCCTTCTTACTTCAAAAAAATTATCTTATTCATCAGATAATTGGAATAGCGATGCTTGCTCCTGCGGCAATTCGGTTCTGTGGAACGTGTACGATAATGTAATAGACTTAACAAATTTTGCGTCTTTATCTTTTGTTATCTCTGGATCAATATAAAAACTCACAGGCATTTGAACACTTTCACCTGATTGTAAGACTTGCTCCTCAAAGCAAAAGCAAGCGATTTTTGTGAAATAACCACCAGCAGAGTAGGGGAAAACATTAAAGCTTGCCGTTCCAGCAACTGGTTCAGAACTTGGATTGTGAGCCTCATAAAATGCTAAGCCAGTTTCACCAATCTTCAATGTCAACTCATGTTTGATAGGTTTAAAATTCCAAGGCATTCCACGCTCTGTGTTGGCATCAAATTTGATTAAAATTGTCTGACTAAGAATTTCTATATTGTCTGATTTTGCAACCTGAGTAGTTCCACCAAATCCAGTGACTCTACAAAACCAATCATAAAAAGGTACTGCTGCAAAGGACAAAGTGCCCATAAAGACAACAAGCGTTAATGCGCCTACTACTGTCTTGTTGTTTGAAGAGTTATTCATCAGCAACGGGCGTGACACTGATACGGTAGCTATGATCAAAAGCCTCAAGCATTGCACCGTTACTCATTTTTACAACTGTTACTCCAAAGACAAGAGCTACAAAGCCCAAAAGCAAACATCCAATTATAATATTAGATCGCTGCCTTTTTTTGTGCAAAGGATGTAACTTACTTAAAGCCATAATTAAATAAACACCGGCCAATTAACAAATAATCCGACTGAAGCAGTAAAAATGACCAGCGACATAACTCTTGGTTTTAATAATGCAAAATAGTCATCAAACTCTGCTTGGTTATTACTACTGTAACCAGGAGATGTTATAGATACATCAGTCATTTTCTGTCCTTTATCAAATTTAACACAATTTGATCTTTAACGATCAGTTAGAGGCGATGTCTAAAGAACGCGGTTTTCCTGCATATTCAATTATTGCATTATCTAACCATTCCTCATACTCAACCATGGTTACTGCTCGAACCGTTATCGGCATGTATGAGTGATCTTTACCACACAATTCCGAACATTGCCCAAAATAAATTCCTTCTTGTCCTTCATCTACATTGAACCATAATTCAGCTATTCTCCCAGGAACCGCATCCTGCTTTACGCCAAATGCTGGTATGGTCCAAGCATGAATTACATCAGCCCCAGTAACCCGAACCACTATATTTTTTCCTGTTGGAATTACTACAGCAGTGTCTGTCGCAAGTAGATACTCATCCGGGCTATATCCGTAATCTTCAAGTTCATCTTTTGCTAACAGAAACCCGTCAAAACCAAATTCATATTCAGGATATTCATGCGTCCAATACCACTGATTTCCAGTCGCTTTTATTGTGACATCAGCAATTGGCATCTCTTGCTGCTTAAATAGAATAGGAACTGAAAAAGCACCTATAAAGATTAATATTACAATTGGTATAATAGTCCAAAGAACTTCCACAGTTGAATTGTGAGTAAATGTAGCTGGGTTCGGGTTTCTTTTTGAATTGTATCGGTATGCGACCCACAATAATAACATCGTTACGAATAAACTAATCGCTATTATTATTATATTAACCATACCATCAAGCCACTGAAGGTCTCTCGCTAGCTCTGTTACAGCCGGTTGAAAACCCATTCCCTCTGGCATTGGTTTTCCAATAGATTTTAGACCACCGGCATTAGCGAAAGAAAACAAGCTAATTATGCCCAATATCAATTTCGTCGAAAGAATTAATCGCATGCTTTTTTTCATTCTAAAAATCCTGGCATAGTTGCCATCCTAATAAAGCGTTAGATTCTTTGTAAAAGAACCAATTGATGTTGGCGGGAAACCATATTATTGCACCAATAACAAGTTTCCCCATTGCGGCATTGCGACGCTTTAAACCAACTTACCATAATAAATGGAGCTTATTTCGATATGACAAGCCTTTCGAACGAAAATGTCGCACCTTTTAGGCCCTTTGAGCAATATATAGAACAAAGCAAAGCTCTTAAAATATTAGGGAACCTTACCAACGACGCCGATGATGGAGAAGTTTATTTTGAAAGAAACAGTACTGAAGTATTAGTTTTCGACAATGATAACTTAAAAACAGCAAGTTTTAATGCGGCAGAAGGATTTGGAATTAGAACTGTTTTAGAGGAAAGTACCGGGTACGCACATTCTACAGAAATATCTGAAAAAGCACTTCTGAGAGCAGCCGAGAGTGCAAAAATTGCTTCCCAAAAAGGGGGGGGTACATTAGCCATTCCTCCACAAAAAACTAATAATCATCAGTACGATCAAATTGATCCCGTTTCAGAAGCAACTTTTGGTTCAAAAGTAAATATTTTAAAAGAGATAAATGAATATGCGCGATCATTAGATGAACGGGTATTTCAAGTAAGTATTTCAATAGCCGCTTCTCTGCAAGAAATAGAAATTTTAAGACCCGAAGGCTTTTCAGTCAAAGATGTTAGACCGATGACCAGATTAAACATATCAATAATCGTAGAAAAAGATGGCAGACGGGAGATTGGAACTGCTGGGGGGGGCGGTCGATCCAGCATTAAGCCACTTCTCGAAAGTTCCTATTGGGAACAGACAGCCAAAGAAGCACTTCGTATCGCACTTGTAAATCTAAACGCCGTTCCAGCTCCAGCGGGCATAATGGATATCGTTCTTGGTTCAGGATGGCCAGGAATTCTACTTCATGAGGCGATTGGGCATGGCTTAGAAGGTGATTTTAATAGAAAGGGCACATCTGCGTTTTCAAATTTGATGGGCAAGCAAATTGCTGCTAAAGGTGTAACAGTTTTGGACGATGGAACTTTAAAAAATAGAAGAGGATCTATAACTTTTGATGACGAAGGAACTCCATCAGCTAGGAACGTATTGATTGAGGATGGAAAATTAGTCTCTTACATGCAAGATCGCCAAAATTCACGATTAATGAAAGTAAACCCTACAGGGAACGGGCGACGTGAAAGCTATGCTCACGCACCCATGCCTCGAATGACAAATACTTTTATGCTCGGTGGCACAGATAATCCTCAGTCATTTCTAAATGATTTAAAAACTGGGATATGGGCTACTGGATTCGGTGGCGGGCAAGTTGATATTACAAATGGTAAATTTGTTTTTAGCTGTACAGAAGCTTACATGGTGGAAAATGGAAAAATTGGAACCCCAATTAAAGGAGCCACATTAATTGGAGACGGAGCAACTGCTCTTAAACAAATTCGTGGTATTGGAAACGATATGGCAATGGATCCAGGAATGGGCAATTGTGGCAAGCAAGGTCAGTGGGTTCCAGTTGGAGTTGGTCAACCAACTTTACTAATTGGAGGCTTAACAATAGGTGGCAGTGCTTAGTATTATTAGACTATTTCTCAATTAAGTAGGAACTTCTTAGCAAAACCCCAAACACAAGCTTTAATTTACTCAAAATTGGCGTAGATCGATAGAGAATTAAATAGATAAATTTACATTGCTGTAAATCCCTTATCGTTGCATCATAACCTTGCTTGTGTAATAATATTTCTTAAATTGATCTTTGTTTTTCAATCACCTAGTTCAATGAATAACGAGTAGGATAATCGTATGGCAAACAAAGAGTATGATGATATTCCAGGAACTTTCGTCTTCGATGCTGAACGTTCGCGAGAAGGTTACCATTTAAATCAATTCTGTATTTCATTAAGATTACAAAAAAACCGCGATGCATTCAATGCTAATGAAGACGCTTATCTTAATTCTTATCCCATGACACCAGCGCAACGTGGTGCAGTAATAAAACGAGATTGGAATCTGCTACTTGAGCTAGGCGGCAACATTTATTATACAGCAAAATTGGCCGCTAATGATGGTATTAATTTCCAAAACCTTGCCGGCAGGATGACTGGCATGGGAGTAGATGCTTATCGCGATATGATGTTGAGGGGTGGACGCCCAATAGAAGGGAATCGCACTAATTCGGAATGGGAGAAAGATTAATGGCTCGAATTACAGCAGGTGTAGGATGTTCACATGTTCCCGCAATTGGGGTCGCCATGGATACCAGCAATACCAATGACGCATATTGGAAACCAGTATTTGAAGGTTTCAATAAATCTCGAGAGTGGATGAAAAAACAAAATCCAGATGTTATATTTCTTGTCTATAACGATCATTGTACAGCGTTCGACGCCTCGTGTATTCCTACTTTTGCATTAGGATGTGCAGCTGAATTTCAACCAGCAGATGAAGGCTGGGGGCCTCGACCAGTTCCAGTGGTGAAAAACCATCAAAAAATGGCCAGTCATATTGCTCAATCTCTGATATTAGATGAATTCGATTTAACTATTATGAATGAAATGGAGGTTGATCACGGCCTGACAGTTCCTCTATCTATTATGTATGGCGATGTTGGACCAAATGAAGAATGGCCAGCTCTAGTTATTCCACTGTGCGTAAACGTAGTCCAGTATCCACCACCCACAGGAAATCGATGCTACAACCTTGGAAAAGCTGTGCGTCGCGCGATAGAAAGCTACGAAGAAGATTTAAATGTTGTAATATTTGGAACCGGCGGCATGAGCCACCAATTACAATATAAACGGGCTGGCCTTATTAACTCAGAGTGGGACACTAAATTTTTAAATCTGATGACCGAAGATCCTGTAGCAGCAAGTAAGATCACCCATTTGGAATACCTTCGAGAAACCGGTAGCGAAGGCATCGAAATGGTTATGTGGCACGTTATGCGTGGTGCTTTGGACGCAGAAGTTACTGAAGTGCATCGCCACTATCATGTCCCTGCTTCCAATACAGCAGTTGGCCACATCATACTTGAAAATAAATCTAAGGATAGTTTATGAGAATCTGTGTTGCTGGCGCCTACGGCGCATTTGGTTTAAAACATCTGGATGCTTTAAACAATATTGAAGGCATTGAAGTAACTTCAATCATGGGACCAACCAAAATTAAAATCGAAGCATTGGCTGCCGAACGCGGTATTAATCATTCAGGCACCACGCTGGAAGAATGCATTACACGAGATGACGTAGATGCAATCATCTTGTCAACACCAACCCAAATGCATGCAGACCAGGCAATTGCTTGTATGGATAGTGGCAAGCACGTCTTGATCGAAATTCCAATGGCTGACAATCTTGAAGATAGCAATCGCGTAGTTGATAAGCAAAAAGAAACCGGTCTGATTTGCATGGCAGGTCAAGTACGTCGTTTTAATCCATCACATCAGTGGATCAAAAATAAGATCGATGCAGGTGAATTAAAGCTTCAACAAATGGATGCACAAACTTATTTTTTCCGACGAACGAATACCAACGCAAAAGGCGAGGCTCGCAGTTGGACTGACCACTTGCTTTGGCACCATGCTTGCCACACAGTCGACCTTTTTCAATACCAGACAGGTGGTAAAGTGGTTCAAGCCTATGGTTTACAAGGTCCTTTACATCCAGAACTAGAAATAGCGATGGATATGTCTATCTGCATGAAAGCGGAAGATGGCGCTATTTGTACGCTCTCTCTAAGCTTCAACAATGATGGTCCGTTTGGAACATTCTTTCGCTACATCTGTGACAAAGGAACGTATATTGCAAGATATGACGATCTCTTTGACGGTAATAACAACCAAATTGATCTCACCGATGTAGCAGTGTCAAAAAACGGTATTGAACTGATTGATCGTGAATTTATTTCAGCTATCAAGGAAGGCCGTC
>Ga0206678_10000629_pt1 | contig 22574 bp, 18 predicted proteins | sample M180m12015metaG_FD_155453 | JGI IMG/M metagenome (GOLD analysis project Ga0206678, IMG submission 155453) | Ammonia-oxidizing marine archaeal communities from Monterey Bay, California, United States - M1 80m 12015 | ecosystem: Environmental > Aquatic > Marine > Intertidal zone | place: USA... | reverse complement strand
CTTTCAACCGCATTGGCATGGATAGAAATAAAAAGATCTGCCCCAGCCTTATTAGCAATTTTTGTTCTATTGGCTAATCCAATAAATTCATCTGTACTTCTTGTATAGATTAACTTAATATCTGGAAATTCTTTTTTTATAAGATCCCCTAATATTAAACTTACATTTAATACTACGGTTTTTTCCATGGTCTTATTATATCCTATAGCTCCTGGATCTTTACCACCATGACCAGGGTCAATAACCACTGTTTTTAAACCTAATCCAGTCTGACCATACAGTTGAAAATTAAACATCAAGCATGTATATGCAAGAAAAATGTAAAAAATGCGTTTATTCGCATGTATCTTTGTTCTATTATTCATCATATACTCTTCAAGTAATTGAAAAGGGGAAGTAAAATACTTAATATAAAATCCAAAAGTAAAAATGCTAAATGTATTTTTTGTATTCATTATGTATTTTTTATTCTCCTTACAATGTTAATTCCCAATCTTTTCATTGGTCAAAATCAAGTGGATAGTACCATAGAAGTAAAGAGTGAATTAGATTCCCCTATCAATTATTCATCTGTAGATTCTATAGTTATGAACATGGAGCATCAAAAAGCATACCTATATAATAAAGCACATGTAGATTATGGAGAAATTGTGCTGGATGCTTGTTTTATTGAATTCGATTTTAAAACAAAAGAGGTGTTTGCAAAATTATGTATAGACTCTTTAGGAAAAAAAACAGGAATTCCTTCATTAACAGATGGTACAACGGAAACAGTTTCGGATTCATTAAGATTCAATTTCGAAACAAAAAGAGGCATCACTTATCAAGTCAAATTACAAGAGGGAGAAAGCTATATCCATGGAGAAAAAGTAAAAAGACAGCAAAATGGTGATATTCATATAAATACAGCTTTATATACTACCTGTGATCTTGATCACCCTCATTACTATTTTAAATTAAGAAAAGCTATTATTAAACCTGATGATAAAATTGTCTCAGGTCCAATCAACTTATTTATAGCTGATGTACCAACTCCACTAGGATTGCCTTTTGCATTTTTCCCTAACAAAAAAGATAAAAGTGCCAATGGGATTATTATTCCTACCTATGGAGAATCTCAAGCACTTGGCTTTTATCTATTAGGAGGAGGATATTATCATAAATTCAAAACCAATAAACTCAGCACCTCTTTATTAGGAGACATTTACAGTAAAGGAAGCTGGGGTGTAATAAATAACACTTCTTATAAAGTGAAATATAAATACAATGGAAATATTCAGTTGAATTACCGAATGATAAAACAAGGCGAAAAGGAATTTGAGGACTATTCATCCTCCAATGAATTTTTTATTAAATGGAGTCATAGTCAGGACCCAAAAGCTAACCCAGGAACAACTTTCAGAGCCAATATCAATGCTGGTACCACTACCAATTTCCAAAATGATTACAACAATATATCTGCCAACAACTACCTAACAAATACTTTTAACTCCAACATAGCTTGGAGTAAACAATTTAAAGGAAAGATCAGCTCTAATTTAAATGTGAATTTAAGACACAATCAAAATAGCACCACAGACATGGTCACCTTCACATTACCTGAAGCTACCTATAATATTAACCGGTTCTACCCTTTTAAAATGTTAAGGAAAAATCCGAAAAACAAAAATTTCATAGACGAGTTCATCAATCAAACCAATGTGAATTACAATGTGAATTTTAAAAACGAAACGACTGATTCTGCAAGTAATATTTCTCTCAATAACATAGGTGGTTTAATGAGTAATTCTAGATATGGAATGAAACATAACATTAATGCTTCTTCTTCTATTAAAATCTTTAAAAAATCCATTACTATTAATCCAATTTATCAGTATTCTTCTCTTTGGTACATGAATGAAATACAAAAAACATGGAGTAATAACACTAGTGAAGTAATTACAGATACAGTGGATAACTTTGTAATGGCAGGCAGTCATAACGTAAGTGCTTCTGCTACAACAAAAATCTATGGCTTTTATCAATTCATGAAATTCATGAGGGGAAAAGGTGATGCGATTATAAGACATACTATTACTCCAAATATCAATTTTTCCTACCGGCCTGATAATGGCTACACTTATGACTATCAATCTGACACTGCTGGCACCATTTCTTATTATTCCCCTTTTTCAAATGGAATTTACGGAACTCCTTCTAGTGGAGAATCTGGTAGACTTGGAATTAACCTCATCAATGCACTAGAGCTGAAAAGAATTAACACCAAAGATACAACAGGTAATGAACCCTATAAAAGATCTAAGATTTTAGACAATATTACATTTAGTTCTGGGTATGATTTTGTACGAGACTCTATGAAATTAGACAATATCAATATGAATGGAAGAACTACTTTATGGAAAAACCTCAGTATGCGTTTTGGAGCAGTTTTGGATCCCTATTGGTATGATGGTGAAGGAAGAAGAAGAAACATCTATCAATACAACATCAATAAAAAATTGGGAACCCTAACAAATGCTAACCTTGCACTAAGCATTAATTTGAGGTCTAAAAAAAATAAAGACAAAGAATACAAAAGTGATCAAGGAACTGAAGAAGAATTAGACATGATCAATGCTAATCCAGACGCCTATATAGACTTTAATATACCTTGGACCTTAAGTCTTGATTATAAAATTGATTACAGGAGAAGTATCACCTCTTTGTTAGACACCATGTACTTAACTCAATCTGTTGGAGTTAGAGGTGATTTTAACATCACTAAAAATTGGAAAATTGCCTATATCACTAATTACGACTTCACCAGAAAAGAATTCAGCTTCACTTCAATTGAAGTAGCCAGAGATCTTCATTGTTGGGAAATAGGATTTAACTGGATCCCCTTTGGAATCATGAAAAGTTATAATATTCACATTAATGTAAAATCTTCATTATTGCAGGATCTTAAATTACAAAGAAGAAGAACCTGGTATGACAATGGAATCAGATAAACCAATCATATGAAAAAAATCATTACTATTAAAAATGCTCCAGCTCCAGTTGGACCATATAGCCAAGCCATTAAAAAAGATAAAACACTTTATGCAAGTGGTCAGATAGCCATAGACCCAATAACCAATGAATTAGTAACCAGCTCAATAAATGATGAAACCCATCAGGTCATGAAAAACATTGGCGCTATACTTAATGCAGCAGAGATGTCTTGGGGCAATGTAATCAAATGCTCGATCTTTTTAAGTGACATGAATAATTTCGGAAAAGTTAATGAGATCTACTCCAGCTATTTTGATAAAGATTTTCCTGCAAGAGAAACAGTTGAAGTTTCTTGTTTGCCAAAAAATGTAAATGTAGAGATTAGCTTTATTGCCATTGAAGATTAATCCTCATTTAGATTTAGCATCTCATCCCATAATGGATCTACTGGGGGATTGGCTTTAATTGTGATCATTTCTTTTTTTACAGGATGTTCAAATGCAATACTTCTGGCAAACAAATGAATAGAACCATCTCTATTGGTTCTATTTGCTCCATATTTAACATCCCCTTTTATCCTACATCCAATATGACTTAATTGAACCCTAATCTGATGATGCCTTCCTGTTTTTGGGTGTATTTCTAAATAAAAATAATTTCGACTTCTTCCCTTTAGAATATAATCCAACACACACTCCTTACTGCCATTTACCAATTTATCATAAGCCCTAGATTTATTTTTCTCCTGGTTTTTCTTTAACCAATTTGTAAGTGTTCCCTCTTCCAATGGTGGCTTATCCTCAACAATTGCCCAATATACTTTAGTTACTTTTTTTTCCTGAAAAAGACGATTCATTCTTTCTAGTGCTTTACTAGTGCGTGCAAAAACCACTACACCTCCTACTGGCCTATCTATTCTATGTATAATCCCTAAAAAGACATCTCCAGGTTTTTTATATTTCTTTTTAATATATGCCTTAACAGCATCAGCTAAAGTTGGATCTCCAGAATCATCTGCTTGAACAATGTCTCTCGGATTTTTTTTAACCGCAATTAAATGGTTATCCTCATATAAAACTTGTAAACTCATAAGTCAATGAAATTATTTAATGAGACAAAAATAGTGTCTTTAATACTGCTCTTTTTCATTAGGGAAATCCTCACTCTTAACATCAGCAATATAATTCTGAAAAGCATTTTTCATCTCATCAAATAAATTATGATATCGTCTTAAAAATCTAGGTGAAAATTCCTGCGTAATACCCAGCATATCATGAACTACAAGAACCTGCCCATCGACCTGACCTCCTGCACCTATTCCAATAATAGGAATACTGATCTCCTCAGCTACTTTTTGAGCCAATTCAGCTGGTACTTTTTCTAAAATAATAGCAAAACATCCTGCATCCTGTAACAACCTAGCATCTTCCAGTAATCGATCTGCTTCTTTTTTATTTTTTGCCCTTACAGCATAAGTGCCAAATTTATAAATTGACTGAGGTGTTAATCCTAAATGCCCCATCACAGGAATACCCGCAGTTAAAATTCTTTCTACTGAATCTAATACTTCAGACCCACCTTCTAACTTAACTGCATGTGCTTCTGCTTCTTTCATGATACGTACCGCAGATTTTAAGGCGCCCATAGAATCTCCTTGATAAGTTCCAAAAGGAAGGTCAACAACCACTAAAGATCGCTTTACAGCTCTGATTACTGAAGCAGCATGATAAATCATTTGATCCAATGTAATAGGCAAAGTAGTTTCATGTCCAGCCATTACATTTGATGCAGAATCACCAACCAGAATAATATCCATACCAGCCTGATCTACTATAGATGCCATAGAATAATCATAGGCTGTAAGCATAGATATTTTCTCACCCCTATTTTTCATTTCCTGTACTACATGTGTGGTAATACGCTTTATTTCTTTGTGCTGAGACATGGTATTTATAGATTTTAAACAACAAAGGTAATTTTTTAGAGGAATTAGTTTAACATTCATTATTTCATAAGCAATTGAATGTATAATTATTCAAATGAATAATCTTACTATTTTTAACAACTAATCAATAATCCTATATGTACTTAAGGGTCATCTTCCTTTTTATTCTAATTGCTAATAGCTCTACTGTTGCATATAGCAGCTTTATAAAAGGAACTATTGTTAATGAATCTGGAGAACCACTCCCATTTGCAACGATCTATGTAAAAAACACGACATATGGTGTTACCTCAAATAGTGATGGTGAATATTATATAGAGTTAAAACCAGGTAGCCATGTAATAATTTTCAGCTATGTTGGGCACATCTCCAAAGAATTACCCATTCAGTTAACTGAAAAAGGACGAACTATAAATATTACATTATTAGAATCAGCTACCAGCTTAAATGAACTAGAAATAGTATCCAATACAAAAAACAAAGCAAAAGAAGTAATGGCTAAAGCCAGAAAAAAAAGAAAGCTCTACCTAAATGCTATTGAAAATTATTCGTGTAATACTTACATGAAAAATTCTCTTGAAAAAAGACAAATTAAATTCACCAAGAAGGAATTGGAAAATGCAGAAGAAATACTGATCACAGACACTTCAATTCATGTAAATTTTGAAAACGAAATCCTGAATTTCATTGAAAGCTACAGTATTACTAATTATGAAGCGACTAATAAATACAAAGAAGAATTTCTTGGTTATCATGATTTTGCAGACACCAAAAAAGAATCGGGTCTAGATGTAAGTGCTACAGTAGGATATGGAGAATATTCAATTGTTCCAACTGAATTTGGAGTGGAAGACCCTTACCTACTTTACACAGAAGTATCTACTGGAGATTTCAACTTATATAAAAGCAGTGTTGTAATAAATAATGTGTTAGAAAAACCTATAATTTCTCCTTTAAGTATTAATGGTGCATTATATTATCGTTTTGATTTTAAAGGCTCTTTTTATGAAGAAAATAGCAAGATATACAAGATAAAAGTAACTCCCCTTTTTAACGGAGAACCATTATTTAAAGGCATCTTATTTATAGAGGATAGCACTTTTTCTATCAAATCATTTGAGCTAAGCATTAATGGCCCTATGCTTTTATGTAAAAACTTTAACCTAATTCAAGACTATATCCAAATAGACACTAATATGTACCTTCCTGCAAGAAGAGAGATCAATTACACAATAAAAGAAGGTAAATATCAGATCATAGGAAATGCAAGAATTTCACATAAAAATTACAAAATCAATAAAGTTTTCCCTAAAAAGTTCTTTAACACTGAAGAAAGAACATTCAATGACAGTGTCTATTCTAGAGATTCAACCTATTGGAATCATATTAGGCCCATTACATTAAAAGAAAAAGAAATTGAATACATAGATTATACGGATAGCTTAAGAGATGTACACCAAAGTGAAAAATACCTATTGGAACAAGACAGTATTGCTAATAGAGTAACATTAGGGAAGATCATATTTGCTGGTTTTTTCCACAGAAACCGTTTTAAAGGAAATGAATTTTATATTGAGCCTGTAGTTAGTCAATTCAACTTTTTTGGTATTGGGGGATATAGACATCGTTTAGGCATGCATTTTAACAAAGCTTTTGAAAATGATTATTTATTAGAAACAGATGGAGAGATCGATTATGGATTCAGAAACAAAGACGTAAAGGGTAAAATTGGAGTCGGTTTAACTTATTTTCCTAAAAAGTTTGTTAGAACATTTGTTCGTTTTGGTGATTATTATGAGTTAATCAATGAGTTTGCCTCACTTACTTCTGCTTTCACTAGAAGCAATTATGCAAGAACTAAAAGTGTTGAGATCTCTCAAAGAATGGAAATATTCAATGGTTTATATGGAGAGATTAAGTTTGATTATGCCAATAAAATTGCCATTACAGATCTTCAGCTTGCAGATTGGATCAATGAAATATTTGTAGACACATTAAATACACCTACTAATTTTCAAGATTATATCAAGTCTGAGTTTAGGTTTCAATTCACATACATTCCTAAACAACGATTCTATTACAAAAACAACAAAAAAATAGTATTAGGAAGTGATTATCCTACTTTTAACTTAATCTACCGAAAAGGTATTCCTGGTCTTTTTAATAGTGAGGTGAATTTTGACTATATAGAAATAGGAGCCTTTGACGAAATAAAACTACCTCAACTAGGCTCCTCTAAATGGAATGTACAAGCAGGTACATTTCTAAATAAAAACAATTTAAGAGTTTTAGAATGGAAATATTTCAGAGGATCTGATTATTTTTTCTTTAGCAATCCATTAAAATCTTTTCAGCTTTTAGGCCCTACTTTAAGTACACCTAATGAATACATAAGAGGGAATTACATGCATCATTTTGAAGGAGCAATCCTAAATAAAATTCCAATAATTCACAGATTGAAATTATCATTAGCAGGAGGAGCCGGATTCTTGCTAATTCCTGAAGATGGAATGGCCCATGGTGAAGTTTTTGCAGGAATAGAAAGAATAACCAGAATTAGAGAACAGCTATTTAGAATAGGGATTTATGCCGTAACTGCAGACAATACACTGGACAATTCCAACTCTTCATTTAATCCAAATTTTACTTTTAAATTCGGAGTAAGCTATTATAATCCTGTAAATAGAAAATGGGATTTTTAATTATTTACCGGGATTCTTTTAAGCACTTCTAATAAAAAATTCCAGAATTTATCTACAGAAGCAATATGCACTTTTTCATCTGGTGAATGAGGGTTCCTTATGGTTGGTCCAAAAGAGATCATGTCTAAGCCAGGATACCTTTCATTTAAAATTCCACATTCCAATCCTGCATGGCAGGCTTGAACTCTAGGATCTTCTTTATACAATTCTTTATATAGTGGCACCATAATCTCTAGAATTTCAGATTTCGGATTTGGAGCCCATCCAGGATATGACCCTGTATGCTCAACTACTGCACCTATCATAGAAAATGACGCCCCTACAGTGTGAGCAATATCCATTTTTGATGATTCCACAGAGCTTCTCTGTAAGCTTTGTGTACTATAGGTTCCCTCTTTAACGATTACTCTTGCCAAAGAAGAAGATGTTTCCACCAATCCTTCAATAGCCATACTCATTCTATATACTCCATTTTGAACAGCCCTAATGGATTGAATTACTTTCATTGAATCATCACTGTTCATAGAAGTATTAGGAAGTTCAGCTGAACCAATAGTTATTTGAAGATCAGGATCTGCTATTGCAAATTCTTCTTTTATATGACTTATCGTTTGATTCAATTTCTCTGTTGGATCTGAATCAACTACTATAGTTGCAAAAGATTCTCTAGGTATTGCATTCCTTAAACTCCCCCCATCAATTTCAGCAATTCTCAAATTATGACTTGAAATATCATCTAATAACCTGTTCATTATCTTGTTGGCATTGCCTCTTTCCAAGTGAATATCCATTCCCGAGTGACCTCCCTTTAATCCTTTAACACTGATCTGAAAAGCAAGATCTTGAGAAGAAGTATTAGCTAATTCATATTTATATTCAGAATTGGTGTCAATACCACCTGCACAACCTATACTAAACTCATCATCATCTTCAGTATCTAGATTAAGTAAAACCTTACCTTTTAAAATTCCTTTTTCTAGCTCAAATGCCCCTGTCATTCCTGTTTCTTCATCAATTGTAAACAAAGCTTCAATGGCAGGATGTTCAATATTATCTGATGACAATAGAGACATAATAGCAGCCACACCCATTCCATTGTCAGCACCTAGCGTAGTCCCTTTGGCTGTTACCCAATCATTATCAATATAGCTCTGGATACCCTGAGTATTAAAATCAAAATCTGTATCTGCATTTTTTTGATGGACCATATCTAAATGACTCTGAAGAATAACTGTTTTTCTATTCTCCATTCCTTTAGAAGCTGATTTTTTAATGATCACATTTCCAGCGGGATCCACATAAGTTTCCAAATTTAAACTTTCACCAAATGCTTTTGCAAAAGCAATTACACGTTCTTCTTTTTTAGATGGTCTTGGCACTAAATTTAAATCTTCAAAATGATTCCATACTACTTTGGGTTCTAGATCTCTTACTTCCATTTTTTATTCTTTTTTATGGGGGGTTCTACTATAAAAAACAAAACCTCCTTTATTATATAACTTATTAATATTTGCATGACCTTCTAGCTGATGCTGCCGATCTATCCTTGAAACAAAATAAACTCTTTTATCTATCTCACCATTCATCATCCAATCTAAAATTTTATGCTCAAATTGTTTTCGTTGCTTACTATCCAACCTATCTACAGAATTATTTTCAAGTATTTCATCATATAATCTTTCTTTAGCATGATATAATGAATCCGAAGAATTAAGCTGTTGGATTTGCGCATAAAAATAATGGGCATAGCTTTTATAGCTTACAGTAATAACATATTTATTTTCATCTTTAATAGATTCATAAAATTCAATTGCTGGACCCTGACTATACATTTCTATTTTTGGAACAACATATTTACTTAATAAGATCATTGATGAGCCAAGACCTACTAACAAAATAAATAAAGCAATAATAATTTTCCTTCTATATAAAAAGCCAATAAATAACAATACAATAATTGCATAAAATACTCCAATTAGGTATTCATATCCACTCCATTCAACGTTAATTTCCAATGAAGCAAGTGCAAACAGGTCATCTAAATATGGAATTAACCAAACCTCTTTATTAACTATTATTAAAGGAACTATAATTAAACAAAAAGAAAAGATCATTCCCATGATAGCCAAAGTTCCTAAAACCCATTTTTTTATCTTTCCAGAAGTACTCCATTCGTACAGTTCAAGTGCGGCTAAAAAGCTAAGCGGCAAATAGCACATAGAAGAATAATGGACGATCTTTGTTGAAACTATCGTGAATAATATTAGCACTACCCAGAATAAGATCTTCATCCATTTCTCAATATTATTGTATTCTTCATTGTTACTCTTAAAGAATCTAGGTAATGCAATAATAGACATAGGAAAACATCCTAATAATATTACCAAAAAATGATAAAAAAATGGTTGTTCATGTCCAGCTACTGGTTGGGAAAAAAGCTCGATTTGATATGCTATAAATTCAAAAAGGAACCATGGGCCATTTTTATAGGTTTCATATCCGAACCAACAAGAGGTTACTAAAAAAGTAGCCGCACTAAAAATAAGGATCTCTTTAATTGAAATTAGTTTTCTGAACTTTTCAAAGATCCAGTAAACTAAAAAAGTTAACAGTAACAATAATAACCCAACTGGTCCCTTTGTAATAATTGCCAATCCAATGAATAGGCCTGCAAATAAAGCATTCTTATTTCTATGTTTAGGATCTATAGATCCTATTAAAATCAGCAGTCGAAATATTCCTAAAAAAATAAATAAATTAAATAACGGGTCAATAATTCCAGATCTGAAATATAAAAATGGAAGAAATGATCCAATATAGATAAGTACCCATATTATGCCCAGCTTAACATCCCTAATTTTCTTCCCTATATTAAACAAAATCAGCATAGACATGATACCAATTAAAGCATTAGGTAACCTGGCGGCAAATTCATTGACACCAAATATTTTCATAGAAAGGGATTGTGTCCAGAAGAACAATGGCGGCTTTTCCTGAAATGGCTCAAAATTCACTTGAACCTGCATAAAATTACCAGTAACAAGCATTTCTCTAGAAGATTCAGCAAAGTTGATCTCATCCCAGTCAAATAGATGAATATTTCCTAGGAAAGGTATAAATAGAACTATACCAAGAAATAAAAAAGCTAAATAATAACCATATTTATGCAAATAGCCGATCATTTATTTCTTTTTAAAAAATGAATACTCCGCCCAGCTCCCCCATTTAATATTTTGCAAGAAAGTATATATAACTAAAGATCCGACACATCCGACAATAGAGCCTACAAAAACATCTTCAAAAAAATGTTGCGAAAGATATACTCTTGAATAAGCAGTAAAAGAGGCGATTATAATAAAAATTGGTCCCAGTTTATTTTTTGAGAACAATAAAGTAAGCAAACAGCAAATACTAAATATCGAAGTAGTATGACCACTGGGAAAAGAATTACCTTTTAGTAATTCAACACCTTCTACTTTATGTAACACATTGTTTTGAAAATCATTGTACAATTCAATAGATGGTCTTGCTACATCACTATAGATCACCTTTTTTAAAAATTGAGTAATTAAAGCTGTTGTACTAAAACAAATAGTTGCAATAATTCCATATTTAAGTCGATAGAAAAACAGAAAGACCAAAATTGAAACAGCAAACCATCCGTCTCCTAAATAAGTACAATATTTAAAAAAAACATCCTGAAATGAGCTCCAAGAATGATTCACTATGATTAAAGATTCCGTTTTAGAATAATTGAATAAGATTATTATAAGACCAATCAAAAAAACTAGGTATCCAACAAAAAACATTGGATGCTCTTTAATATTTTCAATGATCTTTTTCAGCATATAAAATCTAAGTTTTTATTCAGTCAATAATTTCCATTTCATTAGCCCAATACGAGTAAAGAAATGTTTAAAAGAAGTAGAAAGCACCCCTAATCCATAGGTAATACTTCTTGATAAATTAATAGAAGATGCCTCTTCAAAATATTTAGTTGGACAGGTTATCTCAGCAATTTCATAATTTTTATAGACAATCTGTGATAGCATTTGATTGTCAAAAACAAAGTCATCTGAGTTATTATTAAAAGAAATATTTTCAAGGACCTCTTTTGAAAATGCCCTATAACCAGTATGGTATTCAGATAATTTCTGTCCGATCATTACATTCTGAAAGAGTGTTAAGAATCGGTTAGCAATGTATTTATATAGCGGCATACCACCTTTTAAAGCCCCTTTTCCAAGTATCCTTGAACCTAATACAACTGGATAAACTTCATTGGCTATTAAATAGCTCATACTCTCAATTAATTTTGGAGTATACTGATAGTCTGGATGAAGCATAATGACTATATCAGCTCCAATTTCTAGCGCTTTATTATAACATGTTTTCTGATTACCTCCATAACCCTTATTCTTTTCATGCCTAATGACATGCTGAATTCCAAGTAATTTCGCTAAATCAGTAGTATTATCTGTACCATGATCATCAACTAATATAACTTCATCCACTATATTCATTGGGATTTCCTTATAAGTTTTTTCTAATGTTTCAGCAGCGTTATACGCAGGCATCACTACCACTACTTTTTTTCCTTTGATCATGAGCGATTTTTGATGCAAAAATAAAATAATAAAGAAACAGTCTAATCCTATGCTAAAAAAATACCTTTGTCTTATGTCATTGTTTAAAAAACATAGATCAAATATTGTATTTGGAGGTGTCGTTGTATTGCTATTCGCCTTTTTCTTTAGTCCCCTTTGGGATAACCTTTACACTTATCTTATTTCTTTAAATTTAGAAGCTCCTAATATAGAAGAAAATTTAAGGTCAGATGAGAACATCTATTTTGATAAGACCTGGACTATTTACAAAACAGATGAAACCAGTAGCTCTATTCAAGATTTTGATAAACCTATCTTTATCAATTTTTTTGCAACATGGTGTGCCCCTTGTAAAAGTGAATTTCCATCAATCATTAAATTACATGATCAATTTAAGAATAAAATTGAATTCATCATTGTAAGCCCTGACGAGGACCTCTCTATCATAAAAAAATATGAAGAATATTACGAATTTCCTCTGCCATTTTACAATTCAAACAGAATACTTCCACTTAATGTAGCTGTTAATTCTTACCCTTCAACATATATCATTGATAAAAACAAAAAAGTGCTTTTGACTATTCAAGGCGCACATGACTGGAGCAGCAAAAATGTAAAAGACTTTTTAAACAAATTATCAGAAGAATAAATCAATATGTTTTATATTTTAGTTCAACATAATTATTAGCATTTAAATCCATGATCAATCTATCTCAATACAAAACTTCATTTAAAGGTGACCTTGCTGGTGGTTTAACTGCCGCTATTATTGCGCTACCAATGGGCCTAGCATTTGGACTTCAAAGTGGGTTAGGACCTGAAGCAGGCCTTTATACTGCTATCATCCTTGCTATAATTGCTTCTTTAATTGCAGGTACTAAAACATTGATAAGTGACCCCACAGGTCCAATGACCATCGTTGCAGCTGGGATCATTGCCAAAGCAGGCATAGATACAGATAGCGGAATAGCTATGATCATCGTTACTTTTGCATTGGCAGGATTGTTTCAGATAGCCTTTGGTTTTATTAAGGTTGCTCAGTATGTAAAGTATATTTCCTACCCTGTACTTTCAGGTTTTATGGGTGGAATTGGAATTATTATCATCCTTTTTCAATGGCACTCATTTTTCGGAGAAAAAACACCAGGAAAAGTCCTTGACATTATCAGCCATTTACCAGACCCTATCATTCACCATCACTGGAGTGCAATGATCTTGGGAGGGGTTACTCTTTTTTTAATCTACACCATTCCTTTGATCTCAAAAAAAATCCCGGCTGGACTTATCGCTCTAATTCTTGGTACAATGGCTTCAATGGCTTTAAAAGAATATTCTTTTATAGGTGATTGGCATTTCGATACCATTGGAAATATCCCAAATCAGCTTCCAGAAATTAAACTAGGCTTTTTAGAAAGTTTTGATTATTCTCAACTTTCAGTTGTTATTGTAAGTGCACTAACATTGGCAGGACTAGGCACTATTGATACTCTTTTAACATCAGTTGTTGCAGACAATATCACCAAAACAAAGCACAATGGAAATCGAGAATTAATGGGGCAAGGTTTAGGGAATTTAGTTACCGCTTTATTTGGCGGTATTCCTGGAGCTGGATCTACAACTGGAACTGTTTCTAATATTAATTCTAATGGAACGACTAATCTAAGTGGGATTTTTAAAGGGGTGTTTTTATTAATTGTTCTCTTAGGATTAGGAAAATACTTATCTATTGTACCTAAACCTGTACTTTCTGCTTTATTGATAAGTGTAGGAATTGGAATTATTGACTTTAAAGGAATTAAAAGGCTAATTAAAATTAAAAATAGCGACACTCTTGTATTAATTCTAGTAATCTCTCTAACTGTATTTGCCGACCTATTAGTAGCTGTTGGAGTTGGAATGGTACTATCTTCTTTCTTTTTTATGCAGAGAATGGGAGAGATCGTAGAGGAGCAAAGTAAAAAAGGTAATTTAAGTGAGGTTGAAAAAAAATTAAAAGTACCTGAAGCCATAAAAAATAGAGTCTTTAATTATGAATTGGATGGTCCCTTATTCTATGGATTCTCAGATCAGTTTAAGGCCCAAGCAGAAGCAATTAAAGATAAAGATGCAGTAATTATTAATATGTCACATGTCCCCTATATAGATGCTTCTGGAATTTATGTTTTGGAGGAAGTAATCAGTGGCTTTAAAAGTAAAAATATAGAAGTTGTATTGGTTGGAGTGAAAGATCATATCTTTAAACAATTCGAAGATCTTCAAGTAATTCCCAATACTTTGCCAGAAGAAAATGCATATAATTCAGTTAGAGCTGGAGTAAAATATCTTAAAAATAAGCTTCAAGACGAACTTTAGACATGCTATTATTTTGTCAAGATGTTTTTTAACTTTGCATTTCCTACATGTACAAACTGTTTATAAGACCCATCCTCTTTTGTTTTGACCCTGAAAAGGTCCATCATTTCAGCTTTTCAATTATTTCATGGATTCATTATATTCCTGGAGCTGCTTTTATCATAAGTGCTATATATTCAAAGAATAATCCTAGATTAAAAAAAGAAGTTTTTGGAATTTCATTCCCTAACCCAGTAGGGTTAGCTGCTGGATTTGATAAAGAAGCAAAGTTATATAATCAGCTTAGCTCATTTGGTTTTGGTTTTATTGAAATAGGAACTGTTACTCCAAAAGCTCAACCTGGTAATCCTAAAAAAAGAATCTTTAGATTAAAAAAGGACCAGGCTATTATTAACAGAATGGGAATCAATAACCATGGTGTAGAAGCTACTGTGAAAAATCTAAAAGGTAAGAAACAAAAAATTATTATAGGTGGGAATATTGGAAAAAACACAAGCACGCCTAATGAAAACGCATTAGATGATTACTTGATCAACTTTAAAGCACTACACCCTCATGTAGACTATTTTGTGATTAATGTAAGCTGCCCTAACGTAAATACTTTCACCAAATTACAGGACAGAGATTTTTTAATCGAGCTAGTTACTCAATTGAATTCTTATAATAATCAACAAAAAGTTCAAAAGCCCATTTTATTAAAAATTGCACCCGACCTCAACAATGAACAATTAGATGAAATCATTGAAATTGTTAAGATTACCCACTTAGCTGGAGTTGTCGCCACCAATACAACAACATCAAGAAGTAATCTAACTAGCAATAAAAGTATTATTGATGAAATTGGAAATGGTGGTTTAAGTGGTCAACCTTTGAAAGATAAATCTACTGAAGTAATCCGTTATTTAGCGCAAAAATCCAATAAAGCTTTTCCAATAATAGGTGTTGGAGGAATACATTCTGCAGAGGATGCGCTTGAGAAAATAGAAGCTGGAGCAGATCTAGTTCAGGTATATACTGGATTTATATACGAGGGGCCATCCCTTATTAAAAAGATCAATCAAAAAATACTGAGCCAATCCAATAAATAGGTAAATTAGGATTGTTTGCTGAACAAAACATATTATATATTTTAAAAGTATACGTTTAACATTACGTTGAATTTCATAAAGTATTGAATACTAAAAAAGGATGTAGCCAATTAGTTTAATTATCAATAAGGCCATGAAATATTATTTCTTATATATCTTTTCAATACTTTTTTTAAACCCTCAATTATTAGGGCAGAACTACACCTCATATTTTACTGGTAGCTCATCAGACATCAACACTATTACCAATGGAGGCATCTGTCTAATGGGAGGAGCATCCGAAGATGACAATGCAATGAGCTGGTTTTTACAAAAAGCCAATGGCGGAGACATTCTTGTATTAAGAGCTTCAGGAAGTGATGGATATAATAATTATATGTATACAGGATTAGGTGTAAATGTTAATTCTGTAGAAACAATAGTATTTAACAACGCCTCAGCTTCTAACGAGCTCTACATCCTTCAAAAAATTCAACAAGCAGAAGCAATTTGGTTTGCAGGCGGAGATCAGTGGGATTATGTTTCCTATTGGAGAAATAGCCCTGTGGACAGCTTAATTAATGAAGCAATATCCAATAGAAATATAGTAATAGGTGGAACAAGTGCAGGAATGGCTATTTTAGGAGGATTCTATTTTTCAGCACAAAACGGCACAGTTACATCCTCAACTGCCCTTTCCAATCCTTATAATAACAACATTACCGTAGATTCTTCAACATTTATTTTTAATCAAATTATATCAGATGTAATCACAGATACACACTACGATGATCCTGATAGAAAAGGAAGACATGTAGTTTTTTTATCTAGAATTTTAACTGATTATGGTATAGTTGGTAAAGGTATCGCTTGTGATGAATATACTGCTGTTTGTATTGACAATAATGGCATTGCTTCAGTTTATGGAGAATACCCTAATTATGATGACAATGCCTATTTTATACAACCAAATTGTGAGCTAATAGACAATAATCCTGAAAATTGTAATCCAAACAATCCTTTAGACTGGAATCTAGGAAATGAAGCTATTAAAGTATATGCTGTAAAAGGAACAATTAATGGGGCAAATTCATTCGATCTAAATAATTGGGAGACTGGCATTGGGGGTTCTTGGGAAAATTGGCATGTAGATAATGGAACATTATATCAGCAATCTGGCATCCAACCTAATTGTAGTACTATCTCAATTTCAAAACCTACTGAACAAGAAATTATTACTATTGCACCTAATCCAGCGAATAAATACACAATTATTAAATTAAAAAATCCTGAAACCTCTTACTCATTAAAACTCATTAATTCAATGGGTCAAATACAAAAACAAATTTTTAAATTAAATTCCCAAGTGTTCAATTTAGAGACAAACAGGCTACCTTCAGGTCTCTATTTTATAGAAATTACTTTCGATAACAATAAAAAACTTATTAAAAAACTAAGTGTTCTTTAGAAAAAAATTACTTACAGTAATACTTTAACTTATTTGAATAACTTAGTTTAGCCGTTCCTTTAAAAATCTATTAGATGCAAGAAGCCATAAGAAAGATTAATGATAGAAGTAATGACAGGTTTACTTTTTGCATTGAGCTGATCAATGAATTCAGTCTTAAAAATATAGCTGAGCTAGGTGTATATAGAGGAGATTTCGCTAAAGAATTACTTGAAAAGAGTACTTCTATCGAAGAATACACAATGATCGATCCATGGAGAAATCTATCTAAGTGGAACAAACCTGCTAATAAAGATAATAACACATTTGAAGAGTTCTATCTGGAAACCATGCAAAAAACAGATTTTGCCAAGGAAAAAAGAAAAGTATTAAGAGGTAAAACAACTGAAGTTATTAATGACATAAAAGACAATTCTTTAGATTTCATTTATATAGATGGAGACCACACACTTAAAGGAATTACTATAGACCTGATTAACTTATGGCCTAAAGTAAAAGAAAATGGTTTTATAGTAGGTGATGATTTCTGTCCTTCAATCTGGCAACATAGCCCTAAGTTTGAACCCACATTAATATTTCCTTTTGCCGTCTATTTTGCAGAAGCAGTTAATACTAAAATATATGGCTTACCTCATAGTCAGTTTTTAATTACTAAAGACCAATCTGGCTTTGGATTCATCGATCTAACAAATGGCGAGTATGCTGACCCTGAGCTTAGAAAACAATTCTTAAATAGCCCAAAATCCATTTCTAAAAGAATCTTTAATCAGCTTCCATATGCTAATAAAATAGCTGGTGTAATAAAAAATAAAAGAAGTTAATAATCCAAAACAAAAATGAAAATCAAGAACTTACATCAAACATTTTTTCTAATTATTTTATTTCTTAATCTCCAAAGTTATTCTCAAACACAATTGGAGATGAATGATGATGCTTATAATGATTATTCAAAAGCTGATAATGAGCTAAACGACACTTATCAAGAAATAATCGAAAAATACAAATCAGATACTATATTTATTGAAAAGCTTAGAATAACACAAAGAATTTGGATTCAATTTAGAGATGCTGAATTAGATCTAAAATACCCAGAAAGAGAGCCAGGCTATTATGGTTCTGTTCTACCAATGTGTAAAGGGTATTATTTAGCCTATCTAACAAAGACAAGGACTGAAGCTTTAAAAGAATTTTTAAAGCCATATGTTGATGGAGATGTTTGTAATTGACATTCGTAAATAAAAACTTATTTGTAATATTTAATTTCTATTTAGCAGTATGTCTATTGGTAGATCAACAAACTTATTACTTGCTATAAGTAATCTATTTTTCTTATTGCTATACATCACTTTATGTGTAAACAACAGAATTGCAGTTGATGATTTTTATTTTCTTTCTAATGTTAGTGAACATGGAATAATTGATGGTGCCATTTTAGAATATAACAGCTGGAATTCAAGGTGGCTATCATTGCTATTGAATCATTCAATTTTATTTATTTATCAAAAGATGAATTTTAGTATAGCTTTATATGGAATTCTCAATTTAATCTTATTTGTATTAGCAGTATTTTTTTTAATAACAACAGTATTAGATTATATAAATATTTCTCCAATCTTAAAAAAGAACAAACTGCACTTCCAATTATCACTTTTAAATTATAGTGTGTTTTTTGTTGGTTTGATTTTTATATCAACCATGAGAATTGGGGAGACTTGGTTCTGGATATGTTCTTCCACAGGTTATATATGGAGTAATATAATGTTTATACTAGGAATAGGTAGTCTCTTAAAAAGAGAAGGAAAATCTTCACTAAGTATCATTGGTTGTTTATCCTTCTTTTTTATTGGAGGTAGCAGTCCTACTTTAAGTCTACTTTCAATTTTAATATTATCTACAATAATAATACTTGCTTCAATAAATTACTTCCAAGATTTAATAAATAAAAAAATTATAATTAAACGTTCTTTATTGAGCTTACTTTTTTGTTTAAGCTCTTTTATAATACTTTATTTAGGTGAAGGCAATCGAATTAGAGAACAGTTTTTTGATGAAATTTCAATTGGATACAGTATTATTCTAAATTTTAAAATGGCTGGAATCATTATCTTAAAAAGGATTCCATTAATTATACCTTTCATTGCTATTCTTTCATTACCAATAATAGCTTATAGTAATAATTTAAAAAAGGGGAAATCAGATATGAATTGGAAGAAAAAAATTATTTATCTATCTATTCTATATCTTAGTTTAATTTACTTTTTTCAACTTCCTATTACCTACAAGACACAAGATGTTGGGGCATACAGAACACTTTTCTTTATAACAATTTTAACGATCGTATATTTTCTAATTTTATTCTTTTTAATTGGCAAAAATTTATCTATAAGCAAACGATTACTTAATTATGTATCTATAATTCCTTTATTGATCTCCTCGTTTATATTCGCTTATTTTTTAATTAATCAATATTACACTACAACAAAATATGCTAAAGCTTATGACCAAAGAATGATTAATTTAAAAGAGGAACTGCACGATATTGAAATATTAGATTTGAAGCCCTTACCTCCTTCTGGAATGTTATATTCTGCCGAAATTTCATCAGACACTTCACATTACTCAAATAAATTCATTAAAAAAGCATTGAATCTGAATTATAAAGTAAGAAAGAGTAAATTGTTAAATAATCAAAATAAATAAAACCAATGAAATTAGGAATTGTAATATACTCTGACCATGCTGAAACTGTTTTCAACGGATTTAGGTTGGCCAACTTTTCTTTAAATAAAAATGATGATGTAAAAGTATTTCTATTGGCAAGAGGGGTTGAAGCAGAAGAGCTTTCCAATGAACAATTTAACATCAAAGATCAAATGAAATCTTTTATTACCAACAATGGAGAGATTTATGCTTGTGGCACCTGTCTTAAAATAAGAAATTCTGAAGGAACTGAGCTATGCCCTATGTCAACAATGGCAGACCTATATGATATTATTGACCAATCTGATAAGGTCATTAGCCTTTAGGTTTAAAGCTGATCACCCAAAGTGCAACAAAAGATACAAGTGCATTGTAAATAATGAGCTCTGCTCCAAATTGATACTCTCCAAACCAACTGATAAGATCATTTTTATTCAAGTACCATATAGTTCCTAGCACAACTGGAACTGCTCCACAAACCCATGGAACCCATTGGTCTCTTAAATTTCTTTTAGTGAGAATCCCAAAAAAGAAAAGCCCTATTAACGGACCATAAGTAAACCCTGCCAGTGTAATCAAGGTCCAAATGGCAGAATCTTCAGATGTTCTTCTTAAAATAATGATAGTAATGACCAAAACAATAGACATTATAATATGAACACCTTTCCTTATTCTCTTTTGTTCTGATTCTTCTTTTTCCTCTACATTTAAAAAGTCTACAGAAACAGAAGTAGTTAAAGAAGTCAAAGCCGAATCCGCACTACTATAAGCAGCTGCTATCAACCCTAAAAGAAACAAAACACTAACTGCAATTCCTAGTTTTCCACTTTGTGCAATTTCAGCAAATAAAAGATCCGTTCTTTCTTCATTCAATAATGCGTTAGCACCTATACCTGTTTGCTCATAATACATGTATAACAAAGCACCTAAAGCTAAAAAGATTACATTGACTACTATCAATATACCTGCAAAAGAAACCATATTCAATTGAGCCGACTTTAAATTCTTACAGCTTAAATTTTTCTGCATCATGTCTTGATCCAATCCTGTCATTCCAATAGTAATGAACATTCCTCCTAAAAAATGTTTCCAGAAATAATTATTATCTAACCAGCTATCAAAATAAAACACTCTTGAATAACCACTGTTCTTTACACCCTCTATAATACCTCCCTTTTCTTCTATATTTAATGCATCCCCTATCAGGTAAACAGTAACAATAACAGAAGCCAGCATAAAAGCTGTTTGTAAAGTATCTGTCCAAATAATGGTCTTAATTCCTCCCCTATTGGTATAAACCCAAATCAACAACACAGAAACTAATACAGTAATTTCAAAAGGAACTCCTAAATCATCAAATAAAATTAATTGTAATACACTAGCTACCAATAACAACCTAATAGAAGCTCCAATAACTCTAGAAATTAAAAATAATGCTGAGCCTGTTTTATAGCTCCATAAACCAAACCTAGTTTTTAAATAACTATAAATAGATGTTAAATTCATCTTATAATAGATAGGCAACAGCACATAAGCTACTATGAAATAGCCTATTAAATAACCAAACACCATTTGCATATAACTAAATTGATTATCTGTATCTCCCACCCATCCAGGAATAGAAATAAAAGTAATTCCGGATAAAGACGCACCTATCATACCAAATGCAACTATATACCATGGTGACTTTCTTTCTCCAAGAAAAAAAGCACTGTTACTTCCATCTCCTGATGTTAGCTTTGCGATCAATAAGAGCAATCCAAAATAGGCAGCAATGATCCCAATAATTAATGCAGGTTCCATACAACAAAGAAAACCTTTTACTATGTTTGCTTAACAAGGATAATGTTCAGATATTAACTTTTCATTCTTAAAACATGAACCTAGAAGAAGAGATCAACCAACTTGAAATATCGGTTAAGCAACTCGAACTGGAGCAAAAAGAGCACTACTCTATCAATAAAGAAATTGATGAGTATTTGTTCGATTTTTTAAATTCTCTATCCGACAAAAAAGGATTTGAAAAAGATTTTTCTCCTAGCGAGCTTATCTTTAAAAATAAAATAAATGATCATGGGTATCCATTAAAAGAAATCCTTTCTCTTTTTGAAGAAGCAGTCAACACCAATGGTATCCAACCCGCTTCAGGAGGTCATTTAGGGTATATACCTGGAGGCGGTGTCCCTTTAGCTGCATATGGTGATCTGATCGCTGCCATGACCAATAAATACTCAGGTGTATATTATGCCAATCCTGGAGCAATCAATATAGAAAACCACCTACTCGATTGGTGTGCAAAAATTTTTGATTTTGACACAGCATCCTACGGAGGCAATCTAACCACTGGAGGAAGTATTGCCAACCTTATCAGTATTGTTTCCGCAAGAGATAAGCATCAGGTCAAGGGAAAAGACTATGAACGTACGGTAATCTATGGCTCTGAACAAATGCATCATAGTCTTCACAAAGCCATAAGAATAAGTGGTTTAGGAGAATGTATCTTTAAAAAGATCCCATTAGATGATAAATTTCACATCAATACAAATATTCTAAAAGAACAAGTTGAAAAAGACCATTCAGATGGGCTAAAACCTTTTTTGATTATTGCCTCTGCTGGAACAACAGATACAGGTGTAATAGATGATCTTGATCAATTATCTGCAATAGCTACCAAGAATAATTGCTGGCTACATGTAGATGCTGCATATGGTGGATTCTTTTATTTATTAGATGATCAAAAATCCAAATTCAAAGGAATAG
>Ga0206678_10000626_pt1 | contig 22668 bp, 22 predicted proteins | sample M180m12015metaG_FD_155453 | JGI IMG/M metagenome (GOLD analysis project Ga0206678, IMG submission 155453) | Ammonia-oxidizing marine archaeal communities from Monterey Bay, California, United States - M1 80m 12015 | ecosystem: Environmental > Aquatic > Marine > Intertidal zone | place: USA... | reverse complement strand
ATGGACTTTCTTTTGGGCTGAGTTTTTTACGTCCTGCCACCTTAAACCGGTTCGCCGTTCCATAATCGCGCATCGCTACGCCAGAAACGAATTCACCAAAAATTGGACCGTGTTTGAATAAGTGTCCAGAGCAACCACCTGCAAATAAAACATTTTCATGTTCTGGATGCCAGTCAACGACAAAGTGAGTATCTGGTGTTAAGATAATTTGATTGAACTTTGAATCTACCACCTTTTCGCCTTCAAGTAATGGAAATCTATGTTTTATATAGCTCTGAGTTCTCGCGAGTGCCTCTCGCCTGATCAATCTCTCATCATTATCCAAATCAATTTTTTCAGGGATCGCTATCATTGCTTTTATTCCAGAACCCTCACTAGAAGGAATTCCAAAAGAGTTTTGCCCATGATCAATCCAACATGGCATTTTCTCTTTATCGAATGCATCACTTCCATTAGGCGTCGATGTGTAAAAAACTGGTAATCCAATTATTGTTGAAATTGGTTTGATTGTTTTAGGGAACATTTCTGACATCCAGGCCCCTGTTGCAATAATGATCACATCAGCCTCAAGGGGCTTGCCGTCTAGTAGAGGTTTCTCAGAAATATCAGTAGTTACGTGACCTCGCTTAACAGTACCCCCTGATTTTTTAAACAAATCAATTCCAGTAATTACGCATCTGTGCGCCATTAACATTCCAGCCTCAGGTTCATAAAGCGCATAAGCAATTTCAGGGACTTTAAATTGGGGAAATCTCGCGGAAATATCAGCTTTATCGAATTTGTAGTAGGGCACTCCAACTTTATCAAATGTAGCTGCCGATGCATCTTCCCAATCGGAATGGCCTTCAGTTGCAAGAATGAGGGCTCCACATTCGTACATTAGTTTTTGCCCTGTCTCTGCCTGCATTTCCAACCAGCGCAGGCGGCTTTCTCGAGCCCAGCGCGTATAAAACTCATCATTACCGGAAATTGCTCGTATTACTCTGTTATAATCTGAAGAAGCAGCTCTGGCGTGGCCGGGCTCCCATCTGTCGATAAGAGTCACTTGATTACCGCGTTTTTGCAGGTCCAAAGCTGTCATTGTGCCAGCTATTCCACCTCCTACTACAATAATATTACTCATACCCATTGAAAAAACCCTTGCTATCTGTTGTACTTATGAATACTGTATACAGAATACAGAAAACTAGCAACAGAAATTTGTTACAAGGATGGATACATGTCTTTAGATGATTTTTCGCTTCCAGACGGAACACATACCGTTGTGTTAGGATTGGGTGATTTGAACGGAATTATGCGTGGTAAGCGCATTCCCGCGAGTAATTGGGAAAATATTTGCAAAAATGGAAATGCCTTATCTGCAGCGCTTTTTGCGCTAGATATGGTTTGTGATGTTTGGGATACGCCTTATGTTAATATGGGTAATGGGTATCCAGATTTTCATATGTTCCCAATTACTAAGCCAGTTAGTTTGCCATGGGAGCCAGGTGTTGCATTGGCATTTGCTCGGGCAGAGGGAATGGATCATAAAACAGTACCTATAGATCCTAGGCAAGTCTTGATTCGGCAACTTGAAAGAGCTCATGGAATGGGAATTGATATCCAAGTTGGAGCAGAGCTTGAATTTTATTTACTAGATCCGGAAACTGGCCTCCCTAAGGATAAAGGTAATGGAGTTTACAGTTTGGAGAGAGCTGCGGAATTGGAACATGTTCTCGGGCCAATTAGAAACAATCTTAATGAATTAGGCATACCAGTTGAGCAATCAAATCCAGAGTATGCAGAAGGCCAAGTCGAGGTAAATATTCGTTATGATGAGGCATTGTTGGCAGCTGATCGAGTAATTATTTTTCGTAATTTAGTAAAGCAGATGGCGTTTATTCATGGCTATAAAGCGACATTTATGGCTAAGCCATTTTTTGAACAATCTGGAAGTGGTTTTCATTGCCATTATTCACTTTGGAAGGATGGCAAAAATATTTTTGCAGAAAGTGGAAAACTTAGTCAAATGGGAAGGTATTTCGTTGGAGGATTACAGAAACGAATGGCAGAAACTGCAATATGTGGAAGTGCGACGGTAAATGGGTTTAGACGCCGTCAGCCATACACATTTTGTCCCATTAATACTGCTTGGGGCATTGATAATAGGACAGTAGGGATAAGAGTAATCGAAAGTTCTGATAACGCTACCAGAGTAGAAAAGCGAGATGCGGGCGCTGATTGCAATCCTTACTTACTTATTGCAACTGATATTGCTGCTGGTCTTGATGGGATTGAAGGAAAGATTGAGCCAGAAGAAATGACAACTGGTAATGCATATGAATCTGAAACAGCGGCTTCGATACCTACAGATTTAAGAGACGCGATTGAACTCGCTCGCAGTTCTGAATGGTTACGAAATGTAATTGGTGAAGATTTGTATGAAATAGCATTGCAACAAAGTGAGCGCGAGTTGGAATTGTTTTCTCAGCAGGTAACCCCATTTGAATTAAATCGATATAGGGATGTTTTTTGATGAAAATTGGTAAAGTTACTGGGCATGTAAATGCCACCGCGAAAGATCCCAAACTAGTTGGATTAAAAACTCTTATCGCTGATATTGTGGATAGTGAGGGAGTGGTTTTATCGTCAGCAATGGTCGTAGTTGATACGTGCGGTGCTGGAGTTGGAGATACAGTTTTGATTGCGATAGGTTCTGCTGCAAGAATACCTTCAGCCGTTACTGGTGCACCAGTAGATGCTTCAATTGTCGCAATTGTAGAGAAAATTTATAATTCAAACCAAATAAACAACAAAAAGAAGGAAAAATAAAATGGCTAAATCAATTCAGAGTCAAATGGCACTTGGTATGATTGAAACCCGGGGATTAGTAGCTTCAATTGAGGCTGCTGATGCTATGGTTAAAGCTGCTAGTGTTACAATAGTAGGTCAAACAAAAAATGGTGGAGGTCTAATTTCAACACTCGTAAGGGGGGAAGTTGGCGCTGTAAAAGCTGCGACTGATGCCGGTGCTACTTCTGCGAATAAGGTAGGAGAAGTTGTATCAGTTCACGTTATTGCTCGACCACATGATGAACTAGAGGCTTTAATTGATGCTTTGGGTAGCGGTGGTGCAGAATAGAAATTTGCAAACTGTTTTTTTAAACTCTTTAAGTCTGAAAGGTTTGTAAAATGAGCTCTGGTTTTGATGAATTTACCGAAGCGGTATCAAAATCCACAACCAAAAAACCAGTTATTGAAAGCAAATCGTTTTCTCGTATAGCTGTTTTAGGTGGTGGGGCTGATGCAAGGTTAATTGCAGCTCTATGTTTGTCTGAAGGTGCTGATACAAAATTATTTTCCGCTTATGGAGAAGAATTGGCAGCATTGAGATCTTCAAGTGGTGTAACACTTAGAGGTGTTGGCCCAATTGGTACATATCATGTTGATAGAGATGATGGCCCTTCAATACGAACTACTGCTGAGTTGGATGGTGCTGTTGCGGATGCAGAATTAATATTTCTAACAGGGCCAGTGCACAAGCAGAGGACATATTCAATGGTTCTTGCGGATCATTTAAAAGATGGTCAAGTCTTAGTAGTTGCGCCAGGAAGATCCTTGGGAGCGCTGGAGACAGCGTGGCTATTGAGAATTGGTGGGTGTACTGCTGATGTTACTATTGTTGAAGCACAAGGCTTGCCTTATTGGTACAATGAAGCTGGTTCTATTTTGACTTTATCTCAAGCGGCACCCATGCCTGCAGCAACATTGCCAAGTGGACGTCCCGAAACCTTAACTGCTCTTAAGAAATATTTTCCAAATTTGGTTATGTTTGATAGTGTTTTGGCTTCCGGATTTTCAGATGGTTCAGCTTTAGTGGAGGTTCCAACATTAATGATGGGGGGGGCAGCACTTCAAAGTGGTGCTGTTTCAATTCCAATGGGTGGTAAGATTCTTGAAGAAAATCGAACTTTTGCTTCTCTAATAGGCCCTTCGCAGAAAGCAGTGATTTTAAAGTTAACTGAAGAGCGTCATATGGTGGCAAAATCATTTGGGGTCCGTAATTTACCTTCTCCTGCAGAAATGATTGACACTTATGGTGGTAGTCTTAGAGGTGATTATAGTCGCCCCATTCCATCGCAAAAAATGTCTAAATCGCTATTGCGATGTGGAGTCATTGGATCATTAGTTCCTCTTAAATCAGCTGGAAAAATTGCTAATGTCCAAGTTCCCGTTACAAACGCTATGATTACTTTGGCCTCTAGTATTCTAGGCGCTGACGTCTCTGCTGCTGGAAGACGATTGGAGGCTATTGGAATAGATTCTGGAGACATTGACACGGCTCGACGTGCAATGGATGCAATTGCAACAGGGGAAAAATATGGACGCTGACTTAAAATCAATCGCTGCTGCCAGGCGTTGTGCTGATACCGCATTTGAAGCTTATCGCCAGTTTTTGGGTACCGAACCAAGTAAAATAGATGCTATTGTTGACGCTATGGCCAATGCGATTGAGCCAGAGGTCAATAGAATTGTTGAACTTGCTGTTGCCGAAACAGGTTATGGAAATGCAAAAGATAAAAGAATAAAAGACATGTTTAATGCTGTGTCTGTAGCAGATTATTTGCGCGATGTAACAACCCTAGGTATGCTTTGGAAAGATGATGCTACTAAAGTTGCTGCATTTGGAGAACCTATGGGGCTTGTAGCTGCTCTAATTCCAGTCACTAATCCTACGTCTACGATTATTTATAAAGTTTTGTCTGCCGTAAAGGCTGGGAATGCGATAGTGTGTGCACCACACCCCAGAGCATTACGTTGCGGCTTAGAGGTTACGAACCTGTTAGCAAATGTTGCCGAACAAATGGGCGCACCTAAAGGCTTAATTCAATGCTTGGAGCACGTTACTATTCAAGGAACTGCTGAATTGATGAGACACAATAGAACTTCTGTAGTAATGGCTACAGGTGGGCCGGCCATGGTTAAAGCAGCATATTCTTCAGGAAAACCAACTTTGGCAGTGGGCGCGGGAAATGTGCCTTGTTATGTTAATAAGTCCAAAGCGAATGATATTGCAGAGGTGGCGGAGCAGATTATTGTTTCAAAAAGCTTTGATTACGGCACAGCCTGTGTTTCAGAGCAAGCGGTCGTCGTTGATAAGGAAATAGCAAGAGAATTACGTAATGAGTTAAAATTAAATGGTGCTTATTTTTGTACACCAGCTGAATCTGATAGATTGGCGAACGTTATATTTCTTGGAAAACAACGAATGAATCCTGATAGAGTGGGTCAGTCACCAGAGGTTTTGGCAGGATTAGCTCAATTTTCTATTCCACCAAAGACACGGATCTTGGTTTCAGAAGAAACTGAAATAGGTTGGCATAGGCCATTATCTGCAGAGAAATTGAATCCGGTGCTAGCATTTTATGTGGCAAATGATGAAGAACACGCATTGGAATTAGCTAATAATATTGCAAAATTTGAAGGTTGGGGCCATTCCTCTGTCATTCATTCTAATGATCCTAAAATTGTGGCGAAGTTTGCAAGTATTCCTACTGGAAGGGTTTTGGTAAATACACCCGCTATTTTAGGGGGTATGGGATATTCTACTGATTTGGAACCAAGTTTCATGCTTGGTACGGGAACTTGGTCTGGGTCAATAACATCAGACAATGTTACTGCTCTTCATTTGATTAACATAAAGCGTGTAGCATATGAAAGTAGGCCATGGCGCGATATTTATGAAGAGTATGGAGAATAAAGATGAGCGACATAACAATACGTGCTTTAATACAGATCGATAATTTACAACCTAAGTTTGCTGCTTACAATGGTGCTACTGTTCAGGGCTCAGTCCCTCTATCTGGTGACACAGTCTTAATTGGAGAGTTTGCCCCGGGAAATGGTGTTTTTACTTTAATAGATAGAGCTTTAAAAGCTAGCTCTGTTGAGGCAACAAGCCAGTTAGTTGAGAGAGAGTTTGGTTTTTTTATTTTACGTTCACCGTCAAATGCTGAAATCAGTGCAGCTAGAGATTCAATTTTGACTGAGCTGGGTGCGTCAATGACTGACCGGGTAAAGCCAAAGGTGGCAACCACCCAAATCATAACCTCTGTCGAGCCATATCAAGCGCAATTACTTAATAAGTGGAGAAAAGGTTCACTTTTAGTGCCTGGCCAGACCTTAGGAATTATCGAATGTGAACCAGCAGCATATATTTCTATCGCGGCTAATGAAGCGGAAAAAGCGGCTGATATAGATATTGTGGAGGTACGTGCTGTTGGTCGTTTTGGGCGGTTATTCATTTCAGGTTCAGAGGATTCCGTTCAAACAGGGATCAACGCTGCGATTGAAGCAATTGAGTCTGTTGATGGTAAGGTTATTTAATGTCTGAAAGTCGCGTAATCGGATCTGAGCATATTGAAGATGCGCGGCAGCGCGGTCGTTTGATTTTTGAGATTTTACCTGGTGATATAGTAACAAGTTTAGCAAAGGAAACGGCAAGTCGGGTGGGAATCGAATTAATTGATGGTCCAATTGAAAAACCGGCATATGCTCGAACAGATGGTAAAACATCGATGGGACGCAGTCTTTATCGTCGTTCACCAAAATGGATTTCTCCGGATAAGAAAGTTTCGAATAGAGCTTTAAGGTTTTCAAAAATCTCAATTGTAGGTGCGGGTGGTGTGGGTGCAAATATTTCACATTTAGCCGCTAATTTGGATTTATCTGATGAGATAGCAATTGTTGATATTGTCCCAGGATTAGCTGCTGCTATTGCTTTGGACTTAAATCACGCCAGTGGCATAACACGATCAAGTGCTAGGGTTTTGGGCGGCGACTCTTTAGATTTAATTACCGGTTCTGAGGTTGTGATTGTAACAGCAGGTCGTGCTCGATCTCCCGGAATGACTAGAAGTGACTTAATTAATATTAATAAGCGCGTTATACAATCCACTGCTGAAATAATTAAACATCAAGCACCAGAAGCTATTGTGATTGTTGTAACAAACCCATTGGATGAAATGACGATGGAAATGTTAACAGCCACAGGCTTTCCTCGTGAGCGTGTTTTGGGTATGGCAGGAACGCTTGATAGTAGTAGGTTTAGAAGATCTTTAGCAATGGCGGCGGGAGTAAGAACCGCCGACGTTGAGGCTATTACCCTTGGAAGTCATGGAGATGAAATGGCACCAATTATATCTCATGCTAAAATAAAGGGCCGTTCCTTGGAAAGATTTCTATCTACTGAAGAGATAGCAGCTTGTTCGAAAGATGCGATAACTGGCGGGGGGCAAGTTGTAGAATTAAAAAAAATGGGGTCTGCTACAATTGCACCAGCTCATGCATCGATTGAAATACTCAACCATATTAGAGGTGCAAAGAATGGCTCTGTACCAGTGTCAGTTATGTTAGATGGTGAATTTGGATTAAATAATGTTGTTTTAGGAGTGCCTGCTTTTCTGAGTCTCAAAGGTTTGATATCAGTTGAAGAGATCAAATTATCACCAATTGAGGTGAAAGCGTTACATAATGCCGCCGACGCAATTCAACAACGTTTAGGTTTAAAATGAGTGTAAAGTTATTTAAATCTGGTGGGCGCTTAGAGGGTGTTGGAAGTTATTCTCGTGCAAAAAGAGTAGGGCCATTCGTTTATATAGCTGGTACAACAGCGATTGAACCGAGTGGTAAGTTGCACGCACCAAATGATACTTATGCTCAAACAATGTACATATTTCAAAGAATTGAAGAGGCTTTAAAAGCTGTTGGTGCTGATATGAAACATGTTGTCCGCACAACGGCTTATATGACTGATATGGCCCTTGGTGGCGCTGAATTTGTAAAGGCTCATGGGGAAATTTTTAAAGATATTGATCCAGTAACTGCTGGTGTTGAGGCTGGGTTAACTACGCCTGGGATGATGGTTGAGATTTCAGTTGACGCGGTAGTACATGATAGTGATGGAAATATCGAAATAAACAAATGATGATTAAAATAAAAGGTTTGTTGTGAGTATTAATATTGAAGGAAAAATAGCAATAGTTACTGGCGCTAGTCGTGGTATTGGTGAGGGAATTGCTAAAGTTTTTTCAAATGAGGGTGCCACAGTTATTTGTGCGGCAAGATCAGTTGTTGACGGTAATAGCGTGGTAAAATCAATAAATGAAAATGGTGGATCTGCGATTTTTATCCAAGCGGACATACGCTTAGAGGAAGACTGCAATAGACTAGTAAATACTGTTGTCGAGAAATATGGTCGGTTGGATATTATGTGCCATAATGCTGGTATCTATCCTGATGAGCTTATGGAAGAAATGTCTATCGAAACATGGGATAATACAATTAATACAAACTTGAGGTCATGTTTTTTACTGACTAAGCCTTGTATTAATGTCATGCGCACTCAAAAATCTGGACGCATATTATTTACTTCTTCAATAACTGGTCCAAATGTCGCTCAGGCCCGCCTTTCAGCATATTCATCAAGTAAAGGAGGGATAAATGCATTTATCAAAGCTGCATCATTAGAACTGGCAAAAGATGGAATAACTGTAAATGCTGTAAGTCCCGGTAACATAGTTACTGAAAGTATGATGAATTTATACGGTGAAGAGGGCGCAAAAGAAATTGCTAAAGTTGTGCCAACTGGTAAACTAGGTGATACAGATGATATCGGCTATGCTATGGTTTATCTTGCTTCTGATCAGGCTAAATTTGTTACTGGCCAAGCTATCGTGGTAGATGGTGGACAAATTTTACCTGAAGATCCAGACTCTTTTCTTCGCAATGAATAATGTGCAATTATAGTTATTTTGGGATCTTCCTACTAAAAGATTTTCGGTTCACCGAATAATATTTAACTTCTTATGCAAGTTTAATAACATTGACTCATGACAATTCATATGCTCTGTATACAGTATACAAAGAAGCCATAATGGCCGTAATTTTACTAATGGAGGATTTAATGAAATTTAATTATATAAAGGTTGTGGCAACTATGGCGTCGGTGATGCTTGCTGCTACAGCTTCAGCTGACATTAAGGTTGGCTTTATTGGTTCACTGTCAAGTGATACTGGACTAAGTACTTTACGTGGTGCTGAGATTGCGATCGATGAATTGAATGCAAACGGTGGCGTTTTAGGGCAACAAATTAAACTAGTAACTGCAGATACACGTCAAGATGTAACAGAAGGTGTAAAAGCTTATGAGTATTTGGCTGAGACGGAAGAAGTTGATTTTATAATTTCTGGGTCAATTGATGATGTTTCTTTAGGTTGGTTGCCTCGTATGCAAGAATATCAGATCCCAACTTTGGACACATGGACATCTTATATCGGTATCATCGATATGCTGGTTGAAGATTATGATAGCATGAAACCATATTTTATGAATATTGCTTCGGATGAAGCGTTAGCAACATTATATATTGATTTTGGTAAAGATGTGTTGGTCGATAAAATGGGTTGGAAATCTACTGTAATTTTACAAGAAGATACTGCCTTTGGCGGTGCAATTCATGGACTAATAAGTCAAGCCATGGCTCCAGTTGCTGGTATCGATGTTGTTGAAACGATTGTTTATGATGTTGCAACTGTTGATTTTGCACCTCTATACAGTAGAGCAGTAGCCTCAGGTGCGGATTTTATTTATTTAATAAGTTCAGTTAACTCACAGGTTGTTTCATCTCAATATGTTAAATTGCAGGTTCCATTGGGTATGACAGGAGTTAATGTCGCGCCAATGGGTCAAGATTACTGGGCTGATACTGGTGGTATGGGTGGTGGCATGTCCACTTTGACTCCAATTCCAGCAGTAGGCATGAAGCTTGATCCTGCGTCTCAGGAGTTTGTTGATACGTATCAGGCAAAATACTCTTCACGTCCAATTATCCCTCATTTTAACGGCTTCAATGCTTATCATGGATTAAAGCAAGCAATGGCAGCTGCTGAAGAAGCAGGTGGTTTTAATAATACTACTTGGGTTACTGCAATGGAGAAGCAAGATTTAATATTAGAGTTAGATGGTGAATTGTGGTTACGCTACGGTTGGTGGGGTAATGATGAGATTGAACCTAGAACGGGAAGGACATATCCTCATAATTTGAGATTTGATATTACTGAGCCGTTTGATGATGGAGCGCCATCGATGGTTGTGATTCAATGGTATGAAGATGGAACAAATGCCGTTGTTTACCCTGAAAAATATGCGAATGGTGAGTTCACATTGCCAAGTTGGGTAAAAAAGTAAAATAAAATTTACTGGCAACAGGTGATAATTCGTTGCCAGTAAATTTAAAATTAGGTTTCCTTATATGTTAGAGATTATAATACAAGGCGTTTTGCTAAGTGGACTTTACGCATTAATAGCGGTGGGATTTACATTAATCTTCAGTGTTGGGCGTGTTCTTAATTTAGCATATGGCTCTTACATCATGGTTGCGGGCTATATTTATTTTTATTTTAGTCAACTTTTAGGATTGCCCCCAATCGCAGGTTTGCTTTTAGCTGGTATTCTTGGTTCTTGTATGGGGCTTATAAAATATAATTTAATTGTAAAACCACTAAAAGGGGATCATATCGCGGTAGAAATTTCAACATTGATCCTTGCTGTCGTTTTGCAATCAGCTGTAATTCTATGTTTCGGAAATAGTGCCAAAATACTCCTCCCTATTATTCCGGGAGTGATGCATATTGGGAATGCAACTGTAACTTTTAATGTTTTAGTGGCTACGATTGCCAGTTGGTTAATTCTAATTGGCCTCTATTTATTTATTAAAAAAACACATGTTGGGCGCGCTATGATGGCGGTATCAATGGATGCTAAAGGTGCATCTATATCAGGAGTTGATATAGATAAAATAAATATGATTACTTGGGGAATCTCTGGCTTTTTAGGCGCAATCGCTGGTGTATTTTTTGCCAGTTACACACAGTTATCTCCAACAATGTGGGTTGCACCATTAATCATAGCAATCGCAATCGTTATTGTTGGTGGTATCGGATCAATAATTGGTACTTTGATGGTGGCTCATATAATTGGGTTTATGGAAATTATTTCTGTTGCACTAATTTCCCCTCAACTTCGAGGTGTTTTTACAATGCTTTTGATTATTTTAGTATTAGTCATTCGGCCTAAAGGACTTTTTGGGCGGGAGGAACTTTAAATGGGTTTAGGTTTGCGATGGTACCATTTTTTTCTATGGGCAGGTTTTATTGTTATTATGGCCCTGATGCCAGAATTTGTTAGTAAGGGAACACTTAGAACAATAATATTTGCAAATTTTTTGGCAATATTTGCCATTAGTTGGGATGTGTTGTCTGGGCGTACTGGATATATTAGTTTTGGGCATCCTTTCCTAATTGGAATTGGCGCATATACCACTGCCATTTTAACAAAAAGATTTGATGTGCCCGTTGAGTACGCAATACCGACAGCTGTCATAATGACAATGGTAGGTGGCACTATAATGTTTTTACCAGCTTTAAGGATTAAAGGTAGTTATTTTGCTTTAGTGTCCTTAGCATTCATGGAGCTAATATATCAATTGGTACAAGTTATTCGTCCTGATTTGACGGGTGGAACTAGAGGTATGTCCGGAATAGTGACTCTGACGAGAGGAGCTGTAAACGGGTATTATTTGTCAGTGACATTAATGATAATTGTGGCGTTATGTATGTGGTTGCTGATGAGAACCCGGCTGGGTACAGCACTTAGTGCTATTGGAATGAATGAAGAGTCGGTAAAGGGTAGCGGTCTCAGTCCTACAAAATTAAAATTATTCGCATTTATGACTAGCGCTTTTGTTGCAGGTTTAGGAGGTGCATTCTACGTTCACTATTTGGGTTCAATAGCTCCACGAGCGTTATTTGATATTAATTTCGTATTCACAATAATTGTAGCAACCTTGATAGGTGGTGCATCCACAATCGTTGGCCCCATGTTTGGAGCTTTTTTCTTAACATTTTTACTTGAGTATTTACGACCTTACTTACCGGGAGCAGAGCGATACTTAATATATGGCGCAATTGCGCTTCTTTTGTATATGTATCAGCCTAAGGGATTATATCACATTGTTATGAGTCAATTAGATCGTTTTAAAAAGAGAGCTGATGATGACTAAACCTTTATCAATAAAAAATTTAGTTAAAAAATTTGGTGGATTGACTGCGACTGATGACATCTCTTTTGATTTGAATGAAGGTCAATCAACCGGACTTATTGGGCCTAATGGGGCAGGAAAAACTACAATCTTTTCCCAAATTATGGGTGATTACCGTCAAACATCGGGGAAAATTGAATTATATGGTTCTGAAATTTCTAAACTATCTACACCAGCTCGAATAAGATTGGGTGTGAGTAGAACGTATCAGGTACCTCGACCGTTTGCTGAATTTACTGTTTTAGAAAATGTTCGTGTTGGTTTGATGCCAGATAGTATTTGGAAAATGATTACAGAAAGTCCAAACGTAGATAGAGAAATCGAATTAGCTTTAAGTGTTGGGTTTTCAGAAAATGATTTACGTCGTACGCCGGATGAGCTTTCCATGGGTGATCTTAGAAAGTTAGAGATGGCGAGAACAATGGCAACAAATCCTAGTATCATGTTACTTGATGAGGTGTTTGCTGGACTTACTGTGGGTGAAATTGATCAGATTGCAAAATTAATACAAAAAATGCGCTCAGAAAATATGACTTTTTTAATTGTTAGTCATGATTTGAAGGCTCTTGAGCCACTTGTAGATGATGCAATAGCTATAAATTACGGAAAAATAATTGCTCAGGGTTCTTTTGCTTCAGTAATTTCTGACAACGCGGTTCGAACCTCATATTTGGGAACATAATAATGGATTTTCTTGAAATAGATAAACTGTCAGCTTTCTATGGTAAAGCTAAGGCATTGCACGAAGTAAGCCTAAGTGTAAAACAAGGAGAAATTATTGCGATTATTGGTGCGAATGGTGCTGGAAAATCTACTTTCCTTGATAGCATAATGGGACTTACTAAAACTGAAGGTGATATTCGGTTGGAGGGAAAATCTTTAATTGGAAATTCCACACCTGAAATAGTTCAAAGTGGGGTGGGCTACGCACCAGAGAGATTTAATTTATTTCCCTATATGAGTGTGTATGATAATTTATTGGTTGGAGCTTTTACTGCTCGTAATGATATTGAAAATAATATTGAAGTTGTTGAGAAACTATTTCCGCGTCTGAAAGAAAGAAGAAAACAAGAAACGCATACCCAATCTGGTGGGGAGCGCCAAATGGTTTCATTGGGAAGAGCTTTGATGTCCAGTCCACGCCTTCTGCTCGTGGATGAACCCACGATAGGGCTAGCTCCAAAAATTTGTAATGAAATAGCCTCAGTTTTGCGGCGTTTGAGAGAAGAGTTTAACACCACAATTGTGATTACTGAACAGAATGCAAATTTTGCGATGACTTTAGCTGAGCGCTTATACGTATTAGAATCTGGTTCGGTTAAGATACAGGGTTCTGCAGAGGAATTAAAAGATGATCCTCAGTTAACGGAAGCTTACTTTGGTCATTGAAAAGTTAACTTTACATAATTTAATTTTGTAATAATATTTGATAATTATTAGTTGTATTATATTATTTTTAAAATATATTTTTTATCAAATTTATGCTTTACTTAAGGAATATAACTTACTGTTTATAAATGTTTTCTTTATATATAGATTTTACACCTAATTTAATTAATTGATTGTTCATTGCCTCATAGTCGTCATTTTTAAAATAACCAATAGCATCTTCAATAGTAAATACTTCGTAGCCTAAATTGATGCCGTCAATCGCTGAAAAACCAACACAGTACTCGAATACTAAACCAGATAAGAATATTCTTTTTATGTTAAGTTGATTAAGGTATCCTGCTAAGCCAGTTGAACTTTTTCGGTCATTTTCAAAGAATGTGGAATAAGAGTCAACCTCTGGATTGTAACCTTTTCTAATAATTGCATTGGCCTTCTTAGAATTTAATAAGGGGTGAAATTCCGCTCCTTTTGTTCCTGAAATACAGTGATCAGGCCAGAGGATTTGTTCACCATATGACAGCATTTTGGTATCAAAAGGGTTTTTATCTTCGTGATTTGACGCAAACGACTTATGTACCTTTGGGTGCCAATCTTGACTTAATACAATAGTGTCAAATAAATGCATTATTTGGTTTATAGGTTTTATTATTAAGTCTCCATTTTCAACAGCCAAAGTACCGTTTGGACAAAAATCATTTTGAACATCAATAACAATTAATGCGTCATTACGATTGATAATAATATCTTTGGTCATTGCAGCTCCATTTACTAAAGTAATTTATTAACACAAATTTTTGTAATTTTTGCAATATTTAGATTTTAACTCGAAAGTAATAATCGGTTGTTCGGTTGTTCGGTGGGTTACTTATACTTATGTTTTTGCAGATATATATTGAATTTATCTTAAAAGTGATTTTGTATTGGTAAAAGGTTTTATTTGGAAAAGAAAAAATGACTGTTATTTCAAGAATTGTTGAGTTTTCTGAAGATCTGATCGCTATACGAAGGGATTTTCATGAGCATCCTGAGTTGGGTATGGAAGAAGTTAGGACTTCTGGTATCGTCGCTAATCTCTTAAATGAATGGGGAATAGAAACTCATACAAAAATTGGTAAAACCGGTGTTGTCGGTGTTTTAAAAGGTAATAAGCCTGGGCGGAGTATTGGTTTAAGGGCTGATATGGATGCCCTGCCAATAGAAGAGAGAACTAACCTTCCATTTTCTTCAAAAAATCCTGGAGTAATGCATGCCTGTGGTCATGATTCTCATACAACAATGTTACTTGGTGCTGCGAGGTATCTTGCAGAAAAAAGAGACTTTTCTGGTACTGCCATATTTATTTTTCAACCAGCTGAGGAGGGTTTAGGAGGTGCAAGAGCTATGCTCGCAGACAAGTTGTTTGAGCGGTTTCCATGTGATGAGGTCTATGGAATGCATAACTGGCCAACAGGTGAACTTGGTAAGGTTTCGATAAAACCTGGTACGGCGATGGCGGGAGCGGATTTTTTCGATATTCATATTCGAGCTTACGGGTCGCATGCGGCAATGCCCCATATTTCGAAAGATCCAATCGTAATTGCTTCTTCTTTGATAACGCAGCTGCAAACAATTGTTAGTAGAAATGTTCCACCAATTGAGCCATTGGTGCTATCGGTGACAAAAATTCATGCGGGAACTGCGTATAATGTAATACCATCCGATTGTATAATTTCTGGTACAATGCGTTATTTCAGCCTGGAGATGGCAAATATGGTTAGACAAAGAATGAAAGACTTAACGGATGGATTAGCAAAGTCTTACGGTGTCGAAATTGATATTGAAAATCAAGAAATATTTGATGTGCTAGTAAACAATGAGGATTTAAGTCATGAAATGCTAAATATTGCTTCTGAAGTTGTTGGTACTGAAAATGTAGCGATCAGACCTAATGTAATAGCGGGATCAGAGGATTTTGCTGACATGTTGAAGGTTGTTCCAGGGGCCTATTGCAACTTAGGTCATGGTGGAACAGTACCTCTTCATAATGATGGGTTCGTCTTAGATGAAGATATTTTGCCGATTGGAGCATCAATTTATGCAAAAATAATTGAGAAAAGAACTAGTATTTAAATTAATGGAATAAATAATGAACAAATTATCAAGAGAACTTTTAACGAGTGCTCATTGGGGTACATATGAAGTGAAAGTCTCAAATGGAAAAGTAACTGCTTTAAACTCTTTTAGTGAGGATGAAGATCCATCACCAATTGGTCCAGGTATAGTAGATGTAATGGACGGTCCAACGCGTATTAATGCACCAATGGTTAGAAAAAGTTGGCTAGAAAATGGACCTGGCTCAAATACTAAGCAACGCGGTTCTGATGAATTTATTCAAGTAACATGGGAAGAAGTTAGTAAATTAGTTGCAAACGAGCTAAACCGTGTACGTAATGACTATGGAAACGATGCCATTTTTGCAGGATCTTACGGTTGGGCTAGTGCGGGACGTTTTCATCATGCACAAAGTCAATTAAAAAGATTTTTGAATTGCATTGGAGGTTATACAAGCTCCGTTAATACCTATAGTTTTGCTGCTGCTGAGGTGGTGGTTCCACATATTCTTGGAAGCTTTCGAGAGCACCTGGATAGCTGTACGAGCTGGGAGTCGGTCAGTGAAAACTGTGAGCTATTTGTTGCATTAGGTGGTACGCCATTAAAGAATGGCCAGATATCGCAAGGTGGAACTGGTAATCATATTCAACGTAATAGTCTGTTTAAAGCGCATGAATCAGGTGTAAAGTTTGTAAATGTTTCTCCCTTGCGATCAGATATTGATGATAGGATTGATGCTGATTGGATTTCATTAAGACCATCTACTGATACCGCCTTTTTACTTGCATTAGCTCATACTTTAATTGTTGAAAATCTTGTGGATCTCCCTTTCGTGAACAAATACACGGTTGGTTTTGAAGAATTTTCTAAATATTTGATGGGATCAGATGACAATACCCCAAAATCAGCTCGTTGGGCGGCAAACATTTGTGGCATATCAGAAAATAAAATTATTGATTTAGCTCGCGCCATGGCGACAAAAAAAACGATGATATCAGTTAGTTGGGCGTTGACCCGTCAAGATCATGGAGAACAGCCTTTTTGGGCTGCGATAGTGTTGGCATCACTGCTAGGTCAGATTGGAAAGCCGGGAACTGGAATAGGTTTTGGTTACTCTGCTATGAACCATATAGGCTTGAACCGTCGACAAATGCATTATCCAGCATTTCCACAAGGCGTAAATGAAGTTAAATCATTTATTCCAGTGGCGCGCATAACAGATTTATTAGAAAAACCAGGAGGAAAGTTTGACTATAATGGTCAGAATTACACTTATCCTGATACTAAAATTGTTTGGTGGGCAGGTGGAAACCCTTTTCATCATCACCAAGATTTGAATAGATTACTAAAAGCTTGGGAGAAACCGGATACCATTATATCGAATGAATGGTGTTGGAATGCATTGGCACAGCACTCAGATATTATTTTACCTTGTACGACATCTCTTGAAAGATCCGATCTTTCGTTAACGCCAAAAGATCCTTATTTGATCGTAATGGATAAGGCTGTGGAACCGGTTGGGGAAGCTAAAGATGATCATGATATTTTTAAATTACTTGCAAAAGTAATGGGTGTTGAGGAACGATTTACTGAAAAAAAATCTCCTGAAGAATGGCAAAAATGGATGTATGATATTTCTCGCCAATCTGCAGCCAAAGAAGGGGTGGAATTGCCGAGTTGGGATGATTTCAAAAAAGCTGGCTGGTTTAAAGTACCTGCCCTTGATGAGCCAACAGTTATGATGGAAAAGTTTATTAAAGACCCAAAAAAATTCCCTCTTTTCACCCCAAGTGGTAAAATAGAAATATTTTCCGAAACAATTTCAAAATTTGATTATAAAGATTGCCCTGGGTATCCATTCTGGATGGAGCCTCTTGAGTGGTTGGGGAATGCCGCTAAAGCCACCCAATTACATATGATTTCTAATCAACCAAAGAATAAATTACATTCTCAGTTAGACCACGGCCCAGTTAGTCAAGCCGACAAAATTAATGGTTATGAGCAATTATTAATGCATCCTGTGGATGCTGCAATGCGAGGCTTGAAAGAAGGACAAGTGGTGCGAATTACCAATTCTCGTGGGTCATGCTTATCAGTTTTAAAAATAAATACCGATGTAATGGAGAAGGTGATACAAATTAGTACTGGTGCTTGGATGAAACTGGAAGGTGGTATTTGTAAAAACGGAAATCCAAATATGTTAACGCCTGATAAGGGCACTTCTAGTTTGGCACAGGGTCCCATTGCACACACATGTTTGGTGGAGGTTGAGGCCCATTGAATGATGAATATTTAAAGACATTACTTCTTTATTACGAAGAAGAAATTATGGGCGAAGGTTATTTTTTGGCGTTATCAAAATATTTTGATGAAAAACATGAGCAAGACAAAATGGTCGTGATGGCTCAAGTAGAAAGTTATGCTGCCAAAGCTGTTTTGCCTCTTTTAAAAAAATATAATTTAAAATCACGAGCCATGATAGACCTGAGATTAATGGGAGAACAAGGCGTGGCGAAAGTGCGTGGGCTCAGTTGGAAAGAGTTTATGCTTCAAATTTGCAATAAATATCCTGACTACTTAATCGAGTTTACAAATTTAGAAAATATGGCTCCAAAAGCTGACCTCCCATTGTTAAAGGTTTTAACTCATCACGAAGTGGTTGCAATCGAATTTGCAAAACTTGAAATTAATGGAAGTGAGAAAAGTATTGAGCCGTTAACTGAATATATGGGCTGGAGCTAGATTTTTTTGATTTTGTTAATTTTCCAATATTAAGTAGGTAATTTTCCCAATTATTTAAGCAATATGGAGAAATTAAAGTATTATATATCTGATTATACCATAATTACTGTTGATTGGCTTTCAAATCACATCGTTCAAATATGATAAGGAAATTTAATTTAGTTATGAATATAAATTGTAACCGTAAATTTAGGAGAGAATAAAGTGGAATTAGAAGATTATAAGAATTGGTCGAATAGAGCCACTGAGTGGAGTAACGAGTACCTTCTTAATTTAAAAGACAGACCTGTGCGTCCAAATATTACGCCAGGTTCTATAATATCATTACTACCAAAAAAACCTCCTGAAAATGCTGAAGATCCTGAAGTGATCTTTTCAGACTTTGAGAAAATAGTCCCAGATGCGATGACACATTGGCAACATCCTAGGTTCTTTGCCTATTTTCCTTCAAATGCCTCAGTTGCCTCAATTATTGCAGAGCAATTGGTTAATACCATAGCTGCCCAGTGTATGTTATGGCAAACGTCACCAGCAGCAACTGAGATAGAGCAAGTAATGGTTCAATGGTTACGCTCCGCATTAGGATTACCTGAGCATTTCACGGGGACAATACATGACGCTGCTACAACAGCCACTCTTTCAGCAGTTTTGACTATGCGTGAGTTGGCATTAGGCCATGATGGCCTGGAATCAGGTTTATTTCAGCAAAAGCCATTAAGGATATATTCTTCTGCTCAAACTCATTCCTCAATCGATAAGGCAGTTAGGCTTTCTGGTATTGGGCAGAATAATTTGATAAAAATCGAAACAGATGATGATTTTTCAATGAAATCAGATCTACTTGAAAAAGCTATTTCAGATGATATTTCAAAGGGGTTTAAACCAGCGGGTATAGTGATTTGCATTGGTGGCACGTCAATAGGTGCATTTGATGATGTAAAATCAATTATTGCGATCGCAAAAAAATATAAACTTTATACTCATGTTGATGCTGCTTGGGCTGGGTCAGCGATGATATGTCCAGAATACCGCACTCTTTGGGCAGGTATTGAGGATGCAGATAGCATTGTTTTTAATCCACATAAATGGCTAGGCGCTCAATCTGATTGTTCAATACAGTTTCTGTCTGACCCAACAGCACAAATTAATACTTTGGGGCTTCGGCCAGATTATCTTCAAACATTGGAGCAGGATGAAGTAACTAATTTTAATGAGTGGACTATTCCTTTAGGTCGTAGATTCAGGGCGTTAAAATTATGGTTTTTGTTAAGAGCATACGGTTTGAAAGGTTTAAGGGAAAGAATTAGAAATCATATTAAATGGGTTGAAGAGCTTGAAGTGAAGATAGGTTCTGACCCTAAATTTTCAGTCGTTACGAGTAGTAGGTTAGCATTATTCACCTTTCAGTATATACCTGCTGACCAAGATCCAAATCATGCCACAGAAGAATTATTAAAGAATATTAATAATGATGGAACAATTTACTTAACCCAAACAAAGCACCAAGGTAAATTTGTAATAAGAATGACTGCTGGACAGTTCTATTGTACGCGTGATGATGTAATGACCGTTTATGATGTATTAACAAAATTAACATAATTAAGAAGTTGTTATAATTAATGGTTCGCAAGATTATATATGATTATGTGTTAGTTGGTGCCGGCGCCGCTGGTTGCGTACTGGCGAATAGGCTAACTGAGGATCCAAAAATTAATGTTTTATTAATTGAAGCAGGAGGATCTGATAAAAATCTCTTAATCCATATGCCAGCGGCTTTTGCAATGGCTGCGAGACATAAAAAATTGGATTGGGGTTACATGAGTGAGCCAGAACCAAATTGCGATGGGCGTCAAATCTTAGAACATCGCGGCCGCGTATTAGGGGGTTCTTCTTCCGTTAATGGCATGGTCGCAAATAGAGGTAATCCAAGAGATTATGATGATTGGGCAGCAGGGGGATTGAAGGATTGGTCTTATGAAGATTGTCTTCCATATTTTCGAAAAATGGAAACATCTGATAAGGGAGCCAATGAGTGGCGAGGTGGAAATGGTCCGCAGTCGATAGAAACAGCAAATGCAAATCACCCGTTAAATCGTGCATTTCTCTTAGCTGGAAAACAAGCTGGTTATGATTATACTGAAGATCAAAATGGCAAACACCATGAAGGATTTCATGTAGCTCAGAGTTTTACGCGTAATGGTAAGCGCTGCAGTGCGGCTCGTGCATATTTATATCCTGCGCTCAAACGCTCTAACTTAACTGTGGAAATAAATTGCATGGTTAATCAGGTTCAATTTGATGGTCGAAAAGCCGTTAAAGTTGTAGCTAAGCAGCGGGGAAATCAAATTATTTTTGAAGCTAATCGTGAGATTATACTTTGTGGAGGGGCTATTAACTCTCCTCAACTTCTAATGCTATCTGGAGTGGGGAAACCTGATCACTTACAAGAGCATGGTATACCTAATGTAGCAGATGTGCCTGCTGTTGGTGAAAACTTAGAAAATCATGTTATCGCCGCTGTTACATATGATTCACCTTCAGGAGTATCTCTGGCTGAAAAACTTAATGGATGGAGAAAATACAGAGTTGGTCTTCAATGGCTGTTATTTAAAAATGGAATTGGGGCGTCTACAATGTGTGAAACAGGATCTTTTTTTAAGAGTTCTGATGCTGTTGAGTATGCTGATATTCAACACGAATTTTATGCCCTTACATCATTGATTAGTGGAGATAAATCTAATTTTGGCGGTGGGTTTATGTTCTCTATGGGCTTAATGAGACCGAAAAGCCGGGGCTCAATTAAGTTAAAGTCTGCTGATCCAAAAAAGCACCCGGAGCTTCGATATAATTTCTTTTACCAAGCATGTGACGAATTGGCCATGATCGAAGGTTTGCGGAAAACTCGAATAATTGCAGCTCAATCAGCCTTTGATAATTTAAGGACAAAAGAGATTTCTCCTGGGACGTCGGTACAAACTGATAAGGAAATAAGTAATTGGTTAAGAGCCAATGCATCTACTGAATACCATCCATGTTCGACGTGTAGAATGGGTGTTGACGATAATTCTGTAACGAATGGAGAAGGTTTGGTCTATGAAACTGAGGGTCTAAGAGTAGTAGATGCCTCGATTATGCCATATAATGTTACAGCAAATTTAAATGCTCCAGTTTTGATGATAGCGGAGAAGATAGCGGATACAATTAAGGCTAAAATTTAAATCATGTAAAAATGAGTGTCTGATTACTTAACCTTAAAAAGGCGAATACATATGTGTAATTTATATAGTCAAAAAAAATCATTACAAGAGGTTCGAGATTGGTTTAACGTTATATCAATTGATCCATCTGCGGGTAATCTACCAGAACAAGCAGCAATATTTCCATCTTATAGCGCTCCAGTCGTGTATCTGGAAAATAATGAACGTAAAATTACGATGATGAACTGGGGTTTCGTTTTGTCGCGGTCAGGCAAGGCAGCAAAACATGTTAATAATTGTCGAGGCGACAAAGTTATAACATCTCAATTTTGGAAGGGTTCCTTTTTTAACAGAAGATGTCTTGTTCCTGCAAGTAAATTTTCTGAATATCACCCAAGTGCCAGAAATAAAAAGGGCCACAAAGCAAGTGTTTGGTTTGAAGTAAGTGAAGAGCCAATATTTGCATTTGCAGGAATTTGGACGGAATTTACAGGACAGTATAAAGGTGAGCTTGAATCGTTTAAAACACATTCAATTATTACTACTACTCCTAATGAGCTCGTTAAGCCAATTCACCCGACTAGAATGCCTGTAATTATTAAGCCCTCTAACTACGAATCTTGGTTAAATGGGACGATAGAAATAGCTTGTGAACTTATTATAAAATATCCTGCCAATAAAATGCGAATTGCTAATATTGGCTTAAATAGGGATGATTAACTAATAATTATCTCCTGATCTTACGGCACTGCTATGAGCTAATTCTTTAAATAAACTCTCATGTTCACTCATTAATTCAAGAAGATCTTTCTTTTTTAATTTCAATATTTTAACTTCATTTATTGATGTAATGGATGCATTTCGTGTTTCATTTAATAATAGTCCACGTTCACCAAAATAATCCCCAGCACTTAAAATCACTGGTTCTTTGAGTTGCACCTCAACTGAACCAAACTCAATGATATACATTGCGTCTGAAATTTCCCCTTTAGAGATAATTGTTTTATGGGGGGGCACAAGAACTGCGTGCAATTTGGAATTAATTTTACCAATAGCGCCAACAGGCAGTTGTTCAAAAAGTGGTACTTTTGAGATTGTTTCAAGTG
>Ga0206678_10000624_pt1 | contig 22715 bp, 27 predicted proteins | sample M180m12015metaG_FD_155453 | JGI IMG/M metagenome (GOLD analysis project Ga0206678, IMG submission 155453) | Ammonia-oxidizing marine archaeal communities from Monterey Bay, California, United States - M1 80m 12015 | ecosystem: Environmental > Aquatic > Marine > Intertidal zone | place: USA... | reverse complement strand
ATTATGGGTTATGATATGCAAGTAGATACTGAAAACAGTAGTGAAGCAGGAATACTTGAAAAGATAGCCATGGAAGGTATAAAAATTAAGTATTGTAATCGAAGTTTTGAAGTTAGAATAAGAGATACAAGCTATTCTGCAAGATTAGTTATGGATCCAACGTTAAGCCTTGTCGATGTTTTTTTAGACGATGCCAGCGGTTCAATTCTAAGATATCAGGAATCACAAAAGGGTGCTAACACACTTGAATCAGAGATAGTACCTGAAAATCTAATAAAAGATGAAATTATTTCAACAATCAAAAATGCAACTGAAACTGAATTGAATAATTTAGAAAAGAGACTCTTACAAATACAATCAAGACTTTAATTAATCTTGAATTCTGAGTTCATCATCATCATCATCATCATCCTTATCTTTCCTTTCAGATTCTCGTTTTTCTTTAGCTTCCTCGATAAGATGATCCAAATCTAATTTTTCAATCATTTCTTTGTATCTATTTCGAATTGTAACTTCAGTTACTCCAACAACATCTGCGATTTCTCTTTGTGTTCTTTTTTCACCAGTAATTAGAGATGCTACATAAAGTGCAGCTGCAGCAAGTCCAGTTGGACCTCTTCCTGACGTCAATTCTGAATCTTTTGCAATTTCTAAAATCTTTTGAGCTTGAGTTTGTGTCTCTGCAGAAAATTGTAATCTATTTGCAAATTTAGGAATATAATCACCCGCTTGGCTCGGAAGCATTCTAATTCCAAGTTCTCGTGCGATGAATCGATAAGTTTTACCTACGTCTCTCTTGTTATTGTTTGTTAATTGACAAACTTCGTTTAGAGATCTAGGAAGATTAAATAATCGTGATGCAATATAAATTGCTCCAACTACAACACATTCCATGGATCGTCCTCTAACTAATCCACGTTCAACTGCCATTCTATAAATCCTAGCAGCTTCTTCCTCAATCGCAGGAGGTATTTTCAAAAGTGATGAGATTCTCTTAAGATCTGCCAATGCATATTTTAAATTTCTTTCAAGAGATGTTGAAGATCGATTATGCCACTTTCGAAGTCTTAAATATTTTCTTCTATTTTTTACAGAAAGAGAATAAACTTCTGAACTGGATCCTACTTCAGTTCCGGTACCCATATCGTGTTTAGCATAACTTGAGGGCGCACCAGCTCTTCGTCCATCTTGACCTTCACCAGAAAATTCTCGCCATTCTTGACCACCATCGATTAAGTTATCTTCAATAATCAATCCACAACTTTTACAAGTTACTTCCCCTCTTTTTTTATCAACTACTAAGTCAATACTTTTGCAATCTGGGCATGATGCGACACTTGATACCATTTTAAATGTAATTATTAATTGCTTAGTGGTTAAGCAATCTTTATAAGATAAACTGAGATTAGTTTATAAATGTTTTGAAGAGACTTGGCTTTGCCGTGTCTTGAAAATCAAAAAGTAAGTTTTATAAATACACGAGAACGAGCAATAAAACAATGGCTAATAAGTCTCGAGGACTAAACGCAGCAGTAAAATTGTCTAAACGTAGAAAGAAATTTCGAATGAATAACAAAAGACACGTGCGTAGAAAGTTCAAACTTAAATTAAAGAGTGATCCATTAGAAGGGTCTCCTCAAGCTAGAGCAATCGTTCTTGAAAAACGACAAGTTGAAGCAAAGCAACCTAATTCAGCTATGCGAAAAGCAGCAAGAGTTCAATTAATTAAAAATAGTAAACAGATTACCGTATTTTTACCTAGAGAAAATGCAGCAAAAGTAATTGATGAACATGATGAAGTTATTGTTGAAGGAATGGGCGGACACCAAGGAAAATCTAAAGGAGACATCCCGAATATTAGATGGCAAGTTGTAAAAGTAAATGGACAGTCATTAAATCAATTAACAAGAGGTAAGATTGAAAAGACAATCGGACGAAGATAATGGCAGAAGAAAAAAAAGTAACAAAAAAGATTGTAAAGAATGAAAACCAATTTAAAAAGAATATTTCTAATTTCTTAACTTTCGGTAAATGGGAAACAAAATCAATTCAAATTCAAGATCTTGGATTAAAGAGATACATTAATTTGGATCCAATTCATGTTCCATCAACAAATGGAAGATTTACTGAAAAACAATTTTGGAAATCCAAAAAACCAATTTTAGAAAGATTAATGATAAGACTTTTTGTTACCGGTCATGCCGGTAAAAAACATAAGAGAACTTCAGGAAGGTTCTCCGGAAAAAAGGCAAATATATACAATGTTATGCTAAATACGTTAAATCTTATTGAAGAAAAGACAAAACAAAATCCAATTGAAGCAGTTGTAAGAGCAATCGAAGCTGCAGCACCACGAGAAGGTATAACAACTATTGAATATGGAGGAGTTAGATATCCTAAATCCGTGGATCTTTCACCACAACGAAGAATCGATTTAGCATTAAGATGGTTAACGCAAGGCGCTTACCAAAAAACTGCTGGAACTAAAGGTCGAAAGAAAATTCACGAAACTTTAGCAGATCAAATTATTGCAACAATGAATTTTGATCAAAAGTCAGTTGCTTTTCAAAAGAAGTTTGATTTAGAGAGACAAGCTAAATCCGCAAGATAATGACAGAACTTAAATTTGCAGTAGGTAATCCCGGGACAAAGAAAACATACAAAGTTGAGAAAAAGGATTCTGATGCTCAAGCATTTTTTGGTATGAAAGTTGGTCAAGAATTTAATGGTGAATTACTTGGTCTTAACGGTTATAAATTAAAAATAACAGGTGGGAGCGATCATTCTGGTTTTCCAATGAGAGCAGAAATTGAAGGTTCCGCTAAAAAGAAGATTTTATTGAGAACAGGAGATATCGGATTTAGAAAACGTAGATATCACAATGTTTCAAGTGCAGAAGGTGCAAAAAAGAAGTTAAAACAAACTTATCCAGGTGAACGAAGACGAAAATCAATTAGAGGAAACATAATTTCCGAAGAAACAGGTCAGATTAATTGCAAAGTTATTTCTGCAGGAAAAGAAACTCCTGAAAAATTACTTGGTTTAGAAATTCAAAGTGAAGAAGTTCCAAAAGTTGAAAAACCTAAGGAAGAAAAACCTAAGGAAGAAGTTCCAAAAGTTGAAAAACCTAAGGAAGAAAAACCTAAGGAAGAAGTTCCAAAAGTTGAAAAACCTAAGGAAGAAAAATAAGATTAAATGTGTTATGTTACACATTTAATTATTAAAATTCTTTTCTGTTTTTATCACACAAAAAGATTTAAAGTATTTATTTTAAATTAAATTAATGCGAACTCTTAAACTTCGTAAAAACATTAGAAATTATCTTAATGGCGATGTTCCTGAAGGTTGGTTAAAAAAAGGTATCAGAGATAGACGAGCAGGACCAGCGAGTACACAAGAACTATTAAGTGTGTATAATGCTGCTACCAGGCACGGAACAACGCCTCAACAACTCGGAAATGTTCTCAGTAAAGATCAATATATAATCAAAGTAGGAATTACAAAAGTTTTAGGGTCAGGTCTTTCAGGAAAGTATGATATTTGTATTTGGGATACCGTAGATAATATTCAAAAATTAATACCTGATTTTGAAAAAGGAGATAGAGTATTTACTGATGAAGATGGAAATCTTGAGAGAATAATTGGAAGATTTTAAATTCCCCAAGTATCATTTTTGCTTCTCTTAATTTTGGCTATTTCTTTCAAAACCGATATTTCATCATCCGATAAAAATTCCTTCTTAGATTTCAACTTTCTAAAATCATTCTCAGAAATATCTGTATAAAATTTATCTCCGCCTTCTGCATTTCTACCAATATTCATTCCGCTAACTGAAACTGCAGATTCTTGACCCTTAATTAACTCCGTTAATTTTTTTCCTTTATCCTCAATAGATTTAATTTTACCAATCTTTTTTCCATCAATATCAATTAAATTAATTCCAGTTGATATTTTTCCAGAAATAATTTCTGCACCAAAGATCGCAGGGTTTGCTTTTCTAAAAATATATTGAGGAATGATCTTAAGTTTACCTGGCCAAGACAAATCTTCCAATTCTTCAAGTTCCAATCTTTTCTTTCGTTCTTCAAGTTTTTCTTTAAAATCTTCCACTACTTTGTAAATAACATTATTCAAAATGACATCAATCTTTTTTTCTTTAGCATAAGCTGAAACATCTTCATCCATTTTTACGTTGAATCCCAAAACTGCAGAATATAAACTACCTTTTTCAGCATAGCTTTCTGCTTCAACAATATCTCGTTTCGAAATATTTCCGATTCTAGCTTGTTTAATTGGAATTTCATACTTTTCAAATAATTTTGAAGCTGCTTCAATACTTCCTAATGTGTCGGCTTTCAACATAATCCCATCATCTTCAGTTTGAATAAGAACATCTTCAATTTCTTTCAAAATTTCTTTCTCGGAATTTTCAATTTCTTTCTCATTTTCTGCAGAAAGTATTGGTGCACCAGCAAGAGCCCGATCCAAATCATTTGCAAGAATTTTCACTCCAGTTGCAGCAAAAACTTGTTCCAACTTTTCAAATGAACTTTTTGCATCTCTAATTTCTGAAAGAGCTTTTGGTTTCAAAATAGCTTTTATTTTAGTCGTAATTGTCTCGCCGATTCCACCAACAATAATAGTATCGTCCTTTTTTAGATTACCATCGTAAATTATTATATCCGCAGTAGTTCCCATACCTTGTTCCTCTTTGATTTCTAATATTGTTCCCTTTGCTCTTGAATCAGAATTAATCTCTAACTTTCCTCCCAAAAACTTTTGAGATAGTCCAGTTAAAATTGCAAGTAATTCTGCAATCCCCTCTCCAGTCTTTGCTGAAACTGGAACGATAGAAACCATTTTTTTATGATCTTCAACTTTATGATAAAGATTTGAATCAAAACCTAATTCGGCCAATTCTCCAAGAATAGTATAAAATTTATCATTAAAATATTTTTTCGAGTTATCGTTTTGCGTTTTAAAATTTTTAACAAAAAAATTAGATTCAGATTTCCATCCATAAATTAGGTCAACTTTATTTGCAGCAATAATAAATGGAACTTTAAAATTTTTCAAAATTTCAATTGCTTCTTTTGTTTGAGGTTGAATTCCTTGATTAATATCTATGACTAAAACCGCAAGATCTGCAATTGAACCTCCTCGCTTACGAAGATTACTGAATGCTTCGTGTCCTGGCGTGTCTACAAAAAGTAAACCAGGAATATTAAATTTTAATTTAAAAATATCTAAAAGATCTCCACAAACTTCTTTTATAGTGTCTAATGGAATTTCAGTTGCACCAATATGTTGAGTAATTTTTCCTGCTTCGCGGTCTGCAAGAGTGCTACCTCTAATAAAATCTAATACCGAAGTCTTGCCGTGATCTACATGGCCAAGAACCGTAATAATTGGTTGCCTTATTGTCATTTTCCATCATTACCTCTAAAAAATAGCCAATTTTTTGCTTTAAAAGTCTTTAGTTTATTGTTATTTGAAACCCTTTGAGAGAAATGGGAAGGAATCAACAAATTTGTCAATTGGTGTGTATAATTGCATCATATGGTGTCGTTTCAAATAGTTACCATATTTCCAGCTAATTTTTCGGTGAAACATTATCAGGATTAACCCAATTCCTATTGCTAATGAAGCTGCATGGTTCATAACAAAAAATATGGATTCAGATTCAGCTAATTCTCCAGCATAGAATAGCACAATTGCTGCTAATCCCCATGAAATTGCTTCAAATAGTGCTAATGCTTTACCGTGTTTGCTATCAGGTGTCATTTCTGCTAATCTCACATATATCGGCCTACCTATCGCGAGCAAACCTATGGAAACTCCTCCTGCAGCAATAACGTAAGACAGAAAATGATTATACACGAAGAATAATTTCATAGATAATCCTAATAGAATAAATCCCGGAATAATTAACCATTTGGAATGAAATTTATCTGATAGACGCCCCAGCGGAATTTGAAATGGAAGTAAAATTATATAAGCACCTGTTATTACTAATCCTGCTTGCCAAAAATCATATCCTACCACATTTTTCAAATATATAAGTATGAACGTATGCCAAATAAGTCCAAATGAGGCTTTAATCAGATGAATAAATGATAAAAAGGTAAATCCGTGAGTTATTCCGATATTACGATAATTTTCCCAGATCTTATTGAGTTTAGGAAGTCTGTTCTTGTGTTTAAATTCAGTAAATTTATTAATTAAATAAATTGAATAGATTCCAATCAAGACTGAAATTATAAATAATGCATTAAATCCGTAAAAATAGATTATTAAACCGCCGATCGGCGGTGCAAGGATTAATCCAGAATAACGATAAATTGAACGAATTGCATTGTGCGTTGCAAGTTTGGTTTTTTCAGAAATATCCCAGACATAACTTGAATAAGACGGAACGAACATGGCATATGCTAATCCGAAAATAATCCCTCTCAAAATAAAATATAATTCCGAAGTAAAAAATAACAAGCTAAAATTGGTTATTGCCATCAATATAGAACTCCAAATCATAATTTTTTTACGATTAAAATTATCTGCCAATGAACCACCATATATTTTTGCAATATTTGTGGCAATAACTGAAAATGCAACAATTGCACCAATATTTACTAAATTAATTCCCAACTGAAAATAATAAAGTGGAAGAAAAACATAAATTAATGAATTTGATAAGCTTCTAAATAATGTCAAATTATTAGCTATTTTAAAGTTTAATTTAGTTCTAAGTTTATTCATAAATTATTAAATCGAAAGAGATATTTAAATATTAACCAAATCTGTTACCGATCAGTTGTATTAGAATACAATATGTTCGTCAGCTCTTTTGTATGAATATAATTCTGATTTATTAAACCACAGTTTAATTTCTTTATCGGCATCATCTTCGCTACCAGAAGCATGAATTATATTTGCTATAGATTTTCCTTTACGATCTGCATATTCATAAGTATGATGTGCATAATCTCCTCGAATTGTTCCAGGAATTGCATCACCGGGTGCAGTCGAACCAACAATTCTACGGATATTTTTAATTGCATCAACACCTTCGATCACTATGGCGATCACTGGACCCGATCTGATAAATTTATCTAATCCTTCAAAAAATGGTTTTGAAACATGTTCAGAATAATGAGTTTTAGATAATTTTTCATCAACCCAAATCATCTTCATACCAATAATTTTCATACCTGCATTTTCAAAACGAGTTATAATCTCCCCAGAAATTGCTCTTTGAATACCGTCAGGTTTGATTAAGACAAGTGTCTGTTTGACCATAATTTTTCTAATTATTCAAAGTTATAAGATTACCGTCTTAACTGTTTCATTAATCTTGAAACTGTTTCCTTTAATGCAACACCAAATCTCCAATCAACTCCTTCTGAATGAATAATCTTACCTTCAGGAGTTTCCGCTTCAGCATTAAGAACAAATTTAGAACGTTTTCCACCAGTTTCATACTTTTTTAATCTAAGTTTAAGTTTTGAAAAATTACGAGTCAATTTAGATTTTGAAATTATTTCCTGAAATCTCCGTCTATCCTTTAAATCAAGTTTTTTATCAGAAAATTCTACATCCATTAGAAAAGGCTAACATTCAAAATATAAATAACTATTCCAGACTAGAATAAGGGAGTTGATTCAAAACAATCTCCATAAGACTATCACCTTTTCGTTCAAATCCAATTCTAGAATAAAATGATTCTAATTCAGAAGAACATTCTAAATGAATTCTGTCGATTCCGCGAATTGATGCTGCGTCTAACCTATCATTCAAATTTTCAGCATCAGAAGCTAGAAAATATTCCAAACAAGAAGTATCGAATTCAGGTTTATAATCAGTAATATGTTTAATTACTTCATTCATCATAAATGAACCATAGTGCTCCGGATGACCTTGATATTTATCTAGAATTCGTACTCGTTCAATGTGTGCCATATTTTTAATTCCATTTGAATAATAGTTTATTTGTAAATCTCCTATCAATTCCTCACCATCGTAAAGAGAAGCTAGTTCTAATTTAGTTAATTGTCCATCGTCAATTAATTTATACAACATATGTTTGTTTTCAGAAATTTCATCATGAATCTTCATTTTACAGTCACCGATTTAGCTAAATTTCGAGGTTTGTCTGGATCAAGTCCTTTTAGAACTGCCAGATAGTACGAAAGAGCTTGAATTGGAATGATCCTCAAGATTGGAGAATATTTATCTGGACCAATAACTTTTATCCAGAAATCAAATACTTCATGTTTTTTGTCAGAAATTCCAATTATAAATGCTCCTCGACTTTTTAGTTCTTGAGCATTTGATAGAATTTCTGAATTGTTTTTGTTCGGAACAAATACAATGCACGGAGTGCCGTTCTCAATCATTGCGATTGGACCATGTTTAATTTGTCCTCCAGCAAAACCTTCAGCGTGGATATAAGATACTTCTTTAATTTTCAAAGCAGACTCCATTGCAGTAGGGTAATCTCTACGTCTCCCTATAGTGAATAAGTGTTTTGTATATCTTAACAAATGTGAAAGATCTTTAGTATATTTTCGAGCATTTTCTGAAGTTAAATAATAAATATGCCTTACAATTTCATCTAAATCTTCTTTACTATTTTCATAAGTTTCATTTAAACATCCTGCCAAAAGCATCAATATTGAAACTTGTGCAGTATAAGATTTTGTCGACAAAACGCATATTTCTGGACCAACATTCATATAAATTCTATTGTCGCTCATTCGATCTAACGTTGATCCTTGAACATTAACAATCGAAATAATTTCTGCTCCTGAATCTTTTACAGATTTGAGTGCATCAATTAGATCAATTGTTTCTCCAGACTGAGATATTGCCAAAATTAATGAATTATTATCTATAAATTTAGAGTAATTTCTGAATTCATGTGCACGTATAACTTTTGGCATAATTCCTTTTTCCAAGAATTCATATTCTGCAGATAATGCTGCATTGTAAGATGTTCCGCATGCAACCATGTAAACTTTTTTACTTTTTAGAGAATCAACAATCGATAAGATTTCATTTTTATCTTGGATTAGAGATTGTTTAACCGTATCAACTTGTTCAGAAATTTCTTTGAGCATAAAATGTTCAAAATCACCTTTTTTTGCCTTATCAATATCCCAAGTGATAATAGATTTTTTTCTCTCAACTTCAGATCCAGAATTAAATATTTTTATAATTTTACCTTCGATATATCCATAATCTCCGTCCTCCAAATATATTACATTTTTTGTTCTTTCAAAAAATGAAGTTACATCTGAAGAGAGAAAATTTTCATTTTCTCCAATTCCTAAAACTAAGGGGGAATCCTTTCTTGCAAAATAAATTCTATTTTCTCCAGTTTTTAAGAATCCAATTGCATAAGTTCCTTTAAGATTTGGAAGAACATTTTCCAATGAAGTCAACGTATCACCATCTATTTTTGATTGAATATAATTGGTTAATACTTCAGTGTCAGTTTGACCTTCAAATTTAAATCCCACCAATTCATTTTTCAATTCTTGGTAATTTTCAATAATTCCGTTGTGTACTAATGAAATAGTTTTGTCATTTGATATATGTGGATGCGCATTTTCTTTAGTTACTCCTCCGTGAGTTGCCCAACGAGTATGTCCCAAAATTAAATTAGATTTTCCAGGTAAATCAGTATTTGTTATTTTACCAATTTCTTTTATAACATTTATTTTATCAGATAAATGTGAAACTCCCCATGAATCATAACCGCGATAATCTAATGATTTTACCATCTTCATAAAATCAGATAGATTAAGTTTTTCTTTAACTGAGATATATCCGACAATTCCACACATTATTTGAGATCTCCCTTAGATGTTAAATCAGAGAATTCATTTTCGATAGTATAAATTCTAAATAAATTTCCATCATTCAGACTTAATTTGATCGAATCAGTTATATAAATTTCTCCATTTGACACAGGATTGGTTTTAGAAATATATTTGAAGATCGATTTATCAAAAATATAACATCCCAAATTAATGAAATTTGATTTTGGATTTTTTGGTTTTTCTTCCAAATTGATAATTTTGTTATTTTCTAGCTCAAAAACCCCATATTTAGTAGGATTTTCAACTTTAGTCGACATTATATAATTTCCAGGATTTTGTTCGAATAAGTCAATAAATTTATCAAAATCATTTTGATTAAAAATCGAGTCACCCATAGTTACAAAGTAATAATCGTGTTCGTTATTCACCAATTCTATTGCCGCACCAGTACCAATTCGTTTATTTTGTTCAATAAATTTAAAATTAATTTTAGGAAAAGTTAAAGTAAGATGTTCAATAACCTGTTCTTTCTTGTAACCAACGATTATGTTTATTTTATTTGTATATTTTGATAAAGCTTCAACAATATAATTTATAATTGGTTTACCTTTGTAATTCAAAAGAGTCTTATTTGTAGTACTAGTTAGGTAACCCATTCTTGTTCCACGACCTGCGGCGAGTATACTAAAAGACAAATTCATAATTTATTCATTCTTTTGTTGCGGTTTTTCATTTGTGTCTATCACAACTATCGGTTCCTCTTCCTTTGTTTCACGAGAAACAATTTCAATTGGAGACTCTACTTGTTCAGTTAATTCTTTAACATTTTTAGAAATATTTGGAGAATTTGTTTTATTCAAATGTATATCGATGGTAGAAACTCTAATTTGACGATCTTCTTTATTTTTGAAGTCTTCAGAACCAATTTCAACGTTAGATATTTCAACAGAATCTGTTAGAAATCGACTATTAACAATTTCAGCAACATCCACAGCTCTGCTAATAAATTTACCTCTGGATCTGATTATAACTTTATTTGCTCCTGAAGTCGTAAATTGCATTACAACCGCAGTTACATAATTCATAAATGGCTTTCCGCCAACAAATACTACTTGTTCATTCATTATATGTTACCTAGTTCGATAGCTTGATTCGTTTTGTTAAATATCCTGCAAGCTGATTTCTGATCTTTTTAGTCTTAACATTAGACAATTCTTGTATTTTGATCTTATTGTGGTTAAAGTCATCGTTGAAAACTGATCGGTGTTTTTCTAAAAATTCATTTACCAATCTTTTCGTGAAGGAGGTTCTAATTCGACCCATACTTTACCCTCAGATGTCGATTTAAAAAGGTTATTATTGAGAATTATTTATTTGCTATAATTTCAATAATGTCATAATTTTTCAAGATATATTCCTTTCCCACTGTTTTCTTAGTTTTTACATTAATTGCACGTATAAATTTTTCACCAAAATCCGTATGTAATTTGTATGCAAAATCAATTGCAGTTGAACCATTTTTCATAATAAAACAATCAGGAAGAACATTTCCTTGAGAATCTTCCAATTTGGAAACACCGCCCGGATGAATACAAATTGAATCTAATATTTTGAAAACTGAATAATTCAAGATATCTTGAATACCAGTATTATTATTTTTCCTTAAATATTCATCAATTTTATTTAATGCGGTGCTTTGAACAGAATTAGGTTTTCCAATTGTCTCAAATCTAGATGAACCAGGAATATAATCAATAATTTTGTGCTTTGATGCTTCTCGTAATGCAAGTTCATATTCAGCAGTGCACGGAATAACATAACTGTTCGTACTTTCCTTTAGCTTTGATAAGATCATATTCGAACTTTTATCAAATTTATTTGCTGCGATGACAATAGGTTTACTTTTTTCCCTAAGTGCCGCACTAAATTTTTTAATGTCTTCGTCATCCCACGAGGTTAAGTTGGAACTTAATTTGGTTTTATTAAATGCGGATCGAACCATTTCTAAATTTATTTTTAGTCCGGAAAAATGTTCTGCGATTGACTTGTCTATTGGTTTTCCAGAAAGTTGTAATTGTCGAGCAAATTTATTCCAACCGCGTTCAAATATTTGATGGAACCAAGCATCTAGTTCTTTTTCTAAAAATTTAATGTCTTTTATTGGATCATACGAACCTGTCTCAACAGATTCTCCGCGTTCATTTGTTGATCCTGAAGCATCAATCACATGAATTAATACGTCTGCAGCACCCAAATCATCTAGAAATTTATTACCCATACCCTTACCTTCACTTGCACCTGGAACTAAACCGGCAACATCAATTAGTTCAATAGGAACAAATCTATATTTTCCATGAATATATCCTTCGCGCGGATTTGAAATTTTTCCCTGTTCTTGTGCTATATCTTTAATTTTAACGAATCCGGTTCCGTGATTTGGTTGTATCGTTGCGAAAGGATAATTTCCAATTAATGCTTCTGCAAGAGTTGCAGATCTAAAGAAGGTACTTTTTCCAACGTTTGGTTTACCGACCACACCGATGAGCATAATTAGAATTTGAACTAGAATTTTTAAGGGTTATTATTTAACTTTAAGAATTAGTGTAGCGGAATTAGTGCAATCATTAGTGCGATACCAATCACTATCCAAATTAAGTGAATAACTGAAGTTCTATAATCTTCTTCCTTGAATAATTCAGGTATTAATACTGAAGAAGCAATATAAATGAAATTACCGATACCTATTGCAAGCAGAATTTTGTGAATATTTGGAACAAATTTTTGCAAATAAATAGCAGTTATTGCACCCAAAATGGCAGTCATTGCAACGATAAGATTAAGCAATAATGCTTTCTTTTTAGTCATACCTGCTTTAATTAATAGCGCGAAATCTGCCAACTCCATTGGTATTTCGTGTAAAAAAGTACTTATTGTTACTGCAATTCCCGCAGGTATACTAATTAGATATACTCCTCCGATAATAAGACCATCAATAAAGTTATGAATTGCATCGCCTATTGATATTAAAATCGGTAGTTGTTTGGATCGAGCATCTAGATTACAATTTTCATGATCAAAACCGTGATGTCCATGAGAATGATGGTGTCCATGAGAATGATATAGATTTGTCATTTTTTCAACTATATACATAAATAAGAAACCATAAATAACCAGTAAACCTGAATTTATGCTATACTCGCCTGCTTCTAGTAAATGAGGTAATAAATGTAAAAATGATGCACCCAATAATGCACCTGTTGCAAAACTAATAGAATATTTAACTATTTTTTTAAGCAAATTATCATTAAGAGATATTGTTAACATACCAACTAAGGAAACCAATCCTACTAAGAAGGCACTAATGACTGAGTATTGTAATGCAACTATTGTCTCAACCATTATTAATGATCTCCATGATCATGCTCATCTTCTTCATGATCTCCGTGATCATTCTCATCTTCTCCATGATCTCCATGATCATGCTCATCTTCTTCATGATCTCCATGATCATGAGCATGTTCTAATTCACTATAATCTGCGGTTGCTCCAAAAAATAGTAAAACTAATGCTAGCAATGCAAATATTAATTTCACTGAAAATTTTGTTTTCATTTATTATCTGTAAACTATAACTTTATAAACATATTGATAATAATTATCAATAAGATGAAAAGAATGACAAAACAAAAAAGAATTATGTATTCCTCATTAAAAAATTTTAACAATTTTTTTGATGTTAAAGAGTTTCATAAGTATGTAAATAAATCCACGGATATAGGTATTGCAACAGCGTATAGATTTTTATCTGATTTGGAAAATAAAGGAGAAATACACTGGTACTTGTGTGAAGGAAGAAAAATATATTCAAAAAATAAAAATAATCATATTCATTTTATTTGTGAAAAATGTAATGCTCGAGAACATGTTAAATTGGATAAAATTGATTTTGTTTCAAATTTTAAAAACAAAGTATGTCATTTCCAATTAGATATGTTCGGAACATGTAATAGCTGCAGTTAATAGCACTATTGTTTCTTACAGAATAAATAGATTTAAATTAATTAGACTAATCTGTTTTGTATGACATCGGGTATACGCGCAATTGATATCATGAGCCATAAGGTTGTTACTGCAAATCAAAATATGACTATTTTTGAAGCCGCTAAATTAATGAATAAACATCGAGTTGGAGGCCTACCTGTTTGCGAAGGAGACAAATTGATCGGTTTATTGACTGAACGAGATATTATGATGAAAGTTATTGCAGCAGACAAACACCCATCAAAAACAACAGTTAGACAAGTTATGAATTCTCCGCTAAAGGCACACGGTAAAAAATTTGAAGATATATCATCTCTCGCTAGAAAGATGAACGAACATGATATTTCGAGAGTTCCAATAATTCACGAAAGTAAATTAGTGGGAATTGTCACAAATAAAGATATACTTGAACATGCTCCGCATTTATTAGAAACATTTTTAGAAAGAATTAGAATTTCTGTTAAAGGTAAACCAGAACATCCGGAAGCATTCGGAATTTGCGAAAGATGCAATTTATCGGGACATTTACATTATACTGTAAACGGATTTATTTGCGACGAATGTTTATAATACATTTATCAAATTTCTTAATCCTTGAGACATACCTAAAACAAATACTGATACCAAAATTAATTTAGATAAATTAGTTTTATCTTTGTTTAAGTAATAGATTATAGGGATTACTATCGCCAATTTAGCAGGAATAAATGCCAACGGATTACCAAAATATTCAATAATTGATCGAGGAATAACATGTTTTTCAAACCCGCCAAAAAATAAAAGAATGAATCCTGTATTCGTTGCATCAAAAAGTTGAGCAGCTAGCGCATACTTGGATAGTTTATCAAATTTTAACTCTTTAATCAGATGTAATAATAATTTAAGTAATAAAATGGATATAAGTAATATAAAAATTAAGTAGGAGTTTATTGAAAAATTGATTCCATAAATTATAATAAAAGAAATTAATGAGACTATACCTAATTCCTTAATTTTACCGAAGAGAAGCCCAATTAAAAATAATGATGTAAGTGTTAAATACAATCCGGGACTAACCGTAAAGAATGTTTTTGCTATCAAATTCTTATCAACATAAGATCTTAATAGTGCACCAAATATAATATATGGGACAAGATTTTTTATAAATTCAATATCTATTTTTATTTTTTTATGTTCCAAAAAATAATAAATTAAATATATCCCCAGAAATGCAAATAATGCGTAAGTAGTAGTATTAATCAGATTATATTCATAAATTGCATTGAAGGGTGAAATGAAATATTCATTCAAAAAATTTAGAAATGCCATCCTTCATCCTCATTCGTTTGTTGTGTTGGTTGCTGATTTGTTTGCTGTTGAGATTCAGATTGTTGTTGAGCTTGCTGTTGGTACGGATTAAATTGAGGCTGAGGAGTTTGCGTCTGAGGTCGATTAGAAGAATGTTTTTGTTCTAATGAATTTACTCTTTGGGATAGACCATCCAGACTAGATTTCATAGATTCAATTTTTGAAACCAATAAATTAAGGGTAGATTGAATCGAACTTAATTGTGAATTATTTGCAGGTTCAGGAGTTATATTTGGTATTGCTGAATTTGTATTATCGATTCCAGAGATAGGTTCAGCATCAAAAGAGGGTCCCGGGACAGAAGAAGTTTTAGAACCTAATGAGGCTCCAAATTCCGGAAAATCATCTTTCTTTTTTAATGGGTTTAATTTATCAAAAATTGCCATTATATAATTGACCCTCCCGAACTTATATATTTTTTGTAAGAAGAAAGATATTAATAATATTGAATGAAATTATGAATATGAGTAAAGGGCCATTTGGTAAAGCTATTAATCCTCGTGAGATACACTATGAAAACTTCCAAGAAGGTATAGAAAAGTTTTATTTCACAATTGTTGAGATTATTGAAAACAGTCTAGGCTATAAAATAAATAAAACTGAAGATTCATTTTTAACATCTCCGGGATCTGCGCAATGGCAAGTTTTTGAACAGAGAAAAGCGGCACAGCAAGAAAAGGCTGCACAATATTTAGGCAGTATTGGTGGAATGATTAAGTCGATGATGACGCTATATAGAGAATTAAAAATTTTAGATGAGAGACTGGGATTTTATAAAGAAGCAGATAAAGGGAGTGAATCTGCAGAATTATCTTTAAAATCGCTATGGATTGATCTGGTGGAGGGAGGCGGAAAAAATCCCACATCCGTATTAGGATTAGCAAATCAAGTTGGTTTCGTAACATTACCTGATCTATTTTTTAGAATCGATCCAAAAAATATAGCTGAAGTGGATAAACAAGTAGATAAGATTGAAACAAACACACAAGTAAAAAAAGTTTTGAAGAGGAAATTACATCAATATGTGCAATGGCGAGAAAGAACGTTAAAAGAATTAACTACTAGACGTTATTTCAATATAAAATATTTATCTCAACATTTCAATGTAATTAAAATGTATTTAGAATGGGTTAAACCCTATTTAAAAAATATAAAGAATCTAACTCAGGATGGAAAAAGTGACAAATCGTATCAACTATTGCAGACCTCCGAAAGTTTAATCTCAGATACAGAGATTATCTGTAAAGGAGAAAAGATTGATGCAGCGACAGATTATGAGCATATCTTTCCAGTAATTATAGTAAAATTTCATTATCGTACTAGACCTGTGATGGCATATCAAGGTCAAGATTATAGCAAAGGTGCAATTCAATTAGGAAAGATTGAATGCAAAATTGAAGGTTATAACGTAACTAAGAAGGAATATGATAATTATCTGGAAAATAAGGATTTGAGTACAATGAAATTATTGCAAGCAGTAGATGAATCTATGGCTGCATTTTTGAACGATGATAATTCTAAAAAAGATTTTGAAGCATATTTGGCTGAAGCAAGAAATGAAGAAATAAAGGAAAAGAATCCCAAAAGTAAATCTTCATTATTGGACATATTTAATCCATTTAGTGGAAGAAAAAATAAAAAATTAAAATCTGATAAAAAGGAAGATTTTTCTTCATTCGTCAACGATTATCGAGAAGAAGATTCAAAAAATAATAAAAACGGTATATCTAAATCAAATTTTTCCAAAGTTCGTAAAAAACACAAACTTTCAATTAAAAATGCAGAAAGGATATCAAAAAAATATGAGCAAGATAAGATTAAATCTAAAGCTGCTGTTGAAAAGGATGTGGATACGTTATATGATATTATAAAAATTAACTACGGAATGATAAGAAATGAATAAATTTATTGAATTAAAAAAACAGTTAATGTTAATTGATCCATTTATTCGTCTTAAACGTATTAAGGAAATTCTAGTACATATAACTGTTAAACGTTATCGTCAAGAGCTTATTGAGTTGGCAAAAATTACAATTAATCAATTGAATCAAGTCAGAGAGGGAGAAGAACGTTTTAGTTTAGATTCGAAATTATCTCAAAATTTTGAAGAATCATCTGAAGATAAAATTGAAAGAACTATGGAAGAGATTGCCGAAGAAGAGAGTAATTTGAGTAAAAAGGAAGAGGAGATATTAACAGATCCAATTTATGGTTCTTCGGAAGAATCTAAAAAAGAGGTTTATGGTATAATTGGAAATAAAGATGATTCCGGTGACTTCTATAATTCAAATGAATCTGAACCATTTTATAATTCTCCCGAAGAGGATAAAAAGGAGAAACGCTTTTATTTTTAAATGGGATCAAATTGTCACGATCATGATCAGGCAGAAATTCCAGGATATTGGCATTCTTTAGATAAAGGCACTGGAAACAAGTACACTTCAGGTAAATTTACTGCAGGTAAATTATCTATTTCTACACCACCTATGAAGAATCAATTAGATAGTATTCGTGCAAGAATTATGCAGGGTGCAACAAATGTTGAATTAGGATTTACTGGAACAGGAAAAGGTGGTGCCCAGAATTTAACTCCCGGAACACTAGGTATTCCTGAAAGGACTGCAATTAAAGAAATTGCAAAAATTAATGATGTTGGAATTAAGTCAGTTCATACTGCAATGAGTGTTCAAGGTTTGGCAGGTTTTTCTGAAAATAGATTCAATGAACAAAAACGTTCACAAGATATTGAAGAAGTTAAACGAACTATTGATTTTGCATCAGATGTTACTGACGGCGGCGCAATAGTAGTTCATACTGGAGAATTTCCATATAGTGTTGAAAAAGAATATGGTGAAAAACCATTCATAACAAAAAAAGGCAAAAAAATTAAATTGAAAGAACATCCAGGTAGATCCGGAACATTCCCGATTCTATTTGTAGATAAATATGACGGAAGCATTTCAAGTGCAATTAGACCGGATTTCAGGACACCAATAATTACTGAAGATAATAAAATAAAACAAGTTGATATCTCTTATTTTGAAAAACAAGCAGAAGACAACTTAAAAAATAGAAAAACAGACGATATTAATAGATATAGACGGTATAAGGGAGAAGATCCAACTGATGAAGAGTATAATCAAACTTTTGGAAATAAAGCGTGGTTAGCAAATTATCATCAGACTAATTTGAAAATTATTGAAGAACGTGCAAGAAAAGAGGAATATGATAGGTCAATAAAGGATTCTAATGAAAAAATAGAAACAATAAAAAATCATATAAAAATTACAGAAGAAATATTGAATGCACAAGCGCCGGGATCTAAATCTATTGAAAGTTTTTCTAAACGTGATCTAACTAAACGAAAAGAAGAACTTGAAAAAGTAGAGGAACGATTGGAAATTGAAAAAAAACATGCACAGGCTTATGATTTGCGGATTCAAAACCAAATGAAGCAAGCTTTTGATTCAATTCCGATTGAAGAATATGGTAAAAAAATGACATCACAATCAATTGCAGAATTGGCAATGCATGCGAAAAAAATGACAAAAGATAAAAAATTGAAAAATCCTTTATTTGTTGCACCAGAGAACTTATGGGACGGAAATTATGGTGCACATCCTGAAGATTTGAGGAAAATTATTAAAGATGCACGTTCCGAATTTGTAAAGCAAGCTACAGATAAAGATAATAAAAAACGAATATCTGAGAATGAAGCCAAGAGAGCAGCAAAGGACCATATTAAGGCTACATTCGATATTGGTCACGCTAACATTTGGAGAAAATATTTCGGCGGAGATGAAAATGAGTTTAAACAATGGCTTGGAAGTGAAGTTAATAAATTAACTAAAGAAGGAATAATCGGACACGTCCATGTGTCAGATAATTTTGGATATAATGACGAACACCTACCTCCTGGTTACGGTAATGCTCCGATTAAAGAATTTATGACACATTTAGAAAAAGGCAAATATAAAGGTGAAGTAATTATTGAGCCAGGACATCATGATATTCAAGCTTATACTGCAGGTATGCAACATTTAGAAACACCAATCTATAGATTACATAATCGAACAACAACTTGGGCAGATGTTCAAGGATCCTATTTTGGACAAACATATATCCCAAGTTTTGTAACTCCAACATATCTTCCGAATGTAGATAATAAACAATCATTTACGTGGTCGGAGCTTCCATTGGAGTGAGCCAAAACTATTTATATTCTGAAGTGAATAATTGTTTATGCGATTCAGAGTAAATAAACGTAGGACAAATTTTGAATCAAAATATCCTAAACAAGATCGAGATTTAGCAAAAAAATTTAGTAAATTAATATATAATGAGTTAGGAGATTTTATTAGCGCAGTTGTACTTTTTGGTTCTGCTGCAAAAGGCACTTCGAAAAAAGATAGTGACGTAGATATCTTAATAATAATCGATGATGTTCATATCGATTTGTCAAAGGAAGTTGTCGAAACATATAGAATTTTAATTCAGAAGGCAGTATCAAAAATCAGTGCTAAACGATTGCATGTTCAATCCTTAAAACTATCTGCATTTTGGGAATATACTCGTGCGGGTGATCCTGTAGCAATAAATATACTTCGAGATGGAATTGCATTTATTGATCGAGGTTTTTTTGAACCACTCCAAATATTACTTCTGAATGGTCGAATAAGACCTTCACAAGAAGCAGTACAAACTTATGTAAATATGGCCTTTTCTAGTCTAAATCGAAGCAAATCTAACGTGGATACGGCAATTGTGGATCTTTATTGGGCATGTATTGATTCAGCTCATGCGGCATTAATGAGTCGAGGTGAAGTTCCGGTTTCACCTTCACAAGTCGCAACTGAATTAAATAACAAGCTCGTTAAGAACAAACTATTGGAAAAGAGATATGTAGATATAATGAATCACATGTACGAATTATCAAAAAAGATTCTTAAAAGAGATATAGCTAATCTTTCCGGAAAAGATTATGATAAATATCTAAAATATACTGATGATTTTGTCAAAAGAATGACTAAAATAATCAAATCTTAACTTGCGTGATTTGCTAAAAGTATTGTTTTTTCGAGTATGCCTAAGAAAGCTTTAAATTAATAGAAAAACGACATACAATATGAATGAAGAAAAATTAACTTCTGACAATGAAAAATTGAAACAAATGTTCAGTAAATTCAAAAATGAAGACCCTAAGAAGGCTCTTGAGTCAATGAATAAAAAGTTAGATTCTATTCATAAAAAGGCTGAAAAAGTCAGAGATTCCTTGATTAAGCGTCATAAAAAAGAGATTTTGGGAGTAATCTTATTTTATAAAAAAACTCAAAAGGAAGATGTTCCTAGACTTATAATAATATCCGACATCAAGAATAACAATAATAAGAAGAAGATAGAGCATCTATTAAAAATTGATAAAGAAGGAAATAATTTATCTAAGAAAGATTTCAAAGTTTCATCTTATCTTTTGGATGAAATTTGGGATTCTGCAACAAGAGGGCAATATGGACTTCTTCAGAGTATTGTTTCAGGAAGAATATTGTACGATAAAGGAGATTGGGTTAAATCGTTGAAAGCAGTTGAGTTGCATAAACTCAGAATGCTTAGAAAATTTGAAAAATATGTTGTTTCTTATGTTATTGCAGGATCATTGATTAGAGGTGAAGCAAATCCAAATTCGGACGTAGATGTATCTTTAATTATCGATGATACTGATGTAACTCAAACAACTTCGTCTGTATTGAAAGCAAGATTGAGAGATATGGCATTGAAAGAAGCCAGAGATGCGGAAAGAGATGCAGGTATTCAGGGAAAACTAAATGTTCAAGTATGGATTTTGACCGATTATTGGATGGGTTTAAGACGAGCAGAACCAATATTTTACACCACTCTTCGAGACGGAATTTCACTCTATGATCGAGGAATGTTTGCACCATGGAAATTAATGCTAAAAAAAGGAATGTTAATTCCAAGTCCTGAATCAATCAGAAGATATATTGACGATGGTAAAAAACATGTTGAACGTTTTAATTATAAATTTAAATCTATGGCGATGGAGGATTTTTTTTGGGCATGTATTTATCCTGCACAAGGTTTACTGATGTTGCAAGGAATTTCACCCGGAGCACCGAGTCAAGTAGTACCTCAGATGAAGGAAAATCTAGTTAAAAAAGGCATTTTGGATATTAAATATGTTAAAATATTTGAAAAAATACATAAAGTTCGAAAAGATTTAGAGTATGGAAAAATAAAATCAGTTTCTCCAGAAGAAATTGTAAGTATGGCAAAATCTGCTAAAGATTTTGTTGAAGCAGTAGAAAAGTCGTATAATTCTCTGGAAAAACGAAAGATAAAATCAAAAATTGATGAATTAAAGAATAGAACTAAAGAAGATGTTAAACTTGTTTTGAAAGTTGCAGGTATAAAATCAAATAAAAAAAATACTTCCTCTGCACTCCAAAGTGAGTTAATCGGAAAGGGTCTTGCCCGTCCAAAATATAAAGAATTAATTGAACAATTAGAAATAATGGATAAAGATTTAACGTCTCTTTCAATGATGGATAGTCTAGAATATAATCTAGATAATATTCGTGATGAAACTATTAATATAATTAATTCTGAAAAAGGAATGAATAAAGATAAACATCGACTAACATTAAAATATGGTGCAGGAGCTAAACAAAAAGTTGCATCAATTTGGTTACTTAAAGGTATGGCATTTATGATTAAAGATCTATCTAATAAACAATCTCCTGTTTACAAATACTCTTTTGACGGAATAGGAAAATTGAGTGATGAACAAAAATCTTCATTAAAAGTTCTTGAAAACAAATTATCAACTTATTCTGGTGAAAAAGTTAGGATTACTGCTAAAACAATCAATCAATTGAAGGAAATGCTTGATAAAAACTTGCAATTATTAATTGGTTAAAGTAATTTAATATCTCGAATATTACGATGATAGATTTTAATCACTTCCTTTAACTGTTTTAGAGTTGATTGTCCATTACTTAATAATCTTCTTCTATCAATTGGATTTACTAATAATAAAGCTAAGACTCTGCGATGAATCTTCGAAGAATTTAATTTTATTGGATAGATAAAATTAGAAATTGTTTCATCAATATCTTCACCCTTTTCAAATATTTTAATATCTTTTTTAAATTGGCTTCTTAAATATTTCACATTTGATGCAGAGTGACCTATCGCCTTTCTAACCAATCCCTTATCTACCAAAAAAATAATCGAATTTTTAGAAACTATACAGTTCAGCGGAGAAACATTAGTCTTCTCTTTAAAGAATGCCATTGTTCTAAGGGCATAATCATCAATCTTTATTGCCATTATTTTTTAATACCGATAACTGAAATTAAAAATGGTTTTCTGAGAAGAGTCCCCATTTCTTCACTATTCTCTTTAACTTGTGTTATTTCTATTTTACCTAAGACTTTAGTTAGATTTTCCATCATGTCTGAAGGATAATTTTTAGATACAAAAAAATGAG
>Ga0206678_10000617_pt1 | contig 22879 bp, 22 predicted proteins | sample M180m12015metaG_FD_155453 | JGI IMG/M metagenome (GOLD analysis project Ga0206678, IMG submission 155453) | Ammonia-oxidizing marine archaeal communities from Monterey Bay, California, United States - M1 80m 12015 | ecosystem: Environmental > Aquatic > Marine > Intertidal zone | place: USA... | reverse complement strand
ATTTGACTTAGTCAAACACCGTTGTCCGTCAGTGCATTATTTATTTCATTGAATTGTTTAGGTTCATCCACGGCGACTCGCATCGCTTATGTGGACGACCCGCACTGGCTTTAATTCGTCCTCTATCCCGTTTTCAAGGAGCACCTGATGACCATCAGTCATCTGGCAGACAACTATAAACATAAATTTCATAGCCGTTTAATGCCCTAAGTTGCTCTTGAAAGGCTTTCGCTTAAATCGAGAGCAACCCGCCCACGTTAAGCGCGCCTGATAAAAAGATCAAGAACTTGCGGGCAGAAAAACGCTATCCGCTGCAGAGTGATGATCCACCTTATTCAGCGGATTAGTTCAAATAATTATTGAATTAAACTACTACCAGTAAATGACGATTTTTTTTGCCTTTTTGAATTAAGACGTAATCGCCGTTTGAAAGTAAGTCATCGGGTAAGGAAACTGCATCCGTAGCCTGCCGGTCTCCATTTACTGAAATTCCTCCAGCTGAAATAGTTCGGCGTGCGTCTCCTCTAGAGCTACATAAACCGCTCAAAACCAAAACATCTATAAGGGATTCTTTCCCTTTCTTCAGTTCAGAGGCTTTTACTTCTGTTTCAGGAACTATTCCTCTGAGCGTTTCGAATGAGTTTCCTGAAGCAGGTTCACTCCCGAAAAGGCCCTGACTAGCTAATAGTGCCTGTTTCGCTTCTTCATCACCGTGCACTAAACGACAAACTTCAGTTGCCAAACGCTGTTGTGCGCTTCGGTCTTCTGGAGATTTGCGATGGTCCATCATTAATTCAGAAATCTCCGACACAGAAACAAGGGTGAGTTGTAAAAGCAGTTTTTCAACATCTCTATCATCAACATTTATCAAATACTGGTGCAGTTCATAAGGCAAAGTTCGTTTCGAATCAAGCCAAACGGTACCTTCGGCTGTTTTACCGAATTTCGCTCCGTCAGATCTAGTGACTAAAGGAACTGTCAAACCGTAAGCAGTTGAAGAGCTACGTCTTCTGATCATGTCGATTCCAGCGGTTATATTTCCCCACTGATCTGAACCACCAATCTGCATCTCACATTCATAGTTTTTATACAACTCAAAGAAATCATTTGCCTGAAGAAGCATGTAACTAAACTCGGTAAAGGAAAGCCCTTGTTCGCTGGATAGCCGTGTTTTAACTGATTCTTTTGAAAGCATCGTTCCTACCGTGACATGCTTTCCGACATTCCTGAGAAAATCGAGAACATTTACTTCAAGTGTCCATTCCCGATTATCTACGAGCAAAGCTGCTGTACTTTTTTTCTTTGACTCTGACCCAGCATCAAAATTTAGAAATGACTCTAGTTGTGCAGCAACAGCAACAGTGTTGGAACTCAGTTCATTTTGATCCAACAGATTCCTTTCTTCAGATCTGCCACTTGGATCACCCACCATCCCAGTAGCTCCTCCAGCTAATGCAATAGGGCGGTGTCCCTCATCTTGAAAACGTCTCAAAGTCAACAGAGGTACGAGGTGTCCGAGATGAAGACTGTCTGCTGTGGGATCGAAGCCACAATAAAGAGTTATAGGTCCTTTATCCAACCTCTCTTGGAGTGCAGTTTTGTCTGTGCTGTCTTGAAAAAGACCTCTTAAGGTTAAATCTTCAAGGATTCCTTTTCTTTCAGTATTGCCCACTAGACCAGTATGGATCATTAACGCACTGAAAGTCGACAATTTTAATTATGTATCAAGAAAAGTTCCTTGCACCTGCCACCAATTTGCCTTCCAGTCGGGTCAAACTAGACGTATGGCAAGCAGGAAACCGAGACATGTACTTTTCCTCTTGAGTATTTTTACTATTTCTTTACTTTCTACAAGTTGTTATACCTACGAAACTCTTGAGTTCGATATAAATATCCCAGAGCAAGCTGAATCCTCGATAGTTCTAGCTGCGGATGGAACATTAATAACGACTTTGGTGGCTCCCGAAAATCGAACTAGTGCTAGACGTCTAGAAGAAATTCCTGAAATTGCTAGAAATGCGGTAATAGCGATTGAAGATGAACGTTTTTATGAACACGATGGTTTTGACCTTAAGGGTATTCTGCGAGCTGCTCGTTCAAATCTTGAAGCTGGTGGGATTAGCCAAGGCGGTTCTACCATCACCCAGCAATATGTCAAGTTAGCAATAATAGAAAATGTTGAACAAACAGCCAGTCGTAAACTCGAAGAGCTTTGGTACGCAACCAGATTAGAGGATGAATACGGTAAAGATTTCATTCTTTTGCAGTATTTGAATACCGTCTATTTCGGTCATGGCGCTTATGGAATAAAAGCAGCTGCCCAAACCTACTTCAACAAAGATATAGGTGAAGTTTCTATAAACGAAGCCGCTCTTCTTGCTGGATTGTTAAAAGCTCCAAGCCGTTATGACCCTTTCCGGAACTACTCACAAAGCCTTCGTAGAAGTCACCTTGTTTTGGATCGAATGGTAGCTAATGAATTCATAACACCGGAGCAACGTGACGAAGCAACCGCATCACCACCAAAACTAGAAGAATATAAACCTAGATTAGAAACCGAATACCCTGCAGGGCATTTTGTTGAAGAAGTTAGAAAATGGTTTTTAGAAAATCCTGCTTTTGGAGCTAATAGATCCATCAGGGAAATGCTCCTGTACGAAGGTGGAGTCCGAATCGAAACTACTATTGATCTCGATCTTCAAGAAGCTGCTGAAAAAGCCGTAGAAAATCATCTTCCCGATAATCAGAATCTTCCAGACGCTTCCGTGGTCGTAATAAATCCACAAAATGGCCAAATAATAGCAATGGTGGGCGGAAGAGATTTTTTTGCTGAGGAAGACGATGCAAAAGTAAATCTTGCAATGGGCAATGGGAGGCAGGCTGGATCTTCTTTTAAACCAATTGGACTGGCCGCTGCTCTTGAATCTGGCTGGGAGGTAACTGCCACTTATCCAGCACCGAATGTTCTCGAATTTTTTATACCTGGAACCGATAAGGACAACAGAGTTTGGTGGGTTAGCGGTGGCTTAAACGGCCACGATGCCGCTGAACCGAAATTCGAAAAAGGACTCATGGCGCTATTCCAATTTTTAGTTCGGGAAAGTCATATCGAAATTCCAGAAGGTCACACAGAAACTATTGAATACAGAGACGACCCAGAAGATGACCCCGAATTTGTAGATGTGAACCTGAATGAATGGATAAACAATCGGAAATGGGAGTATTCGATGAACTCTCTATTCGACTATCGCATAAAAATGCTTGAAGACGTTCCAGGGTGGAACTGGGAACCCGTCGAAGAGACCGAACTGACACCAATGCCTGAACCTCCTATTGTCGACTTGATTCGTGCGACACGAAGTTCTTATAACACGGTTTTTGCACAGTTGAGTATGCAAATGGGAGCTGAAAGAGTTGTCAATTTAGCTAGAAGGCTTGGTGTAAAGTCTCCAGTTCAACCTGTAAATTCCAACGTTTTGGGTACTTCTAACGTTACTTTGCTGGATATGGCCAGTACATATAGCACATTTGCAAATCGTGGTGTCTATACGCCTCCTTCAATGGTCGCCCGTGTCACTCGGATGGACGGCACTCCTTTATGGAAATGGAATCGGGAACTTGAACGCGCTTTAGATTCAAAGTTAGTTGATCAACTCACCTGGGTCCTAGAGGGAACAATCACTGAAGGCACTGGTCACAGAGCAAAAATAGACAGACCTGCGGCCGGAAAGACTGGCACAACACAAAATTACGCCGATGCTCTTTTTGTCGGATACACGCCACAAATCGCTACAGCGGTCTGGGTTGGCTATCCAAAAGGGCAAATCCCTATGGTTCCACCTCTAACAGAACGCAAGGTGTACGGAGGAACCTTTCCAGCTCTAATTTGGAAAGATGTAATGCTGGCTGCACACGCTGACTTACCGGTAAAGAATTTTGCGACTCCTCCTGCTTCGTCTACCACCACGATCCCCAATAAGGAGGATCTGGTTATGCCTGAATTAATCGGGTTGACTTTAGAGAATGCAAAATTAAATCTAAAAGACAATGGGTTGGAAAATCAAACCCTTACCGTGATCGAAGTAACAGATGCTAATAGCGAACCAGGATTAGTTCTAGGCCAATCTCCAGAGGCGGGAATATCGTTGCTTAATTCTTCAAAAATTCTTGTGGAGGTAGCGGTTCAATCTGCTGAGACAAATAAAACTAAAGTTCCAGATCTAGTTGGGGAGGTATTGGTTGAGGTGTCACCATTATTAGCTTCTTTGGGTCTCGGCTATGAAATTTCTCTTATCACTAATCCTGAAAACGAAAACGAACTACCGGAAATTATTTGGGCGCAAAATCCTAATCCTGGCACTATGGTCGATTCTGGTTCTGTGATTTCTCTTCGAATGGCACCATAACTTGAAAGAAAATATTTCCAAAAAATCAAATTTTATTGCAACTGCTTCTTTGTTTCTTGCGGTTGCTGTAGTTGCTGGAATAGTAGGTCTTTGGACTTACGCTTTCTTCTTCGCTCCTTCAGGAAATCCTGATCGTCTAGAAAATGAAGACTGGATTGAAAAAGCAGAAGTAATCTGTTCGCGAGTTTTGGACGAAATAGCTTTGTTGCCTTCGGCAAAAGAATCGAAAACCCCTGCTGATCGTGCCGTAGCAATAGAACAGGGAACGAAAGTGCTTGAAAAAATGAAAGTCGACTTGTCTGAGTTGTCGCTGAGTTCAGAAAAGGACAAATTCAACACCGTTAGTTGGTTCTCTGACTGGAATATTTATTTGGAAGATCGAAAAAACCATGTAAAACGTTTAACCGAGTTAGGTGACGTTGAACCTCTTTTAACTGCAACAGACAGTGGTAAAAGTGTCATGGAAAGGATGAATGGATTTGCTCGTGTCAATGATTTGGAGTCTTGTCTTGATCCTGGAGATTTCTAGGCTGTACTTTCAATAATTGATACTATTTCAAGTCCCTTTTCAATCATTCTTATCAAACCTCGATCTAGTCCCATTGAATCGATTTCGCTCTTATTGAACCAGCGAAGATCCTGTGATTCGTGATTTCCTATCGGTTCAGAATTTTTAGGAGCGAGTATCAGATATCTGACGTCAAAATGCTTGTGTTCTTCTTCACCAGGAGGGCAGACAATGTGGATATCAAGATCTATTGGAGGTTGATAGATCTTTAAGTCATTGATCCCTGTCTCTTCTTCTGCTTCTCTGAGCGCTACTCGAGCTAAGTTAGGGTCACCATCCGCGTGCCCTCCAGGCTGCAACCATCGTTGCAGTTTTGTGTGGAATAGGAGCAAAATTTTATGATCTTCTTCTCTCACTACTAGTGATGAACCAGTCAGATGTCCGATCTGACAAGTTCGATCTAGGTGATTAGGAAATTTCTCAACAAACTCAATAAAATCGTTCTGAAATTTCAAGTTGGTGCACGAAGTTATTATTTCTGTGACAGAGAGACCTGTCGTGTCATCAAAGTCGTTTTTTTCAAGAAACTTTGTCATTTGAAAGATGCTCACGAATTTGTTCTGGTGCTTTTAAAGTTTCAGTTGTGCCTGTCCTTACGCCGACATAAACAATTTTTGCAGTCAGAACAAGTCTCTTTTCAACTTTTACTTCAAATGAAACATCAAAAGAAGTGTTTCCCCATCTGCTGACGTTTGCTTGGACATTCAACACTTCTCCTGTGCCCGCAGGCCCGTGCCATTCCAAGTTGGCATTCTTAAGCATCAGATCCCAACCTAAAGATTCAAAATCCCCTTCGAATTCCCGTAACCAACTATCAACTACATCGTCTAGATAAGCAAGATAATGGGCATTGAAAACAACACCTTGTCTATCAACTTCCCCATAACGGATCTTTATATCCATTGAATATGTCATCTTGGGATCATGGAAGTTTCTATTTCTAAACGTTTTTTTATTTGTACTTTTTGAATCTCTACAGCATCCAAACCTGTACCCCCCGGTGTGATGCGTCGTTTTATAGCCATCTCTGGATTGAAAAAATCCTCTATCTCGGGTCCAAAATTCTCATTTTCTAGTACGACCTTATTGAAATCCTTTTGATCTTCTATTGAAACTTTGACTAATCCACCTATCAATGTGTGAGCTTCCCTGAAAGGCATACCTTTCTGGACTAGATATTCCGCAAGGTCTATCGCTACCGAGAAAGGTTTATCAGCTGCCTCGGCCATTTTTTCCTTATTGAAAGTAACAGAATCAAAAATGCCAGTTAATGCAGTTAGAACCAAACTATTCGTATCAAAAGAGTCGAATAAGGGTTCCTTATCCTCTTGCAGGTCTTTGTTGTAGGTCAAAGGCAGTCCTTTTAAAACTGTTAACAATCCTGTCAGGTGTCCAACTATTCTTCCGGTTTTCGCTCTTGCCAGCTCAGCTATATCTGGATTCTTTTTCTGAGGGAGCATGGAGGAACCCGTTGTGTATTCATCATGTATATCTACAAATCCAAACTCTTCACTGGACCAAAGCACAAGCTCTTCTCCGATTCTGGAAAGATGAACACTTAATAATGCATTAACGAAGATAGCTTCAACTACAAAGTCTCTGTCAGAAACAGCATCAAGTGAATTCTTAAAGGTTTCTGAAAAACCTAGAGCTTCTGAAGTCATTCTGGGGTCAATAGGCAAAGAAGAACCAGCTAATGCCCCTGCACCTAATGGAGATACGTCTGTTCGAGAACGGGTTGCTATGATTCTGTCAAAATCTCTTGAAAGGGCCCAGACATGCGCCAGTAGATGATGCGATAGAAGCACTGGTTGGGCTTGTTGTAAGTGAGTGTAACCAGGAAGGCGCGTTGTCTCTGCTTTTTCAGCCTGTTCAATCAGTGACTTTTGTAATGAGACAACAAGAGCTGCGAGCTCATCTAAACTTTTTAGGGTCCACAGTCTGAGGTCCGTTACCACTTGATCATTTCTACTCCTGCCTGTGTGCATTCGAGCTCCAGCCTCACCAGCTATTTCTGTGACTCTTCTTTCAACAGCTGTATGTATATCCTCATCTTCAGCCTGAAAAGTAAAAGATCCTGAGGTCATCTCTTCTTCTGTTATCTTGAGCGCACCAATGATCAACTCTCCATCAGACTCTTCGACCAGATCCACAGAAACAAGCATTTCCACATGAGCAATTGAACCTAAGATGTCTTCCCTGTAAAGTCTTTTGTCTATTTCGAGACTGTCATTTAAGGCTTTTAGTGCTTCTGTTGTTGCTCCACTTAGTCTCCCTTCCCACAAGGTTCCCATTATGCACCTCCTTGTTTTCCGCCACGCATTGAACCTCTTAGTGACTCAGTGCGTAACCTTAGAGCATTAAGTCTTATGAAACCCTCTGCATCTGCTTGGTTGTAGGCACCCGAATCATCTTCGAAAGTTGCTATGGCTTCATCAAACAAAGTGTCTTCTGACTCTCTTCCGATAATTTCTACATTGCCTTTGTAAAGCTTTAGTCTGACTTTTCCATTTACCCATCTTTGCGAGTGATCTATAGCGATTTGGAGCATTTCCCTCTCTGGGCTGAACCAGTAACCGTTATAAATTAGTTCGGCATATTTGGGCATCAATTCATCTTTTAGATGAGCTACACCTCTATCTAAAGTTATAGACTCAATGGCTCTGTGTGCTTTAAGCAGTATCGTTCCACCCGGTGTTTCATAAGCTCCTCTTGATTTCATGCCGACATAACGGTTTTCCACTATGTCTGTTCTTCCTACACCATTGATTCCACCTAAACGATTCAGTTCGGCTAATAGTTCTGAAGGAGACTTTTTTGAATCATTAATTCCAACTGCGTCTCCATTCTCAAACTCTAAATCTAAATAAGTAGCTTCATTGGGTGCTAGCTCTGGATTTACTGTCCAACGCCACATTTCCGTAGAAGGCTCCTTCCATGGATCCTCTAAAGGACCACCTTCGTAAGAGATGTGGAGCAGATTCGCATCCATTGAATACGGCGATTCATTGCCCCTTTTCATCTCAACTGGTATCTCATGCTTCTCAGCGTAATCTAAAAGGCTTTTTCTTGAACCGAGATCCCACTCCCTCCACGGTGCAATTATTTTAATACTCGGATTGAGAGCATAAGCTCCAAGTTCAAAACGAACCTGGTCATTACCTTTTCCAGTTGCACCATGACTAATGGCGTCTGCTCCTGTCTCTTCTGCTATCTCAACTAATCTTTTCGCTATAAGAGGCCTCGCTATAGAAGTCCCTAGAAGATACTCTCCTTCATAAATAGCATTCGCTCTAAACATTGGAAACACATACTCAGAAACAAATTCATCTTTTAGATCTTCAATGTAAATTTCTTTCACATCCATACTTTGAGCCTTGTTGCGCGCTGGTTCAAGTTCCTCTCCTTGACCAAGATCTGCAGTGAACGTCACGACTTCACAGTCGTAAGTTTCCTGAAGCCATTTCAGGATTATGGAAGTATCAAGACCTCCCGAATAGGCAAGTACAACCTTTTTTATATCTTTCATATTTCTCGCATTCACTAATTAATAGGCTCTATTCCTGCTAAATCTTTTAACCTTTTAGACACTTCCTCACCAGTGGTGTTTGGAGCAGTGACTAACAAAACGGTGTCATCTCCTGCAACCGTCCCTATGATTTCTGAAAGACCAGCCCTGTCAACTGCCGATGCTACAACGTGTGCAGAGCCAGGTGGTGTCCTTAAAACAACGATATTATTTGAAACTGATACTTCTATTAACCACTCTCCTAATACACGTCTGAGGTAATCAATCGGCAAAACTCTTTCAGTCGGATTGTCTGGTATTGCATAGACACTGTCGCCTACAGGAACTCTTACCTTGACAGCTCCAAGCTCTTCAAGGTCACGCGATAGAGTGGCTTGAGTAACATCTATGCCGTCAGTCTTGAGCAGTTCTACGAGTTTTGCTTGACTTGAGACAGCTTGTTCTTCAAGTATCTTTGCCAGTAAATATTGTCTTTGTGATTTACTCATTTTCTTGACCTTCAACTAGAAGCCATGAAAGTAGTCCGCGTGCTGCATGCATCCTGTTTTCTGATTGACTCCATACGCGGCTCTTGGGTCCATCTATCACTTCTCCTGTCACTTCTTCACCTCGATGAGCAGGGAGACAATGGAGAAAAACTGCATCTGATGATGCGAATTCCATCAAACTGCTATCCACTGTGAATGCTTCGAAAGCTTTTTTTCTTTCTTCCATCTCAGATTCTTGACCCATCGAAGTCCATACATCTGTATAAACAACATTTGCACCATCAACCGCATCTCGTGCAAAACCAAATTCATTAACTTCTACACCAACTGCAGCCAATCTGTCCTTATCCAATTCGCTTAAACGATATTCACTTGGACCAGCGAAACGAATTTCAGCACCTAACATGCCAGCTGCCATTGCTAAAGAACGAAACACATTGTTGGCATCACCTATAAACGCGAGGCTCTTACCTTTAAGGTTCCCAAACTCTTTAACTAGCGTTATAACGTCAGCTAGTGCTTGCATGGGATGGCCAGCATCAGAGAGAAGATTAACAATAGGACAGAGCCCTGCTTCAACCATTCTCTCGAGTGTTTTGTGGTCGAAAACTCTCGCAGCTATGCATTTGTAATAACCAGAAAGAGTTGAAACTACATCTTCAACAGATTCCCTTTTGTCAAAACCTAGTTCTTCACCGCGGATATAAACAGGGTGCCCCCCCAATTGATGGACAGCCATTTCCATTGAGTTACGCGTCCGGTTCGAAGGTTTTTCAAATACCAAAGCAATACCTTCACCTTCTAAAACCTTGGGCGGATTAGGGTCAAGACAAAGATCTAGCACCTTATTAAGTTCAGCCACAGTAAGATCGTCAACCTCTAAAAAACTTCTCATGATGCGATTTCCTTTCGCATTTTTAAAACCTTTTCAAGAATTGCTGCTCCTTCAAGTATTTCTTCAGAAGAAATTATCAAAGGTGGAGCCAACCTAAGAGCGGTCGACGTAACACCATTCACGACCAACCCCTCTCTTAAACAAGCCTGTGCTAGGTCACGAGCATCACCCTGCACTAATCTTTCTTTTTCGATTTCCACTCCTAGCAGGAGTCCTAAACCTCTAACCGAGTCGACTCCATCAATATTGGTGATTGCTGTAATAATCTCTTCACCTTTTTCCTTGGCTAATTTAGGTGCTTGAATTTCCTCAAGAATTCTCAGAGTTTCTCTTGCAGCAGAAGTTGCTAACGGTTGCCCAGCAAAAGTGGAACCATGATCTCCAGGTTTAAAAGCGTCTGCTATTTCTGATTTTGCCCACACAGCTCCGATAGGAACACCATTAGCCATTCCTTTAGCCATTGTTACAATGTCAGGTTTAATACCTGCATGGTGAAACCCGAACCACTCTCCAGTCCTCCCGAAACCAGTTTGGATCTCGTCCATTATCAGCAACAAACCCTTCTCATCACAAAGATCTCGGAGCCCTTGTAGGAAATCACTTCCAGCGTTGTTAACTCCGCCCTCACCTTGAATAGGTTCAACTAATATCGCTCCAGTCGTCTGGTCTATCGCTTCTTCGAAGGAACTTAAATTGTTCCATTCGGCGTGTCGAAATCCCTCTGGTAAAGGCATGAACGGTTCATGTTTCTCCGGTTGACCGGTCGCTGCCAAGGTAGCCATAGTTCTGCCATGAAAAGATTTATAAGCAGAAACCACTCCATGTTTTCCCAGACCTTGATATTTTCGGGCTAGTTTCATGGCAGCCTCGTTCGCTTCGGCTCCGGAATTTTGAAATAGGATTTTTCCTGGTTGATAACTCCCCGTATTTCTCTCTGTGTTTATAAGTCTGTCCAAAGTTGCTGCGACTTCAAGTTGTGGTTCTGTAATAAAAAGGTTTGAAACATGCAAAAGAGTGTTTGCTTGTTCTGATATGGCATTAGCTATTCTTGGATGACTGTGTCCTAAGCCGGTTACTGCTATACCACATAGGAAATCTAAATATCTTTTCCCATCTTTGTCGAAGAGTTCTGTGCCGGAACCTTTAACAAAAGTCACCGATGGTGTACCGTAATTAGGCATCAACAATTCAGACCAGTTCATTATTTATCCTGCTCTTGAGTGTCAAACTTAGATAAGTTCAACATGTCTTCCGGTAGAACCATCGTTCCTATGCCAGCATCTGTGAACAATTCAAGCAGTAAAACATGAGGTATACGGCCATCAACCATGTGAGCCGAAGCCACGCCTGCCTTTATTGCTTCAATGCACGCTTGCGCCTTAGGGATCATTCCTGACTTGACAATTCCTTTATCGATCAAATCATTCAAACTTGAACTATCGATCTTTGAGATCATGCTTGCTGGGTCTGATACGTCTTCTAAAAGCCCTTCCACATCAGTGAGGTAGAGCAATCTTTCAGCTTTAAGAGATCCGGCTAAAGCAGCTGCCACAGCGTCAGAATTTATGTTATAAGCCTGTCCGTTTGAGTCTGTTCCTATGGTAGATATCACAGGAATGAGGTTCTCTCCCATAAGACATTCCACTATTGACGGGTTTATTTTTACAATATCGCCCACATAACCAAGCGATGAGTCCCTTTGAGTTGCTTCAATTAAATTTGAATCTCCTCCTGATAGACCTACGGCTATTGGAGAATGAACATTAATGCTCGAAACAATGTCTGTGTTAACTTTTCCAACGAGAACCATCTGGGCTATTTCTAATGTTTCTTCATCTGTTACTCGCTGTCCATCTTTGAATTCTGTTTTTAAACCGAGCCTTTCAACTAGAGCACCGATTTGAGGCCCACCACCGTGAACAACTACAGGTTTGATTCCTACTGAATGCATCAAAACAATGTCCTGAGCGAATTGGTCAGCTAACTCATCGCTTTCCATGGCATTACCGCCAAATTTTACGACTACAACTCTCCCAGCAAATCTTGTTATATAAGGAAGAGTTTCCACCAATACTCCTGCTCTTCTCTCGGGTGAAAAAACCGGCTCTTCATTGACATTAGGATTTTTGTCTTGCATCATGAGGTCCTCATATTTTCATCAATATAGGCATGCGTTAAATCTGTTGTTACCACATCAGATTCGCCCTCACCTTGTCCCAAATCAACATGTAATTCTAAGCGTCTTTGGGACATGTGTTTTTTCAGAGTATCGGAATCGACCTTTTGTGCTTTTCCCTGTGCATACACAATTTGACCCCCATAAGAGACTGAAATTGTCTCAGGATCAAATTGAATTCCAGACGCACCTATCTGAGCGGCTATTCGACCCCAGTAAGGGTCTTCCCCATACCAAGAACATTTGATCAACTGGCTGTTAGCTGTGCTTCTAGCAGCTGACTCTGCCTCAATATCATCTTTGGCTCCAGTCACACGGAGGAAAACTGTTTTGGTTGAGCCTTCAGCATCATCCGCCATTTGCACAGCCAGATCCTTGCATGCCTCAGTCAGAGCTTCACCAAGGAGCGTAGAGTTTTCTACTCCGGACTTGCCGTTTGCTAGAAGAATGACAGTGTCATTGGTAGATTCTGCCCCATCCACTGTTAGACAATTAAAAGACACCGAAACTGCTTGTTGAAGAAGTCTTGTAGCTTCTTTCGGATTTATGACAGCGTCAGTTGTCAACACTGAAAGCATTGTTGCCATGTTCGGCTGAAGCATTGCCGCTCCTTTAGATATGCCACCAACCGAAAAACCTTTGGCTTTAACAAACGTATTCTTAGGAACCGTGTCTGTAGTCATGATTGCTTTTGCTGCTATTGTTCCTTGATCATCCTTAAGGGAATCGATTGCATTTTTTATCCCATAAGCAACTGTTTCCATTGGAAGTGGATAACCAATCCATCCTGTTGAACAAACTAGAACTTCACTTGATTCACATCCAAGACCTTGCGCTGTTAACTGGCACATCCGTTCAGCATCTAAAAAACCTTGATCTCCTGTAGCTGCATTTGCATTTCCGCTGTTAAGAACCACCGTGGAAGCAGCACCTCCAGTTATTTCCAAATGCTTGCGTGTTACTAACACCGGTGCTGCTGTCATTTTATTTGATGTAAAGACACCTGCCGCCGACACCGGTTTTCGATCTTCGGTTGTAACCAGTGCCAGGTCTAGCTCGTCGTTGCTTTTAATTCCACTAGCCACACCACTTGCCTGGAAACCGTCAACATCTGTGATCGTCATGGGCTTATTCCTATTGCACTCAGACCATCTGACTCGTCAAGTCCTAGAACTATATTCGCACATTGAACTGCTTGCCCGGAAGCACCCTTGCCTAAATTGTCTATTGCACAAAATGAAACCAATAAACCAGTTCTTGGATCGACTCTTGCAGTTAGATGAGCCGCATTCGATCCAAAAGTTGATTTTGTAGTTGGTGATTTGTCATTAACCACAATAAAAGGCATACCTGAGTACGCTTCAGTCAAAATTTGAAGAGCTGTATCCGTATCGAGTTCACCTTTGACTCTGCCGTAACAAGTGGCAAGAATTCCCCTATTCATTGGAGCTAAATGTGGTGTGAACAGTACTGATGCATCACCTATCGAATTTCCATTTGCTCCAGTGCTAAGTGTCTGTTCAATTTCGGGAGTGTGACGATGTGAAAGTAAACCATAAGCGGTGAAATTCTCATCAACAGCACAAAATAAACTACTAGATTGAGGAGTTTTTCCTGCTCCTGATGCACCGCTCGCTGCATCAACAATAATTTCATCAGATTTAATCACTCCTGCCCTCATAAAAGGAGCCAGAGCTAGAGACGCTGCTGTTGGATAGCAACCGGGGGCAGCTACTAAAGAACTGCCTTCCAGTTCATCACGAAAAAGTTCAGGTAGACCATAGGATGCAGAACCAAGAAGTTGAGGAGCAGTGTGATCTTCTTCATACCATTGCCGATATGTTTCAGCGTTTTTGAGTCGAAAATCCGCTCCCAAGTCAACAATCAGTTTTGCAGTTTCGAGAAGTTCTGGAATTACTTTTTGTGAGGCACCATGGGGTAACGCCGTGAAAATCACTTCACATTCACCCAATGGTGCTACATCCTTATCTTCAAACAACATCTCTGGATATTCAGGTGAAAGATGTGCATAAACATCAGATATAGCTGTTCCAGCATGGGTCGAAGCAACAGCGGTTTTAACTTCAAAATTAGGGTGCTTTGAACAAATTCTTAATAATTCGGCACCGGTGTAACCCGAAGCCCCAATAATACCTACTGAAAACATAGTATCATCATACAGTTATATGAATAAAAATTCAATATTTCTAGGTTTTATTTAGATCTACTACTACTTTTCCTACGACTTTACGGTCGGCAATGTCTTGTAAGGCCTGATTTGAAGAGTCGAAGGTGTAAGTGGGATGCAACAAAGGGTCTACTTCGCCGCTCTCGCTCAACTCGACAACCGACGACATTTGCTGTTTAAAAGAGCTCGGATTTCTTCCCAACGAAGCTCCCCAATGAACTCCCACCACTGAATAATTTTTTAGCAATACATGATTTGTCGCAATCTCTGGAATTCCGGCGACAAAACCGATCACTAGTAAACGCCCATCCCAAGCCATGCATCTTCTTACTTTTTGGAACATTTCTCCACCAACTGGGTCATAAGCGACATCAACACCTTGATTACTTGTAACTTCCCTAACCTTCTCGACAAGATCTTCTTCTTCCTTATGGTCGATTACTACATCTGCACCGAGTTCTCTACATGCATCTACTTTCTCCTCACCACCTGCTACTGCTATAACTCTCGCTCCAGCTGCCAATCCCAGCTGTATAGCTGCAGAACCCGTCCCGCCTGACGCTCCAGTCACCAATAACGTTTCTCCACTCTGTATGAGAGCGCGATCATGCAAAGCAAACCAAGTCGTTCCGTAATTCATTGGCAGAGCAGCAGCTTTAACCAGATCCATTGAATCGGGCACACCAAAAGACATATGTGCATGCACCAAAGCTTTTTCGGACAAACCTCCTCCTAATGAAATAACCTTCTGACCCACACTGAAATCTTCTACTCCTTCACCTACGGCTATTACGCTGCCTGCGGTTTCACCTCCTGGCGTGAAGGGTAAGGGTGGTTTTACTTGATACTCCCCTCGACATTGAAGCACATCTGGAAAAGCCAAACCCACCGCATCCACTTCTATCAACAATTGACCAGCCATGGGTTCTGGGGTTTCCATCTCATGAAGCTTCAAGGATTCCCTTGGCTCTCCCAGCTCATGTATTTGCCATACTTTCATTTTTAGACCCTTTCAAATATTGTTCTGTTCCTAGAATCAGTTCAGCTTCGAAGTTTTGCAGAAAACTTTTTCTCGACCGCTTCTATACATTCACCGTGAACTTTAGCCACCTCTGCGTCCGTGAGTGTTCTATCTTCAGCTTGAAGTCGCAACTTAAATGCAAGGCTTCTGCGCCCTTCTGAAACAGGTTCTCCTCTGAAAATATCAAATAGATTGATATTTACAAGCAATGACCCGGCTTGTTTCTGTAAGCATTTTTTTACTTCGTTCGATGAAATAACTTCATCGACTTCAAAGGCTAAATCTATATCCGATGATGGAAAGCGACTAAAAGATACATAAGAACGTTGGCCATGAGATATCGACAAAAGGTCATCAATATCAACCTCAAGACATGCAACACGCTCACTGACCTCGAACAAAGAAAGAACCGATGGATCAATTTCCCCTAAAAAACCAACTGTTCTGCCTTGAATTTCAATTCGAGCTGTTCTCGTAGCATGAAAACCTGATGGCGAGTCGGTAATCAGCTCGTAATCGTCAAAAGCCAACGCATCAGCCAAAGCGGACCAGATGTTCACAATTTCTCCGGCTTGATTTCCAGCAAGAACAGACACAAGCTGTTCCCTCTCATCTGGCAATGGTTGAGGTTTTTCAGGTTGCCTATAGACATGACCAAGTTCAAAAAGTCTTAGCCCAGTGAGTCTATGTGATTCGTTGTAAGCCAAAGTCTTTAACAAGCCCGGTCTTAAAGAAGACCGCATCACCGACTCCTCTGCAACTAACGGATTTGCTACTTTTATTCCATCAGATTCGAGTCCCGCGTTTTCTAGTTCACCTGGAGCAAGAAAAGGTATGGGCATTGCTTCATCTAGACCTAAACCCATCATCGTTGTTCTAATCAAACGGCGGTCATTCTGTTTCGTAGTAAGCGAACCGAAGGTTTTAGACTTTGGAACTGTCTTTGCGATCCTTTCGTACCCGTAAATTCTTGCGATCTCTTCAATTACGTCAATCTCTAATGAGGTGTCTGGTCGAAAGCTCGGAACTATCACATCAATATCCTGATCAACAGATTCAACTTCAAAACCTATGGGATCAAGTATCTCAAGTATGTTTTTCTGATCAAGATCCGTCCCAAGAATACTATTAACTCTAGAAACACGAACTTTAATTTTTTCCCTTACAGGCAAGTCGCCTTTCTCATCAATTATTCCTGGAGACAGAAACGCCTCAGGTTCCAACAATTCACTAAACCTCTTCATGGCAGTTTCGATTACTTCTGGATCAGTTCCTCTCTCGAAACGAGCTGAAGCTTCACTTCTCAAGCCAAGCCTTCTTGAAGTTTTTGCGATCGCTGAAGGATTCCACCAAGCCATTTCTAAAGCCACGGTTGAGGTATCTTCACTTATCTCTGTTGAAAAACCACCCATTACACCCGCAATCCCTATCGGTGAATCCGAGCCATCAACCACAATGCCATCTTCCACTGTCAAGTTTCTTGCAATCCCATCAAGGGTTACAATTTCTTCCCCGTCTGCAGCCCACCGAACTTTAAATTCTGAATTCGTAACGGAAGTTAAATCAAAAGTATGACTTGGTTGCCCCAATTCCAACATCACATAATTAGATACATCTACAACGTTATTAACAGGTCTCATTCCTAATGCAGTGATTCTATTCTTCAACCACTGGGGAGAATCCTGAATTGAGATTCCATCAATTACCCTTACCATGAAGCGGCCGCAAAGATCCGGGGAAACAATCTCAGCTTTCAATATTTCAGAAACATCTTTTCCTTTTTCAGAAACTTTTGGATTAGGGATACTGAAAGGTATCTTTTGATACGCAGCTAAGTCACGCGCAACTCCAACTACAGACATAGCATCTGGCCGGTTCGGGTTTACTTCAAGGTCATAAAGGACATCGGGTTCAATTCCCAATGAATCAGATAAAGGAGTTCCTTGTTTACTTTCATTTCCAAGAATAAGAATCCCATCATGATCCTCACCAAGATCTATTTCCGCTCCTGAACAAAGCATCCCATTAGACCACTCGCCGCGTAATTTCCGACGGCTTATTTCCATTCCATTGGGCATTATTGTCCCAATGGTCGCAAGTGGGACAAAATCTCCAGGAGACATATTAAATGCTCCACAACAAATCTGTAATGGCTGACCCTCCCCACTATCAACTTCGACTATTTGGATACGATCCGCGTCAGGATGAGGTCTTAAATCCAAAACTTTTGCCACCACGACACCTTCAAGATGTTCCCCGGTTCGGGTCATGCTCTCAACCGTCAAACCTAATTCGCTTAACTGCTCAGCTATTAAATCTGGCTCTCCATCAATAGGGGCAAACTCTTTCAACCAAGAGAGTAAAACTTTCATAATCCCACAACTATTTCGAACTCAAAAAAAGTCTTTAAAATTTGCATCAGAATTGCGCCAAAAATCGATAGTCGTTGCGAAACAACTCACGCAAATCGTCAATTTCATGACGCATCAGAGCTAAGCGATCTAGACCAAATCCAAATGCAAACCCTTGCCACTCTTCAGGATCTAAACCTCCGGCTTTTAAAACCTCCGGATGAACCATCCCACAACCACCCAATTCTAGCCATTTGCCACCTGGATGTCGTATATCAAATTCGGCAGAAGGTTCCGTGAAAGGAAAATAAGATGGTCGAAGTCTAGATTCAAAATCTTTTCCAAAATACGCACTGGTGAAAGCCTCTATAGTTCCCGCTAAATCGCCGAAAGTAATACCTTTATCTACTACCAATGCTTCAATTTGATGGAAAACTGGCATATGAGTTGCATCTGCTGTGTCACTCCTAAAAACCCTTCCCGGCATAATTGAGTAGATTGGTGGCTCTTCTTCTTCCATTACTCTTATCTGGACTGGCGAAGTGTGTGTTCTTAAAAGAGTGCTCATGGGATCTCCATACTCAACATAAAGAGTGTCGTACATGTCGCGTGCAGGATGACCAAGAGGGAAATTTAGAGCACCAAAATTATGCCATTCATCTTCTATCTCTGGTCCTTCCGAAACCGTATAGCCCATACCAATGAAAAGATCTTCCAATCTTTCCCATGTTTGAGTAACCACATGTCGGTGACCAAGGCGATGGCCTCGGTCAAACTCAGTTAGATCCAGTCGCTCATTTTCTAACTGCTCTCCCATTGCCTCCGACTCGAGCTTTATCCTTCTCGTTTTAAGCATTTCCTCAAGTTTCGTGCGAGTCTCGTTCAGGATAAGTCCCAATTCTCGACGTTCTTCAGGCCCCAGATCCCCCAAAGATCGTTTAGCTTGAGTAGTAAATGACTGTTTACCCAACAGTTCAACTTCTACTTTTTTTAAGGCTTTTAGGTCGAAAGATTCTTCAATCTTTCCTTTTGCCTCTTCTAAATGCAGGTCATGATCTTGATTCATTTCTAAATACCAATTATAAGTTTTCGAATCCGTTTATCGAAGGTTACGCCATATGCGCAGGCTTAGAAGGGTTCTTTTAGTAAACACTAAATAAGAGATCTTTTGATTCCATAGAGAACAACCGCACCCGCAGTCGCTACATTCAAAGACTCAACTGTGTTTTCGATTGGCACGGTAACAATGTCGTCACACAGGTCTTCTATTTCCTTCGGCAAGCCCCTAGGTTCATTACCGAGGATCACTGCTATTTGACTATTACTAGGAACATCTTCAGGAGTTATTCCTCCAGAAGACGAAGTGGCTACAGATCTATAATCAGACTTTTTCAATTCTTCGAATAATGTTTTGTAAGGAAACCCTTCTTCAAGAACAGCAAATCTCATTCTAAAAAATGAACCTGCAGATGATCTGACCACCTTGGGGTTGTAGGGGTCAACACCTCCATGAAAGAGAATCCCTGAAACCCCGAACGCTTCTGCCGTTCTGATCAAATTACCGCAATTCCCAGGATCAGAAACACCCGCCAAAATAAGCAACAAACCATTTTTTTCAACGAGACTATTCAGATCAAGCCCATGTTGATGAACCGATGCTATAGCGGCTTGCGGATTTCGTAAAGTTGTTAGACCATCGAAAATTTTTCTTTGAACCAAGTGGAATTTAATTTTTTCCTGACCTAAAACCGTAATCAGATCATGGTCCAATTCATCAACAGGCAGAATAACTTCATCAATTTTGAGACTTGCTTCTATAGCTTCTTCGACGAGTCTCGGACCTTCGACCACAAAAAGCCCTTCCGATTCTCGGACTTCAGCATTTCTCGCTAAACGACGCATTCTCCGAATACGTTGATTATTGGCCGGCATCTTATTAATTTAAAAACTCTTTTCAGATCCTCTTAATTAACGAAAATCCGTAAGCATTATTAGTTATCACTGTTACGAGAAATTTCTACTAATTGTGCAAACGCTTCAGGATCAACTACCGCTACATCAGCTAAAACTTTTCTATCGACTTCTATACCAGCATTTTTCAGACCTGCAATAAACACACTGTAGGTTGTGCCATGAATTCGACACGCTGCATTAATACGTTGGATCCATAGTCTTCTAAATTGACCTTTTTTTGCACGGCGATCTCTAAACGCGTAGTTGCCAGAATGCATGACTTGCTCATTCGCTGCTCTGAAGCTACGGCTTTTATTTCCGTAATATCCCTTAGCTTGTTTTAAAACTGCCTTATGTTTCTTTTTGCTGTGGACAGCTCTTTTAACTCTGGCCATCTTTAACTCCTTTTATTGGAGACCTCTTTATTGAAGATCTTGGTGTTATCAAATACCTAATTGTTTGCGGATTGCTTTACTGTTAGCGGCATCTACTTCACTCATTTTTCCTAAGCGACGCTTGCGAGTAGAACTCTTTTTTTCAAGCATGTGATTTTTGTTTGCATTATTACGTCGTAAACGACCACTACCTGTAACTTTTATTCTCTTAGCAGCACCCCTATGGGTTTTCATTTTTGGCATAATCTCTCCCGATTATTCTAAATTTTATTCAGTTTCTAAATCTTGTTCTATTTCTAAAGCTTCGTCATTTATCTGTTCCTCATCAACCATTAACGAAGGTATCTGTTCCTCATCAACCATTAACGAAGGCTCAATCTCTTCTGAAGCTTCCTCCATTTCAAGTGCTTCCGCTTGCAGGGCTTCAATAGCTTCACGTTGTCTGCGAGTTGCCTTGCCAGGAGTTAATAACATGGTCATATTCCGACCTTCTTGTTCGGGGTAAACTTCAACCCTTCCAACATGTGAAATGGATTCAGCTATATCGTCCAAGATTTTTCGCCCGAGTTGTGGGTATTGGATTTCCCGTCCTCTGAACATGATAGTTACTTTGACTTTGCTTCCTTCTGAGAGAAATTTTTCCACTCGTCGAGTTTTCGTTTCAAAATCACCTGATCCAATTTTTGGACGGTACTTCATTTCCTTAACGAGAACATGAGTTGCTTTTTTCCGTGATTCCTTGGCTTTCTGGGATTGTTCGTACTTGAACTTCCCATAGTCCATCACACGACAAACTGGAGGATCTGCCTGATTGGCAACTTCCACCAAATCTAATCCTGCTTCTTGTGCGAAACGAAGCGCCTCTGAAATCGGTTTAATTCCTACCTGTTCCCCATCAGCGGAAACTAGTCGGACATTATCTACCCGAATATCCTCATTCACTCTTGGTTCTTGTTCAGTTGGGGTAGCTATTGTTTCTTACTCCTGTGTGGCACGTAGTTTCTCCTCGTGGTTGATTACATTTTCTTACCCACAATTTCCCTTTAGACTTTCGTATAGTCATCTAAAGGATAAAGGCGAGCATTAGAAAAGGGAGCCCGCCGTAAAAACCAAAACTCACTTAGAGTGGTCAGGTGGGGTGGGAACCCGCTTTCTATTTATTTTCGCCCTCTAGAGTACCAACATAGAACTAAAGCAATGCAGAGTTGCATCAGAAAATATTTTATAAATTGGAGGAACAATGAATAGTTTATGGACGCCGGATGGAGAACATAGCGTTGACCCGGGACAAGAAGCGGCATCTTCTGAGTTTTCTGAACTGTCACCAGAAGAACAAGAACAGGCTGAAGCATTAGCAGAGGAGATGAACGCAGTACGTGAACAACTAGCTTCAGCGCCTGCTGAAATTGTTGTAGCCAATCACTTAATGGGTTTATATGAACTTGCAGCAATACATCTTTCCCAACAACCACCAAAGATGGAGGAAGCTTCTCTAGCTATTGACGCCATGTCGGCAGTTTTAGATTCTTTAGAAGGAAGGCTGGGAGAAGCTGAAGGAACTCTTAAAGATGCATTACATCAAATTCGTCTTGCCTTTGTGCAACTAGGCAATGAAAAAGGTGGCGCTGACGAAGATTAACTTCTTCGATAAATGTTAATGAACAATCTTCGATAAAGGGAGTTCAATAATGTCAGAGGCACCTTTATCTTTAAGTTCTGGGATTAATATATTTATCTCTGTTTTTGCTACGACCGTTTCTACGGCGTACCCCTCGCCTTTAGCAAGTTCATTAACCGTTGGAGCTTTCATAGACGGTATGGCATCGAGAACATTCTGCAACTGTGTTGCCGCAACGTTCATTTTTACTAGAACCTTGCCCCTTGCTTCTAAAGTTCCTTCTAAGAGCGTATGAATTTGTTCCATAGCATGACGCAATTCAGGGTTTTCTGCAGACTCACGATTCGCTACCAATTCAGTATGGCTTGTGAGTATCGTGTCTATAATTTTCAAACCTGCAGCTTTTAGCGCTCTTCCAGTCTCAGTCAAATCCACTACCGCATCAACTATGTCAGGAGCCTTGGCTTCGGTAGCCCCATAGCTGAGCTGTATTTCTGCATCAACACCTTGTGCAGCAAAAAAATTTCTAGTCAAATTTGGGTATTCAGTAGAAACTTTTACACCTGATGGTAAATCTTTTACTTTCTCAAAAGGCGAATCCTCAGGAACAGCCACAACTATATTGACCGGCCTCGCCGTAGCTTTGGAGTAATGCAATTTTCCTAACGAAACCACATCACTTTCGGTTTCTTCGATCCAATCACGTCCTGTTATCCCTATATCGAACAAGCCATCGGCAATGTAAGTAGGAATTTCTTGTGGTCTCAGGATTCTGACTTCATTAATTCGCGGGTCATCAATATTAGCCCTATAGTCAACTTTTGAAGAACGGCTAACTGAGAGATCGGCAGAATCGAACAAGTCCAACGTCGCTTGCTCTAAAGAACCTTTTGGTAAAACAATTTTTAGCACAATACAAACTTAGCCACTGGGTGACGCACAAGTGTGTTGATTTTAAATAACTTTCATGAAAGAACTAAATCCAATCGAACGTCCTCACCTAATTGGGTAACATTGGCAAATTTTCCACGACTAATCGATTCCATAGTCGCAACACCATCACCACTTAACAAAGGTTTACCGTCATCACCTCCCATGATCGAAGGAGAAACATAGATTACATAACGGTCTACCAATCCTTCCCTATGCATCTGCCCAGCCAGATCAGCTCCTCCCTCAACAAGTAGTTGTAGCACTCCCTCATCTCCCAACTTTTGAATCAAATCTTCTAAAGGCCCTTTCCAGGGTTCAGCAGGTTCAACTTGAGCACCTTCTGGTATTTCACCGATTA
>Ga0206678_10000607_pt1 | contig 23258 bp, 9 predicted proteins | sample M180m12015metaG_FD_155453 | JGI IMG/M metagenome (GOLD analysis project Ga0206678, IMG submission 155453) | Ammonia-oxidizing marine archaeal communities from Monterey Bay, California, United States - M1 80m 12015 | ecosystem: Environmental > Aquatic > Marine > Intertidal zone | place: USA... | reverse complement strand
GTCGCGCCGCATCCCGCCGAGAACATCCCATCTCGAAGTGGCTCCGTTCCACTCGATCAGTATCTGACTGATTCCTGCGGGCCTATCTTCCCAAGTGGTGTAGAGATACCCCTTCGTTCCTTGCGAATTAGTCGGAACGAATGCGTTGAAGTCAGGTCGATCACTGACAAACAGCAGTTCGCCATCATCAGCGGCGTAGATGCCTCCTGCCACGCCTCCCTCCGACAGCGCATCGCCATTCTGTAGTAGGTGTTGATACTGACCGTAGGAGAGTCTGATGCTCGTCCTCTCGGCTAAATCCGCAGGCAGTGCCAACTCGGGAATGCTGCTGGGCAGGTTGTTCCAGTCAATGCTTTTCACGACACCGATTGTCGCATCGATGTAGTTGTCATCTGGATGCATCGCATTGACGAATAAATTTCCATTGGCGTCTACGTACATCCCCGTCACCTCGGCATCCAGGGGCATCGTCATGATTCGGGTGAGTGAACTCGGGGTTTCTCCCTCTTCTCCTCCGCCGCTTCCAGTAGTCTCAGAGTTCTCGGCCCCAGGGGTGTTCTCCTCAGAATCTATCCAGTCCGCCGTTGCGTCCGAGGAATCTGGAATCTTGGAGACTCCGTTGGAGGCCTCGCCTGAGGTCACAGTATGGACTACAGTGCCGCCGGCGTCCTTGAGGTACAGGGTCTCGCCGGCATTGTTCAGACGCAAGGTGCCGACCTCGTTCTCGGCGATGATGGCATACGAGCCAGCTGTCAAGACATAGGGAGTGGCAAGCTGGTCGAAGTCAACCCAAGTTTCTGCATCGATTGGGTGCACCCAGCCGCCGATGTCCTCAAGAACCCAGTTCTCGAGACTAATTTCAATCGAACCGGAGTTGTGCAGTTCGACCCATTCTCCAGCTGGGAACACTCCTTGATCGGAGCCGTCAGCATTGGTCATCATCTCGTTGATACATACTCCAGAGCAGTTCGCGGAGCGGCTGGAGGCGCTTCTGAAAGGTGTCGTTTCATTGAGCCCATCAATCAGGATTGGTGATAGTGACATCACTACAAGAATGACTAGTGAGAGTGCCGTTGCACCGCGTCTAGAGCGACCACTCATGAGGAGTTGCTGCCCGCCGACACGGGTTCAACCCTTCGTGCACGCGGACCCGCAGCCGGCAGAGCCGGCTGTGCCGGATTGCGAGGTACAGCGTCGCTACTCATCCTCTCTCAAGAAGAGAGGGGTGGCACTCATCCCCATCCCGCCATAGGCAAGCAGTCCGATACCGGTGACGTATAGGAGCGCAGCGATGTAGGAGAATGTAGTCAATGCCTCAAGCTCACAGTCACCTTTGCCACCGAAGTCAGTCCACCACGTCGCGTCCATGTGATCGATTACCGTGCACTTGAACGACGCAGCATCATCATCACTGATTTCACTGAAGGTGTGAATCTCGAAAACAGCAGACACCAGGGGCGAGTCGGGATTGCCGTCGCCATCGTTGTCGGTGAAGTCCGGATTCATTGCACCTGCCCACCTGAGGTCGAGGTAGAATCTAGAAATGGACTTGCCGTACATTGCGACGTTAGTTACCGGCTCGACCTTGATGTCAACGCTTGAGCCGAAATAGACCGGCAGTGCACCAGGAAGAACTGCTACCTCACCTAGGCTAAATCCGACCAACTTGGCTTGAATCTGGTTTTCAGCAGGATCTAACTCAATGTGATGTTCGACCATCTCGATTTCCTTGTAGGTCACGGTCTCTCCCACTTCGGTCTGAGCTACCGAGTATCCAACTAGATTGACACTGAATGACTCATCGGCGTCTGCGATGCCGCCTATGGTCCCAGTGATTTCGGTGTTGGCATTGCCGACGTGGTCTGAGAGTAATCCATACACACTCGCTTCTCGATGAGGGGCTCTCCACGGTAGATGCTCTGTCATCCCATAGGTCTCGTTGACCTCGCACTCGACTCCGTACTCGGCGTTGCCGGCAGCATCGAGTTTGAAATCGCACAACCCATCTCCGTCGGAGTTGATGTAACCCTCCATGAAGGCATGCTCGGCAGTACTAAGATTGCCAACGCTAGTTGGAATCTTCATCTGGTAGACCGAGAAGTCCCCAGTGCTCTTGCCTCCAGATCCGTAGTAAGTCTCGTTGGTCTCAAGTTTCACCCAGCTGTTTTCCTCCCCATAAAGTCCGGCCAATACAGGATCGCTCCACCCATACAACCAGTTGTTGATTGATTGAGTAGTCCATGCCGAGGAACCATATTGGAACCCCAAGAGGGCCCCTACTACTTCTTCGAACATGAAGTCCTTGACCCAACTCCTCAGAGCGGCGGCCTCAGAATCTGAGATGTCGTATAGTCCGCCGACATAGGCATCATCCCAAGTATGCACGACGCCTCCCATGACAGGGCCTTCCGATCCAGTTGGAAGGGATACTCCTGAGAACTCGCCGTAGATGAATGCTGTAGCGAAGTCGCCGGTCAGCGCGTATTCAGAATCATACAGGATTTCTCGTACTTTCTCAGCGCTGAGATCCACAGCCCCTTCATATTCCCCTCTGTTAAGGCCGATTGAGATGTAACCTCCTGCTATCGGCTCCTCAGAACCAAGAGAGAGTTGCCACCAGCTATTTGCACCCATTGTACCAGTGCCTCCAACCAATATCATCTCGAACTCAAGTGGGACACCTCCTACCATGTCAATCCATAGGCCCGCCCAATCATAGGCAAGGCCTAGCAATTGAGTCAGCCCAATGCCGTAAGTCACCATTGTTCCGAAGGCGTCACTCTGTGCGCCGAGTAGGAACAACGCGACCCCATATAGTGGAATTCCTTGGAAATCTGAAACTGAGAGAATTCCATTATTGGGGCTGGAGCCTTCTGAACCCCAAAGGAGGTTGTTGAGGGCTACGGGGTTCGCTATGTCGACCCCACTGACCTCTGCTAGACGCTCCCTCAAGGACGCGTTAGATGAAGTTGCAAGATCTTCTCCACCGCCATTTGCGGCAAAAGTCGTTCCAGCGAGAGCGTAAACAGCCCAGTCCATGTGCGTGAGGACTACTGGATCGGTGCTACTGTAACCGAACAGTGCAGCACGGGCCGGAGTAGTAGTCTCGCTAGGCTCTCCCATGCCCGCTACAAGCATAGGACCTATGTCGCAGGTTAGGGCGATGCAAATCCCTGTGGAAGGGTCTACAGCATCGTAGAGAATGCTCTGGGCGGATGCCGCGAAGTCAGGACTCGCATCAGCGGCCCCACTCTGCGCGAGCCAGTTGTCATAGGCCCCTGTGAGCACGGCAGCGGGTGCCATGGCGTCAGCAGTCGCCTCATCGTATCCGGCTTGCTGAAGTGCCGCCGATGCCCCAGGTACCATCAGGTCAATCTCTTCCGATGCCCAGATGCTGGGTGCCCTGTTCTGCATGTCGTTGATCAACATCATCTGCGTGAAGCCGGCCTTGGCGAAGGTCTCGCCGTAGGTTATCCCGGTAGCCACACCTGCCATCCTCTGGGTGTTCCAGAGGATGTTTGCATTGGTCAGTTCGTAATCTCCCGAGACCGATGCATGCTCGTCGCCATTATCATCGGTCCATGTGCAGTTTTCGCACCAGTCAAAGGAATCGTACTCAGAATAAGTGATTGTACCGTTATTGGCGTCGAAGTCAAGAAGTTCCTTGGTCGTCGTGACGGTGTAGATAAACGGCCCCATCTTCTCAAACACCGCGACTTCATCATCTAGGCTAGCACCTGGATTAGTCAAGTTGTAGGCGAAGTACGATCTCTCGCTTGTCTGGACTAGCCAATCATCTCTCTCCCACTTGTCCGGTTCTTCCTGTCCATCTTCTATCACGCCATCTCTGTCAGCGACAATCAGTTCCTCGACTCCGGCTTGGACATTGCTTGCCACTACGCCGGTCAGGACGAACATGTTTAGGCTGACTAGAATTATTCCAGTGAGTATCATTGCTATCGATTTGTTGCGGTTCATGGTATACACTCTCTACGTGCGCACACTAGGGTATGTGAGATAAGCGTTGCACTGCTGTTCAAGATGTACAAAACGGTATACTGGGCTCAAATAAAGCCAAATCCGTCGAATTCGCGCGCGAATGTGTACATCATTATTGGGACTAGGATAATGCCCATCGCATGGCTACGTCGGATTCCAATACGCGGCGGCATCAAACCCATCGCGGTGCCGATGATTAGAACTCCCAGACCTATCCATCCGGTTGATAGCCAGACGAGTATGGAGATGAATCCTGTGACCGTGAAAACAACTGTACGTAGAGGCACGATTTCATGCATCTTCAGCATCCCTTTGCCGACCTTAATCATTACCGGAACCGCGAACAGTCCGGAAGCAATCGTGATGCCCAACAGCCTGATGAAATCAGCTGGGGGTGCGACGGAGTTCCACATGTCGATTGGATACATCATGTTGAGAGCGAGGGCGGCCCCAGAGCGAGGTCTGCCGACCATGTACAGGAAGCCGAGAACCATCACCGTGACCGCGGTGTTCACCGAAGACAGGACGGCGATGACCTCGAGATCCTGTTGCTGACTCTGGGCTCCCAAGTCGAGGTCGGGACTGACTCCGGCTTCAGTCAACACCTCCTCAAAGATCTCCCTCTCCTCGTCCGAGAGCTCGTCGAGATCGTCGATGTCGAGAGGCGATACCTTCGGTGTGAAGCCCGGTTGAATCCCGTGTTCGAAGTCGGCTGGGATGTAGTCCGGGTCAGTCAGCCTGCCCCACAGGTTGCGCATGCTCATGACGACAACTGTGGCTTGGGCAGCGGTCATCCCTGGCAGGATGGCCATGACCGAGGAGACGATGGCGGACAGGAAAGTAGGGATTGCGAGGGGCTTCATCGGAGGCATCTCCCAGTTGGCCTCCTGAGGAGGAATCTCAGAGGTTGTAACATAGATGTCAATCAGGTTGGCAATCCCGAACAGCCCGGCCAGACCCGGAAATAGCAATGTGGCTGATGGCATCCCTATCGGAGACCGCCCAGGCAACTCGAAAACAGCCCATCCGTAGAATCCTGTTAGGAGGAAGAAGGACGTCGCAGCGAGCATCCCCGCGGTCCTTGAACTGCTGCCGAGCCTTAGATCGAAATTCTCCCATCTGCGATGGATGTTGAACTTCCCCACAGGGATGTTGAACTCAATCTTGCGAGGCAGCCGGAAGACCAGCCTGCTGGTCAGCCGCTGGCACCACTCGGGCCAGGGCAACCGAGTCGTCTCGGTCATGATGAGGAATATCGAGATAATCAGAAGCAGCCAGGGCAGGACGTCGCGACTGGACTCATAGAGGCCCAGCCCCGGATCCTCTCCGAAAAGTAGCCTTGCCACTATCAGCAAGGGTATTGACATCAGCATCCCCATCTGCGAGCCACGCGCTGAGTAAGCCACTCCTTGCGCCGCTTGACCCGAGATTAGCATACGGTGCCCGGGCAACAGGGCGAGAGCCATGTTGTCGTCAGGCGCGCCGATTAGAGCGCTAGGGATATAGTTCAGGAATGTGTGTACGGTGCCACAGGCGACGATGATGCCAGCAACAGCGTCTAAGGGTATCCCGATGGCGACTGCCACCGGTGAGAGACTCAGTGCTATCAGGGCGACGTTGTTGACGTGGAACCCAGGAATTAGTCCGGTCAGGCAACCCAGCATGATGCCGAATAGGTAGGAGGCAATCAGCCATCCGTAGTCGAGCAACACCGGGTCCATTGAATCACCTCAGCGAATATCGATGCAGAACTGAGCAGAGTTCCCAATCGAGTCCTCGGTCATGGTCAGCCTACCAGTCCATTCGATGGGCTCTCCAATCTGCTCCTGCTGGCTGGCTTCAGTGCCATCCCCAAGCAGGCACACCTGCTCATCAGATCCTGAGCGTGAAATCCACTGGTTACCGTCTTCATCCATTACCGCCTCACCGGTTATCTGGACCAGTTTACCAAGATCCCATTTCCACGAGTTGTAACCATCGCCCCAGTTGAGCACCGAGGGGGCAGGCGCTTCGCCAAGCAGCCAAGAGCGTGCTTCTAGGACCAGTCTGCCATCTGACTCCGACCACAGCACCGTCGCGTTGAACCGAATCGCCTGATCGGCTTCAATCCACTCAGCATGCTCGCCCACGAATTCAATCCTGAGCTTGGTGTCTCTATCATAGTAGCCGGCCCCATCTCCGACGTATCCTTTGTCGTAGTCAGGAGGAATCGGATCGGTAATCCAACCTTCGAACTGGTAACTACTACCGACATAGGTAAACGGGTCTTCGACGACGGCCTTCATTGCCATGATATCGTCGCCGAACTGGCCTGCAGGGTGCTGCAACGCCTCGATATAGCCTCGATCTAGGCAGACCTCTGCCTCATCGGTAGACCATGCAAGCCTGCCGCCCCAGTCCCCCATTTGTCCGACTATGTCGCTCGCCATATCCTCTGGAGATGGCAGCATGCAAAGCCGGTCTGTAGGTGCATCCCCCTCAATCCACCATTCGTCACCATCGCTGGCCACAGTTCCGTCTATGACCACCAACTTGCCGACCTCGTAGGTCATGGTGTACGGTTCAATCTCCCAGTTGAGGTAGAGCGTCTCGCCTTGAGACAGTACCTCGACCTCGGTGGCCTGTACCAGTAGTCTCCATCGGTAGGAGCGCTCGTCGAACTGCAACCAACCGTTCACGATGACGTGACTGCCGGCCTCGACCCACTCCATGACACGCCCCTCGACCTGTATGTACAGCAGGTGATCTGCACCACCGTAGACTTGGTTATCCATCACATATAGCGAGTGGTATGTCACATCAGGAGCAAGGGACTCGCTGAGCCAGCCGTCTAGGGTAATCGACTGATTGGCATAGGCCTGTGGGTCTCGCCCGACCTCGACTAGTTTGGTTTCGGTGAACTCTATTGTCTGACCCATAGCGATGATAGCGCCGTAGCCATTGGATTGCAACCATATTCTCCCATTCCACTCCGAGACCTCACCCTCGACAGTGACTACGGTTCCAATTGAAGGCACCTCGTTGGTCCAGTCAACATTCCAGCGAACCTTTGCCACTGAATGCCCACCAATCTCCTGGACCTGTAGGTCTATCCTGTCTGCTCCTTCTCCGTACGGGTCGCGTATGTAACTTGTCAGCACACCCTCTATTTTCACAGTCTCACGGGGGTAGTTCCGTATCTCGTCTATCTCTATCATATCCGGCTCCCTTATCACGGCGTAGAAATTCATCGCCGAGACAAGCAGAAGCGATGTGAAAAACATCACCCATAGTTTCGCCATGAGCCCTCACGAGCGGGCCTAGCGCTTCAAGGTTGAGAGCATCCGGTGCCTATTCGCGTCTCGAGAATGGAAGACAAGGTTCATTTCACAAAGCACCGCGAGAGATGCAGGGACCCGTAGCTCAGTTGGTTAGAGCGCTCGGCTCATAACCGAGTGGCCATCGGTTCAAATCCGGTCGGGTCCACCACTCAAATAGCATGACGCTGCAATAGCCGTTTCATGGTCCAGTTGGTGCGAAGACTCAAATATGGTCCGAGGGGGCCTCATAAACAATGACGAAGGCTCGTTCGGTTCGGCCCGCCCTGATGATTCTGGCTGTGTATTTTCTCAGTACTTGGGTCGGAGCGGCTGCGGTTCAGGCCCAAGGGCCTGTCCCAGACATCACTCTGAGCTGCCAGCAACCACAGCCCATCGACGTCTATCCGGGGGCAACCAGAATCACCATCATCGATTGCACTCTGGAGAATCCGACCATCCACCAAGAGAAGGTCAATGTTCAGATCCAGTCCGGCTCTTTAGCCGCAGCTGGACCGGCCTCGATGACTGTCGGAGCCCAATCTGACGTCTCATTCCAAGTGGTCGCTCGCGCTGAACTGAGAATGCCTGAGGGTTCACAGATTATCTCAATCACAGCCGAGGTTGTTCAGGCCGATGGAATCACTTGGGTCGGGACTCCGACCACCTACAAGGTGCTGGCAGTCATAAGGCAGTTCAGCCGTCTGCGAGTGGCCTCTGAGGTCGCCTTCCTGCAACTCAGGCCAAAAGTCGACTACATGATAACATTCGATGTCTACAATGACGGCAATGCATTGGACAGGTTCAACGTCGGTGTCGAGAATTATGACGAACTGAATGACGAAGGTTTCCAACTCAGTATTCCATTAGTCTCGGTTGAGATAGAATCGATGGCTCCAGCTGAGAAGATTAGGGTACAGATGAGGACTCCTAAGAATCAGGGTTGGACTGACAAGTATTTCTCCTTGCAGTTCAAAGCCACTTCTGAATACTCGGTCAGAACCGAAGGTATTCCGAATTATCAGGTGCAGACTATGACGATATACATCAGAGGCGTATACCTGCCTGGGTTTGAGTTGATGAGCACTATGATGATCACGACTCTCGCTGCTGCTGCGTTGGCCGGTAGATATCGGGACGATGAGGACGATGATTCAGATGAACCAAGAGTCCTCGATGCACGTCTGTTCTGAACCGCTGCCACTACGAAGCGACTTGTCGTCAACGGGTTGATAACCCACGCGCGTGACGTGCCTACTGTCTATGAGGCGCTTCTATGGGTAACGGCGGTCTACTACAGAAGGCCATTGAGCAACAGTCCCATGACGAGGGCGCTGCCGTAGTCGTGGCCGATGTGGCCGAACCCGGACACACTGGGATGATGTCGGGACCAATGAAGCAGGGCGCCGGTCTGGGTGTCGTCGCACTCGTACTATCTTGGATAGTTTCCAGCCCTGGCATTCAGAGTGACTATTCCTTCGCTGGCATATTTCCAATACTGATGTTCGCCGGATCTTTCTATTTGGTTTGGAATGCCATGGGTCGGAAGCAGACCGCCGTGATTGCAGTCGTATACGTTCTACTTGCAGCCTCACCGTACGCTGCCATGAGCCTGTCTTCAGGTGAGATTACAATCACTGAATCCGAACTCTCTGAAGACGCTACTGTAATCACCCTAACAATCCGTGAGTCCGGCGCCTTGTTCGGATCTTCTGTGGACTCAGCTGATGTCTCAATCACATATGATGGAGACAGTGTGTTCGACTCTACACTGCCATTCTCGATAGATAGAGAGGATGGAATCGGCAAGTATGGGGAGATTACTATGTCAATCGCTGAGTGGTACCAAGGCAACGCAGCAGATAACACAGTCTATGTTGTCACAGTGGATGTCGACAGCTCCTCTGATTCCATGCAACTTCAATCGAATCACCTGCAAAGAACCGTTGACGATGTCAAGAGCGCCACTGCTGGAGCAATGGGGACGGAAAGCGAGTGCAGTGATTCCAAGGACTCGTGCATCATAGGTGTGGCCCTGAAGTCATGGTCAGGTCTGGATGCAATGGGAGACAATCCTCCGGGAGGGCTCCGTCATGCAGATTACACAGTCTCTGCAACGTTGTACTATGATTCCACAGAAGCCATCAGTTTCCCCACAGTTACGGTGGTAAACGGAGTTGCCGAATGGGACTCAAACAACGGCGAATACGGTGGTGGCAGCGCCTTTGTCGGTGATGAAGGTTCAGAACTTCCAATGCCCGGATCTGTGGATTCGTTCGAACTGAACACCAAGTACATCCCGATAGAGGATTGGGCTGTGAGTGATTACGGGTGCTACCACTTCACGGCCGAGGTCACTCAGATGTCGCCGTGGTCCGATGACTCAGTGATTTCGTACACTTCATACTACGAATACACGGAAGAGGGAGGCGAGACCAACGGCAACCCTACCAACGAGGCTTGGACCGCTGTATCCAGTTGTGATGCCTAGTTCTCGTCTTGCGAGTAACTCAAACTCTCTTCCTCTGTCTCGATGATTGCGTCCGAAGCGCCACGCCTCAGCATAGTCATCCCGGCAATTCCAATCCCTACGATGATAGCAGTTAACAGGGGCAGAATCGGTAGGGATTCATCATCAACTGGTTCTGTCCAAGTTGCCAGCCCCGTGCTCATGCTACCACCTCCGAAGGCGCTATCTTCTACCAACTGACTAGGCGTCAGAATCCGGCATGACAGGGTCGCATCTCCGACCTCGCTGCTACGCCAGCCGAAAGATATCTCCACAGATTCCCCAGCGTCGATGAAAACCTCCCGATAACCTCCGATATTGGCCTCCAACCCAGTCTCCACCACATCACAGGTGAAGTACAGAAGGGCAGAGGCAGTACCTCTGTTCGCCAATTGGGCCAGTATTGGCATGGATTGCCCGATGGATTTGGTCGAAGATCCGCTGGCTATCTCGACCGATTCCCATTCAATGAATGGAGTGCCGGAGTCGAGCACCGTATTCTGCGTCCAGCCCAATGCCACCGGCCCACCACCATAATTGCCAATGCCCGAAGACTCTGGATTCCAACCGGTCTCGTACGTAACAACCTCGATGGTCGCTGACTCAGTCCAGATAGTCCCGTCGGAATAGCCAATCTCTACCACCCGTTCTCTGCCAGAGTCCACCGATGCAAATCCGCCTAAGCTGAAGGTCTCCTGTGTAGTCTCCTGCGGCCCTATTCCCGTTATTCTGAGTACCACATAATCGGCATCGACCTGTATTGTCTGGTCCGAGACCCTGCGCTCCCAACGGTCGATGAGGCCGCCCGAACCACTGGCATCCTCGCCCCAGTAAATCACTGAATCGGGCCCTCCTCGAACATCGTGATCATCAAGACTACTAGAAAACCCAGATTCGCCTAGCAACTCTATCTCTCCGGTATTCCCGAGGATTACAGGACCTACTCTGTCGAAGTCGGAGCCATCTGCACTCATGGCGCCATTGATTACTATCTGGCCGCCTGAGATGACGGAGTTACTAGATGCCATCTCTCCTTCTACCTCGATGGTGAAACCCTGTTCTCCCGCCCCTCTCATGTTGACCGATTCAAGGTCACTGCCAAGGATGGTGGAACTGCCGCCCATCTCGAACTCGATGGTGATTGAGGCAACGGTCACCGCACCCGACGAGTAACCCGTCAGACCGATCCACACGTCTCCAGTGCCATCGGCAAACGAGAAGGTATGAGAGGAGCCGTTGATGTTGATTGACTCGCCGGCTACATGTGCTGCCCCGCCATAGTAACTGTCTCCTTCCATCGCCTGCATCTTTACGCTAAAAGTCCCTGAAATCCCTTCTCCCGGAACCTTGAACTTCGACATATTGACTTCGTCCCAATAGCCCATACTGGCGATTGCCGTAGGGAGGTTTTTGGCGACGATGCTCGCCTGATTCAGAGTGAGTTCTCCACCAGACTCGACGACGATGTTGGAGCCTGTGTACATGCGGACCTCGGTGCCATCGATGGTCAGGTGTCCGCCGCTCACAATTCTGACAGTTCCTTCTACCGACTGCTCGCCTGTCCAAGTCACATCGTCACCGATGACAGTCTCCGCTGCGTCGGCCGAAGCAGACGGGACCATGCACATCATTACAGTGGTAATCATCAGGAAGCCCTGTAGCATCGCGATTCGTCTCATATGCCTCCCAATCTATAGCAGGTCATGAATACTTTTTCCCGCCGTTCTTCGGATAGGGTTCATTCGCTTCCGGCTTCTGGGCACCGCGTGGACGTGTCACCTGTCTTCCCTGCTCCCGACCCCTCAACGTTCGCGTTGAACATACTCTCCGTGCTGATGATGTACGGTCCCTTCTATCTCGCTAACACCGGCGCGATGCTGTTCGGCAAGTGGATTCCTGACAAGTTAGGATTCAACAGCATCACCATCGATGGAGGTAGGGACTGGAAAGATGGATTCCGCCTCTTCGGAGACGGCAAGACGTGGAACGGCCTACTGGGAGGCGCTTTCTTCAGTGGCCTGCTTACTATACTTACTCACTATCTGTGGTCCGAGAGACTGCCGCCGGACGCGCGTCCGTTCGTAGACCCCACACTATTGGCCGGGTCTGACGACTGGTTCTGGTTTAGCGGCGAGTGGGGTGCTGCCTTTGCAATGGGATTCACTCTGGGTCTGGCTTGTATGATTGGTGATATGACAGGCTCGTTCATCAAGCGTCGCCGGGGCCTCAAGCGAGAGGGCGACGAAAGCTCCGAAGCCCCTCTGTTGGACACAGTTCCATTCGCTATTGCCATCTTCGTTGCGGCGTTTGTTCTGTTTGATGGGCAGATCATCATCCATGAACAGCTGTATGAGGAAATAATCGCCCTACTGGTACTGACTCCAGTAATCCACAGGTTATCTAACCGGCTCGGATACAGGCTTGGACTCAAGTCGGTGCCATTCTAGGGGATGCGTGCCCTCGGAATCCATTATCGCCTCGGCTGCCCGCGCAAGTCCATGCCCGGGCTGACAGTACTGGTAGTCGGAGGAGGTGGCAGAGAGCACGCTATCTGTTTGGGCCTCGACGACAGTCCCTCGGTTAGGGCCATCCACAGCGCCCCAGGCAATGCAGGCACCTCAATGGTCGGAATCAATCACACTATCTCAGCCAGCGATATCGAAGGGTTGGTATCGCTGGCTGTTGAACTGGGCGCTGACCTAGTCGTAGTTGGCCCTGAGGTGCCTTTAGTCAACGGTCTCGCCGACTCCCTCAGAGCGGTAGGAATAGCCTGTTTCGGCCCACACGCCGGAGGCGCGATGCTCGAGGGCTCGAAACTGCATGCCAAGAGAGCCATGCAGGAACTAGGAATCCCTACGGGGGGTTGTGTAGTAGTTGAGAAGGCGGGCGCAATTGAGGCCGCTCTTGATTCGTTCAAACCTCCTTGGGTAATCAAGCGCGATGTGCTAGCAGCAGGCAAAGGCGTCACCGTGACGACTGACAGGCAGCAAGCTCACGATGCTCTCGCTGCAGGGCTAACTTCGGACGGCTTCGTCCTGCTCGAGGAACACCTGTCAGGGGAAGAGGCCTCGGTGCTGGTCGTGATGGACGAGTCGGGCTATGTCTGCCTGCCACCCAGTCAGGACCACAAGAGAGTGGGAGAGGGAGACACTGGCCCCAACACAGGAGGCATGGGCGCATACGCACCGGCTCCAGTGGTTACTCCAGCAGTAATCCAGAGAGTGGTTGACGAAATCATCGAGCCGATGCACCATCATCTCAGGAACCAAGACGTGCCGTATCGCGGCTGCCTCTACGTCGGCCTGATGATCGACTCGCAAGGTGCCCCGGGGGTCATCGAGTTCAACGTCCGTTTCGGTGATCCCGAGACTCAAGTCACCATCCCTCTGATATCCAGCGATCTGGCTGAGCTCCTGCTGGCCTGTGCAGAAGGTAGGGTCAGCGACACAGAGGTCGAGTTCCACTCACATTCCGCAGCCACTGTTGTATTGGCTTCGGAGGGCTATCCTGCCTCTTCTTCTACTGGACGAGTCATCTCTGGAAGCGAGGTCAAGATTGAGGAGGGTGAGATTAGGGGTTTCGTGCACTATGCAGGGACAAACTTCGATCTAGAGGGCAATCTCGTATCATCAGGAGGGAGAGTCCTGTCAGCCACTGGAATAGCCCCGGAGATTAGCGACGCAATCAGCGCGGCATACGAGGTCATCGGCTGCATAGGGTTGGAAGGCTCACACTACCGCTCGGATATCGCATACCGTGCTCTATAGTGGGTTTTGAGCGGGTTTGTTCTCATCAATATCTACAACCATTCTACGAATGGTTATAACAGCCCGTCAAATCGCCGCGACGCTGAGCCTTCAGGCTGAATACGGTGATTGATGATGAATGACACAAATGGTGCAGTAGAAAGCGGGTTCCCAAACTCGGGTTTCACCTCGGTCCCAGCAGTGCTGGTAGCATTGCTGGCGCTATTCTTTGGGGCCGACTACGCTGCAAATGGAGCTATGGAAAATGACGGATACATGCAAGTCCTGATTCTACCCGTCGTAGCCGCACTCGCGGCTGCCTTGGGTAGAACCGGTGCCGTGATATCTATCGGAAGCCGCTCCATCCATCGTGCCGTAGTAATGCTGGCGTTCATCGCTGTGGCTGGCATCATGTCGGTGGCATACAACATGTTCGGGAGTATCGGAAATCTAGGTGCCTTCACGTTCGCTTTCGTAGGTATCTCGACCTTCATGATGGTTAACTCCGACAAGAGGGAGGAGTCGACGATACTCCTAGCAGTGGTCATTGGATTCCACTTGGCCGTCTCTCATGCCGCCAACTCTGCGATGGACGCCTCTACATGGACGGCTGGCCCGCTGGAACTCATCGATGCCGAAAGGGCCGCGACCGCCTCGATCTTTTTCGCTTTCTGGGCCGTTTCGATTGTGACGGGAGTAGTCATGGCTCTGTTCATGAGGACTTTTGGCAATCTGGATTCCAATGAGAGTAATTTTGGCAATCTGGACTCTCCAGGGAGTGGTTCCTGGTTCGCAGATCTTTCGACCTCACCCTGCAGACTCACCATGATCGCACTCGGCATGGTGTTCGCGGTTCAGGCAGTGCCCCTCGTCTGGCTCGGACAGATTACTGACATTCAGACCTACTTCGAGCATCAGTACCTAGGCTCTGTTTGGGCGCTATTCACCACTGCAGTAATCCTATTCATAGCGTTCTGCCATGCAGAGAGATGGAGAGTAATCGGGACACTGGTAGCAATCAACTGGTCGTTGTACACGCTTGGACACCTGCAGGAAATCGGGAATAAGTTCCCAGACCTACTCAGCGGTGACGACGCTATGAGTACCTTCTCATGGTTCTTCATCGGATTCTGGCTCAATGTAATCGGCATCATGTTCGCCGCTCGTGGAAGGTTTGGGGATATATCACCTCGTCACGAACCGAGCACCGCTCGCGTCTGGTGGGGGCAGCATTCCTATGGAGTCATGCTGGCTCTCTCAGTATTCGTGGCCTTCGCCATACGCACTGGTTGGAACGTCCTACCTGCGATGAATGCTAGTGCAACTGGACTCTGGGATATGACCGGAGGCTCCGACCCGTGGTACATGAAGCGTGTCGTGGACTACATCATCGCTGAGCGCAGCCACTTCATCTTCGACCACGATCGAGCTTACCCAATGGGGGCCATCAACCCTCGTCCACCTCTGTTCACGTGGTCTCTCGCGCTCGGAGGCTTCGGCCTCTCGTGGCTCTTAGAGATGCCCGCCGAAGAGGCAGTCTGGTGGAGCGTTGCGGCTTTCCCTGCCATATTTGGTGCACTCATTGTGCTGCCTCTAGCTGCGATGGCGAGGAGGATGCACAGCGATACTGCCGGAATTGTGACCGCGTGGCTCATCGCTCTGATGCCGGGGCATATCTCGCACTCGACATTCGGCCTTGCTGACCACGACGCATTCGCTCTGCTGTTTCTATCGATGGCATTCTATTTCTGGGTCAGAGCCATTGAAGGGCTCGGCACGGAGAGGATGTTTGCCACTCCTAGTTCCAACCCCCTCTACCTCGTAGCGGGAATCAGGGAGACTTGGCGCAGAAACCCTCGGACGATGGCATACGCCACCCTGTCCGGGATTTCGTTCGCTACCGTAGCCCTCGGATGGAAAGGATTCGTCTACGGCCCTGGCATACTGTTCCTAGCGTTCGCAGGCCAGATAGCACTGAACATGTTCCGCAAGCGAGACAGCCTGCCCCTCACTTCGACTATTCTACAAATGCTACTCACAACATTCCTGATTCCGCTACCGTTCTATAACTGGCCCGGACTTAACCTCGTGTTCGACCCCAGCGGATTCCAGCCAATGTTCTACATCATCGGATTCACCATCGCACTAGGCTGGGTTTCATCCGCGTTCCGAGACAAGCCTTGGCTACTGGTCCTTGCCAGTGGAACCATGCTCATCGGCGGCATACTGGCCATCCTGTATGTTTTGCAGGAACTCGAGATCTACAACGGGTGGGATATCCTGTTCACCGGCGGCTTCTACTTCTCCAAGAACAAGATATTCGGAACCATCGGCGAGGCTCAGGCCCCTAGCCGAGGCGTACTGTTCGCATCATACGGACCAATCGTGGCAATGATTGCTGTGGGATGCGCCTTGTTGCTGATGTGGCGAGGAGCCAAGCGCGAGCGTCAGAGTCACCTGCTTCTGGGAATCTGGGTACTCATTGCAACCTACATGGCTTGGTCCGCTGGCAGATTCATCTTCAACGCGACTCCTGCGATGGCGGTCGTTGGCGGCCTAGGCATCGCCATGATGTGGAAGGGTGCGAACTTCTCAGCATTTGTCAAGGAGTGGCGCCGCTCAGGTATCGGCACCCCCCGTTCGAGGTGGAGTTCTGTGTGGCCTGCTACCAAGAAGAATTCCGCGGTCCCCGTTCTACTCCTGGTGCTCATGCTCGTCGCTTCGCAGCACGCTACCTATGGAATAGACTCTGGAATACCCAGGGGCGAGCCGTCGGCGACAGACGTCGATCAGGCGATACACGACATCGCCCCAGACTTCCTGCGAGCCGAGTTGCTGGGACTCTCAGTGCTCAAGAGCGAGAGTTACAACCCTGATTCTGAGATGTGGTACATGGGTACCTTCGGCCCAGGATTCAACAGCGGTTCCTGGAACCTCGCTTACGAGTGGCTATCAGAGCAGGACTCTGACGTGGGCTTCAGCGAGAGGCCCGCCTTCGTCTCTTGGTGGGACTACGGATTCCAAGCGCTTGCCCAAGGGCAGCACCCTACCGTGGCCGACAATTTCCAGTCGGGGATACCTAACAGTGGAGGGATGCTCCTTTCGAACAGCCAGGATGACACACTCTCGCTGTTCATCACCACTCTCGCTCAGGGAGACCGACGCTACAATGGTGGTGGCGGCTTCACTGATGATTTCTCATCGGCACTCGCCGAGCACATGTCACAGAGCCAACTTGGAGAGTACAACGACATCCTATCATTGAGTGTTGGTGACGAGGATTTCGTCCTCGATCGCTCTATGGCAGTAGTGGCCATCGACGACAAGACAGAACTCCTCAGGGGGCACCTCCTAGGGCCAGATGGCACTCCTGAAGGAGAGGAAGTCTGGATGGTCAGGTTAGACGGCACTCAGATGAGTAATTCCACTACCAACGAGACCGAGGCCATGGAACTGTTCAACGCCACTAGACTGAACACCGCAGAGTTCGAGATCAAGGTCACTCACTACCTAATCGACGACTACAGGTATACCAGCGACCTGATTGAGGACTTCAACGACGTATCGACCAGCCTGCATCGCACAAATGCCCGGCTCGCGCTCAGCAGGGCCTTCCTGTCCACTGCCTTCGACATGAGCGACCTCTCTGACATCTACCACGGAATCACCAGTCTGGAATATGATGTCCAGAACTACGAGGGTGAACTCGGCGAGATGGTGACTCGGAACAACGACATCAGGTACTTCGCTATCGACAACAGGCTGTATCCCCTTGGCGGCGCGTACTATGCAGACTACCAGTACCACCGCGGCCAGACTACAGGTATCTTCCACGCCCCGACAGGATTGTCCGGCCTCGACATGGAGGATTACATCAGTGCAGACTATCAGACACAGAGAGGGAGTGGGAGTATTATGTCCATGACTGCTGCTCAGTATGAGGCTGCATATCTCCAAGATATCGTCAGGCAAAGTTCGGGTGGCGATGCCACCGATATAATCAGAATGGTCGACATAGACTACGTGCAGCAGCCCGCCTTCTTCGACACCATGGTAGCCAGATTTTACGTGGGGTACTCTACCTCTGCATTAGGACTTCCAGGAGACGCCGAGCAACCTGCTCCACACTTCTATACCACGGGTACTCCCGGTTCCTACCTCGAGAACGCATACCCACTACCCGGGGCTATGATGAATCACTTCGTGCTGTCGAACTGGTACGACAATGAGCGCTGCGAGCTGCTCGACAATGGCTCAAAGGCCGACGAGAACTGCTCCAACCCGACCATCGGCTCGGCCAATACCCAAGTCAAGATCATGAAGTACTACAGCGGTGCCACACTCGAGGGCACCGTCGAGTTGGAAGGCTTCGGCCCCATACCTAACGCTCGCGTGATGTTTGAGCGCGACGCATTCAGTGGCGAGGAGGTTGCCGACGAGAACGGAGATGTTGTTGACGGAGATGACCGCACCTACTGGGTTCCCATCGGGTACGCCGATGCCGACGAGAACGGACATTTCTCCTTCACTGCTCCGGCAGGTAAAATTCGTGTCTCCGCCTTCATTGGAGAGCCTGACCTCGATGCCGCCCGATCACTGATTATGTCCTCGGACGTGAGCCAGACACTGGGTGATATATTCCAGGAAACTTCCGTTGGCAGAAGTGTCAACCCGATTACCGGAATCCTAGCTAACGTCTCGGGCTCGACCTGGCTCTCGGAGTCCATTGTCAACATTTCCGGAACAGCTGGCCATAGCAATGGCTTGGAAACTGTCTACGGCAACATCTCGGTCTCTCCTTCACACGCCACAGGCAAGCTGGTCTGGTCGGGAGCTGAATTCTTCGACGGAACTCCTCTCACCAATGTCAGCATCGAGCTCTCGCCGTCCTGGGACCGCGTGCAACTCACTCCCTACACAGTTGATTCATCGAGCGGTGTTGTGGAGGGTTACGATCTGGCCTTTGGTGGAATCGGCGAGGTCACCTTCACTGGAGAGGGTACAGTAGTCTCGCAGGGCATAGTAACTGTGAGCGATTTCACAGGCAACTACACTCAGAATATCCTCCACAACCACAGCCTGACTGGCGATGGCCAGTTCTCCGGTCGTGGGACGCTTTCGGGGTCTGTCAACGATGATGCCGAAATTACGGCCTGCGACGTCAACTCGACTATGCCAGAGAATGCATCGATTTGCATGCTGGAAGGAGGCGATTACCTCCTGGACGGGACCATGAACGCGACCGGGCGTTTCACCTCAAACGGCTCTACTAAGTTCGTAAGGAGCCTGAGTCACGCCACTCTGGTGGGCTCCGGCGAGTTCACCGTCAATGCTTCGGAAGAACTCGATTCATACGGCACAATCAATGGTACATTCTCCTCGTCCGAAGGCGAGGGGATATTCAGCGGCCCGATGGTGCATCCGGGAACATTCCACATTGTGGATGCCGTGCCCGGCGACTACGATGTCACCGTAATTTTTGAGGACGGCACTCGCATCGACCTCGATGATGTGTTCAGCATACCTCTAGTGGGCAGCCCGGAAGTCAAAACCATCGACATTGCAGGCGGTTCAATCAGCGGAACTCTCGTTGACGCAGCCGGAGAGCCACTCGAGGGCGCAGTTATGCTGCTCGACAACTCTTCAGAGCCTGCAGATGCCATCACAGATTGCCAGGAGACCGGCACTGCACCATGTCTGATGATTCCAGACGAAGCAGGAGACTTCGAGTTCGGACCGATTATCCCGGGCAATTACACCGCTCAAATCGATCTTGACGGCGACGGCTTCTCAGAGATTACGGTCGATTACGTCTTCCTCGTGGAGCAGGATGCAGCGATGGTGTTCCCAGCACCAGTACCCGAAACCTCCGACCTGACCTTCCGGTTGCTCGAGGATGGTCAGAACGTCCCCGACCTGAACGTCACGCTGCGGCTGAAGAACGGCACCGGCGAGCCAGTGACGGCGATGTTTGACAGCGCTTCTGGAGATTACCTAGCCGAGCTGGTGCATGGCATCTGGATCATGAATCACACCCTCACTGAGGAGTTACAGGTCTGGGAGCAGATAGAAATCGGCGAGGACGACATTGATGCGGACTACGAGTTCCATGTCAGCCACCTCGTAATGGGTTTGGTGTATTACGAGGAAAACCTCTCCGCCGAATTCTCAGAGCCCGAAGAAGGTAAGGTTCTCGACCACGTGGTAGTTGAGTTCCATTGGGGAGGCTTCAGCACTATTGCCCAGACGAACGGCAGTGGCGGCTTCACCGTCGTGCTCCCAGAAGGAGCGGTTGTTGATGCCACCGTGCAGCTCCCTGGATCAGTTCTCAATCTAGTCAACGGCACTAGGTTCAAAGTTACGGCAGACGGGTTACTGGTGGACTCTGAGATTGTAGATCATCTCAGTATGGTAGCTAAGCCGGGATATGTGGTCGATGGCCAAGTCAACATTAACCGGGAATCTAACCCATATCACTCCACATACGGAGGTTGGGAACCGGTCACCGTTACAGCCGACAATCTAGATACAGATGTCCGTTGGCATGGACAGGTGTTGCCCAATGGGCATTTCCAGATGGTCCTGCCTGGTGGCAACTGGACCTTAGGCCTCGATGCTGACTGGCTGAATCCTGTGTCGACCGATCTAGAAGTCGATGGGAAGAATGACACGGTTGATTTGATTGTTCACCCGGTTAACAGCACCGTTACAATCGAGTTCTTCCTCGACCACAGCGCTGACAACAACGCTTCCAATGGCACCTATGTGACCTACCCGTTCAGCGTGGTCAACTACCTAGACAGCACACAAACCGTCTATGAAGTTCTCGCAAATGGTACTGAATGGGTATCTGAAGGTATAGCCGAACTTATGCTCGAGCCTGGCTCCTACAGAATCGATGTAGGGATATCGGATCCGGTTGCAGGTGACTCGTTCGGAACTAGGGTCATGACAGGCACTACACAGTTCGACACTGGACTGAACGGCAACACAGTAGACAGAACCATCGGGTTCGACCCGGAATGGAGGATGAACATCACCTTCACCAACGAGAGCGGGGGCGCGCTGGCCGATCAGCTGGTTAGGCTGACCAACGTAGAGAGCGGCTGGATGATCTCGCACTACACCGACACCGAGGGCAGGTGGATAGCCCACGTGCCCGAGGGCGACTGGATAGTGACCATCGACGCCTTTGAGACATCCTCCGGAGTTCAGGAGATTCTTCGCGACCTTGTCTCTGTCTCAGCCGAGACCGCCTCAGGTGATTTCTCAATGTCGACCGGCGAGGTGGCCACATTCGACCTAGTGCTGTTCGAGGATTACTCTGAGGGCATACTGGATGGCATCTCCCTGTTGTTAATCTCAGAAGACGGTCTTGGGACTGTGCATCTAGAATCAACCGACTCGTCTGGAGAGGTCAGTGTATCAGTGGCTCCAGGGAACTGGAACTTGGAACTCAATATGACCGAGGAAAGAGTACGCTGGATAGTTGAGCCAATCAACGATACATCCTTCGAGATTACAGCAGGTGACAACCCCACATTGAATCTCACCGCAGCTAGGATGGTGGAGTTCGGAGGCAACGTCTTCTGGGACTTTAACGACGACAATTCCTCAGATATAGGGGAAGGAGTCGAAAATGTCACAGTCACTCTCTTTTCAGACAATACCAACATATCTCTTCTTACGGATAGGATTGGAGATTGGTTCGTCTATGTGCCAGCAGGCACTGACTGGTTGATTCAAACTGCGATTGAGGGTTTTTCTGATGAGAATCGCTCAGCCTCTGTGAATGCTTCTCCAATTTCTGTCGACGTGGAACTTATGGCCGGAGCAGTTGATGTCAGTGGTTCGATTTCCTATATTGACGCTGAGCAGTTTGCAACTATCTCAGATGCAGTGACCTTGGAAATAATCCCGGTTGAGGGGATGGTTCGGGACACAATCACGCCCGATAAGGTACTGATTAATGGTGAGTGGTTGGGTAATTGGACTGCCCAGATAGAACCAGGAAATTGGATACTACGAGCCACCCATGAGGACCAAAACCTCATTGCAATGGGCTTGATTGAAGCCGACGTCGCAGTAGGAGATTCTCTTGACCTAGAGCTCACTATAGGGGGATGGATCCTACTCGAGACAGAATGGCTCGATTACGATGGCACTTCTCGTACTCTGGCAGATACGGATATCGAGGGAGCCGACATGGTAGGAGAGTCCGAACTTATCCTCAATATCGGCATGGGCATGAGATGGGTTGCTCCGGTTGACGAAGAAGGAGTCCTTGAGATGCTCCTTATCACAGGAACCATCGACACATCGAGTGAGTTTGAGGTCGTCCAGAGGAATCTGACGATGACTTACGCCGGAGGGCAGGGTCTAACGATTTCACCCGGACAAGAGGCCCCCTCTGCAGTACTTTCTCACGTCCGCACAACCAATCACGAAATATCGGCAATTACTCTCAACAGTTCTGGATCCGACCCGGGATTCGACGGAGGTGTCGATGATGTCAGTGTGCTGTTGGACTCCGAAGGCGGATTCCAGCCCGTGGATTTCATTATCGGCATCGAATATTTGGGCCATGAGCCGTTCGATTCCTTCAGTATAATCGGTGGAACCGCCGGCACCGATATGAGTGACTGGTTGGTGGAGTTCCACAATGGTTCAGGAGAGTGGAATACTACTGCCTACTTTGACATGGGGCTGGATAACACTCTGAATTTCAGCAACCTGAATGCCAGGGTTACTCCTGCGAACCAATCAGTAGCTCACTCCTTTGAGGAAGGCCACTCTGTGACACTCAACATTATGTCTCAAGATGGATACATGTATGATCACACCTTAACAGTCAGAATTCCTCAAATTCACGGTTTCGATCTCCAAGAGCAAATGGATGAGTCGTATGGGATTCAGCCGGGTGAGACAATCAGTGTCGGAATTAAATTCACTAATCCTGGCAATGGTGATGAGAAGTTCGAATTCAAATTCGACGACTCAGAGCTTCCAGACGGATGGGTCCGAACTGGGGCTACCTCGCACACATTGGGCCCTTTCACCGACACAACTCACACAATCTCGGTTTCGGCACCGGCCAATGCCAGTGACGAGGATTTCAAGATATATGTGTCCGTTATAGACAAGGCGAACAACACATATCCGGATATCGAAATTCATGTTCAGACATCTATGCCCATGCTGAGTATAGTATCCCATGAACTCTACAGTGGAGGTGTGGACCCGGTATCTGGCCAGATGACGCTTTACTCAGTCGTCGTCAAGAATGAGGGGTTGGTCGACGCGCAGATGGTGCAACTCAACGGCACCCTTTGTGATAACCTAAATTGCGGTATTCTATCGGGACCAAATGGTACTGACATCCGTGACGTACCGGCGAATTCAGAGGTCGTGTTCGAAATTGCACTTGATCTCTCAAACATTGCCCCTGCCACGTATTATGTCGAGTTCGATATCAATCAGACCGGCTTCGATTCAGTAGAGGAGTACGATGTCGATCAAATCAAGATACGCACTCCTCCAGTTGAGGACACCACCGACTGGATTGGTTGGCTGCTAGGGGCACTTCTGGTAGCCGCATTGCTACTACTCACAAGAGGCGGCGGCAGACGCAGGTCATCAGCACCGTTCTGATGCTCGCCTTGAGGACCTATAGGGCTATGACTCGCCTATACGCGCGCGAGATGAGGG
>Ga0206678_10000604_pt1 | contig 23310 bp, 19 predicted proteins | sample M180m12015metaG_FD_155453 | JGI IMG/M metagenome (GOLD analysis project Ga0206678, IMG submission 155453) | Ammonia-oxidizing marine archaeal communities from Monterey Bay, California, United States - M1 80m 12015 | ecosystem: Environmental > Aquatic > Marine > Intertidal zone | place: USA... | reverse complement strand
GTAGACAGCCGTCCTCGCCGGCGCGGACTATCGCCTCTCCAAGCGCCTCGCGTAATTCGGTGAGTCCTCCTCGGTCCTGAATCAAGGGGCAGGCGTCAATCGGTGCTGCGTGGCCGGTTCCGGCGATGTTCACGAAGACTGAGTTGTCGACGGACTGATGGAGGCTCCAGATGCCGACCGGGTCGACCAGCGCATCGTTTTCGAAGGCCACCATCAAAGCCGGTCGATTAGTTGCAAGTTCCTGTGGAACTCCTGCAAGAAGAGCAACGCCGACTACCCGATCATCTGCGGTAGCCAGAGCCGCAGTTCTCGCACCGGCCGAATGGCCAATGACCACCATGCGTGAGGTGTCCACGACCGAACCGAGTCCCGGGTCACTACCAACTAGATCAAGAGCGTTTAGAAGATCCGCTACGTCGTCTTCGGGTGTACCGGCTCCCGCAAGTGGGGTCAAGAGCGTTGAGAGGCTCCGACCAAGGTGCTCCACAGCGATCGTGATGACACCGTGGCTTGCTAGATGGCCGGTCAGAAATGTGGCGGCTTGTCGATAACCAGGGCTGCCATGACTGTAGGCAGCGATTGGGAACGGACCGCCTTCGATTGCCGGAGGAGCATCCCTATAGGTGTCTGTGTCGACTTCACCACCCAGATCTCCGGGAATGAACGGTCGGAGAACCTCAGAGATCACGTTGATGCTGTCGAAGATCTCGGAAGACTGGCCTTCAACAGCAGTTGGCTCAACTGGATACCAAACCTCCACAGGCCTGTCATCCAACTGCAGAGTCCGCACCCCCACGGCCCAGGGCCCTCTGGCCAAGAACTGTTCAAACCCAAGGGACACCGGCTCACCAGTCGTGGTCGTTACCGCAGGTGTCGTCACGACGGGCACAGTCGTTGCAGGTGACAAGGTGGGTGTAGCTGTTGGGGTAACGGTCGTGATTGCTTGAAAAGTGGTTGTAGGGGGCGCAGTGCTCGCCATCACAGCGGCAGCGGTTGTCGGTGCCGCAGTGGTTGTCGACACAACAGTCGTGGTTGACGCCTGTGTTGTCTCGAGGGCAACCGTCGTTGCTGGTGTCGCAGTGTCTGAACCACCACCACACCCCGAGGCAACCAACAGGAACGTCAGAGCAACCGCGTACTTCCTCACAGTCCGAGTCTGTCACCCCTCCCCTGAGGGGGCGGTGGGTGTCTCTGACGCCCTACGTGTAGATACGTACAGCCGGGCGGCAGGGCCAACGATTGAGATTCCTTTGCGATCTTGCAATAAGCAATGTGGAATTCTTGCTCACCACTCAGTACAAGTCGCCGAAAGCAACTGGCCGCCGATCGCCGGGTCGAAGTTTCCGTAGTAAATGATCCTTTCGCCGCTCGGCAGCAGGAGCACTTCCGGGTCGTTCCCGAAGTAGAGGCCTGTATACGCCTCGTCAGTAAAGGTCAGACCGTCGACGGACGTGGCGCGCCATAGGCCGTCGGGTGCACCTACCTGCGAGGCCCGGAACTTGCCATAGAACAGTGAGACTGAACCATCGGCCGCAATCACCGGGAACGGGTGCTCAGCCGAGTCCGTGAGGTGCGGCGCTCCCTCTCCCAGGCGCCAGCCGGGGTCAACGGTCCATTCAAGGAGGTCGGTAGAGGTAGCGCTGCCGGACTGCTTGCCACCCGGTCCCGTACCTGGCACTGCCAAGGTGGAGTAATACATCCGCCAGAGACCCGGCTCGACCTCGACGATAGACGGGCTACTGATAGCCGCCAGACCGGCGGCCTGAGCCGTCAATCGGTCCCCCGGATCTTTGATGAAATTGAGACCGTCGTCGCTGGTAAATGACGCAATCTCCCTGACCTTGCTCACGTACATCCGCAATCGGCCGTCGGGAAGGCGCCACACGCGCGGCTGCCCGGCCTCAGTCCCGGCGATTCGGACCCCCGGCTCCTCAGCAAACACCCGACCGTCGTCGGACACTGCGCTCACAATGCCGATCCCCTGAGCGAAGGCGTAAAGGCGGATCCGACCGTCGTCGAGAACGGTGGCTGTCGGATCAGCTATCGGCTGTCCGACCGCCACACCGAAGGCCGGCGGTTGGTAAAAGACGCCGTGACTGGTGCAGATAGTTGGCCCTTCCCAAACACCAGCTGCCGGTTGTGGCGGGTCGCCCGCAGGCTGTGGTGGGTCCACCACCTGGCCGTCTTCGGTCCCACGGCCGAAGCAGTGCATGACCTGATCGGTCTCTGCTTGGCCCATGGGGCGTGTCCGCAGCGCCTCGAAGGTGGCGTCACCCAACGAATGGAAAATGCACGTCTCGTTGTCGGGCCTCAGATAGTTCAAGACGTTGGCATCGTCAAGGCGATAGTCGTAGCCGTCGGCTACCTGCGTGTTAACGGATTCGGACAAGTTGGTTGAATCCATGGTCGTGGCCGGTGCCATGGTCGTGGTTGGCGCGGCTGTGGTCGGTACCGCCGTCGTTGCAGGCGCCGTCGTAGTAGTCGGTGCCGCAGTCGTCGCGGCGACCGTTGTTGTCGGTGCCGCAGTCGTCGCGGCGACCGTTGTTGTCGGCACTGCAGTTGTGGTCGGCACCTGAGTTGCTACAGGGGCAACCGTCGTTGCTGCCGAGGTGGTGTCCGAACCACCACCACAGGCCGAAGCCACCAGCAACACAGCCATCGCAACCGCGGACTTCTTCACGGTCAGAGTCTGCCACCCCTCCCCCGAGGGGGCGGGGCCAAGGGGCGGGGCACCCGCGGGAAGTCAGCGACCGGCAGCCGGATCACCGAAACGGGAGTGACCGGTCGGCTGGTCAGTTGCGGGGCACGTCGGCCCAGGCGATCTCCTTGTCGACCCGCACGTCGCCGGGCAGACCCAAGATCCGTTCGCCCAGGATGTTTCGCATGACCTCGGACGTTCCACCCTCGATGGTGTTGGCCCGAGACCGGAGAAATGCGTATCTGGGATGGATGCCCGGCCCCCGGAGGCCGGTAGGTCGCTTGCGTTCGTATCCGGCCTCGTAAACCATTCCGTCGGCACCCAGGAGGTCCATGCAGGTCTCGTAGATCCGCTGGTTCATCTCAGCCGACATCATCTTGGTGACCGACCCCTCGGGGCCGGGGTTGCCTGACTTAGAGGTCTCCCGGGCCCGCCAGTTCGTTAGGCGAAGTGCCTCGGCCTGACTCCACAAGTCGGTGACCCGGTCGCGCATGACGGTCCGCGTCACCGGGTCCAGCGAGTCCCTCGTCTCGCCCCACAGATTCACCAGGTCGCCGATGGGGCCCGAACCCTTCTTCGGCACGCCACCACCGAGGGCCACCCGTTCGTTCATCAACGTGGTGACCGCCGCGGCCCAGCCGTTGCCGACCTCGCCGAACACCCGGTCGTGGGGAATCCGCACGTCGGTCAGGAAGATCTCGTTGAACTCGGCTTCACCGGTGATCTGGTGCAGGGGCCGAACTTCAACGCCCTCGGACTCCATGTCCAACAGGAAGTACGTCAGTCCCTTGTGCTTCGGCTGATCCGGATCGGTTCGGGCAACCAACATCCCCCACCGAGATACATGGGCCAGCGTCGTCCACACCTTCTGGCCGTTGACGATCCACTCGTCGCCGTCACGAACCGCCCGACTGGACAGCCCCGCCACATCCGAGCCAGCGCCCGGCTCACTGAACATCTGGCACCAGACCTCTTCACCCGTGTACATCGGACGGAGAAGGCGCTGCTTCTGTTCGTCAGACGCGTAGGTGAGCACCACCGGCGCACCCATCCCGATGCCGATCGGGTTGATGTTGAGATCGTGGTAGGTCACCCCGGCAGCCCGCAACTCACCGTCGACCACCGTCTGGAGCCGCCGGCTGGACAGACCCAGACCACCCAGCCCCTCGGGGAACTGCACAAGGGCGAGGCCGCGATCGAACTGTGCGCCCCGGAACTCGAACTGATCAACCTGGTCCGGCGGCACGTCGGCCACCAATTGCCGCGCCATCTCCCGGACCTCTGCTTCGGTCACCTCAGTCATGATCACTCCCGGCTCACATGGTTATCCGGGCGGTCCCGGAGCCGGGCGCGAACCTATCCAGCGGTAGCTCTCAGCCCCGAACCGGGGAACCCGCAGCTTGCGCCGAAGCTGTCGTCCCCTAGCTGACTCAGATGCCTAGACGGCCAGGCTGACTCAGCCGGGATCAGGTGACCGGGTCGCCACCGAACGTGAGCTGGCCCGTCATCTGCGGACTCGCCGGCAAACCGGTCTCAGGAGCGGTCGACGCCGCCATCTCCGTGTCCCACTCGTCGCTCTGGTCCCACTGGTGACCGGCGAAGGGGTCCTCACGGTTGAGCGGCTCTTCTCCCGACTGACCGCCGGAACCGGCGGGCGTCGCGCCACCTGTCGCAGGATGCCGGTCGACGCCGAGGAAAGCCCTGGCTAGGAGCGGGGTCTCCTCTGTGTCGGGAATCAACTCGGCGACGGGCTCGTCGGCATCGGTAACCGCCTGTCGGGCCTTCTCGAGGGGATGAACCGCCGCCTCCGATCGAACACCAGGGCGGATGGGCTCCACGTCGGCTACCGGACGAAGAACCTCGCTGGACCTGTTGCCCTCCATGCCGGCCGCCTCGTCGGTGGTCATGGGGCGCGCCGGCAGCGGAATCACCGTGCCGACACCACGGGCATCGATCAGTTCCCACCCGACTGGCGCCCGGAGACGGTCGATGTGCGTCGCACACAGCACCACGGCACCCGGTCCATCCACCTCGGCGAGATCGTGGATGGTGAAGGTCAGATCAGAAACGTCCATCACCACCAGGACGTCAGCCGGGCCCAGGCAGGCCGAACGCATACACAGATCCCGCATGGGGCTCAAAGGTACTTCCGGACCTGCTTCTCGACGGGGACACCCCCGGCCCTCCACCTGACCGCCAAGCCCTCCGGAGGGGACACCCACGAGCCCTAGGCTCACCGGATGCTGCCCGTACTCGGCGTCGATGCCGACGACACCCTGTGGGAAAATGAGGAACGCTTCCACGAGGTAGAGCAACGCTTCCGCGACCTCATGACCCCGTGGGCCGACAGTGAGACGGCCGATGCCGCCCTCCTGGCCACCGAGCGGGCCAACATTGCCCGCCACGGCTATGGCATCAAAGGTTTCGTCCTGTCGATGGTGCTCACCGCCGTCGAAATCTCCGACGCTGCGATCGACGCCCGTTCACTGGCCGGCATCGTCGGCTGGGGCCACGAGATGCTGGCCCATCCAATCGAACTACTCGACGGGGTGCCCGAGGCCCTCGACGCCCTGGGCTCCACCCACCGACTGCTGCTCATCACCAAGGGCGACCTAGGCGACCAACTGGGCAAAGTCCGACGCAGTGGCTTGGCCGACCGGTTCTGGCGGGTCGAAGTGGTCCCCGAGAAGGACCCACAGACGTACCGAGACGTGCTGGACCGCCACGACGTCGACCCCGCCGAGTTCACCATGGTCGGCAACTCGGTGAAGTCAGATGTGCTGCCCGTCCTGGCCATCGGAGGATGGGCTATCCACGTGCCCCACACCACCACCTGGGTGTTCGAGGAACCCGACCCTGACGAACTGGCCGCCGTGGAGTTCCCCATCGTGGATCGGCTCGGAGACGTGCCCGGACTCTTGGCCGGCTAAACCGGGCCCGAACACCCGACTCCGAGAACAGACTCGGTGTCGGATTCCAACTCACGGCCAGCGGCTCAAGCCTTCCTCGGAACCCTCAGGCCCACTTCCGGAACTCAGACCTTCCCCGGAAACACGTACGCGCCGTCGGCGGCCACCCGGGCCATCACATCGGCCACGTCCACCACCCGGGGGCCGTCACGCACCACCGACAGGTGGACCCGTTCGCCCGCCACCAGCCGCCGCTTCCGCTCCCCGTCAAAGGCCAGTAGCAACGGTCCGTTGACCTCCACCTCCTCGCCGGGCTCCAAGCGCCGTACCTCGGCGAGGCCCAGATCGGCGTAGTGCCCGGGAGCGGTCGGTCCCCGCACCACCCGGTCACAATCCTCAGCCGGGCCGAATCGCAGCAGCAGGCCCGCATCCTCATCGCACCCCACCGGTTTGATCAGTCCACCCACTCCGGAGAAACCGACTGATGCCGGATCGGCCCGCGATAAAACAGCGGTCCGCAGGTTGGCCGGCTCGAACAACTCGAAGGAACCCAAATACGGATCGTCCACCGCCACCGCGTCGACCAACGCCAGATCATCTGGGGCCGACGCACCGTCGGGCCGGACCCGCACCACCATCGCCCGTCGGGTCACCTCATCGACCGGCACCCGACCAGTGGCCACGTGGCCGGCCGCCGCCCCGGCAATCGTGGCTTCGGCCAGCACCGGGAAGGCATTGTTCGTCCCCGTCGATAGCGGAACCACCACCAGATCGGGCCATGCGCGCGCCGCTGCCCGGTTCGTCCCATCACCGCCCAGCACTACGACCACCCCGCAGCCGAGGTCCCGCATGGCGGCCACCGCGGCCACCGTGTCCTCCTCGGTGAACGTCATCTCGTGATCCAACCAGTGGAGGTCGAGGCCCCGCATGGTCTCGGTGGCCCGCTGCACGATCCGATGGGTGTCGGTGTGCACGACAAACCGATCGACCCCCGCCTCCCGGGCCCCCAGCACGACGCGCCGGACCACGTTGGCCTTGTCCTCGATGGTCACCGCCCCAGCTGCAGCCACCGCCCGCCGCACGTCGGTGCCCGACCGGGGGTTCACCACCAGGCCGACCGCCAGAGGAAGCGGGAGCGGTGATCCGGCGCTGCCGATCGCGGTGTCGGTGCCGGTCGCGGTGTCGGTGCCGGTCGCTGAGTCTGTGTTCGCGTCCATCACGGCAGGTGACCGTAGCCACTCGGCCATGCCCGGGTCCGCTAGGGACCCCGTCAGGGAGCACACCTATGGTCGATCCGGATGGACGACCAGGCTGATCCCGCCGATACCGGCGAGGCCCGAGGCGCACCGCCTCCCGGGCGGTGGCTCTCCAGAACACGCGAGCGGATCCGCCGACGGCCGGACTACCGACGCCTCGTCCTCATCACCGCCCTGTTCGGCACCGCAGCTGGTAGTTACCCGGTCACCGTGCTGTCGGCCTCACTCCCCCACATCGCCCGGGATCTGGGCACCACCGACGACATCATCACCTGGGTGATCGCCGCACCGATGCTGGCCTTTGCCGTGATCACGCCGATCATCGGCAAGATCGGCGACCTTTACGGCCACCGCCGCACCTACCTGGTCAGTTTCTCTCTGGGCACGGTTCTGGCCCTGGCCACCTCGCTGGCCTGGGGCATCACCTCGCTGATCGTGCTGCGGACACTGGCTCAGGCCGCCAAGGCCGCGTCAGGCCCGTCGGCCATGGCGATGATCCTGTCGGTCTTCCCGCAGCGCGACCGGACCCGGGCGCTCGGCATCTGGGCGGCGGTGGTCGCCCTGTCGCCGGCCGTCGGCGTCGTCACCGGCGGACCGCTCATCGAGTGGTTGGGCTGGCGGATCCTGTTCGTGGTGCAGGGCCTCACCGTGGGCCTGGCCCTGTTGGCCGCTCTGCTCGTCGCCCCGGAGACCCCGCGGCGGTCCGGCATCCGCTTCGACGTGCCCGGCGCCATCACCCTGGGCATCGGGGTCAGCGGACTCCTGCTGGCCATCAACCGGGGCATCAGTTGGGGCTGGACCAACCCGATCGTGCTAGTCGCCGCGACGTTGGCCCCCATGAGCCTCGGGTTGTTCGTGGCCGTCGAGAACCGGTCCAATGCGCCGCTTCTGCCACCGGCACTGTTGCGACGGCGGGCCTTCACCCGACCCATGACCTCCCAGGCGGTCCTGCAATCGGGCTACATGGGGGCCATGGTCATGGCGCCGTTCCTCCTCGAACGGCGCTGGGGGTTCCGTCCCACGATCATTGGACTGGTGATGCTGCCCCGACCCCTGTCGTTTGCCTTGTGCGCCCGACTTGGGGGCCATCACGACCCGAAGCATGGGGCGCGACGGGTGGCTGTCACCGGAATGCTGGTATTCGCGTTTGCCATGGTGCTCGCCGGAGTGGGCGCCCAGCAGCGATGGCTGCCCATGTTTCTCAGTGGGGCGATGCTGGCCGGCGCTGGGAGCGGTTACATCCGGCCTACGGTGGCCAACTCGGTCACCGCTGCCGCCGGAGACGCCGATATCGGGATCGCCGGTGGATCGATGAACATGCTCCAGCAGATCGGCGCAGCGGTCGGCATCACCGTGCTGACCGCGCTGATGGCCGACTCCCTGAGCGGCACCCGGTTCCTGTTGTTGCACCTGGCGGCGGCCGGCGCGGGGCTCGTGGCGGCCTGGCTGGCTCTGGGCATCGAGGACACGCCGACGGGCAGTGACCCCAGCTGACCCGCGTCAGCTGTAGTCGTAGAAGCCGCGACCGGTCTTGCGACCCAGGTGCCCCGCTGCGACCATGCGACGTAGAAGCGGGGGCGGCAGATAGAAGTCGTCGCCATACTCAGCGAACAGCGTCTCGGCCACCAGCATCATGGTGTCCAGGCCAATCATGTCGCTGAGTTCCAGCGGACCCATCGGATGGGCGGCACCCAACTTCATGCCATTGTCGATGTCGGCGGCCGTGGCGTGACCGTCGGCGTACATCCTCATCGCGGCGTTCAGGTACGGCACGAGCAGCATGTTGACCACGAAGCCCGCCCGGTCCTTGGCGGCCACCACGACCTTGTCCAGCACGTCGGTAGCGAACACCGTCATCGACGCTGTCACCGCCTCGCTGGTCCGTACCGACGGGATGACCTCGACCAGCTTCATAACCGGCGCCGGGTTGAAGAAGTGGAGGCCGATCACCTGTTCCGGCCGTCCGGTAGCCATGGCGATGTCGATGATCGGAATGGACGACGTGTTGCTGGCCAGCACGGCATCCGGCGAGGTGACCGCCTCGTCCAATGCGGCGAAGATCTCCGCCTTTAGGTCGAACGACTCAACCACCGCCTCAACCACCAGGTCGGCGTCGGCTAGGTCGCCGTAATCAGTGGTGAAGGTGAGATTGGCCAGCGCCGCTGCGTGGGCCGCCTCGTCGAGCTTCCCCCGCTCCAGGGCTCGGTCCAAGGAACGTCGGATGCCGGCCTCGCTGCGCTCGGCGGCCTCGGCGGACACCTCCTTGATCACAGTGGAGAGTCCAGCCTTGGCCGTGAGCTCGGCCACACCACCGCCCATCTGGCCACCGCCAACCACGGCGACTCGCTGAATTCCCATCACTCGGCCTCGGCCACGGTGACGGACTCGATCACCACGTCGGTCGTAGGCCGATCGCCGGGCCCAGTGGCTACCTCCTGGATGGCTGTCGCCACCTCGACGCCCTTGATCACCTTGCCGAACAGCGCATAGGCGGGCGGCAGACCGACACCGCTCGGACCGGTAACGACGAAGAATTGGCTGCCGTTGGTGTCCGGGCCGGCGTTGGCCATGACCAACGAACCGACCTCGTAGCGGCCGGGCTTGGGTAACTCATCGGCGAAGCGGTAGCCAGGGCCGCCGCGACCCGAACCCTCGGGGCAACCACCTTGGATCACGAACCCATTGATGACCCGGTGGAAGATCAGCCCATCGAAGTAGTGCCAGCGGGCTAGGTACACGAAGTTGTTGACCGTCTGGGGGGCGGCGATGGGATCCAGGTGGATGGTCATCGAGCCCATGGAGGTGACCATCTCGGCGGTGTACGTCTTTGCCGGGTCGATGACCATCGGCGGGGCAGCCGGAAAGGTGGTCCGGCGCTCGTTGGAACCGTCGACTTCGGGAATCAGGTCGGACATGGGGCCTCCTCAGCCTGCGGGTTGCTCTTCATCGGCACTGAGCCGGGGTGCAGGCTACGGCGACGCGGCCTTCCCGCCGCCCCGCCGCGGTATCACCCTGTGACGCGCGGGCCTTCGCTACGGTGCCGCGCATGGCACCCCGGTCGACACCGAGGACTCCAGACCCCCGTGTCCTGGACCCCTCGTTGGACCATCCGCTGCGAAACGGACCCCTCCATCGGCGCTCCGCCTTCCGTAGGGGGACTCCGTCGGAACCGGCCAACTGGGTTGGTCTGGTATGCCCGTCATGTGAAGTGGCTTGGCGAGGAGACCCCGTCGAGCCGTGCTGGGCCTGCGGATCGGCTGGTCGACGCCCAGCCGGCACCACCGTCGTCAGCGAGTAGACCCGCCCCGGGCACGCCCCAGTCAAAGTTCCCGGGCGTACATCCGAACGGTCTTCCCGGTTCCCTCATCGGACTGTTCCCCGACGTCCGAAAACCCCATGGCGTCGTGGAAGGCCAACGACCGCTCGTTGCGGGGCACCGTGTTGACCTCGGCACACAGGTGGGTATGCCCGTCCGAGGTAGCCATGAACGCCTCGTAAAAGGCACGGCCTACGCCGGCGCGGTAAGCCGATGGATCGACCACCACCCTGTCCACATAAAGGAACCTGTCGAAGCGCTCGCTGAACCACCTGTAGTTGAGGCTGTCGTAGCCGACACCGGGGCCATCGAGACCTACCAGCAGGGCCGCTGGTCCCGAGACCGTGGAACTGGGCACCTCGGCCACCACGCAGCACCGAGCCACGGCGAAGAACCAGGCCATCTCATCCAGGGTCAGTTCATTGACCGCCGGAACCGCGGCGTTGTTCAACTCGAGCATGCGGCCCAGATCGTCGGAGGTAGCGGGTCGGATCAGCACGGGTAAATCCCACCACGGATCCACGATGAGGTGCCACCCGGCGACACCGGGATGACACCAGATCCAAGGTTTTTGTTCTTTACGCGCCCCTAACGCTTTGGCTGCTTCTTTTGACTATTCGACTCCTACGATTCGACTCCATGACCTCCACGAAAACCGGCGAAAGCACCACGCCCATGGGAACTGCTGCTGCCCGCATGGTCGGCGGCTCAAAGGTCTACGGAACCGGAGACACCGAAGTTCGTGCCCTCGATGGCGTGGACGTCGAATTCGAACGGGGCCGGTTCACCGCCATCATGGGTCCATCGGGATCGGGTAAGTCGACACTCATGCACTGCTCGGCGGGGCTCGACGACCTGACCTCGGGCACCGTCCACATCGGCGACGTTGAACTCGGCGACCTCTCCGAGCGAGACCTCACTCTCTTGCGACGCGACAAGGTCGGGTTCGTCTTCCAGGCATTCAACCTCATCCCAACCCTGACCGCTGAAGAGAACCTCACACTGCCGCTGGACCTGGCGGGACGGAAGCCCGATGCCTCCTGGATGGTCAACATCATCGAGACAGTCGGACTTCAGGACCGCCTCCGACACCGGCCAGATGAACTGTCCGGAGGTCAACAGCAACGGGTCGCCGTAGCACGGGCACTGGTGAGTAGGCCCGAAATCGTCTTTGCTGACGAGCCGACCGGCAACCTCGACTCGATAACTGGAGGCGAAGTCCTCGACTTCCTGAGGGGTGCCGTCGACGATCTAGGGCAGACACTCGTGGTGGTGACCCACGATGCCGGTGCCGCCGCGATGGCCGACCGCGTACTGTTCCTTGCCGACGGACAGATCGTCGACGAGATGTCAAACCCGGACGCCGACCGTATTCTCGATCGCATCAAGGCCATCGGCGGCTGACCGGGTGCTCCGACTCACCTTCCGGAACATCACACGCCGCAAGCTGCGGTTCGCCCTCACGACCCTGGCAGTTGTACTGGGCGTCGCATTTCTGTCGACGTCGTTCTTCCTGACAGACCGGCTCCGCGACAGCTTCGACGAACTCGCTACCGACATCAGTGGGGATATAGACCTCGTCGTAAGAACGTCGATTGACGAAGGGGGCGACCGGATCAACCGTCTCCCCTTCCCGGAAGAGGTTCTCGACCTCCTGACGGATGTCCCCGGTGTCCGAAATGTGTGGCCGACGGTCCAGGCGTGGAACGTGGTTCCCCTCTACATCGACGAGACCGGCGATCTCAAAGCGATCGATACCAACGGTGGGGCACCACAGTTCGGCTTCAACGTCACGCCTCCGGACGGATCCGACTACGGAGACACGACGAGTGTGAGCGAAGGGAGCCAGCTCTTTCTCACGGATGGCCGCCTCCCAAGCCGCACCGAGTCGGTGTTGGACCCCACCACCGTGGGCGAGTTCGCACTCGACAACAAGACCGCTGATGATTTCGGGTTTGAAATTGGCGAGATCTACACCGTCAGTGCGCCTGGCGGTAACCGCCAGTTCGTCCTCGTGGGAACGGCCAACTTCGGCGACCCGGATGAGAACAAGAACCTTGGCGCCAACCTCAGCCTTTTCGACGAGGAAACCACCCAGGAGATTGCCAACAAGGTCGGGCTCTACGACGAGATCTCGATCTACCTCGAAGACGGAGCGGACGAGGCCGCGACAATGGGTCAGATCCAGAAACGCCTTGACCTGGCGACAGACGAGTTCAGGGCCGTCCTAGCGGGCCTCCCGGAAGATCAGCAGATCCAACTGTCGGCTTTCGGTCAAACCGAGTTGGAGGTGGTCACAGCTGCCACCAAGATCGCCGAAGACCAAAGTGACTTCGACCAGTTCATAGACATCATCTCTTCGGTGTTGCTGGCTTTCGCCATCATCGCCGTGGTGGTCAGCGCGTTCATCATCAACAACACGTTCTCGATCGTGATCGGGCAACGGGTTCGCGAACTGGCTCTACTACGGGCGCTGGGGGCCACCGGTCGCCAGATCAGCAGGTCAGTCAGGTTGGAAGCAGTAGTGATTGGCGTGGTCGCCACAGCCCTGGGTCTCGTCGCCGGCTACCTGCTATCGACGTTGCTCGTCTGGGTCCTCGTGAACATCGGCTTCGGCGAGTTGCCTGGTTCGATTCCGGTCCGGCCTCGGACCATTGTGGCTGCCGCGACGGTCGGGGTGGGCGCCACCCTCCTCTCTGCGATCGGACCCTCGCGCCGAGTTCGAAAGATTCCACCGGTTGCTGCCCTCCGAGATGACGTTCGACTTACTCCTACCGGCCTGAGGCGACGCCTCATCGCGGGTAGCGCTGTGGCCCTGGCCGGCATTGGGGCCCTCGCAGCGGGAATGACTATCGAAATGTCCACCCGCGCCGTTCTGACTGCAATCGGCGGAGGGGCCCTTGCAGCATTTATGGGCGTCTACCTACTCAGTCCAGCAGTGACCCGTCCGGTTGCCACGGTGCTTGGGTGGCCCATCCGCAAGGTGTACCGGATACCTGGACGACTGGCGACCGACAACGCCCGTAGAGCCCCACGCCGCACCGCCGCGACCGCCGCAGCCCTGACGATCGGACTCGCCCTGGTGAGCCTCGCCGCAGTGGTGAGCGACTCCATCAAGGCGACGTTTCTAAGCACCCTCGACCAGAGCGTCGAAGCCGATCTCTTCGTCTATCCAGGAACGTTCAACCCGCAGGCGGGCTTCTCAGCCGAGTTGGGGTCCGACCTCCAGAACCTCGCAGCCGAACAACCCGACCTCATCGAGTCAGCCATGACGATGCGTTGGACCATGAGCGGCGTGAAGATCGGAGGTGACTTCAAGGACCTGGTGGCCGCCGAGTTGGACATCTTGACCGAACATATGAACATCCAGGTGATCGACGGCTCCGAGTCCGGCGCCGGGAACAACGGAGTGCTGGTCCACGTCGAGCCGGCAGGTGACCTGGGACTTGCAGTCGGCGATCCAGTCCCCATCGAATTCCCAGGTGGTCGAACGAGCGAGTTGACCGTGGCGGCGATCTTCGAGGACTCAGCCCTTCTTGGGAACTGGGTGGTCGATGTATCGGTCTTCGACACCTATCTCCCGACCGCCCCTGTCTCTTGGATCTCGGTTCTGTTCCCTGACGGCGCTGACGACATTTCCTCCCGAGCTGCTGTCGAGGCGTACACCGACTCCTACCCTCAGGTCGCCGTTGAGGACCAATCCGAATTCCGCAAATCCCAAGAAGATCAACTGGACCAGTTGCTATCCATCATCCAGGTATTCCTCGGCCTTTCACTGCTCATTGCCGTTCTAGGGATCACCAACACCCTGGCCCTGTCGGTATACGAACGGACCCGGGAACTGGGCCTGCTTCGAGCGGTCGGCATGACCCGGCGCCAACTCCGGCGCATGGTCCGCTGGGAAGCGGTCATCATCGCCCTCTTCGGTGGCCTCCTCGGCGTGGCTATGGGCGTGCTGTTCGGCCTAGCCGCCATAGCGGCGATCCCTGAGGAGTTTGTCGACATCGTGTCGATCCCTTACCAAAGCCTGCTGGGCTACCTGGTGGTGTCGGGAATCTTCGGCATGTTGGCAGCCATCCTCCCGGCGCGCCGGGCCGCCAGACTCAACGTGCTTGACGCCATCTCCCACGCATAGGCACTACCCCGGCCTGGTGATGGCCATAGCGGCCTGTGCCAGACCCCAGATTCGAACGCCGTCATGAGGAAGCCGGTGACCGGCTCTTGTGAAACCGTATGGAGAAGGGTTGTGACAACGGTGGACGCGCCCGGCCCCGGCCAGCCGGCCCCAATCAGTCAGACAGGGCGGCAGGGAGCGGCTCGGTGTGAACCACGGCCACTCGCTTGGTGGCCCGGGTGAGCGCCACGTACAACGCCCGCACGCCCTGGGACTGCTCCCGCAGGATGCGGGCCGGTTCGACCACGACCGCCCCGTCCACCTCCAGGCCCTTGACCAGCCCGACGGGCACCACGGTCACCCGGGCGTCAAGGCCTCGACGGGTCGGACGACCGAAGGCCACGCCGGCCCGCTCCAAAGCCTGCTCGACGTCATTGGCCTGAGAATCGGCAGCGATCACGGCGAGGTTGCCGGCACCCACCGACTCCAACTCGGCACGCACCACTTCGACCAGGCCATCAAGCTTCTCGGCCTGCTCGCCGGTCAACCCGATGAAGCGGGGTGCCTCGCCGTCACCGCGAACCGAGCGGGGTGGAGCGAGGTCCGGTGCGGCCACGGCCAGCACCCGGGCCGCCAGATCCATGATCGGCCCTGGGATCCGGTAGCCCACGGTGAGCTCGTGGCGGACTGTCGGCTTCCGGTCAGGAAGGTGGGTGAGGATCCCCTCCCAGTCACTGTGGGCCCACGAACCCGTGGCCTGGGCGATGTCGCCCACCACTGTCATGGACCCGTTCAACGACCGGCGGTCCAGCATCCGCAGGTCCATCGGCGAGAGGTCCTGGACCTCGTCAACCACGATGTGCCCGTAGGTACGGACCGCATCACGGGCCTTGCAACCTGGTCGGGCCCCCAGCACAGCGCGTGCCTCGTCCAGCAGAGGCGCATCTGACGCCGTCCAGTACACGTCGTCAACCACCTCCTCCCGAGGCCGGAAGAGTGCGTCGACCTGATCGGCAGTGAGGCTCCGGTCGGCAGCACGGATCAACGCCCGTGACCCGAACAGATCGTTCAGCAGTTGCGCCGGTGTGAGGACCGGCCACATCCACTCCAACGCCTCACGCACGCTCATCTCGCCCCGGATCCGTTCGCGCACCGCTTCGGGGTCGAGATCACCCCGACCCGATGCAACCAGCGCCTTGTAGAACTCAGCCTCCACGAACTTCCGGGCAGCGTTATGGGTCCGGTAACGACGCCTCGCCTCGGACACGATGTGGCTCGACTCCTCGACCGACAGGCTCAGCCACTGCAGGCCGTACCCAAGCCGCAGATCGGCGCGGAGCGGACGCTGACGGGTCCTCACGGCTCGTGAGACGAACCTGACCATGCGGAGGTCACCCTTGAGGCGGCCCTTCTTGGCCACCTCACGACGGTCGTCGATCCGGACGCCGCCGACGACGTCGCCAACGGTGGCCAGCGTGACCCCGGCCTCGCCGAGCGACGGGAGGACCTGCTCGATGTAGGCGAGGAACAGTCGGTTGGGCCCGACGACCAGCATGCCCTGGCCCTCCAACGGAAAGCGGTGGGTGTAGAGCAGGTAGGCCGCACGGTGGAGGGCCACCACGGTCTTGCCTGTCCCCGGGCCGCCCTGCACGGCGTGCACCCCGGGCAGGGGTGCACGGATGATGTCGTCCTGCTCAGACTGGATGGTGCCGATGATGTCGCCGAGGCGACCGGTCCGGCTCGTCTCCAACGCGGCGATTAGCGCACCCTCGCCCTTGAGGCGAGTGCCATCGCCGTCACCCTCCCGGAACCGTTCAAGGTCACCGAACAACTCGTCCTCGAGACCCAGCACGGTGCGACCGCGGCTCACGATGTAGCGACGGCGCTGGAGGCCCATGGGCGCCAGACCGGTGGCCCGGTAGAACGCCTCAGCCACCGGGGCCCGCCAGTCCACCACCACCGGGTCCTGTTCCTCGTCCCAGACGCCGACCCGACCGATGTGGAACACGCCGCCCCCAGCCTCGGCCTCCTGGTCTATACGGCCGAAGACCAACGAGGCATCGCCCAGGTCAAGGTGCTCGAGACGGGCCACCACCGACTCGATGATGGCCTCGCGTTCGAAGCGGGCCTGATTGGTCCCGCCCTTACCGACCTCAACCATGCGGGTCAGCTCGAGGGCTCGTTCACGGGCTGCATCGAGGCACGCATGGGCGTGGTCGATGTGGGCCTGCTCGGCCTCCAGTTCCGGGTGCTCGTGGACGTTGTCGCTCATAATGCTCGGCCCCGCCGGGGCGCCGTACGTTCCTCGAAAATGATTGGTGCGTTCATCAAAACTGGCCGATTCGGCGAATTCGGCCGAAGATCGATCCTATCGGTGGTCCGTGGGGCGACCTCAACACACCGGAACGCTCACAGATGGCGGAAAAGCCCGGTCCACGTGCGACGATGGGCGCCGTGAATCTGGTGTACACATGACAGCCGTCGGCCTGGTCCTCGGCTCCGGTGGTCTCCACGGCGCGGCCCAACACGCTGGCGCGCTCGCTGCACTGGTCGAGGCGACCGGTTGGGATCCACGAACCGCGGATGTCGTGGTGGGTACGTCGGCCGGTGCCACCACCGCGGTCAGTCTCCGGGCCGGCGTGTCAGCCGCCGACCTCCACGCTCACTACGCCGGGGCGCCGCTGTCCGACGAGGGCCGGGCCATCGTCGACCGGGTTACCACGCCCCTCGCCCTCGATAGACAGGCAACCGGGGAACCGGCCGCTGAAGAACGGGCCGGCGCCAGGTCCGGAGGCCCACGGTCCTGGCGGCCGGCCAATCCGTTACTGGTCCTGCGGGACCTGTGCTCCACCGCTCGACCCCGCCCTGTGGTCGCCCTCGCCGGGCTACTCCCGACGGGCACCCGCGATGGTTCGTCGCTCAGCGCCCGCAATACCGAGATCCATCCTGATCCGTGGCCCGACCAGCCAACCTGGATCTGCACGGTGGATCTCCGGACGGGTAAGCGGGTCGTACTGGGACGTGACGATGTGGACGTGGCGATCGGGCCGGCGGTGCAGGCATCTGCGGCCATTCCCGGTTGGTTTCAACCAGTTGAGGTTGACGGCCGTCGTCTGGTCGACGGCGGTGTGCACTCGACCACCAATGCCGACCTGGTGGCCGCGCTCGGCCTCGACGTCGTGGTGATCTCATCGGTCAGGACGGTCGGGGGGACGGCCGGGCCCACCGGCTACCGGGGCACCGTGGCCCGCGCCTGGCACGCCCGGACCCTATGGCGCGAAGTCCAGGCCATCCGTCGCCGGGGCGCCGCTGTTCTGGTCCTGGACCCCACGGCCAGCGACCTGGCCGCCCGCAAAGTGCTGGCCGACGGATCTCCGGACCGGAATGAGCATGTCCTGTCCTCTATCTGTGAGGCAGCCCGGGTCTCCGCCCTGGCCCGCCTCGCCCTGCCTGAGGCCGCCCGGGCACGCCGACTCCTGGCCAGTGCCACCGAACCTCCCCGGTAGCGTCGATCCGTGGCCGATTCCTCCCTCAGAACCAGCCCCTTCTTGGCCGCCTGTCGGGCCGAACCACACGACCACACTCCCGTCTGGTTCATGCGCCAAGCCGGCCGGTCGCTCCCCGAGTATCGGGCCGTTAGGGGGACGGGCAGCATTCTCGACGCCATTGCCGATCCGGAACTGTCCGCCGAGATCACCATGCAGCCGGTCCGGCGCTACGGCGTTGACGCGGCCATCCTCTACTCCGACATCGTCGTCCCGGCCCACGCGGTCGGCTTCGGTGTCGACGTGAAGCCCGGCCTCGGGCCAGTAGTAGACCAGCCCTTCGAGCGGGCCTCCGACCTCCAACGTCTCCGCCCGCTGGAACCCGAGATCGACACCCCGTACGTGCTTGAAACGGTCCGACGGGTGGTCACCGAGGCCGACGTGCCGCTGATCGGCTTCGCCGGGGCGCCGTTCACCGTGGCCTCCTATCTGATCGAGGGCGCACCGTCCCGTACCTATGGGAAGACCAAGGCCCTGATGCTCGGTGATCCGGGCCTATGGCACGACCTCATGGAACGTCTGGCCGACATGGCCATTACGTCGCTGCGGTCCCAGATCGACGCCGGGGTGTCAGCCATCCAACTGTTTGACAGTTGGGCCGGAGCGCTCAGCCCGTCGGTCTACGAACGTTGTGTCCTGCCATACAGCCGGAGGGTGTTCGAAGGGGTGCTCGACACCGGTGTGCCCCGCATCCACTTCGGCGTGGGAACCGGTGAGATCCTTCCCCTGATGGCCGACGCCGGCTCCGACGTGGTCGGTGTGGACTGGCGGGTGCCGCTGGACGAGGCCCGTCGTCGACTCGGCCCGGACGCCATCCTCCAGGGCAACCTTGACCCCGCGGTCTGTCTCGGTCCGCTCGAGGTGATCGAAGCCGAGGTGGCCGACGTCCTGGCCCGCAACGGTGGTCACCCCGGGCACGTGTTCAACCTCGGCCACGGAGTGCTTCCCGAGATCGACCCTGCCGTCCTGGAACGGATCGTCGCTCAGGTCCACGCCTTTCCCCTCGGGGCCTGACCAATGATCAGCCGGGTACCTGGGCAACGGGTACCTGCACGTCAGGTATTGGTGGTGGGTGGCGGCATCACCGGTCTGACCGCCGGGTACCGACTGGCCGTCGACCATCCTGAGATCGACGTCACGGTGCTCGAGGCATCGAACCGACCCGGGGGTTACCTGCGTACCGGGCCTCTGGACGACCCGATGCTGGACGGGCTGCCGATCGATGCCGGCGCCGATGCGTTCCTGGTTCGGGTGCCGTGGGCCCTGGACCTGTGCGTGGAACTCGGCATCGATACCGAGCTGGTCTCTCCGTCGGCTCGAAAGGCCTCGTTGTGGTTGGACGACGCCCTGTGGCCCATCCCGTCACCCAACGTTCTGGGCGTGCCACTCGACCCCGAAACGGTCGCCCCCGGGCTGCTGGCACCAGCCGACCTAGAACGGCTGGCCGGCGACGGCGTGCCCGACGTTCCTATCGGTGGGACCCTTGACAGAGCTCTTGGAACGAGCGGCGATCTCAGCGTCGGGGCGGTCATCCGGGCGTGTGTCGGTGACCGGGTGTTCGAACGTCTCGTGGATCCGCTGCTCGGCGGAATCAACGCCGGACGGGCCGACGACCTGAGTTGCGCCGTCATGGCGCCCCAACTGCTGGCTCCTGCCCGATCCACCGAGGGTCTGCTGGCCGGTCTACGCCGGACCGCGGCCGTGGCCGATCCTGCCGCTCCGGTCTTCAACTCACCGGCGGCCGGGATGGAACGAATCGTCGAGGCCCTGGTGGCCGTCCTCGGGGATCGCCTCCGCACCGGATCTCCAGTCACCCGGCTGGACCGTGCACCTGACGGTGACACTTCTGATCGACAGGTCGCGGGCTGGGTGGCCACCACTGCGTCCGGGACGTATCGCGCCGACTCTGTGGTCCTCGCCGTCCCGGCCCATGTGGCCGCCACGCTTGTGGCTCCCCATAGCGACGACGCCGGTGAGGTCCTGACCGGCTGGCGCCACGCCTCGGTGGCGTTGGCCACCGTCGCCTTCGACCGGGCCGACCTCGAGGTTCCCGCCGACCAGAGCGGCTTCCTCGTTGGTCGGGCCACCAACCAGGAATCGAGCCCACTCATGACCGCCTGCTCGTTCGCCGGGTCCAAGTGGGCCCATCTCGACCACCCGGAACGCACCGTGCTGCGGGTGTCGTGCGGTCGGATCGACGACAAGCGTCCCGCCGGGCTGACCGATGACGAACTAGTCGCCGCGCTGCTGGCCGACCTGGCCACCACCCTGGGCGTCGAGGCACCACCCACCGCCGTCCGCCTCGAACGTTTCCCCGACTCGCTTGTGCAATACCCGGTGGGTCACATCGACCGGATCACCGCCCTCGACGGCCTGCTGGCCGACGCGACGCCCGGCCTATTGGTGGCCGGAACCGTCCGCAACGGGGTGGGCATTCCGGCGTGCATCCGGTCGGGCACCGAAGCCGCCGAGGCAGCGGTCGCCGCAGCAACCAGATGAGATCCGAGCCTCTGGGCAGGCTCGCGGACGGCGACTGTGTTCCCGGACCGGGATTTCCTCCAAACCGACGTGGTCCGGGGCCTCCGGCGTGGTTCGATGGAGGGATGTCCCCGGCAACCACCCCCGCACGCGACGCTGCCGACTCCCGCCCTGGCAGCGGTACCGAACACCCGGACGAACTCGGCCTCCTCAATGACGAGACCTCCGTGCACCTGTCAGTCGAGCGGACGTTCTGCTTCGCCGACCTCAGCGGCTTTACCCGCCTGACCGAGGAGAAGGGGCCCCACGAATCGGTCGAGCTCCTCGAGGAGTTCCGCGCGATGTCCCGTCGAGTGGCTGCATGGCGGGGCGTACGGGTGGCCAAGTGGTTGGGCGACGGCGTGATGCTGGTCGGCACCGAACCCACGCCGACCATTGCCTGGGCTGGACACCTGATCGACCACTTCGCCACCGCCCGCAAGATCAACCTGCGGGTCGGGCTGGCCACCGGCGAGGCCCTGTTGTTCGAAGGCGACGACTACATCGGTAAGCCGGTGAATCTGGCAGCCAAACTCTGCGCGGTGGCATCACCGGGCGAGATCCTGGCAAGCTGCGAGGTAGCCGACCTACCGTCGTGGATCCGCGTTGAGTCGGTCGACGACCTCAAGATCCGTGGTGCGGGCACCTTCGGGGGCATCCAGCGCCTGGCCGTCGTGGCCCACTGACGTGACTGCTCATTGACGGTTGATCGTGGAGCCTGGGTGCCCCGGGGGCTGGCCGCTGGGCTGCTGATCGCCGCGGCGGTCCCCCCGTGGGGCTGGTGGCCGGCCGCCTTCATCGGACTGGCCCTTCTGGATCGTCTAGTGGCCGACCGGCCGCTCTCATCGAGGTTCCGTCGGGGCCTGCTGGTCGGAGCGGCCTGGGCCTTCCCGTCAACGGTCTGGATGCTGGACCTGACCCCGGTCGGCTGGCTGGCCGCCGGCCTGCTGCACGCCGGATGGCTAGGCCTGGCCGCCGCCGCCGTCCCACCCGGGCGATGGCGACGCCTCGGCCTTGTAGGCACCGTCACCCTCGCCGAACTCGGCCGGTGGAGCGTGCCGTTCGGCGGTGCCCCGTTGGCCAGCATCGCGCTCGGACAGGCCGGTGGTCCGCTGGCGCCGATAGTCCGAATCGCCGGCCCGCTGCTGCTGGTGGCGCTCACCGTGGCCGTCGGCATGGGCCTGTCGGCGCTGTTCGACGGGCGTCGGGCCGACGGTGCCTCGGCAGCCACCGGGGCCGTGGTCGTCGCCGTGCTGGCCGTAGCAGCCGTCCTGTCCGCCGTGGCTCCGACCGGCCGACCGGTGGGCACCCTTGACGTAGCCGTCGTGCAGGGCGGTGGACCTCAGCGCACCCGGGCCACCCCGACCGGTGCCGCCCGTGTGTTCGCCAACCAGTTGGAGGCCAACCAGCAGGTGGTGACACCAGTCGACCTGGTGCTCTGGCCCGAGAACGTGATCAACCCGGTGCCGCTGCCCGCCTCCGGATGGCGTCATGAGGACCGCCTCTACGCGGACGACGCCACGGCGGCCCTCACCGCCGAGGCGGCCCGTCTAGATGCCGTGCTGGTGCCCGGCTGGTTCCACCGGGACGCCGACGATCCGACGGCCAACCTCAACTACCAGACGGCGATCGAGCCCGACGGCACGGTGGCCGACTGGTACGACAAGGTTCGGACGGTGCCGTTCGGTGAGTTCGTGCCCATGCGGGGGCTGGTCGAGTTGCTGGCCGCCGACATGCTTCCGTCGAGGGATCTCAGACCCGGGACGGGCCCAGCGGTGCTGGAGACCTCGATAGGGACCATGGGGGTGACCATCTCATGGGAGGTGTTCTTCGACCACCGGTCACGCGACGCGATCCGCCACGGCGGTGAGGTCATCCTCAACCCGACCAACGGAGCCAGTTACTGGCTGACCCACGTTCAGACTCAACAGGTGGCCTCGAGCCGTCTACGGGCGCTGGAGACCGGACGGTGGGTGCTCCAGGCCGCCCCTACCGGCTTCAGCGCCGTGATCGACCCCCAGGGTCGGGTACTGCAACGCACCGGCGTGGGCGAGCAGGCGGTCCTCCACCACCGGGTGGAGCGTCGACAGGGGCTCACCTGGGCCAGCCGGATGGGCGCATGGCCCATGGCCATGCTGTCGCTGCTGGCAATGGCAGCTGCCTGGACGGCATCTCGACGCCACACCTGAACCGGCAGGCCGGTCGGCCGAACTCAGACCGGGCTCACCGCCACTGACGCCCAGACCCGGTGAGGGGCTAGCAGGTCGTCACCTGGGAAACGGTCGGCCAGTACCTCTGCGAGTTCGACGTCGAAGGCAGCTGCCGCTTCGGCACTGAGGTCCAGGATTCCCGCGCTCGCTCCTATCCTGCGCCGCCAGGAACTCACTGCATACGGGACGTCCACGTCGAAGGTGAAGGTCTCGAGTTCCACGAGGCCAGCACCGCCTAGTTGGCGTCGGGCCCACGGCCCTGGGTCTCTGATGCCTCCCAGGTTCCAAGATGGGTTGTGCGCCTGGATGAGCAGCTCGGTGACCCCCGAGACCGTACCTGGCAACGGCAGCCAGTCGAAGCCGCACACGGCCACGCGACCGCCGGGCACCAGTAGCCGCCTCACCTCGGCGGCGGCAGCGTCGCCATTGAACCAGTGCCAGCACTGGGCGGCCGTGACGACGTCGAACGACGTCGACTCCAGGCCCGTGTCCTCCGCGGGGCACTCCCGCCAGGACACGTCCAGGCCCGCCGATTCGGCGAGGGCGCCGCCTGCCGCAAGCATCCGGGCGTCCACGTCGATGCCGGTGACCGTGCAACCGCGGGCCGCAAATTGTCGAGCCATGGTGCCGGTACCGCAGCCAAGGTCCAGGAGCCTCTGCCCGGGCGTCCCGACGCCCAGAGCGACCATCCGGTCTATCCCGACAGACGGGAAGTCGGCCCTGTGGACGGCATAGTCGTCGGCAG